>Ga0209168_10001872_pt1 | contig 15889 bp, 11 predicted proteins | sample Coa_R1_FD_187156 | JGI IMG/M metagenome (GOLD analysis project Ga0209168, IMG submission 187156) | Surface soil microbial communities from Centralia Pennsylvania, which are recovering from an underground coalmine fire - Coalmine... | ecosystem: Environmental > Terrestrial > Soil > Unclassified ... | reverse complement strand
CAGTACGTAGACCAGGCTCGGGATCTGCAGCGGGCGGCCCTCGGCGTCGAGCACGGCGGCGCGGTCCGGGAACTGGGTCACCACGGCCAGGCGCTGACCTGGGCCGAGGCCCGGGTAGACCACGCTCGGCGCCCACTGCACCTTCCAGCTGCCGCCCGCTTCGGTCAGCCCGAACCGGCCGTGATAGCTCCAGACCCGCCCCTCCTCGGCCAGGTCGACCGAGGCGGTGAACGACGCCACCGCGGTCCGGCCGTGCTGGCTGACCGCGTCCATGGTCAGGAACAGCTGGGTGGCGTCGAGCTGGGCGAAGGCGTTCTTGAGGTCCGCGGCCGCGGCGCCCGGCGGGGCGGTGGTCAGCGCGCCCGCCGCGGCATAGTGCTGCTGCTGCCAGGCGAGCATGAATGCCTGGGCGGTGGGCTCCGCGGACGGCTCCGAGCCGAACCCGGTGGCCAGGCCGACGACCAGCACCCCGATGGCGAGGATGGCCAACCCGGCGAGCCGCGCGCGCTTGGACTGCCGGGTCGCGGGCAGGAGCCTGCCGGAGCCGGACGACCTGCCCGAGCCGGACGACCTGCGGGGGCCCGGCGACCCGCTGAGGCCGGGTGGGGCGGGGCGGGCCCGGCGCGCAAGACCGGGGACCGGGGAACCGCCGGGGACGGCCGGGCCGGCGGGGATGACCGGGCCCCGGGGAACAACGGGGATGGCGGGACCATCGGGACTGGTGGGGATGACGCGGTCAAGGGGTCCGGTGGTGCTGCCCGGGCGCAGATCGACCTGGGGAGCGATCGGGCGGGGGCCGGTCCCGGTAGGACCGGATAGGAGCGGGTCAAGCCCGGGTGGGGCGGGCGAGCGTGGGTCAAGCCCGGCGGAAGCGGGCGGACGCAGGTCGGGCCGGGTGGGAGCGGATGAGCGGGGGTCGGGTCCTGCGGGAGCGGATGAGCGGGGGTCGGGTCCGGTGGGGGCGGGGGTGGGGGTGGGGCGTGGCTCGGGCACAGGAGGGCCCTGCGGCCTGGCCTGGCCGCCGCGCTCGCTCGCACTCCCGGACACGATCGGTCTGCCCGTCACCTTCGCCGTTTCAGCGCACGGTCGATTTCCCTGGCTGCGTCACGTTTAGCCAGATCTTGTCGCTTATCGTAGGTCCGTTTACCCCGGGCGAGGCCCAACTCCACCTTGACGTTGCCGTCTTTGAAGTACAGCGACAGCGGGACCAGGGTCAGGCCCTGCTCGGCGACCTTGGCTGCCAGGCGGTCGATCTCCTTGCGGTGCAGCAGCAGCTTCCGGATCCGGCGCGGGGTGTGGTTGGTCCAGGTGCCCTGCACGTACTCGGGGATGTGCACGTTGTGCAGCCACACCTCGCCGTCGGTGATCTGCGCGAACCCGTCCGCCAGGGACGCCCGCCCGGCGCGCAGCGACTTCACCTCGGTGCCGGTCAGGACCAGGCCGGCCTCGTAGGTGTCCTCGATGAAGTAATCGTGGTAGGCACGCCGGTTACGGGCGATGGCCTTCCGCCCTGTTTCCCGAGCCACGTCCCTCCCGTCGCCACGCCCCGCCGTTCCCTCCTAGACCCGCAGGTAGCGGCGCAGCGTCAGGAAGGACGTCACACCGCACAGCAGCACCCCGACGGCCATCGAGAAAAAGATGACCTCGATCAGGTCGCCGACGGACAGACCCACGTTGAAGGAGAAGTACTGTTCCAGGCTATCCAGCATCAGCGACTTGACCGCCACAAGCAGCCCCGCGGCGATGGCCCAGCCGATCAGCCCGGCGATGGTTCCCTCCAGGAGGAACGGCAGCTGGATGTAGAAATTGGACGCGCCGACCAGGCGCATGATCGAGGTTTCCCGGCGGCGGTTGAACGCCGACAATCTGATCGTGTTGGCCACCAGCAGGACCGCGGCCACGATCAAGATCAAGGCGATGACCACCACCGCGTTCCGCGCGCCGTCCAGGAGCTTGTAGAACTTGTCCAGGATCGTCATCTCGTCGACCACGGTTTCCACGCCCGCGGCACCGGTGACGGCGCTGGCCACGATGTTGTAGTCGGCCTCGGGGTTTTTCAGCTTGACCTCGAACGAGTCGGGGATGTCGCCTTCCTTGGTGTCCTTGACCAGGGCCGGCTGGTTGGAGAAGTACTGCTGGAATTCGGAGTAGGCCTGCTGCTGGTTCACGTAGTACACGGCCTGGACCTGGGGCATGGAGGTCAGCTGCTTCTGCAGCTGGGCACGCTCGGCATCGGTGGCCGGGCCGTTCTGCTGGCAGGTCGGCTCGGGGCTGGTCTTGATGCACAGGTAGATGGACAGCTCGACCTTGCCCTGCCAGTAGGTTCGCGTCCGGTCCACCTGCTTGACGAACAGCAAACCGGTTCCGAGCAGGGAGAGGCTGATCGCCACGACCACGATGAGCGCCATCGTCATGGTGAGATTCCGGCGCAGCCCGATCCAGATTTCCTGGAGGACGAACTGTGAACGCATGCTGGCTGATCCCTTGTAGTCCTAGGCCCGGCGGGTCCGCCGCGCCGCGATGACAGGTCAGTATGCCTGGCCGTACACCCCGCGTGACTGGTCGCGGACGACCTTGCCGTATTCCAGCTCGATCACCCGCTTGCGCATCGAGTCGACGATGGCCGCGTCATGGGTGGCCATCACCACAGTCGTCCCGGTCCGGTTGATCCGGTCCAGGACCTTCATGATGCCGATCGAGGTCGCCGGGTCGATGTTCCCGGTCGGCTCGTCGGCGAGCAGGATCATCGGCCGGTTGACGAAGGCGCGCGCCATCGCGACCCGCTGCTGCTCCCCGCCGGACAGTTCGTCGGGCATGCGGTCATGCTTGCCTTCCAGGCCGACCAGGTCGATCACCTCGGGAACGACCTTGCGGATGAAACGCCGGTGCTTGCCGATGACCTCCAGGGCGAACGCGACATTCTGATAGACGCTCTTGTTCGGCAGCAGCCGGAAATCCTGGAACACACAGCCGATACGCCGGCGCAGATAGGGAACCTTCCAGTTCGTGAGCCGCGCGAGATCCCGGCCCGCCACGTGAATACGGCCTTCCGAGGGCCGCTCCTCCTTCAGCACCAGCCGGAGGAACGTCGACTTTCCCGACCCGGACGGGCCGACCAGGAACACGAACTCGCCCTTCGCCACCGAGATGTTCACACTCTCCAGCGCGGGCCGGGACTGATTCGGGTAAACCTTGGTGACGTTATCGAAGTTGATCACAGGACCATCACAGCGCTGTAGGTGGGCGTTTCACGGCTCCGACGCCGCCAACTCCGGCGACATGCGGGTAACCTGGTTAAGGCCAGGGAACAGTCTAGAGGGAAACTGGCAGCTAAGGCCGTAACATCGCGGCAAGTGCCGGGGCACGGGCCAGCTGGAAGGGGTTCCGATGAGCTGTGAACACCTGATCTGCGCTCAGTGCGCCGGACCGGTCGTCGAGGGCCGGTGCCCGGCGTGTCGCGCCGCCCGCCAGCACGTCCACCACGAGCATTTCAGCATCTCACCCCAGCTAATCCTGGCCGCGATCCTCGCGCTGACCGTGGTGCTACTGCTGCTGGCCGTGCACGTCGGCAGGTAACAGGGGTAGGGCGAGAACCGCAGCGGGGCGCGGAGCGCAGCGGGGGGTCCGGGGGGTCGTCCCCCCGGGAATTACCGCCCGTTTTGGCGGAGCCAGCGGATTTCGGCGTCGATGAACTCGTCGATCTCGCCGTCCAGGACGGCCACGGCGTTGCCCGTCTCCATGCCCGTCCGGACGTCCTTGACGTTCTGGTAGGGGTACAGGACGTAGTTGCGGATCTGGGTGCCCCAGGCCCGCCCGCCGTCGCCGCGTAGCGCCTGCATCTGCTCGGCCTCCTCCTGGCGACGCCGCTCGAGCAGCTTGGCCTGGAGCACGGCCATGGCCGTGGCGCGGTTCTGGATCTGGCTGCGCTCGTTCTGGCAGGAGACCACGATCCCGGTGGGCACGTGGGTGAGGCGGACCGCGGAGTCGGTCGTGTTGACCCCCTGGCCGCCCGGCCCGCTGGAGCGGAACACGTCGACCCTGATCTCGTCCTCGGGGATATCGATGTGGTCGGTCTGCTCCACCACCGGCATCACGTCGACCCCGGCGAACGAGGTCTGCCGGCGGCCCTGGTTGTCGTACTTGGAGATGCGGACCATCCGGTGCGTGCCGTGCTCGCCGCGCAGCGTCCCGTACGCGTAGGGCGCGTTGACCGCGAAGGTGGTGGACTTGATCCCGGCCTCCTCCGCGTAGGAGGTGTCGTAGACCTCGGTCGGGTACTTGTGCCGCTCGGCCCAGCGCAGGTACATCCGCAGCAGGTTCTCCGCGAAGTCGGCCGCGTCCGCGCCGCCCGCCTGGGCGTTGATCGAGATCAGCGCCTCCCGGGCGTCGTACTCGCCGTTCAGCAGGGTGCGCACCTCGAGGGCGTCGATCTCGCTGCGCAGGGCAGCCAGCTCCCGCGTGGCCTCCTCGCGGGTGGGCGCGTCATCGGCCTCCTCGGCCATCTGGAACAGCACCGGGGTGTCGTCGAGCCGCTGGTGCAGGCCGTCCAGCCGGCCCAGTTCGGCCTCCAGGTAGGACAGCCTGCGATGCACCTTCTGGGCCCGGTCCTGGTCCGCCCACAACTCCGGGTCGGCCGCCTGCTCGTTCAGGCTCGCGAGCTCGGTCTGCATGGCGGCAGGGTCGAGGACCGCCTCTATGCTGGCGAGCGTCGACTTCAGTGCCGCGATTTCCTCGGCGGGATCCAGACCTGCCACGCCGAAAGTTTACGCGAGTCGCACGTGCAGATCAGTCACGGCTGCGCAGGCAGGCCGAAACCAGCGGGCGGACCCGGTATTCTGCCTTAGCGTGGTAGTCCGAAGGGGCGGGGCCAGGACCAGACTGGTGTACCTGGGAGTTCTCGGCTGCGCGGCGCTGGGCGTCGCGCTCGGGGGATGCTCGGGCGGATCGAGTCCGGTCAAGGCCGTCACCAGCGCCGAGCACAACCTGACCATCGCGCAGGCGCAGGCCGCGTACAACTTCTACGTCGCGCGGAGCACCGCGGCCGCCCGGCAGGGCGACGCGACCAGCGGGCTCGCGCTCGTCGCCGGCGGGGAATGGTCCATTGTGCACGCCCAGTACCGGGCGCTGGCCAATACGGGGACTCCGGTGCCGCGCTACGGCTACGGCACGCCGACGTTCTACGTGCCGGCGCTGTCCAGCTACCCGGAATGGTTCGTGGTGACGGTCCCGGTCACCCCCGCGCCCGGCGCGGCGGCGGTGAACACGATCATGGCCTTCGACAAGCCCGCCGCGGACGAGCCGTGGACGCTGAACGGGGCCGCGGTGCTCGACCGGCCGCTCCCGGCCATCGCGCACGACAGCGCGGGGTACGCGGTCGACGTCAGCACCAAGGACACCAGCCTGCTGCTGACGCCGAACGTGGTGGGGGCGACCCAGGCGGCCGTGGCCGACGAGGGACCCACCGCGCCGGCCGCCGCGGCGATCGCCAGCGGACCGCAGACCACCGGCATCTACTCCTCGCAGTCCGCGCAGAACAGCTCCTACAACGCGCAGGGCCTGTCCTACCTGTGGTTCCTCGAGGGGGCCGCGGTGCCGCAGTTCGACCTGCGCACCGCCGACGGCGGGGCCCTGGTCATCTACACGATGTACCTGAACACCACCATCGAGCACCCGGGCAACGTGTTCGGGGCGAAGATCCCGATACCGGCCGGGTTCGCCCCGATCACCGCGCCGTCCACGGCGACCGGCGCGCACGGGGTGGCCGCGAACTGGACGTACGAGTTCGCCGCCATCGACCCGCCGGCCAGCGCGCACGACGCCAAGGCCGAGGTCATCGCGGCCAGCGGCGCCCCGACCTACGGCGACTCCTATTAGCGCCGGGTCCCGGGATTAGGTCTGCGGGAGCGAGCTCGAGGCGACCAGGGTCCGGATGGCGCGCAGGGCCACCGACAAGGTGGTGAACGTGAACCGCTCGCTCTCCCAGATCTCGCCGAGCATCTGGGTGGCCATCGCGACCGCCGTCTCGTTGCCCGACACCCAGGCGGCCAGCCGCTCCTCGGGCTTCTGGGCGTTGATCGCACTGCTCACACCCAGAACGTCCTGAGTCAGCGCGGCGTGCGCGGCGTACAGGTCGTCACGCAGGGCCGCGCGGGCCATCGTCGACCAGCGGTCCTCGCGGGGCAGCGCGGTGATGCGGTCCCGCAGCCGGGTGATCTGCAGCCGGTCGGCGAGGTCGAAGTAGACGTCGGCGGTCTCCTCGACGGGCCGCGCGGTGATCGCGGCGACCTGCACGATGTCGAACGCGGAGTACGTCGGCACCATGGCCGCGACCGGCTCGGCCAGGTCCATGGGCACGCCCAGGGCCAGGTAGGAGTCGCGACGCTCCTCGAACCCGGACAGGTCGCGGCCGGTGAGCAGCTTGGGCAGGCCGGCGCGCACGGTCCGCACCCCGTCGGCGAAGAACCCCACGGTGGCCTGGATGTCGAACGGCGGGCGCCGGTTGTGCAGCAGCCACCGGGCCGTCCGCTCGGTGAGCTTGCGCCCCTCGAGCAGCAGCGTGATCTGGGCCGCCAGGCTCACCTGCCCCTCGAGCTCCTCGACCTGACGCCAGAAGGCCGGCATGTCGAACACGTCGCGGGCCACCAGCCAGGCCCGGGTCAGGTCGGGCACCGAGGCGCCAGTCTCTTCGATCAGCCGGAACAAGAACGTGATGCCCGACGTGTCGATCATCTCGTTGACCACCGAGGTGGTGATGATCTCCCGGCGCAGCGGGTGTGACTCCATCCGGTCCGCGAACTGCGCCTGCAACTGGGCCGGGAAGTACGCGTCGAGCACCCGGCGCAGGTACGGGTCGTCGGGCACGTCGGAGGCGAGCACCTCATCGTCGGCCGAGATCTTGGTGTGCGCAAGCAGCAGCGCGAACTCCGGCGTGGTCAGGCCGCTGCCGGCCTGGCGGCGCTCGGCGATCTCCCGGTCGCCGGGCAGCACGTCCTGCTCCGGGTCGAGCCGCTTGTCCCGGACCAGCTTCCTGAGGTACCGGGCGTGCACGTGCAGCAGGGACGACGCCTGGGCCCGGGACGCGGCCAGCGCCATGTTCTGGCCGTAGTTGTGCCGCAGCACGAGCGCGGCGACCTCGTCGGTCATCCCCTCGAGCAGCTGGTGCCGGGCCGCGGCGGGGATCACCCCGGCCCGGATCGCGTCGGCCAGCAAGATCTTGATGTTGACCTCGTGGTCGGAGGTGTCCACCCCGGCCGAGTTGTCGATGAAGTCGGTGTTCACCAGCCCGCCGCCGAGGGAGTACTCGATCCGCGCGGCCTGGGTCAGGCCGAGGTTGCCGCCCTCGCCGATGACCCGGGTGCGCAGCCGGGTGGCGTCGATCCGGACCGCGTCGTTGGACCGGTCCCCCGCGTCGGCGTGCGACTCGCGTGTCGCCTTCACGTAGGTGCCGATCCCGCCGTTCCACAGCAGGTCGACCGGGGCGGCCAGGATGGCCGAGATCAGCTCGTCCGGGGACAGCGCGCCCACCGTGGCGTCCAGGCCGAGCACCGTGCGGGCCTGCGGGGAGACCGGCACCGACTTCGCGGTCCGCGGCCAGACCCCGCCGCCGTCCGAGATCAGCGCCGGGTTGTAGTCGGCCCACGAGGACCGGGGCAGCGCGAACATCCGGGTGCGCTCGGCGAAGCTGACCCCCGGATCGGGGTCGGGATCGACGAACACGTGCCGGTGGTCGAACGCGGCGATCAGCTTGATGTGCTCGGACAGCAGCACCCCGTTGCCGAACACGTCGCCGGACATGTCGCCGATGCCGGTCATCGTGAAGTCGTCGGTGTCCGGGTTCATCCCGAGCGCCGCGAAGTGAACCCGGACCGACTCCCAGGCGCCGCGCGCGGTGATGCCCATCTTCTTGTGGTCATAGCCCTCCGAGCCGCCGGAGGCGAACGCGTCGCCCAGCCAGAAGCCGTACCGGGCCGCGACCTCGTTGGCGGTGTCGGAGAACGTCGCGGTGCCCTTGTCCGCGGCCACCACCAGGTACGGGTCGTCGCCGTCCCGCCGGACCACGTCCGGCGGCGGCACCACCCGGTCGGCCTCGATGTTGTCGGTCACGTCCAGCATGGCCGAGATGAACGTCTTGTAGCAGGCCAGGACCTCGGCCTGGTAGGCCTCGCGGTCGGACGGGTCGGGCAGTTGCTTGCACACGAAGCCGCCCTTGGCCCCGGACGGCACGATGACCGCGTTCTTCACCTCCTGCGCCTTGACCAGCCCGAGCACCTCGGTGCGGAAGTCCTCCCGCCGGTCCGACCAGCGCAGCCCGCCGCGCGCCACCCGGCCGAACCGCAGGTGCACCGCCTCCAGCCGGGGCGAGAAGACGTAGATCTCATACCTCGGCCGCGGATGGGTCAGCCCCGGGATGTCGCGCGGGTCGAACTTGAGCACCAGCGGGCGCGGCCCCTCAACGTCACCCGGGCTCTGCGTGCGGTAGTAGTTGGTGCGCAGCGTGGCGTCGATCACGGCCAGGTAGGAACGCAGGATCCGGTCGGCGTCCAGGCTGGTCACCTCGTCGAGCTGGCCGCGGATCTCCTCGGCGATGGCCTCGCAGCGTTCGGCCGCGCCGTCCTGCTTGGCCGGCGCGAACCGCGACTCGAACAGCCGGACCAGCAGCCGGGCGATGGCCGCGTTGGACCGCAGCACCCGCTGCACGTAGTCCTCGCTGAACCGCACGCCGCCCTGGCGCAGGTACTTGGCGATCGCGCGCAGCAGGGTCACCTCGCGCCAGGTCAGCCCGGCGGTCAGCACCAGCGCGTTGAACCCGTCGTCCTCGCTCTGGCCGTGCCACAGCGCGGTCAGCGCCTCCTCGAAGACCAGGCGCAGGTTGCCGACCGCGGCGACGGCCGGCGGCCGGAGACCGAATTCATATATCCAGAACGACCCGGCGCTCTCGCGGCCGGCGAACTGGTACGGGTGCTCGTCGACGACCTCGAGCCCCATGTGCTGCAGCTGCGGCAGCACGTCGGACAGCGTGATCGGCGAGCCGGACCGGTAGACCACCAGCGTCCAGCGCTCGGGGTGCTCGACCAGCCGGACCGCGAACTCCTGGCCCTCCTCGCGCAGCCCGAGCATGGTGGTCAGGTCATCGACCGCGTCCTGCGCGGTGACGTCCGCCTTGTACGTCTCGGGAATGCTCGCCCCGCACAGGTCGAGCAGGGTCCGGGCCCGCTCCTCGCCGAGCACCCGGATCGCCTCGGCGGACAGGTCCTCGTCCCAGGACCGGACCGCGGCGGCCAGCCTGCGCTCCAGCGCGGCCGCGTCCACCTGCGGGACCGGGCGGCCCCGCTCGCCCCGGACCACCACCTGCAGCCGGGCCAGCGCCGAGTCGCCCACGGTCGCGCTGTAGTCGACCGACGCGCCGTTCAGCGCCTCCTTGAGGATGTCCTGCGCGCGCAGCCTGACCCTGGTCGTGTACCGGTCCCGCGGCAGGTAGACCAGGCAGGACATGTACCGGCCGTAGCGGTCGCGGCGCAGGAACAGCCGGGTCTGCTTGCGCTCGGACAGCCGCAGCACGCCCAGCGCGATCGGGGTGAGCTCGTCGGCGGAGATCTCGAAGAGTTCCTCCCGCGGGTAGTCCTCCAGGATCTCGATCACGTCCTTGCCGTCGTGGCTGTCCGCGGACAGCCCGGTCTCGGCCAGGACGTGGGCCATCTTGACCCGGATGACCGGGATCCCGGCGATCGGCGCGGTGTGCGCGGCGTGGGTATACAGGCCGAGGAAGCGGTACTCCCCGGTGACCGTGCTTGCTTGGCCGCCGGTGGCGGCGGGCCCGTCCGGGCCGAGCTTCTTGACCGAGACGTAGTCCAGGTAGTTCGCCCGGTACACGGTGGACCTGGAATTCGCCTTGGCCAGCACCAGCCGCTCGTCGGGGTCCTGGGCCCGCTTGGCGACCTGGCTGGACAGCTTGCGCAGCGGGTGGCCGCCCTGCCGGTCGTGGCGCAGGATGCCGAGCCCGGTGCCGGGCACCGGGCTCAGGCCGGTGCCGTCCGCGGCCGGCATCAGGTCGTACTCGCGGTAGCCGAGGAACAAGAAGTTGCCGGCCGCCAGCCAGCGGAGCAGGTCGCCGAACTCGGCCACGTCGCTACCGTCCTCGCCGCCCAGGTCGTCGGCTAGCGCGCGGGCGGTGGCCGTCATCCGCTGCTGGTCCTCGACCGCGACCCGGACGTCCTCGAGCACGTGGCGCAGGTCGGACTCCAGGCCCTCGGCCGTGACCCCGTCGCCGGGCGGCTCGAGCTCGACGTGGATCCAGGACTCGGTGAGCTCGCCGTCGGGGGTGGCGCCGTCGCCCGCCTTGTTCTGGGCCTCGGCCTCGCTGCAGACGCCGACGATCTCCTGCAGCGCGCCGGTCACGTCGCGGCGTACCCGCAGCAGCGGGTGCACCAGCAGGCTGATCTCGGCCTTGTGCCGGTTCAGCCGGGTGGTGACCGAGTCGACCAGGTAGGCCATGTCGTCGGTGACGATGTCCACGATCAGGCTGGACGGGGTGACCGGGTCCAGGTGCGCGTGCCCGGGCTCACGGACCTTGATCAGGGCCCGGCCCTGCGGCCGGTGCAGGCTGAGCCGGGCGTGCGCCTGCGCCACCGCGGCCAGCCGCGAGGGCGAGGGCAGGTCCTCGGTGGCCACCCGGTGGTAGTAGGCGCGCAGGTAGCACAGGACGCTGTCGTGGTCGCCGAGCATGGTCAGGTCAGGGTCCGCGACCCAGGCCTCGGCCGCCTTGACCAGGAGAGCTTCCCTGCTCTCGAGAACGTCACTGTCCGGCATCGCGTCCACTATCCACTCCTTTGTGGTTCGTGTTGTGCTGGGGCGGGCCCGGGTTAATCTAGCCGGGCCCGGGGCGGAAGTAGGCGAGGACTTCGGGGTTGGCCAGGGCGTTCGGGTCGGCGGCCCGCTCCGGCTCGGTGCCGAGCAGGATCTTGCGCACTGGCACCTCTAGCTTCTTCCCGGACAGCGTCCGCGGGATGCCTGGCACCTGGTGGATCTCGTCCGGCACGTGCCGGGGCGAGAGCTGGGACCGCAGCGCGGCCCGCAGCCGGGTGGCCAGGTCCTCGTCGAGTTCGCGGCCCGCCGCGGGCACCACGTACAAGATCAGCCGCCCCTCGGCGCCGAGCCGGCCGGTGTCCACCACCAGGCTGTCGGCGACCTCGCCGAAGCCCTCGACCACCCGGTAGAACTCGCTGGTGCCCATCCGGACCCCGCCGCGGTTGAGGGTGGCGTCGGAGCGGCCGTAGATGACGCACCCGCCGTCGGGCAGTACCTCGATCCAGTCACCGTGCCGCCAGACGCCGGGATAGACGTCGAAGTAGCTTTCGCGGTAGCGGACGCCGCCCGGATCGTTCCAGAAGCCGACCGGCATCGACGGCATGGGCTGGGTGATGACCAGCTCGCCGACCTGCCCGATGACCGGATGGCCGGCCTCGTCGTAGGCCTCCACCTCCGCGCCCAGGCAGCGGCCGGAGATGATGCCGGCCCGGACCGGGAGCAGCGGGCTGGGCCCGACGAACCCGGTGCACAGGTCGGTGCCGCCGGAGAAGGAGCCGAGCAGCAGGTCCTTCTTCACCCGGTCGTAGACCCAGCCGAACGCCTCGGGCGGCAGCGGCGACCCGGTCGACCCGATGGCCCGCAACGCGGACAGGTCGGCCTCCTCCCCCGGCCGCAGCCCGGCCTTCATGCAGGCCACCAGGTAGGGCGCGCCGACCCCGAGGTAGGTGACGCCGTGCTCGGCGGCCAGCTGCCACAGCCGTCCGGTGTCCGGGTAGGTGGCGCTGCCGTCGTACAGCACGATGGTCAGCCCGGCCAGCAGGCCGCCGGCCAGGTAGTTCCACATCATCCAGCCGGTCGTGGTGTACCAGGTGAACACGTCGCCGGGGCGCAGGTCCTGATGGAAGGCGAGCGCCTTGAGGTGCTCGAGCACGATCCCGCCGTGGCCGTGCATGATCGGCTTGGGCAGGCCCGTGGTGCCCGAGGAGTAGACCACCCACAGCGGGTGGTCGAACGGCACCTCTTCGAACTCCGGCTCGCGCTCGCAGTGCTCATTCTCGGCGCCCAGGTTCTCCCAGCGGATGAACCGGTCCGGGAAGGTCTCGGCCTGGCCGATCAGGTCGACGAGCACGACCGCGGACAGGCGCGGCAGGGCGGCCACCACGTCGTCGACCAGCTGCGCCCGGGAGAACTCCTTGCCCCCGTACCAGTAGCCGTCGCCGACGATGAGCACGGCCGGCTCGATCTGCGCGAACCGGTCGATGACGCTGCGCGCGCCGAAGTCGGGCGAGCACGAGGACCAGATGGCGCCGATGCTGGCCGCGGCCAGCAGGCCGATGACCGCCTCCGGGACGTTCGGCAGCAGGGCCGCGACCCGGTCGCCGCGGCGGACGCCCAGGGCGCGCAGCCCCCGGGCCACCCGGGCGACCTGATGGGCGAGTTGAGCGTAACTGAGGCTCCCGGCCCTGGTCCGTTCGGACGAAAAAATAAGCGCCGTGCGATCGGGATCGGTCCACGCGGTCCGCAGCGCGTTACGGGCGTAGTTCAATGTGGAGCCGGTGAACCAGCCGACGTCGGGCATGACCGCGCCGGTCAGGACCGGTCCCGGCCCGCGGTGGCCGAGCACCTCGAAGTAGTCCCAGACCGCCGCCCAGAACGACCCGGGCTCGGTCACCGACCACCGCCACAGCTCGTCGTAGCTGGTGAAGCCGTGGTCGCGGCCATGGCCGGGCAGCCAGCGCATGAACCGGGTGATCCGGGCGTCGTGGACCGTCTGCTGATCCGGCTCCCAGAGCACCGCGCCGTACCCGCGGCTGGTCAGGTCAGAAGTGTCCATCCTCACAGCATCGTGCCATCCTGGCGCGCCTGGCAACGCCCGTCAGGCCTCCGGGTTTCCGGTGAGCCGGGTGATAAGCGTCACTAGCGCCGCGGTGTCGGCCAGGTCCGGCAGTACCGCGTCGGCACCCGCGTCGCGCAGTTCGGCCGCGCTGGCCCGGCCGCTGGCCACGGCGAGCGACCTGGCCCCGCCGATCCGGGCCGCGTCCACGTCCCGGGGCGAGTCCGCGACGTACACCGTGGCGTCCTCGCCGAACGTGACGCCGTGCCGTTCGCCGGCGCGCTGGCGCGCGACCCGGAGCAGGGTGCCCTTCGGGTAGGCCTCCGAGCCGTAGCCGCCGATGTCGAAGTCGACGAAGCCGTCCAGGCCGAAAGCCTTCAGCTTGAGCATCGCGGTCGGCCTGCTGTTGCCGGTCAGCACGGTCTGCACCGCGCCGTCGAGCTTGGCCACCGCGGCCATGGCCGCGGCCGCGCCGGGGAGGAGCTGGCCTTGGCTGGTCAGCTCGTCATGGCGGGACTGGAGGGCGGTGGCGAGTTCGGCGCTGAACGGCTCGAGCATCTGCTCGGCCTGGCCGCCGGCGCGCATGTCCACGCCGTTCAGCGCGAGCGCGTCGAAGAAGATCTCCGACTCCGACCGGCCCGCCACCTGGGGCAGCTGGATCAGCGGGCGGCCCGCGATCGCGGCGAACGCCTCGGCGTAGGCCGGCCTGCTCACCCGGGCCACATCGACCAGCGTCAGGTCGATATTCCACAGAACCAGCCGGTGAATGGCGTCCTCCTCCTCGGTTATCCCATGTGAGGGTATCGGTAGTCCGAGGGGGGGACGAAGAGTTCCTTGATCGCGCGGGCGGAGACCCAGCGGATCAGGTTGAACACCGAGCCGGCCTTGTCGTCGGTGCCGCTGGCCCGGGCGCCGCCGAAGGGCTGCTGGCCGACGACGGCGCCAGTGGGCTTGTCGTTGATGTAGAAGTTGCCCGCCGAGTACCTGAGTTTCTCCGTGGCCTCGGCGATCGCGTACCGGTCCGTGGCCAGCACCGCGCCGGTCAGCGCGTAGGGGGCGATGTCGGCGGCCTGGGTGAGAATATTTGGGTACGCGTCGTCCGGGTACACGTGCACGGCCAGGATCGGGCCGAAGTACTCGGTGGTGAACACCTCGTCGGCCGGGTCGGCGCACTCCAGGACGGTGGGACGGACGAAGAACCCGTTCGTGTCGTCGTACCTGCCGCCCGCCGCGATCTGGATCGTGGCCGTGTTCTTGGCCCTTTCGATCGCGGCGGCGTGCTTGGCGAAGGCGCGGGCGTCGATGACCGCGCCCATGAACAGCGACAGGTCGCTGGCCACGTCGCCCATGGTCAGCGAGTCCACCTGGGCCAGGAAGTCGTCGCGGGTCCGGCGCCACAGCGATTCGGGGACGTAGGCGCGGGAGGCGGCGGAGCACTTCTGGCCCTGGTACTCGAAGGCGCCGCGGATCAGGGTGGGCGTTATCGTGGCGGGGTCGGCGCTGGGATGGACGATGACGAAGTCCTTGCCGCCGGTCTCCCCCACCACCCGCGGGTAGTTGCGGTACCTGGCGATGTTCTCGCCCACGGTCCGCCACAGGTGCTGGAACGTCGCGGTCGAGCCGGTGAAGTGGATCCCGGCCAGGTCGGGGTGGGTCAGCGCGACCTGCGAGACGGCCTGACCGTCCCCGGTGACCAGGTTGATCACCCCGGGCGGCAGCCCGGCCGCCTCGAGCAGGCGCATCAGGTAGTGCGCGGCGAGCTGCTGGGTCGGCGACGGCTTCCACACCACGACGTTGCCGAGCAGCGCCGGGGCGGTGGGCAGGTTCCCGGCGATCGAGGTGAAGTTGAACGGCGTGATGGCCAGCACGAACCCCTCGAGCGGGCGGTACTCCATCCGGTTCCACGTGCCCGGATTGGACCCCGGCTGCTCGGCGAGGATTTTCGTGGCGTAGTAGACGTTGTAGCGCCAGAAGTCGATCAGCTCGCAGGCGGCGTCGATCTCGGCCTGGAACGGCGACTTGGACTGGCCGAGGATGGTCGCGGCGTTCACGGTGGCGCGCCACGGCCCGGCGAGCAGGTCGGCGGCCTTGAGGAAGATCGCGGCGCGGTCGTCGAAGTCCAGCGCGCGCCAGGCCGGGGCGGCCTGCTTGGCCGCGTAGATGGCGGCGGCCACGTCCACGTCGGTGGCGTTGGCGAGCTGGCCGAGGACGTGGTGCTTGTTGTGCGGCTGGACCACGTCGATGGTCTCGCCCGCGCCCATCTGCTGACGGCCGGCGATGGTCATGGTGAGTTCGGCCCGCTGGCCGGCGAGTTCCTTGATCTTGCTTTCCAGCACGGTGCGCTCGTGACTGCCCGGCTGGTACTGCCTGACCGGCTCGTTGACCGGGACAGGGGTTCGTGAGGCGGCGTCCATGTTTTACATCGTATTTGCGGCGCTACTTCGTTAGGTAAGACAGTTCCTGCGTGGCGTACCAGCCGAGCTCGTGGCCCTCGGCGCCGTCCACGGTGAACCGGGCGTCATCGTCGCCCGCGTCGGCGGCGGGCAGCGCCTGCACCGCGCTGCGCACGTCGGCGTCCGCGTCCGCGGCGTCCACGTGGGCGGAGGCCAGGTCGCTGAGCTGGACGGGTTGCTCGATGGCCACGCGGGCGGGCTCGCCGTCGCGGGGGTCTGGTTTGACGTGTTCGGCCGGGATGTCCGCGGCCAGCACCACCCGGCGGGGCGGGGCGGCCGGGTCAGTAGCCAGGTCGGCGGCCAGCAGCCGCAGCGACGCGCGCGCCGCCTCGGTCAGCGCCGCGTACTCCAGCTCCTCGGTGTCGCCGCTGGCGTACGCCTCTCGCAGCGCGGGCGTGACCGCGAAGCCGGTCAGCGGACCGGGCTTTTGACCCGGCCCCACCTGGCCGGCCCGCAGGGCCTGCGCCACGGCGGGCAACGTGGAGGGAAGGAACACGCGCATAGTGGAGGTGATTCTAGGGCTCTTTGGGGCCGAGCGCGGTGATGACGGTGGCGATGGCCTCGCGAGGGGCACGTG
>Ga0209168_10001870_pt1 | contig 15891 bp, 16 predicted proteins | sample Coa_R1_FD_187156 | JGI IMG/M metagenome (GOLD analysis project Ga0209168, IMG submission 187156) | Surface soil microbial communities from Centralia Pennsylvania, which are recovering from an underground coalmine fire - Coalmine... | ecosystem: Environmental > Terrestrial > Soil > Unclassified ... | reverse complement strand
CCGTGATATTCTCTAAACGTCACAAAGACAATCGATTAAAGACAGGAGTGCACCAGTTTAGTGTTAGCCAGAGAGCAAAAGAAATCCCTCATTGACCAGTACGGGACCCACGCGAGCGATACGGGAAGCCCAGAAGTCCAGATCGCTCTGCTTAGCGAACGGATTGGCCAGTTGACGGAGCACTTCAAGACGCACCAGAAAGACCACGGCTCACGCCGCGGGCTTCTCATGCTGGTCAGCAAGCGGCGTAGCTTGCTCGACTACCTCAAGAAATACGACACCGAGCGCTATAAGGCCGTGATCGGCAAGCTCGGCATCCGTAAGTAAGTTTCTTGGCCCGGAAAATCCCCACCTCTTCCGCAGGGAACGCGCGAGAAATGGGGTACCCGCATTTCGCTTCTTGTCCGGGCTATTTCTGAGCATCCGTCTCCGGTGAGACGGTCAGCATCGAGGAACTCTCCACACGTGCGTTCTCAAAGCGCAAGCGATCCCTACGAGCACGGTGCTCCAGGGGATCTGTGTCCTCCTTTCATCGAGGAACATCTCCACCCTTCGAAAACCGCGAAGGATGGGGCACCCACATCTCTTGGCTCAACCTTCACTGCCCAAAGCTCTCCAGAGGACATTCAATGAAACCAGAACCAACGACAGTTACCGCTCATCTTGCCGGCGGCAAGAGCATCTCTTTTGAATCAGGAAAATTAGCTAAGCAGGCCCACGGGGCCGTGATCGTTCGCCTGGGGGAAAACGTCGTTCTCGCGACCGCAACGGCGAATGCCGATCCGCGCGAGGGCATCGATTTTTTCCCCCTCACCGTGGATTACCGCGAATACACCTACGCCGGCGGACGTTTCCCCGGCGGCTTTATCAAGCGCGAAGGGCGCATGAGCGAGAAAGAAGTGCTCACCAGCCGGCAGATCGATCGGCCGATCCGTCCGATGTTTGCCGAAGGATTCAAGTGCGAAACGCAGGTCATCGCGTTGGTGCTGTCGGCCGATAGCGAAAATGATCCGGATGTTTGCGCCATTAACGGCGCTTCGGCGGCGCTGCATGTTTCCGATATTCCATTCCTCGGTCCGATTGGCGCAGTGCGCGTGGGGCTGATCAACGGACAGTTCATCGTGAATCCCACGTACAACGAGATGCGCGAGAGCCTGCTGAACATCATGGTCGTCGGCAGCGCCGACAGCATCGTGATGATCGAGTCGGGCGCGAAAGAAGTGAAGGAAGAAACGGTGATCGACGCGATCGAGTTCGGGCATACCGAGATCAAGAAGATCGTCGCGGCAATCAATGAACTGCGCGACAAGGTCGGGAAGCCGAAGCGCAAGGTCGAGCCTCCGCAGTTCGATGACGCGTATTACAACGATTTGAAGAAAAAGGTCGGCGCCGAGTTGACTGATGCACTGGACACCAGGAAACATCCGAAGAGTGAGAGTTACAGCCTGGTCAAGGACATCAAGAAGAAGCTGGCGGAAGCTTTGCCGGAAGATGACGAGGACGCGAAGAAGAAGCTCGATCATTATTACGAGACGCTGCGCGAACGGATTTTCCGCGAGGCGGTGATCCAGCAGAAGCGGCGTCCGGATGGACGGGCGTTCGACGAGATCCGCGAGATCTGGATCGAAGCTGGAGTCCTGCCCCGCACCCACGGCAGCGCGGTCTTCACCCGCGGCGAAACCCAGGCGCTGGTCACGACCACGCTCGGCACCAGCGACGACATGCAGCGCCTCGAGGGCTTCGAAGGCGAAGCCAAAAAACGCTTCATGCTGCACTATAATTTTCCGCCGTTTTCGGTTGGTGAAGTGGCATTTATGCGAGGCGCCGGGCGCAGAGAAATTGGCCACGGAGCCTTAGCGGAGCGGGCGATTTCGGCAGTGCTTCCGACAGAAGAGAAGTGGCCCTATGCGATGCGCGTGGTCTCTGACATTCTGGAGTCGAACGGCTCGTCGTCGATGGCAACCGTTTGCGGGGCTTCACTCTCGCTGATGGATGCGGGCGTTCCGCTGAAGGCTCCGGTTGCCGGTGTAGCGATGGGACTGGTGAAGGAGGGCGATGAATATGCCATCCTGACCGACATCGCGGGCGCGGAAGATCATTACGGCGACATGGACTTTAAAGTTGCCGGAACGCGCGAAGGCATCACGGCGCTGCAGATGGATATAAAAGTGGCCGGCATCACGGCGAGTGTCATGCGCGAGGCGATGGCGCAGGCACAGCGTGGACGGATGCACATACTCGGCAAGATGGAGGAAGTCATCTCGGAAGGACGCGCGAAGATTTCCGACTTTGCCCCGCGCTTCTACACCGTGCAGATTCCGACCGACAAGATTCGCGATCTGATTGGGCCGGGCGGCAAGATGATCCGTTCGATCGTCGAACAGACTGGAGTGAAGATCGATGTGGAAGACTCCGGGCTGGTAAAAGTTGCGTCGAGCGATCAGGCATCGGCCCAGAAGGCTCTGCAGATTATCGGCGACATCACGGCGACGGCTGAGGTAGGTAAGACATATCTCGGGAAAGTCACACGGCTGGCGGATTTCGGTGCATTCGTCGAAATCATACCCGGTACAGAAGGCTTGCTGCATATCAGCGAAGTGGCGGAGCATCGCATTGCCGATGTCCGCGACGAGCTGAAAGAGGGCGACCAGGTGTTGGTGAAGGTGCTGGCCGTCGAGGGCAACCGGATCAGGCTATCGCGAAAGGCGATTCTGAAAGAGCAGCGCGCGAAGATGGCTGCGCAGCAAGGCGGCGCACCGGAAGCGGGTGGAGTCGCTCCAGTAAGTGAGACCGAACCGGTTCCTGCGGGAACGCTGGTGATTGAAGGAGGTGGCGATTTTCCGGATGAGCCGGAGAGTGAGCCGAACTTCAATCGTGAAGGTGCTCCGCATCCCGGCGGCGGAGATCGGCCGCACGGCGGCGATCGCGGCGGAGATCGTGGCGGGCGCGGAGGACGTCCAGGCGGCGGCGGACGTGGGCGCGGTCGGGGCGGTCGCGGCGGCGGTGGTGGCGGACGGCACGGCGGTGGTGGTCACGGCGGACACGGCGGCGGGCGACACTAAGGCTTAAAACCGTTGGCACGGTTGCTCATAGATCCAAGGATCTCAATCAAAAAAGAGCTGCAGCTTCGGCTGCGGCTCTTTTTCTTTTTCGCCCAATGATCATCAATTGTGTCGAGAATAGTTTTCTTTATAGCGAGCAGTAAGTGCTCGCCGACGATGCTGTAAACGTTTTAGTAGCTGCCCCCGCGGTACAACGTTTCAGGTATGTCGGTAGGAATCTTCCCCGAGATCGCGATCCATGGTTCGTCAACGCACAGAACTAAGTCATGTGTCTTCAATGCGGAGTCGTTTCTCAGAGTTTTGCGAGTGAATTGTTGGCATGGGGCGTGCAAGATCTCGCGGAAGAGCCGCAGGGCTCCTGGAGGATTTGTGAAAAAGATACAGACGCTATCGTTTCTCGCCACCCTGGCGATCGCTATTGGAATGATCTCCTGGGGTAGCGCGCTCCAAGCACAAAACACACCGTCAACCACGCCGGACCGACAGGCACAACAGCCGTCATCGTCACCGGATAGCACTCCGGCGCCGCAGGCAACGCCTTCGAGCCCGGATAGTACTCCATCGGCGCAGTCGCCGTCGTCACAGAGCCCGGATGCGAATACGCCGCCTTCGCAGACTCCGGATACCACCACTCCAAGCAGCCGCATGCCGCAATCTGGATCGCAAGACGCAAGCCCGTCCGGATCATCGTCCGCAACAGGGTCGGCATCGAGCGCCGCTGGTGCTGGCGAAAGTCAGACTTTCTCGGGGACGGTTACAAAGCAGGGTGACAAGTATGTGCTGAAGGATGACGCAGGGCATACCTACGACATCGACCATCAGGATGAAGTGAAGAAGTTCGAAGGCAAGAGAGTTCGGGTACAGGGCACACTTGATCCGGCAACCAACAAGATCATGGTGAAGTAGCAGTTTTTGGCGAGCAAAGGGACGAGAGAAGGGCACAGAGGGTCGACCGCTCCGACGGCCTCTGTGCTTTCTTCTTTTCAGAGCAATTTTCTGCAGCGCGGAGGTATTCAGATCTCACCCGCGTGCCCTTGACCTTCTCGAGCCGCAAATCTCCAGTTCTGCCAAAGGCAGCCGGTAATGGGGTGCCCTGTTCAGCCCGAGCGTTCAGATTCGTTTTTGTGCCTCTTTACAAACACGTGGTAGGCAGCGGCATCCCAGGCATTGTGAATGCCGATGAACAACAGCAACATTGCCGAGGATGCCACGCCGAACAGGGCTTCATAGGCGTGGGAGTTAGCCACGAACGCGGAAGCCGCCAACGTTGTGTAAGCCGCGAACGGCAGCAGTGCGTGGAACAGCCAGTCTTCGAATACCGGACGGTATGCGGTTTGCGCTCGGAGACGTCGGGTCACGATCAAGCTATAGGCGATTCCAAGGACACCCAGGACTCCACAAAGGAATGTTGGCGCGTGCAGTCCTCGCCAAGGAGCGCTGAGGGCCGCTGAGAGCAACAGCACCATCGAAAAATGGACGACGTTCGGAGTGGCAAAGGCATCGCCGGCCTGAGCCTGATTGGGGATGCTTGGGATGTTGGCCACTAAAGCCATAACGACGAACCGATAAGCGCACCCGCAGAGGATCCGACGATCACGTAAAAATTTGTCCAACCGGAGAGTGTGGTCATGCGGTCACCTGCGAATTGGCTATGCCCACAACCGATTCTCTTGACGAAGTCGAGAGATGTCTTTGGTCGGCGCACATCCGAAGAAGCGACTGTATTCACGGCTGAACTGGGAAGCGCTGAGATAGCCTACGCGCTGACTCGCGTCGCCTGCGTCCATCAGCGTGGAGAGCATGAGGCGCCGCGCCTCCTGCAGACGAAGAGTTTTTTGATACTGTAGCGGGCTCATGGAGGTGACTGCCTTGAAGTGTTCGTGGAAAGACGACGCGCTCATGTGGACCAACTCTGCCAGTTCTTCGACCTTGATGGGTTGGGAGTAGTTGGCCCGCAGCCAGGAAATCGCCTTCTCAACCCGATGTATGCTCGACTCGGCGAATCCCATTTGCGCGACGCGGGCGCCGATGGGGCTGCGTAACAGACGGATCAGAATTTCGTCCATGACAAGTGGAGCGAGCAGTTCCGGATCACCGGGATGCCCCAGGCATTCCATGAGTCTGGTCGCGGCGTTGATGATGCTTTCATTGATCGGAGCAACGTAGACTGCTTTCCTCTCTTGTGCGGGAGGCAGCCCGTTTGGATAGACCTTCAGGACCAACTCGGCAATCTTGTGCGGGTCGAGGTCGAGCTTGAAACCCAGGTACGGCGCGGACTGACTGGCTTGTGTAACCTGCGAGGCGACCGGCAGAGCTACGGAAATACGATCATGCGCGATGCATCGTACTCGTAAACATCTTGCCCGACGATGACGGTCTTGGCCCCTTGGACGACGATGCACAACGATGGCAGGCGCAGCGTGTGAAAACATTCCGTATTGATTCGTGACATGCGGCTAGCATGCAGGCCGGGAATACGCAGCTCAAAACTGCCGTCGTGCGGAGCGTAAGCGGCAATCAAGCGCGCGAGTTTGGCGGTACCAACTTCGCCGGTTGCGTCCGAAGCGCGGGAACTTCCAAGCCTCGGAACCAACGAGGAATGGGACAACCTGGCGGCTTTGCCATTCGTTTTCACAAGTTCGAGGATACCGCTTTTGCGATCACGCGTGATCATTCTATTTGGCATTGTTGCTGGTGCGTCCACACCTCAAGAGTCTCGCGCAGCTGGGAGCAGCCCCTGATCGGAAGGCCGTTCCATTCTTTGGCTCCACGCGCCTAAGTTTTCAGCAGCGCCTGAACGTAAGCCGGTTTCATCGGAAGCCGGCGCATGATCTTTCCCGTGGCATCATAAAGAGCCGCTGCGATGGCTGGCGCGGCGAGTGCATTGGCTGCCTCCGAACCTCCGCCGTACGCGCCAACTTTCGGATTGTGGAGCAGCACGACCTTGATCTCAGGGATATCCGACATGGACGGGATGGGATAAGAGTTCCAGTCCTCGGTAGTGATGGCGCTTTCGTCAAACGTCACTTCTTCAAATAGCGCGTGGCTGATGCCCATGACCGCGCCGCCTTCGACATTGCGCTTCAACTGCACCGGGTTGACGACGATGCCGGGATCGACGGCGATCGTGTACTTCTCGACGGCAATCTTGCCGGTGCTGGGAGTCACGGCGATCTGGCAAACGCACGCCCAATAGCTTCCGCTGCGCAACATTAACGAGACCCCTCGTCCGCGGACGGGCGAGGAAGCGGTCGATGCGGCATCGGGGCGAGGTGAGGGACGAGTGTCCCAGCCGGAAGCGTCACGGACTGATTTGAGGACACTGATGATGCGGTCCTCAGTTGCATGGTCGATGCGGAACTGGATGGCGTCAGCGCCTGCGAGTGCCGCAGCTTCGTTGATCGCGAGTTCGCGCGGATAGTTTTGCTGGAATTGTCCGGGCGTGCGCATGCTATGGTCGCGCAGACCGACTGCGAGCGGCGAAGCTTTCTGTCCCACCTGGAATGTGCCATGACCGCGTTCCATCACGTTCGGAACAGGACCGTAAATCCAGGGATCCTCAAGGCCATTGACAATGGAAGTAACGCCGCCGGAATGAATATCGGGCGCGGACATGGTGGGTAGACCTGCGAGAATCGCGCCGACCGGACGATCATCCTGCATGGCGGGCATGTAGTGGTCGATTTGATACGCCGCGATTTTGCCTTTTTCGTCGATCGCAATCTGCACATCGGAGAAAGCAGCGGCAGCTTGCGTAGACCACTGCATGTCGTCGGCGCGCATCCACTGCACGCGCACTGGTTTTCCGACGGCCTTGGACAAGAGCACTGCCTCGTCTTCCGCGCCTGAGTTTCCTCCGTTCGACCGGCCGTAGTGACCGGGGCCGGGATAGGAATGCACGATCACGTGATCTGGCGTAGTGCCAAGCATGGCCGCAATTTCGCCACGCAGCGCTTGCGGGTTCTGGTTGTGCACATAGATGTGCACCGAGCCATCAGGCTTGACGTCCGCTACAGCCATGGTGGGGCCGATGGGCGCGTGCTTCATATAGGACAACTGGTAGGTAGCTGAATGTTTCTTGTGAGCCGATGCGAGCACGGGATCGACATCGCCTTTCGCAGCTTTACTATTCTCGACCGGCGCTGACGTCCAATCAGATTCGTGGCGAAGGTGCTGATAGAGTTTCGCGTTGCTGGGGAGGCCCTTCCAGTCCGACCACTTGGTGGCACTGGCGAGTTGCTCGGCGGCCTGAATCGCTTCCCATTCGGTGGGCGCGACGACTCCAACCAGATTACCTTTGACGATAACTTGCGAGTTCGGAAACTTCGCCTTGTCGAGTTGGCCGGCAGAGATGAGGGTTGAACCGAGCGTTTTCGGATGCACCACGCGCGCGTGCAACATGCCCGGCAAGCGGACATCGGTCGCCCAGGTTTCATTCGCCTGCACTTTCGAAGCGATGATGGAATTCTTGAACGACTTGCCGATCACCGTGTATTCGCTGACCGGCTTCATCGGTGGATTGCCTTCGATGGTCAATCCAAAAATGCTGGTGAGATCTCCCGTGACGTGGATCGTGAGTTTCAGCTGCTGGCCCTTGACGAGGTCGCCATACGAGATACTCTTGCCGCCTCCGGAGACGATGCCGTCCTTGACCGAAAGCTTGTCTTTCGGTACGCCCAGTTTTTCTGAGGCGAGATCGAGCATTGCCTGATAGGTGTAAGCGGCAGCTTTGCGGATATTCGGAGTTCCGCGTCCAAGAAAATCGAAGGCGCCACTGCCGTCGGGAGTGCGATCGGTATCTCCAGCGATGACTGTGGTGATCGCTTCGAAGGGAACGCTCAACTCCTCGGCCACAATTTGCCGATAAGCCGTAAAGGTTGAGCCCTGCCCGAAGTCGCTTTTACCGGTGCGAATCAGGACTGTGTTGTCGGGATGGATCTCGATCCAGGAACTGGGGAGAGCGGGATCGAGCGAGTTCTTAAATACGGCGGGCTTGGCGGTATCGCCTCTTAGGAGTTCGGGTCCGGCGAAACTAAATCCAACGACGAGGATGCCTCCCGCTTTGATGAATCCGCGCCGGGACAGCGTTGGTCCGATGACGTTGGCTGGTTTTTCGCGTTTAATTTGCTTACTCATGATCGCCATCGCTTAGCTCCTCTTCGCCATGATCGTGGCAGCATGTTGAACGGCCTCAATGATCGCTACGTAGGTTCCGCAGCGGCACAGATTGGGCGATGGACCGGAGTTGGTGAAGGCGTCCTTGATTTGGGCAAGGCTGGGATTGGCGTTGCTTTCGAGGAGTTCGGTGGCCTTGATCATCATTCCGTTCTGGCAAAATCCGCACTGCGGAGTCTGCTCTTCGATCCAGGCCTGCTGGACGGGATGAAGCATATTCTTCGCGTGCTCCAGCGATAGTCCCTTTTGCTTGGCCCAGCGCGCGGGCAGACCTTCGAGCGTGGTGATTTCCTGGTTCGCAACGCTGGCGACCGGTGTCACGCAGGAGCGCGCTTCTTTGCCGTCGACCAGGACAGCGCAAGCGCCGCATTGGGCAAGTCCGCAGCCGAACTGTGGACCGATCAGTTGGAGCTCGTTTCGCAAGACGTAGAGCAGCGGCGTATCGTCAGGCGCCTGCACCTCGCGCCGGACTCCATTCACATTCAGTGTGACCATAGAGAACTCCCTCCTACCGCAATGAGGCGAAAGCAGATGACCCTTGTTGAAAACCACCTATGTCGCCTGGACCCCAGTAGAACTAGCTTAAACGTTCGGTCCGGCTTGTATCCGACATCTTAACTCGCCGATCATGAAGACGTACGATCATCCCACCTGAGCCAAGATGGCGACGTCGAGCTTGGAATAATACTTCTTCACATCACCCGCCCCGTACTTCTTGCGGAATTTCTCGACCACAGATGTCACTTGTTTAGGATCGGCGATGGGGACAACCCGAAATTCGCCCTCTGTGCCGCCCGCCTTGATCCGAATAGCTGGTTTCTTGAGCACATTCTTGTACCACTCTGTATCGGATCCATGCACCGGCAACAAGTAAAGTTTGTCGCCGTCGAGAGCGAACCAGACCGGGTTGGAAATCGCACGTCCGGATTTTCTGCCGGTCACGGTGATCGTAATTTCACTGGAACGGGAAAGCTGATCTTGTAAGGAAGTTTTCTGTTCTGACATGTGCACTCCTCAGCATGACGAGTAGCAGAATCGCAAAAGACGATCCGGATTTCAGCTTCCAGAAACCACTTCTTTTGCGATCATAATGGCGCTCATTGCATTCGGCCAGCCTGCATAGAAGGCTAGATGCGTGATGAGCTCAATTAATTCCTCTTTCATGACTCCGTTCTCGACGGCGAAGCGCAGATGAAACCGCAGTTGATCCGGACGATTCATGGCAACCAATGCGGCTACCGTGACAAGGCTGCGGTCACGCTTGGAAAGTTCCGGACGCTCCCAAACGTCGCCGAACAGAACACGATCCGTCAGTTCGACGAGCTTCGGTGCAAAATCGCCGATCATTTTCTGTGCCGCCGCAGGCTCTTTACTCATAGCGATTCCTCTTTCCTGTGCACTTTCTCTATCGAGTCGTGGAGCTGTTCAGCGGTTGCTCATCGCCTCAATGTGCGCGGGATAGCGCGCGCCTTGCACAGTGATATTTGAGGCGGCGCTCTCGATCTCCCGGAGATCGTCAGACGTGAGCCCGATGGAGAGTGCTCCGATGTTCTCTTCCAGACGATTTAACTTGGTCGTGCCAGGAATTGGAACGATCCACGGCTTCTGCGCAAGTAGCCAAGCCAGCGCGATCTGAGCTGGCGTCGCTTTCTTCCGCTGTGCAATCTTTCGCAACAGGTCCACGAGCACCTGATTTGCTTTCCGGTTCTCCGGCGTAAAGCGAGGGAGTGTACTGCGGAAATCGGAACTATCAAGGGGAGTATTTTCATCCATTTGTCCCGTGAGGAAGCCTTTTCCCAAAGGGCTATAAGGAACAAAGCCGATTCCAAGCTCCTCGAGAGTGGGTAGCACTTCTTTTTCGGGCTCGCGATACCACAGCGAGTACTCGCTCTGGACAGCAGTGACAGGCTGAACGGCGTGCGCGCGACGGATCGTCTTTGCAGCGGCTTCCGACATTCCGAAGTGCTTAACCTTGCCTTGCTGAATAAGATCCTTCACAGCTCCGGCAGTGTCTTCGATCGGAGTCTCTGGATCCACGCGGTGCTGATAATACAAATCTATGGCGTCGACCCGAAGACGTTTGAGCGAGCCTTCGATCGATTGCTTGATGTGCTCCGGACGGCTGTTCAGCTTGATCCATCCCGGACTTCCATCGGGCTTGAGCTCATAGGCGAACTTAGTGGCGATGATTACTTTCCCGCGGAAAGGAGAGAGCGCCTCGCCGAGCAGTTCTTCATTCAAGTACGGGCCGTAAACTTCGGCGGTGTCGAAGAAAGTGATACCGCGCTCCACGGCGGCACGCAGCACAGCCGTCATCTCCTTTTTGTCTTTGGGCGGTCCGTAAGAAAAACTCATCCCCATGCAGCCGAGCCCCAGAGCCGAGACCTCAAGATTGCTTTTTCCAAGCTTGCGTTTTTGCATCATCTTTCTCCATATATAGACGCGGGCGTGTGCTGAGTTCCGCCAGCGCCTAATAGTGTTCCCATGCAGCTTTCCAGTGCTCATCCGGGTGCGTCGACTTCACGATGAGCAGCTTGTTCGAGAATTCGAATGCTCGCGGCAAGTCTTTGCCGATAAGAGTTCGAACCAATGCTCCATCAACGTGATAAGTGAACGTATGAGCGCGTTCGTCAATCTCATATGTGCCGAATGACGCCTCGTATCCTCCCTGCGCGTATTGGACCGGCGCCGCATTGGCCCCAGCCGGTGAGCTGGCTGGCGGGTTCCGATACATTACCTGGACGGACATGTGCCCATCGCGCGTGTACACGAGCAACCCAGTACAATCAGCCCGTTGAATCTTCCCGTCCGCACCTTCCTCTTCGAGCCATGCCAGCCGCCACGCTCCAACAAACCGTTCCCGGACTCCGTCGTTGGCAGGGCGATCCTGTGCGGCAAGCGTAACTGCTGCCATCCCGAAAATTAAGGACACTACGGCGAGCGAAAGCAATTTCCTCACGTTCGGCTCCTAGCGCAGGAATCGTTTCTTTCAGCGGCCGACGAGTTTCTGCAGCTCTTCCGGGTAGCGAGCCCCCTGGACCATGATTTTTGAAGCGGCCGCATCGATTTGCCGGAGATCGTCAGGCGTAAGTTGAAGGTCGACGGCTCCGATGTTTTCTTCCAGGCGATGCAGCTTGGTGGTGCCAGGGATGGGAACGATCCAAGGCTTCTGCGCCAGCAACCAAGCCAGCGCGATCTGCGCCGGAGTCGCCTTCTTCCGCGCGGCGATGGAGCCGAGCAAGTCAACAACAGCCTGATTGGCTTTTCGGTTCTCCGGCGAGAAGCGGGGCACTATGTTGCGGAAGTCGCTCTTGTCGAACTTTGTGTCTTCGCTGATCTTGCCCGTGAGGAAACCTTTCCCCAGAGGACTGAAGGGAACGAATCCGATCCCGAGTTCCTCGAGGGTGGGGATAACCTCGATTTCAGGTTCCCTCCACCAGAGCGAGTATTCGCTTTGGAGGGCGGTGACCGGCTGAACGGCGTGTGCGCGACGGATCGTCTTCACTCCGGCTTCGGACAGACCGAAGTGCTTGACCTTGCCTTGCTGAATCAGGTCCTTTACCGCACCAGCCGTGTCTTCGATCGGCACATTCGGGTCGACGCGGTGCTGATAAAAGAGGTCGATAACGTCGGTCCTCAGCCGCTTGAGCGAGGCTTCGGCGACCTGCTTGATGTGGTCTGGCGTGCTATCGAGGCCGACCTGTTTCCCGGTGGCCGGATCGAGTTTGAAACCGAACTTGGTGGCAATCGCCACCTGGCTACGGAACGGCGCTAGAGCCTCACCGACGAGTTCTTCGTTAGTGAACGGACCATAGACTTCGGCGGTGTCAAAAAATGTGACTCCGCGTTCGACGGCGGCGCGAATCACGGAGATCCCTTGCTCCTTGTCCACCGCCGGACCCAGACCAAAACTCATTCCCATGCAGCCCAATCCCAGGGCCGAAACTTCCAAGTTGCTCTTTCCAAGTTTGCGTTTTTGCATTGTTGCTCCTATATAGCGAACTCTGTCTGCATCGACTAAAGGCTAAGAATAGCTTGCCGGACCGTTCGCCTCTTGCCTATTTCGCTGAAGTTCTTGCCAGATCCTCCGAATGAAATCTTTGGAAATTAGAATCCCCATTTCGGCCAATACCGGGCAGAAATGGGGTACCCGCACAGGGGATGGTCAAATCCCCACTTCTGTCAAACTTCTTCCAAACCCCGGAGAAGTGGGGCAAGCGCTTAGGCGGCGCGACGTTTCGCTTCGACAGGGTAACCCGCGTCCTGCCATGCATCGAGTCCACCCTGGAGAGCCCACACGTTGCGGTATCCGCGTGCCTGAAGTTGCTGCGCCAAACTGGCGCTGGAGGCTTCGTTGGGTCAAGTGCAATAGGTCACGATCGGGCGATTTTTTGGAATCTGCGACAGATGACTTTCCAAGCCGTCTGCGGGAACGCGAATGGCATGGGGCATCGTTGTGTCGGATTCTGCCCATGCTTGCGGATTGCGGACGTCGATGAGAGTGAATTGCTCTCCAGCGTCCATTCGTTTCTTGAGTTCGTCGGGCGTGATTCGGGAAATTTCGGACATGAGACCTCCTCGGCTTGTGAGTTGCATACTAGATGCGATGTAGAGACGTAAGTCTGCTCGCAAAACTGAGTGCGGTGAGGGAAAACATCCCCACCCTTGCAGAGGATGCAAGGGCGGGGCGGCACGCAACGAGGCTGGTATACCTGGAAGGCAGGAATTCACCGCACTTTTCAGGCTGCGATTCGGCGATGATGTGGGTGGGTTTGTCCGCGTCTAGAGAATTGGCATTCGTGTGTTCTCATGGGAATAGTGAGCAGGAGGGGAGAAACGTTTCATCGGGGTCGAATGATCGAAAAGAATAGCAAGTACTGGGTTGAAAAGCTGCGGCTGGAGCCGCATCCGGAGGGCGGATATTTTCGGCAGACGTACAAGGCCGACCTGACGATCGCTCGCGAAGCTCTGTCGCCTCGATTTGCCGGGGATCGGGCTTCGACAGCAATTTACTTCTTACTGGAACGCAAGAACTTCTCGGCTTTTCATCGACTGCGATCGGATGAGGTGTGGCACTTCTATGCCGGGTCGCCGCTTATTGTCATCGTGATTGAGCCGGATGGAACAGGCTCGTCAATCTTGCTCGGCGATGATCCGGAGGCTGGACAAGTGTTTCAGGCCGTGGTGCGGGCTGGGTGCTGGTTTGCATCGCACGTGGCGGACTGGAATTCGTGGGCGCTGGTGGGATGCACGGTAGCTCCGGGATTTGAGTTTAACGATTTTGAGATGGCGCGGCGGGACGAGTTGGTGAAGAAGTATCCGCAACACCGGGAACTGATAGAGAGGCTGACGCGGGTGTAGCGCAGGTTCGACTTGGCTGATTTATCAGTGAGACTGAGGTTTCAGAGTTGCAGGCGGGCCCTCCGGGTGATCGCGAACGTACTGCTCGAACGGTTCGTTGCGCAGCATGAACCGGAATCCTCGATTCGTATTCACATCAACCGTTTTCTGCAAATCCAGTTCATCGAAGGCAATCACCTGCTCTTCCGGTTTCATCCCGTCTTCTTGAGCGATCATGAAATGAAGCTGGTCATCGACGACCCAGTAATCTGTGACGTACAAACTCGTTCCGTCTTTCAGGAAAAGCTGAGGGCTCTCCGGCGTGTCTTCGCCGTAGACGTATACGGGAGCCTCGGAGGGCGGCGGCAGAAACGAATTGGTGGGATTCCATGAATCGTTCGGGATCGAGTTGTAGAGCAGGGCAGAGGTCCAGAAATGGTCACAAGTGGCCCACCAGCAGAAGTTCGAGGGCCAAGGACCGTTAACAACGGGAAAAATGTAATAGCGGATAACCGGCGGAAACGGGCGAATCGGGCGGAACGGAGGTCGAATCGTGACCACGCCGAACGATCCGGCCGACGACCCCGTTGAGCTGCGCGGGGCATAAATCGGGGCATAGCTTGGCGCCCGGTAAGTCGGGACCTGATACGTCGGCGCATGGTAAACCGGGGTATGCATCACAGGCGGGGCGGTCGCCGGGACGGACCCTCGGCCGATTGGGTGTTGTGCCGAGGCCACGGAAATGAGAACAAACAGGCAGCAACCGACCAGGGAACAATTGTTGAGGATCGAGCGGCGAACTGCGAGCGCCATATTCGCACCTCCTCAGAGCTTCTGCACCGGACAGAATCGAGGAGACTCCAACCCCAATTCTAATCCTCCAATGGACTGGATAGGGGCGGCCTGGATTGGGCGTCAGTCGCGGGCGGGAGCGCCCGCGCCACACAGTCCCGTTTACTTTGCGGCAACGGCTTTCTTGGGGAACATCTCGCCGATGCGCCGAATTTGCGCGCCGACTCCCTTTAACTTTTCTTCAATGTGCTCGTAGCCCCGATCGATGTGATAGACGCGGTCGATGATGGTCTCTCCATCGGCAACCAGTGCTGCAAGCACCAGTGACGCTGAGGCGCGCAGATCGCTGGCTAGAACGGCGGCCGCGCTAAGAGGGGACTTACCGCGAACGACGGCCCGGCGTCCTTCAATCTTGATGTTGGCGCCCATCCGCACCAGTTCCTGCGCGTGCATGAAGCGGTTCTCGAAGATATTTTCGGTGATGATCGACGTGCCTTCGGCTTGCGTGGCGAGCGCCATGTACTGTGCCTGGCAGTCGGTGGGGAATCCGGGATGCTCCTCGGTGCTCATGTCCGCGGCGGTGAGTGGATTGTCGCCCATCACTCGGACTGCGTCGGCCGAGGATTTGGTTTTCACGCCAGTTTCGTGCAACTTGCCGAGCAGCGCTCCGAGGTGAGACGGATCGCATCCGGCGATGTTGAGATCACCTCCGGTCATGGCTCCGGCGATGATGAAGGTTCCGGCTTCGATGCGGTCGGGAATGATGCGATGTTTCGCGCCTTTGAGCTTGCTGACGCCCTTCACACGAATCGTCGGAGTGCCGGCGCCTTCGATTTTGGCTCCCATTTTGTTGAGCAGGCCGGCAAGGTCGGCGACCTCAGGTTCGCGCGCACAATTCTGCAAAACCGATTCTCCCTCCGCGAGTGTGGCTGCCATTAGCAGATCTTCTGTTCCCGTGACGGTGATCTTGTCGAAAACAATCTCCGCTCCTTTGAGCCTGGTTGCGGACGCTTCAATGTAGCCGTGCTCTTGCGTGATCTTGGCGCCGAGGCGTTCGAGTCCTTTGATGTGCAGGTCGATGGGACGAGCTCCGATGGCACAGCCGCCGGGAAGCGAGACGCGGGCGCGTCCGCAGCGGGCGACGAGTGGGCCGAGAACCAGCGTGGAGGCACGCATGGTTTTCACGAGTTCGTAAGACGCCTCGGGAGCGGCCAGGTTCTCGCAGTGGATGGTGGTGCGGTGATGGGCGCGTCCATAGCCGAGTTCGACTTCGGCGCCCATGGCTGCGAGCAGGTTGCGTGTTGTCTGAATATCGCGGACCTGCGGAATATTTTCGAGAATGACAGGTTGGTCGGTGAGCAGGGCAGCGGCCATGCACGGAAGGGCGGCATTTTTCGCGCCGCTGACGCGGACGGTGCCGAGCAGCGGCTCTCCGCCGCGAATGACGAACTTATCCATGAGTGAGTCCTAAAAGATTCATTCTAGCGGGGAAGCCACGCGCGTTTGTTGATTGGCAGGGAAC
>Ga0209168_10001868_pt1 | contig 15902 bp, 9 predicted proteins | sample Coa_R1_FD_187156 | JGI IMG/M metagenome (GOLD analysis project Ga0209168, IMG submission 187156) | Surface soil microbial communities from Centralia Pennsylvania, which are recovering from an underground coalmine fire - Coalmine... | ecosystem: Environmental > Terrestrial > Soil > Unclassified ... | reverse complement strand
AGGGTTGTGGGTGAAATGCGAGGGCTGCCGGCAGATTATCTGGAAGAAAGACCTCGAAGAAAATCTGAATGTTTGCCCGAAATGCGACAAACACTTTCGGATCGACGCGCGGACCCGTCTGGCTCAGTTGCTCGATAACAACCAGTACGAGATGTTCGACGGAGACATTGCGTCTACCGATCCCTTGAAGTTCGTTGACCTGAAGCCCTATTCCTCGCGGCTGAAACAGGCGCAGCAGGATACAGGCCTGAAAGACGCGGTGATCAACGCTCATGGGAAGTTGCTAGGGCGGCCCGTGATTGCCAGCGTGATGGAGTATTCGTTTATCGGGGGCAGCATGGGAGCGGTGGTCGGCGAGGCGATCACGCGGGCGGTCGAGCGCGCGGCGCATACGCGCATGCCGCTGATTATCGTCTCGGCTTCGGGCGGTGCGCGCATGATGGAAGGCGTCATCAGTCTCATGCAGTTGGCTAAGATCTCAGCCGCCCTGGCGCGTCTGGATAAAGCCAAGGTGCCCTACATTTCTCTGTTGACCGATCCCACGACCGGGGGCGTGACGGCGTCGTTTGCGATGCTAGGGGATTTGAATATCGCAGAGCCGGGAGCGCTGATCGGATTCGCGGGGCCTCGGGTGATTGAACAGACGATCCGACAAAAGCTGCCGCCGGGCTTCCAGCGCAGCGAGTTCCTGCTGCAGCATGGAATGCTGGATGCCGTGGTTCCTCGCAAACAGCTGCGACCCTATATTGTGCGGGCGCTGGAGTTTATGGCGGCGTAGGGCTGTCAGCTCTCAGCTGCCAGCCGTTAGCTTGACCGCGAAGTTGGCGAGCCTTGGGCGAAATCCCCCACTTCTTGCGCAGCTGTGAGGCTGGTAATCTGAGACATAGGCTGAAAGCTAATGGCTGACAGCTGAGAGCTTCCCGCATGTCCTACCAAAACGCAGTGGCGAGCATGTTTGCACTCGGGCACGAGTTGGCCCAGACGCCGTCGAATAAGTTCGACCTGGCGCACATGCGTGTTCTGCTCGCGGCCATGAACCATCCCGAGCGCGCGTTCCCCAGCGTGTTGATCGCGGGGACGAATGGTAAAGGCTCGACCGCGGCGACGCTGGCTTCGATTCTCCGCGCGTCGGGGCTGAAGACGGGGCTATATACCTCCCCGCATCTGGTGCGGATCAACGAGCGAATTCGCGTAGATGGAAAAGAGATCAGCGACGATGATTTTGCCGGTCTGCACGGTGACGTGGATCGCGTGGCCGAGCAGTTGGTGGAGAAGGCGGAGTTGCCGTGGCATCCTAGCTTTTTCGAGATGATGACGGCGATCGCGTTTGCCCATTTCTCACACGAGCAGGTGGAAATCGCGGTGCTCGAAGTCGGCATGGGCGGGCGGCTGGACGCTACGAATGTGGTCGAACCTCTGGTCAGCGTGATTACTGATATTTCGCTCGATCATCAGAAATTTCTGGGCAATACGGTCGGCGAGATTGCGCGGGAAAAAGTTGGGATCATCCGGCCAGGCGGTGTGGCCGTGACGTTGCCGCAGCAGCCCGAAGCGAATGACGTGATCGGCAATACGATTCTTGATCTCGGGGCGCGGGGAGTGAGCGCGGCGCAGTATGTGCCTCCGGTATCGCCGAATAGTACTCAGTACCTGGTGTCCCCTCCGCAAAATACTTTCACCACCGAGGGCAGGAAGAGCGCATCAAATAGCGCTGGTCAGTATCTATATGAGTATCCGCTGCAGGTCATGGGGAAAGAGATACAGGTCCGGACAACTTTGGTGGGACGGCACCAGTTGCGGAACATAGCGCTGGCGATCGCGGCGGCGGAAGAGTTGAGCAAGCTGGGGTTCAGCGCGATTACGGCCGAAACCATTGAGCGCGGGATTCACGAGACGCGCTGGCCGGGACGCTTGCAGGTGGTTGCTCGTGCTGGTTGGCCGGAGATGGCGCTCGATGTGGCGCACAATCCGGCGGGAGCGTGGGCCTTGCGCTCCGCCCTTTCGGAGCGCTATGAGGACCGTCCACTGGTTTTTGTTTTCGGAGCGATGCGCGACAAGGCAATCTCAGAGATGACGGAGATCTTGTTTCCTTTGGCGGAGCGGGTGATCGCGACTCGGCCGGAGAATCCGAGGTCGGCATCGCCGGAAGAAATTCAGCAGGCTGGGGCCCGCACGGGAACGGAGATTGAGAGTGTTGCCGAGATTCCGGCGGCGCTGGAGCGCGCTCGGCAGGTCGCCGTGCCGGGAACGGTCATAGTCGTGACAGGATCGATTTATCTGGTTGGAGAGGTCATGCGCACCCTCGAAGTTGGAATCTGAGGACCCGCGTATGGCTCTTCTAGAATGGATAGCGTGCAGGAAGTAAATTCATCGATTGATCAGGTGGAGAGCCGTCCCGCTGGCAGTGGCTCGGAGAAACTCGGCGTGGCGATTGCGCTGACGCCTTCAACTGGTCGCGGCAGTCCGCACGCTATTCCTGGGCTGAGGCATGGCTGGTTGAGCCGTCTTCGGTCTTACTTGATTTTCGATCCGCTGATCTGGTTCTACACGTTCGCGATGGGAATCCTGGCCCTGCCAGGCGGACTCTTCGATCGCAGTGGACGGCGCCTGCACTGGTTTTCCTCCGCATGGTCGTGGCTGATCATGAAGACGATTCTCTCGCCGGTGAAGGTGACCGGACTTGGCAAGATCGACACATCAAAGCCGCACGTCTATGCGGTGAATCATGCTTCGGCGCTCGATATTCCGGTTCTGTATACCTATCTGCCATTTCAGTTCCGTATTGCTTTCAAGAAGGAACTGCTTTCGTATCCGGTGGTGGGATGGCAGTTGAAGCGTTCGGGGCAGGTCTGCATCGATCAGCAGAATCCATCGCACTCCATCAGCAGTATTCGCGCGGCGTTGAAAGGGCTGAAGGCGGGACTTCCCCTCGTGATTTTTCCCGAGGGTGGGCGCACACCCGATGGGGAAATCAAGCCGTTCCTAGCGGGCGCATTCTTCCTCGCGCTCAAGGCGCAAGTGGATATCGTGCCAGTGGCTTTGGTCGGCACCTACGAACTGCTACCTATGGATACGTATCACATCAAGTGCCGTCCGCTGGAGATGCGCGTAGGCGAGCCGATTTCAACGGCGGGGCTCGGGATGCGAGATCTCGAAGCGCTCTCGGCCAAGGTGCAGAAGGCTGTGGAAGATTTGTATTACGCTGGACACGAAGCTCCTCCCCCCAACCCCTACTAAGAACAAGTCCTCTCGCAGAATTCGTAAAGTGCCCTTTCTGCTGGATTTCAACCGCAGGGGATACGGCGGCGCACGGAGGGAATCGCTCAATTTGAAGATTTGTGCGTAACCTTTTTCCTCACCTGCCGGTTTATTCTGGTGACGATCTGAGACGCGGAGAATTCGTTGAAGGCTCTGAAGAAAGAAGCGGAAGAGCGGCTTCTGATTGAAGCTGCGCAGAAGGATCCCGCTCGCTTTGCGGAGCTATACGAAATCAACTTCGAACGCGTGTACGCCTACGTGGTGAAGCGGGTGCACGATCGGACGGAGACGGAAGATCTGACCTCCGAGGTGTTTCACCAGGCGCTGGCAAACCTGAAACGCTTTGAGTGGCGTGGGATTCCGTTTGCGGCGTGGTTGTTCAGGATCGCATCGAACCTCATTTCAGACAGGTGGCAGCGATCGGGGCGCGAAGTTGCGGATGATTCTGCGATCGAATCGGCCCAAGTGAGTCCTGCAGAGATTGAGGAAGTAGAGCGGCGGGCGACGTTGTTTCGCCTGGTTGGAACCCTGCCTGACGATCAGCGGCGCGTGGTAGTACTGCGATTTGTGGAACAGAAAAGTATTAAGGATGTGGCGCGAGAGGTTCGTAAGACTGAGGGTGCCGTGAAGCAGTTACAGTTCCGGGCGCTCAGCAGTTTGCGGGCGCGCATGGAGGGTGCCGATGCCTAAGCGCTCTCTGAATCCAGGAAGTGGCGACACGAAGAAGATCGAGCAACTGAACCAAGCTGTCGACGCGATGCTGGCGCGGTCCGATGGGAAGGCGCCGAAGGTAGCAGCCGGCGTTGAGGCACTGGTGCGCATCGCGGCGGACTTGCGCAATCTGCCGAATGCAACTTTCAAGGCACGATTGAAGTCTGAATTAGGAGGAAAGAAGCGTATGTCGACCGTTGCAGAGCCCGTGGCAGCAGTTCACGTGAGTGCATCGCCGAGGTTGGCGTTCCGAGATCCCGCCAAAGCAATTGAGTTCTACACACGCGCTTTGGGTGCGAAGGAAACATTCCGCTTCGAGGTGGGTGGGCAAATCCCGCATGCCGAACTTAAGATCGGCGACTCGAGCGTCAATATCACCGGGGAGTGGCCGGAAGGGAACCGCTTCAGCGCCGAGACGCTGGGGAACTCGCCAGTGTGGATGACCATTCAGGTTCCTGACGTCGATGCCTTCGCGAAACGCGCCGTGGAGGAAGGCATGACCGTAAAGCGTCCGGTGCAGGACCAGTTCTACGGACATCGTGATGTGCTGCTGACCGACCCGTTCGGATACACGTGGAGCGTCATCACGGTGAAGGAGGAGATGTCGGTTGAGGAGATGCACCGGCGCATGAAGGGTATGACCGGAGGTGCCGCCGCAACAATGCCGGATGAGAAGAAGGGTGTCAGTCCGGTCCCGAAAGGCTACCGCATGGTGACGCCGTACCTGGTGGCGCAGGACGTGAATGCGGTGATCGACTTCGTGAAGAAGACGTTCGGCGCCGAGGAGATTTTCCGGGCTGTCGGGTCGGCGGGCGGCTATCACTGCGAGGTTCGCGTGGAAGATTCCATGCTGATGATCGGCGGAGGCGGCGCGGGAGTCGCGTGGAAGGGAGACCCGAAACTGGGTGCGTTCCATGTGTATGTGCGTGACTGCGATGCCGCCTACCAGCGCGCGCTGCTGGCCGGGGGGAAGTCGCTTGCGGAACCGGCCGATCAGTTTTACGGCGAGCGCTCTGCGAGCGTGATCGATGCGGCCGGCAATCACTGGTACATCGCCACACGCCTGGAGGGGGATTATAAGTGGGAAGGTGCGCCCACGATTCAGCCGTATATGCATCCGCTGCGGGCTGAACCGGTGATCAACTTCCTCAAGCGAGCCTTCGGAGCCGAGGATCTGGGACGGCATGCAACCCCGGATGGCGTCATTCATCACGTTACGCTTAAGGTGGGCGACTCGCATTTGGAGATGGGTGAGGCGCAGGGACCGTATCAACCGATGAAGTCGATGTTCTACCTGTACGTGCCGAAGGTGGATGATGTGTATCGAACAGCGTTGGCCGCAGGTGCGAAGTCGATGCAGGAGCCTACGGATCAGCCCTACGGCGATCGCGTCGGTGCAGTGACCGATGCGTTCGGCAATCAATGGTGGATCGCTACGCACGTCAAGGATCTGGCTCAATAAAAACTAGGTTTCTAACAGCGGGGGGCGCGAAGCTTGCGTCTCCCGCCCTTTTCGGTACTTCTGCACGGGATTTCTCTCGCCGCAGTTTGACCCTCTCAGTGCCCTTCTTTAGACTCAAGTGTTCAGTATTCCTGCAGGTTTCAAACTATGGCAGACAGCATTCATGTGAAACTCCCTGACGGGAGCGTGAAGGAAGTTCCTAAAGGCACGACGGCGCTCGACATTGCGAAGGACATTAGCCCACGTCTCGCGGATGCGTCGCTGGCAGCGAAAGCCAACGGCGATCTCATTGACCTGACCCGGCCGCTGGAAAAAGATACCGACTTGACCCTGTTAACCGATAAGGCTCCAGAGGCGCTCGAAGTCTATCGGCACTCGTCGGCGCACTTGCTCGCCGCGGCAGTGCTCGAACTTTTTCCGGAGACGAAGCTTGGGCACGGGCCTGCAACCGAGAGCGGATTTTTCTATGACTTCTACCGGCCAACGCCGTTCACGCCGGAAGATCTCGAGAAGATCGAGAAAAAGATGCAGGAGCTAGTGCAGCAGAACATTCCGTATGCGCGCGAGTTTGTGCCACGCGACCAAGGGCTCGCCGAGTTCAAAAAAGACGGCGACTTCATGAAGTGTCACTTCGTCGAGCAGTTCACCAAGCCCGATGAAAAGATTTCGATCTACCGCACGGGCAAGTTCACGGATTTCTGCAGGGGTCCGCACATCCCGTCGACGGGGAAGATCAAGGCGTTCAAGCTGCTCAATATCGCGGGCGCGTACTGGCTGGGGGACGAGAAGAATCCGCAACTGCAGCGCATCTACGGGACGTCGTTTTTCTCGAAAAAAGATCTCGACGATTATCTGAAGCACGTCGAGGAGACGAAGAAGCGCGACCATCGTGTGCTGGGCAAGCAGCTGGATCTGTTTTCGATCCAGGAGTTGGCTGGGCCGGGGCTGATTTTCTGGCATCCCAAGGGTGGGATCATCCGCAAAGAGATGGAAGACTGGATGCGCGAGCAGTACATCAAGCGCGGATATTCTCTCGTCTACACGCCGCACGTGGCGCGACGGCAGCTATTTTTCACCTCCGGGCACGAAGGCTACTACTCGCAAAACATGTTCGACGCTATGGAGCTCGACGACGCGGAATACCGGCTGAAGCCGATGAATTGTCCAGGCCACATTCTGATCTATAAAGATTCGCTGAAGTCGTATCGCGATCTGCCGGTGCGGCTGGGCGAGTTGGGCACGGTATATCGGTATGAGCGTTCGGGCGTGATGCACGGCCTGTTGCGCGTGCGCGGGTTTACCCAGGACGACTCGCACATCTTCTGCACGCCGGAGCAGGTTGAAGATGAGGTTGGCGGTTGTCTCGATTTTGCGCTGGACGTGCTGAAGGATTTTGGCTTCGAGAAGTACCAGACCGAGCTTTCGACTTGGAATCCGGACGATCGCAAGAATTTTGTGGGCAGTGAAGAGCAATGGGTCCACGCCATTCAATCGCTGGAGAATGTGCTGAAGCGCAAGAATGTCGAGTACAAGACCATCCCCGGCGAAGCGGCGTTTTACGGGCCGAAGATCGATATCAAGCTGGTGGACGCGATCGGACGCTTGTGGCAACTCTCGACGGTACAGGTCGACTTCAACCTTCCGCAACGCTTCGGCCTTGAATACGTCGCCGAGGATGGGTCGCGCAAGCAGCCCGTGATGGTGCACCGCGCATTGTTCGGGTCAGTGGAGCGCTTCTTCGGCGTCTTGCTGGAGCACTACGCGGGAGCATTCCCGGTATGGCTGTCGCCGGTGCAGACCGTGATGATTCCAATTAGCGAGCGGCATGCGGACTATGCGAACAAAGTGGCTTCGCAACTGAAGGCGATTGGAGTCCGCGTCGAGGTGGACGCGCGCAACGAAAAGATGAATGCGAAGATCCGCGAGCATGCCATGCAGAAGGTGCCCTTCCTGCTGGTCGTCGGAGATAAAGAGGCTGAGGCGGGGAAGGTGAACGTCCGCACGCGCGGGAAAGAAAAGACCGAAGACATGCCGGCGGCGGAGTTCGTCGAGAAGATCAGGAAGCTGATCGCGGAGAAGGGCGCGGGGCTGTAAGTCAAAAACGGCTCACCACAGAGGACACGGGGAACACGGGGCGAAAGTTGAGAAGGTGGACAGCTGCCCTGGCTGTACCGGTAGCGGGCTGCGCGCTCGCTGTCATCAACCTTCGATGTACCATGTTCCCGTGCATTCCCTGGCGCAGCGCGTGCTTTCCAATCTTCGGCGGGAGGAACTGCTGAGGGCTGGGGATCGCGTCGGCGTCGCCGTCTCCGGTGGGATTGATTCGGTGGCGCTCTTGCGCCTGCTGCTGGAGTTGCGGGGCGAGTTGGGCGTTGTCCTTTCGGTTGTTCATTTCAATCACAAACTGCGCGGGGCGGAGTCGGATGCGGATCAGGCGTTCGTCGCGGCTCTGGCTCGCGCTCACGATCTCGAGTTTTACGTTGACGCCGACGATGTGGCGGGGCATGCGGCGGAGGAACGCGTCAGCGTGGAGACGGCTGCGCGGGAGTTACGGTATGGATTCTTTCGATCTCTGTTAGAGCACCCAGCGGAAATCCCACGTCTCGCAAAAGAGTTGAGACGTGGGGCACCCAACGGTTCATCTTCCGCCGATCTGAGCAAGATCGTCACCGGGCACACGCTGGATGATCAGGCTGAGACTGTGCTCATGCGGGTGATTCGCGGGGCCGGGTTGAGAGGACTGGGAGGGATTCATCCGCGGCTCCTGGTCGAGGACGAAGACGGAGAAATCTGCGGCGAGATTGTCCGACCGCTGCTGGCGGTTCGTCGGCGCGAACTGGAGCAATATCTGAAGGACATCGGTCAAACGTGGCGCGAGGATTCGACCAACGCCGACGACCACTTCACTCGCAATCGGGTGCGCAAGCTGATCGTTCCGCTGCTGGAGAAGGAATTCAATCCTGCCGTCGCCGAGAATTTATCCGAACTGGCCGAGATCGCTCGCGGGGAAGAAGATTACTGGGACAACGAAGTCGCCGGCTGGATGGGGACAACGGTGCACTGGTCGGAACCGGAGTGGGCTCGCGCAAAACCCGGTGTGGATGGGCTGGTTCAGATCGGCGCGGGCGTGCTTGCCCCTACGGAGTCAAGTTCCCTCACAACCCCCACTTCTCGCGCAAACGACGCGCGGAAAATGGGGCACCCGGCTGCGGATTCCGATCTGCGATCGCGCATCGACAATGCCCCCTGGCTGGTGGCGAATGCGTCGGTGAGCCGCGCGTGGCTTCTCAGTGAGCCGGCGGCCGTACAGCGACGGCTGGTCAAAGCCATCGGCGAGCGTGCCGGGATCCCGCTGGAGTTCAAACACGTGGAAGAGATTCTGCGCTTCGCAGCGGAAGATGGTTCAGGCAAGGAATTGTCTTTGCCGTTGGGATGGAAAGGGGTGAGAGAGCCCGAGGAACTGGTTCTTGTGACTCCTGACTTACGCGAGGAGCCTCCGCTGCAGGACTACGAGTATGAACTGCCAATGTCCATCCCGGTTGCCGTCGTCGAGGCAGGCTTGATCATCGAGGCACGGCGCATTCCTGCGGATGCAGATGCGGGGTATAATCCCGATCACCTCCTGATTGCCGAATCGGTGCCCGGACCGTTAAGGGTACGGAACTGGCGTCCGGGAGATCGCTTTTGGCCGGCCCATACGAAGTCTCCCAAGAAGGTCAAGGAGCTGCTGCAGGAGCGGCATGTAGCGCAACCGGAGCGCAAGTTTTGGCCAGTAGTCGTGAGTGGAGACCAGATCGTATGGCTGCGAGGGTTTCCGGTTCCTGCGAAATTTCGCGCGAAAGCTGGCGGGGAGGCTATTCTGATTCTGGACACGCCGTTGGGCAGTGAATTGGCGAAGTGAGTAAGGGGCCCTTCGGTTTCACTCAGAACGACGGTCGACGGAGATACCGTCTGAACGCGGGAGACACACAATTTCATGAACGCATCGAGAGTCGAACCCCCTCGTCCGGTCATTAGCACCGAACAGATCCAGAAGAGGGTTAAGGAACTGGGACGGCAAATCTCTGACGACTACAAAGGTCAGACGATCCAGATGCTCGCGGTTCTGGAAAATGCGTTCATGTTTCAGGCCGACCTGGTGAGAGCACTCGAGGTGCCGGTCGTGTGCCAGTTCATTAAGCCCAAGTACAGCAAGACGCAGGCGGAGTCGGCCAATGAGGTAATGGAGATTTTTTTCAGCCATGAGCCCGACATCCGAGGGCAACACATTTTGCTCGTGGAAGGTCTGGTGCACTCGGGCGTGACGAGCGAGTTTCTGATGAGCGATCTGCGCTCGCGGGGAGCGGCTTCTGTGAAACTGGTGACCCTGCTCGACCGGCAATCGGCGCGGCGCGTGCCCTTGCAGCCGGATTATTTTGGTTTTCTCGTCGACGAGACTTTCTTGGTGGGATACGGTCTGGGCGAGGTCGAGCAGACCAGCCGAAACTTGCCCTTCTTGGCGGCCGCAAATCCAAGGTCCGCCGTGACTTAGGTCATAGTCGCACAGACGCGCCTTTTTGCTTGGGAAAAGGTAGAATAAGGCGTTAGGGATTTCGCCATCGAAAATCGGGCAAGGGCATCTAATAGCGGTAGGAGCGTCGGGGGTTGGTGTATGCAACCGCCCGTTTCGCATTTAGGAGTCTTCTAGGTGAACTCAACTGTAAAGACCGTACTGTTCTGGTTGCTGATCGGGGTATCCGCGCTGCTTCTCTGGGAAGTGGTGAAGAATTCGCGCGACGGCCAGAAAGATAGAGATGTGAACTTCTCCCAGTTCCTGAGTGACGTCGATCAGGGCAAGGTGGCGGAAGTTACCGTCGATGGCATGCAGGTCAAGGGAAAGTACCGCACCGACAATACTACCTTCCATACGATTGCTCCGGCGAACTATCCCGACATGATCAAGACCCTGCGCGACAAGGGCGTGAGCATGTCGTTCCACGATGCCAACAGCGGGAGCTTGCCATTGCAGTTATTGGGCACTTGGGCTCCGCTGATTCTCCTGGGCGCGCTGTGGTTCTTCATGATTCGGCAGATGCAGACCGGGGGAAATAAAGCGTTGTCGTTTGGCAAGAGCCGGGCGCGACTTCTCTCGATGCAGCAGAAGAAAGTCACGTTTAAAGACGTGGCAGGTGTGGAAGAGGCTAAGGAAGAACTGCGGGAGATTATCGAATTTCTGCGTGAGGCGCAGAAGTTCCAGAAACTTGGTGGACGTATTCCAAAAGGCGTGCTGCTGGTAGGGCCTCCGGGAACGGGTAAGACCCTTCTGGCCCGCGCGGTTGCGGGCGAGGCCAACGTTCCCTTCTTCTCGATTTCAGGCTCGGACTTTGTTGAGATGTTTGTCGGTGTCGGCGCGAGCCGCGTGCGCGATCTGTTTGAGCAGGGCAAGAAAAATGCTCCGTGCATTATCTTCATCGACGAGATTGATGCCGTTGGACGTCATCGTGGCGCGGGCCTCGGTGGCGGTCACGATGAGCGTGAGCAGACCTTGAACCAGTTGCTGGTCGAGATGGACGGTTTCGAATCGAACGAAGGCGTCATCCTGATGGCAGCGACGAACCGGCCCGACGTGCTCGATCCGGCCTTGCTGCGGCCCGGGCGTTTTGATCGGCGAGTGGTAGTGAGCCGTCCAGATGTGCGGGGACGCGAAGAAATTCTTCGGGTACACACGCGCAAAATTCCTCTTGCTGAGGATGTTGATCTCTCGGTGCTGGCTCGTGGGACTCCGGGGTTCTCTGGCGCCGATCTGGCCAATATGGTGAACGAGGCGGCACTGGCTGCGGCGCGACAGAATCGCAAGGCCGTTCTGCAGTACGACTTCGAACTGGCCAAGGATAAGGTTCTAATGGGCGTCGAGCGCAAATCGCTTTTGCTCACCGACGAGGAGAAGAAGAACACGGCGTATCACGAGGCCGGGCACGCGCTCGTGGCGGCGAAAATGCCGAACTCCGATCCGCTTCATAAGGTTACGATCATCCCGCGTGGAATGGCGCTGGGTGTCACCATGCAGTTGCCCACCGACGACCGGCACAACTACTACAAGAACTATCTCGAGACCGAGATCGCCATCCTGATGGGCGGGCGCATCGCGGAAGAGCTGTTCCTTAACGTGATGAGCACCGGCGCAGGCAACGACATTGAGCGGGCCACCGATATGGCGCGCAAGATGGTCTGCGAGTGGGGCATGAGCGATTTGGGCCCAATGACCTTCGGAAAGAAAGAAGAGCAGATATTCCTTGGGCGCGAGATTGCGCAGCATCGCGACTACAGCGAAGACACTGCGATCAAGATCGACCAGGAAGTTCGCAAACTCGTCAACAAGGGCTACACCACGGCCAAGCAGATTCTGTCAGACAACCGAGATACGCTTGAGAAGATTGCTCGCGCGCTGATCGAGCGAGAGGTTCTCGACGCCAACGAGATCAAACTGCTCGTAGACGGCCAGCAACTTCCGCCAGTGCAGCCTCCGCCATCGAAAGACGACGGAGTCCAGCACGTGATCAAGCCGGAATTGCAACCGGGCCGCGCCAAGGGCGGGGAACGACCGGCAACGGCTTAGAGCGGTAATCAGCGATCAGTGGCTATGATCAGTTTGGGCGGGCTTTGAGGCCGCCCTTTCTCTTTGCTGCTCCGGCATGGTTCCTACGTCCTCAGGACTGGCCTCCTGCGCACGGCATTATCTGAGCGCCACGGGAAAATCCTCCCAAGACAGGCTATTACTCAGTCGATTCGGCGCTCGCCAGAGGGCTCAAAAATCATACATTTGTGGTATAATCTTAACAGTTGCAAGATGACCCTAAGTATTAGGAATTTCAATAACTTGAAGTCTTTTTACGCGAGGCTTCAGGGCGGTCATCTCGGGGCGAAATTTCCAGCCGATTCCAGGTGTTAGCAGGACCAGGTTCAACGGAAAATTCGGGACATTTTCGCGGAGCGGAATGGCCACCAAAGAGATCAATACTCCCATCGTCGACGCCAAAACAAAAAACGGCAAGGTGACTCCCATCAGCACGAACGAAGGACGGAACGGCGGCAACGGAAGCAGCAGCGACTACAACGCCGATTCCATCAAAGTGCTCAGCGGGATGGAACACGTCCGCAAGCGCCCCGCCATGTACATCGGGTCGACCGGCGAAGTCGGACTCCATCACCTTGTGTACGAAGTTGTCGACAACTCCGTCGACGAAGCTCTCGCGGGATTCGCGACCAAGATCGAAGTCACGATACACCTCGACAACTCCATCACGGTAGTTGATGACGGCCGGGGCATTCCGGTCGACGACATGGAAATTGAGGGCGAGAAAATTTCCGCGGCGGAAGTTGTCATGACCAAGCTGAACGCCGGCGGAAAATTCGATTCTTCGACCTACAAAGTTTCAGGTGGATTGCACGGGGTTGGCGTCTCCGTCGTTAACGCGCTCAGCGAGGAGTTGGAACTAGAAATCTGGCGCGATGGCGCGACATGGCAGCAGACGTATTCCAAGGGTGAGCCAACCAGCAAGCTAAAGAAAACCGGCGTTGCCAAAGTGAAGACCGGAACCAAGGTTCACTTCCTCCCCGACCGCGAGATCTTTACGTTCACCGAATACAACTACGACACATTGGCGCAACGGCTGCGTGAATTGGCCTTCCTGAACAAGGGACTGCAGATCACGCTGACCGACGAGCGCGCCACCGACTCGAAGACCGGCGAAGCCAAGCATTCCGATTTTAAGTACAACGGCGGAATCGCCGAGTTCATCAAGCACCTGAATCGCGGCAAACAGGTGTTGCACGACAAGCCGATCTACATGGAAGCGGACCGCAGTGGCGTCGTGATGGAGATCGGTCTGCAATACAACGACGCGTACTCCGAGTCGGTGTTCAGCTTCGCGAACAACATCAATACCGTCGACGGTGGCACGCATCTCTCCGGCTTCCGGACGGCTCTGACTCGCACGATCAATTATGCGGGGCAGCAGATGGGCCTGTTCAAGGACATCAAAGAGAATCTGACTGGCGACGATGTGCGCGAAGGTCTGGTCGCGGTGATCAGCGTGAAGTTGCCGCAGCCGCAGTTCGAAGGACAGACCAAGGGAAAACTGAATTCCGATATCGCCGGAATTGTGACCGCGTTTGTGAACGAGCGTCTGGGCGCATTCTTCGAACAGAACTCGGCCGTTGCCAAGAAAATTATCAATAAAGCCGTAGACGCAGCGCGCGCGCGCGAGGCTGCACGCAAGGCGCGCGATTTGACGCGGCGCAAGGGAGCGCTTGATTCCGGCGGGCTGCCTGGAAAGTTGGCGGACTGCTCCGAACGCGATCCGAATCGTTGTGAATTGTTCCTGGTCGAGGGCGAGTCGGCAGGGGGCACCGCGAAGCAGGGCCGCGATCGCCGCTTCCAGGCGATTCTGCCGCTGAAAGGAAAAATCCTCAACGTCGAAAAAGCTCGCTACGACAAAATGCTGGCGCACGAAGAAATTCGCGCGATGATCACGGCGCTCGGTACCGGCATCTCAAAAGAGGATTTTGATCCGACAAAAGTTCGGTACGGCAAGATCATCCTGATGACCGACGCTGACGTCGACGGAAGTCACATCCGCACGCTGCTGCTGACGTTCTTCTTCCGGCACATGCAGGATCTGATCAAACGCGGCAACGTGTTCATCGCACAGCCGCCCCTATTTTCGCTGAAGAAGGGCAAGTCGCAGCAGTACATCAAAGACGAACGCGAGTTCGTGAAGGTCATGGTGAAGCGCGCGGCCGACGGGCTGAGCGTTCGTTATGGCGAGGGTGCGGCCAAGATCGAGGGCAAGGATCTGGCGCGATTTATGACCGTGCTCGATGAGTATCTGGGTTTCTTCGACAAGCTCGACAAGCGCGTGCGCAACGAGCGCGTTACCGAACTCGTGCCCAAGCTTGATCTGGCCAAGCGCGCGGATTTCGAAGGCGACAAGAAAGCTCCGCCCAAAAAAATCGAGCGCCTGGAAAGAGAACTCAAGAAGCTGGAGAAGGAACATGGCTTCAAGAGCGTGGCGTCACGGTTTGACGAAGAACACAATTTGTGGGAAGTGAGCTTCGTCAATAAGCACGGGGCCGAACACGTCATCAACTGGGAACTGGCGTCGAGCGCGGAGTGCCGGCAACTGATAGCGAAGTACAAGCAGATCGAGCCGTACATGGAGCCGCCGTTTGTAGTCGAGACACTTGTGAAAGCGACTCCGGCGAGCAACAATGGCGAAGGCGCGGAGGGCGAAGCCGCTGCCGACGACGAGAAGGGCGAGAAGAAAGCGGCAAAGCCGGCCAAGCGGAAGGCCGACATTGAGGTCGTCGAAAAGACCAATGTCCGCGACCTGCGCGACTTCGTCATCAACGAGGGACGCAAGGACTTCACGATCCAACGCTACAAAGGCCTTGGAGAAATGACTGCGCCTCAGCTTTGGGAAACGACGATGGACCCGGAGCGGCGCACGCTGCTCTCGGTGAGACTCGAAGATATTGCTGAGTGCGAAACGATTTTCACCACGCTGATGGGCGAAGACGTCGAAGCGCGCCGCAAGTTTATCGAAGAGAACGCGCTGGACGTGAAGAACCTGGATATCTAGAACGACGAGATCCAGAACAGGGACTAAACCTTTCGCCGCGGATCTTCGCGGATTTACGCGGATAGAACAACTGAGAACTTCTTGCGGGCGGCCTTTGGGGTCGTCCGTTTCTATTTCAATCCTTCCACCAGATACAAGTCCGCGAGCATGCGGTGATATCCGAAGATGCAGGTCTTTGCGTCGGGCGTCATGAGAATCGGGCCGATGGTTTCGACGCCGGCGGGATCGGACGGAATCAGTTCTTTCCAAAGAGCGCGCTTGCCGGTTTGCAGGTCCAGGCGATCGACACGAGCCGGCAATTCGCCGGGCTGGTAGACATACAGCGACTTGTTGTCATTGCTGAAAGTGATCGGCTGCTCCCCTGAATTAAAGCCTGGAATGGCGCGCGGATCGCCTCCGTTGACCGGATAGAGATATCCCTTCTGGTCGGGACCGATTCCGGCGATCATCTGCGAGTCGGGAGAAATAACGAATGCTGTGCCATTCACGCCTTCCGCAGAGATCGGCTGGCTCTTGCCAGATGCGATATCGAAGACATAGAGCCGCACACCTTTGCCGGGTTCATTCCCGGAAAACAGGAGACGCTTGCCGTCGGGAAACCAATGCGCCCAGGAATGGTTGATATTGTCCTTAGTCAGCACTTTCGGTTCGCCGGCGCCCGTCGTCAGAAGCTTGAGCTGTGAGGGCGTGTCCTGAGTCTGCGAAACCACCCACTTTCCGTCGGGCGACAAAGACACAGCACCGCCCTCGCCCAGCAGCACAGCGGGTGAACCATCAGTCTTGCGAATGTAGACCGCGTACGACAAACCTCCAGACTTCGAGTAGTCGAGCGAGCCGCCGCCGCCCTCCTC
>Ga0209168_10001867_pt1 | contig 15907 bp, 14 predicted proteins | sample Coa_R1_FD_187156 | JGI IMG/M metagenome (GOLD analysis project Ga0209168, IMG submission 187156) | Surface soil microbial communities from Centralia Pennsylvania, which are recovering from an underground coalmine fire - Coalmine... | ecosystem: Environmental > Terrestrial > Soil > Unclassified ... | reverse complement strand
GAACGCGCAAGCGCCGCTGGTCGAACGATCCGGGTCGCTGCCCGGCGGCGGAACGTACATCATACGCCGGGATCAGCTCGCCTCTACCACCGCGATGGAGTTGTGGTTCCGCGTTCCGGCGTCGGGCAAGGGTGGCCAGTATCCCGGTATATCGCGTCTCGCGCTGACGGCCGTGGCCGCCTCGAGCGCGCCGCACGGCACGTCCATCGCGGAATTGGTGAATCGCGTCGGCGGTTCGCTCAACATCGGCATCTATCCCGACATCGCCATGATCGGCATCAGCGTGCCGTCCGGAGACGCCCCCGAAGCGCTTCGCACGCTCACCAGCGCATACTTCGCACCCGCGATCAGTTCGGGCGGACTGAAAGCCGCGCTGCGCGACTGTGCGGTCGCCGCCGCAGAAACTCGCTTCGATTCCGATCGCGCGCTGCAGGACGCGCTCTTCGCGCAGCTGTTTACGTCGGGCCCCGCGCACGAACCGCCGACCCCCGGTTCGGCGTCCGATTTCACGAAGATCCCGGAGTCTGCGCTCAAAGCGTTCGCACAACAAGCATTTCGAAAGAATAACGCGGTGCTCGCGCTTACCGGTGCGGTCGACCCGCAGCTGCTCGCAGACGTGCACGCAAGCTCTCCGGGCGCGCCGATGAGTGCGCCGTTCGATTCACAACTCGCGGCAGCTCCGAGCTCGACCTCCAAGAGCAGCGACGTTGCCGGCCTCGGTTTCGCTTGGGCCGGCCCGCCAATCGCGGACGTCAAAGCGGCGACGGCACTCGATTTTATTGCCGACTATCTGTTCGATTCCGATCACGGAACCGTGGCGCGCGCGATTCAAAACGCGCACAGCGACGCCTTCGTGAACGGGCAGTTCATCACGCTGCATAACCCGGGCGTGCTGCTGCTGACCGTTTCCGGAGTCAACTCGCCGGCGATTCGCGATCAAGTTACCGGCGCGGTGACTGCCATGGAGCAGCCGATGGACGCGAAGACGTTCGATGCGGCGCGCACGGCGTTCGAGTATCATCTTTTGAGCCAAACGCAGACGCCGATGAGCCGTGCGGACAACTTCGGCTGGTACGCCGCCGAAGGGAACGCCGACTACGCACCCGGCGCCGCGTCCGGCGACTATCTCAGAGCGATTCAGTCGCTCGATCCGGCGTTCATCGCTCAAACCGCGCGCACGTATTTGCAGCACCCCGCAATCGTGCAGTTTATCGCGGGACAGAAAGGAACCTCGACTTGAAGATGCGTTTGGCCGCATGTGCCATAGCCGCGTTGTTCGCATGCTGCGTGCTCACGGCGCGCGCTGCCAGCGTGAACATCGTCGAGCAGCCGGATTCGAGCGCGGATCTGACCGGAACCGAAGTCGTGCTGCAAGCGGGCCGCGACCGGCAAAACGCCAAGCAGGACGGTCTCGCCGCGCTGGTCGCGCAGTCGATTTTGGAAACGCCCGTACAGGGACAGACGTCATTGGAAGAAGCCGTCAACGCGAACGGCGGATCGATAACGTACACGGTCGATCCGCGCAACGTGCGGTTCTATCTCGAAGGTTTGAACCGCACCTATCCTGCGTTGCTCGACCTGTTGCGCACGGCGCTTTCGAAACCGGATTTTAGCGATGCGACATTGGCTGCAGCGCGCAAAGAGCTCGATCAAAAGATCGCCGACGGAGAGCGCGTGCCGCTGACCGTCGGCATCAACATGCTCAACCGCGCGTTTTACTCCGATTCGGCGGGCATGGGACCTTACGGCTTGCCGGCGACGCTTGCCGGTTTTACGCCGAACGACGCGCAAACATTCTACGCGCAACACTACCGGCGCGGCGATGCGATCGTCAGCACGGTCGGCAATCTTTCGAACGTGCCGAATTCGTCTCTTGCGGCGCTCGTTGCCGGCTTGCCCGCAGGTACGTCGACGCAGGCGAACGTTACGATGGGTCAGCTTCCGTCGACGACCCGCGAACTGCTCGCTCGCCGCGACGTGTCCGTCCCTTGGCTCGTCGCGCAATATCCCGCTCCGCCGGTTACGAGCAAGGACTTCGGCGCTATGCTCGTGCTGACCGCGTTTATGCAGCGCACGCTCGGCGACGTTTCCGAAGTTCCGACAATCGCTACGAAATCCGCGGCGGCGCGCGGCGTCGGTGCGTATTATAATTTCGACGCCCGCCCGGCGAACGTCATCATTTACGTCGACGGCGGTCTGGGCGATCCGACGCGAACCTTCGCAACGGCCCTCACCGTCGTGAACGTGCTCGGCCACGCCAAACTCGGCGGCGATCTGAACGACATGAAGGCGTACGCCGTCGGACGCTTGCTGCAGAACACGACGACGTTGCAGGATCGTGCGTGGCTTGCGGCAGTTTTCAGCTCGTCCGGCGTCAGCGGCGACTACTTGCAGCACGCAATCGGGGCAATAAACGCCACGACGTCGGACGATCTCCAGCGTGTCGCGGCCCGCTATTTAGGTGCGCCGACCATTGCGCTCGTCCTGCCGCGTGCGCAGGAAGGCGCGCAGTCACCGTAACGCCAGCGCCCAGACCCCGGTCCACATGAAGGTCGCCCTCGTTCATGATTATCTGAATCAGCGCGGCGGGGCGGAGCGAGTGTTTGCGCATATCGCGCGCGCGTACCCGGACGCACCCGTCTACACGGCACTTTACGATGCCCGGAAAACCGGGGACTTAGTGCCGCTCTCGCGCGTCCGGGCGTCGTATTTGGCGAAATTGCCCGGCGCAAATCGCTACTTCCGCTATCTTGCGCCATTGTATCCGCGCGCGTTCGAACGGTTCGACTTTTCCGGTTACGACGCGATTATCAGCTCGACGTCGGCATGGGCAAAGGGCATCATCGTTCCGCCTGGTGCGGTGCACGTCTGCTACATCAATACGGTCAGCCGATTCGTCTTTGCCTATGATTCGTACGTGGGCGCGCTCGGCGTTCGGTCGTTGGCAAAACCGCTCATTTACCGTCTTGCCGAATGGGACAAGGCTGCGTCGGCACGCCCGACGCAATTTGTCGCCAACTCGCAGAACGTCGCGCGCCGAATCCGGCAGTACTACGGGCGCGATTCGATCGTGTTGCATGCGCCCGTCGACATCGAGCGTTTCCGCATCGGCGAGGGCAGCGGGAAGCATTTCTTCATCGCATCGCGGCTGCTGCCGTACAAGCGGATCGACTTGGCGATTCAAGCGGCAAACCTCGCGAAGGTGCCGCTGCTGGTCGCCGGCTCCGGGCCGGCCGAAGACGCGCTGCGGAAACTTGCGCAGGGAACGACGACGACGATGCTCGGTTACGTCAGCGACGAGCGTGTAAACGAATTACTCGGGAATGCGCGCGCTGCGATTCTTCCGGGCGAAGAAGACTTCGGACTCGTGCCATTGGAAGCAGCGGCGTGCGGACGACCAACGATTGCGTATCGCGGCGGCGGTGCGCTGGAAACGGTCGTCGAGGGCGAAACGGGCGAATTTTTCGATGGGCAGACGCCGGAATCGCTTGCGGCGCAGCTACGTTCCTTCGACGAAGGCCGCTACGATCCGCAGCGCCTGCGCGAGCACGCGAAACGATTCTCGCCGGATCGTTTCATCGCGCAATTGCGCGCGATTGTCGAGCGAACTCGAGCAGCGCGCGAGCGGTAGCACCGCGATCCAGCCGCTTGACGCGCGCAAAACCGCGCTCGCGTAAATCGTTGCGGAGCATTTCGTCGCCGGCGACGCGGCGCAGTGCATCGGCCCATGCCTGGACGTCCGACGGCGGCAATAAGAGTGCAGCGCCTTCCGCCGCTTCGGGCAATGCCGTCGCATCGGATGCGAGCACCGGTGCACCGCATGCCATCGCCTCGACGACCGGTAAACCGAAGCCTTCAGCCAGCGAGGGCACGGCAACGGCGAGGGCTCCGGAATACAGTTCGCGCAGCTGCTCGTCGGAAGGCATCACGCGGCGATGCGGTGCGCGCATCGTTTGAAAGCGCGCCTCGTCTGCTTCACCGAGCGTTCCGGCTGCGACCAGCTCCGGTCCGCCTCCGGAGAATGCGTCATCGTACGCCTCGAACAGCAGCGATGCGTTCTTGCGCGCATCCGGCCCGCCGATGAAGAACACGTACGGCGTGGTCGCCGCTGCGCGGACGGGTTGCCAAAATGCATCGATGCAGGGCAGTATTGCGCGCAGCCGGTCTTCGCGCACGTGGAAGAGCCGCTGCAACTCGCGCGCACCCCATTGCGAGATGGTGAAGATTAGGTCCGCTTTGCGAATCGCGCGCCGTATCGGCGTTTGCTCGCGCCAGCGTGCGACGGCATTACGATGCGGATAGGTAAAAGCGAAAGGATCGTTGATCGTCACGATTGCCGGAGCGTGCGGCGCGAAACGCATGGAATTCCACGGATACCAAACTGCGTCGAGCTTCAAGCGCGCGAGATCGCGTGGCGTTATCGCATTCGGCTGCGGAGCGCGATGAACGAGCAGCACTTCCGCGTCACGCGAATTGCGGAGTTCTTCGAGCGTCTGACGGACGAGGCGGCCCATGCCGCGATGGTCTGCAGCGAGGTTGAACGCGTCAACCCCGATTCTCACTTTGCGAGCTGCGGAAATAGAATGAGCAGAATGAGCGAAAGCGCGTTGAAACCCCCATGGGTGATCATGCTCGACCACGCGTTGTTGGTTCGCGCGTACACCCAGCAGAGGACGATACCGCCGACGGCGAGCGGGAAGCTTATCGAAAGCAGCATCGCGCCCGTGAACGGCGGCTGCGCGTGCGCGAGTCCGAAAAGAATGGAACTCACGACGGCCGCGGGCCAGAAGCCCCACCACTGGCGCATCGCGTTGAAGAGAAACAGACGGAAGACGGATTCTTCGAACACGGGCGCGAGCACGACGCCGAAGAACGCGAACGCCGCTCTGCGCCATCCGGTCGTTTTGGTAAAGACGGAGATAGCCTCTTCAGGCGTCTTGAAGTGCAGAATCGATTCCATCGCACTGGCGAGCGGCGTCACGATCACGAACATCAAGACGATCGCAACGAGGATCGCGTTGAGCTGTGCGCCGGAGATTCGGCGAAACCCGATGCCGGCGAGCGACGTTTTCGCGAGACTTGGAAGCAGCAGCCAAATGTAAGCGATGACGAAGACCTCGGCGATGCTCTGTATGATGACGCCGGGAAGGGCGCTGAGCGCCTTGGCTGCTCCGGAAAAATCGAGGCCGTGAGATATGGTATAGGCGACGCCGCCTACGGCGATGACGACAAAGAAAACGAAGAGCGCTCCGGCGAGGAACGGGATCGTCGCGTACCAGCGGAACGCCTTAGGCGGGAAGGTGGCCGGCGAGTTTTGCAAAGTCGCCGAGGCCGAGCTGTTCTCCACGTATCTCCGTATCTAGGCCTGCTTGCGCGAGCGCCTGCGCGACCGCCGCGCGCGGAACGCCGAGCGAGAGCGAAACGCTGTTGGCCAATGTTTTTCGCCGGTACGCGAACGCCGCGCGGACGACCTGCAGAAAACGATGCTCGTCGGCGACTTCGACGGCCGGAGCGGGCCTGCGAGTCAAGCGAACGACCGTGGAATCGATTTTCGGGCGCGGATAGAAGGCGCCGGGCTTGAGTGTAAGCGCTTTCTCGACGTTCATCGCGTATTGCACCGCGACGCTCAGGCTGCCGTATGCGGCCGTCGCCGGTTTTGCGGCGAAACGATCCGCGACTTCTTTTTGCACCATTACGACGAGCGTCTGCGGGCCGTTTTCCATTTCGATGAATTGCATGACGAGCGGCGTTGCGATGTTGTACGGCAAATTGCCGGTAACGCGCCAATGCGCGCCTCGTGCGAATTGGGCGTAATCGAACGTCAGCGCATCCGCGTGAACGATGTGCGCGCCCGCAAGTTCATCGCGCGAACGCAAGATCCGCACCATGTCGGGATCGACGTCGATCGCGGTGACGTTCGCGTGCAATTGCAACAGCGCGGACGTAAGGGCACCCGTGCCCGGACCGATCTCCAGCACGCGAAAAGGCTCGTCATCGGACGAGCCTTCCACGACTAGACGCGCGATTCGCGACGCCGCGCCCGCGTCCATCAAGAAGTTTTGCCCGAGCCGCTTTTTCGGCCGGTAGCCGAATTGCTCGAGCAGCGCTTTCGGGTGGTCGTACATAACCTCGCCTGCGCCCACGGGGAACGCTTAAGCTAGCAGTTATGTCGAGGCGCACTGTATCCTTGGGGGCCTCACGAAGTGGGGGCGGAGGCTAGGCCGTAGCGCCTTTCAATGCAGCGTATACACCTTTACCGGGCGCCGGCCGAATTGCACTGCGTCACCGATTGAGTCGAAACCGAGATCGATGCGGTTGCCGCGAATCGCTCCGCCGGTGTCGCCGGCGATGGCGAATCCGTATCCCGGAATATACAATCGCGTTCCGAGCGGAATCACGCCCGGATCGACCGCAACGATTCCGTGTCCGGCGCGATAGCCGCTGGCTGTGTACCCGCTGCAGCCCGCACAACCCGCCGTGTACGCAGTTGCGACCATGTTGAGCGCACCAGATGCAATGTACGCGGTTTTTTCCAAACCGTACCGAGCGAAATCGGCAACTGCTCCGGCAGTGCCGACGCCTTCGGCCACCACGCGCGTTTTCGGTTTGCGCAGCACGCGCGTGCCGACGACGTGTTTGTTCAATATGCCGTCGGTTTGCGTGTAGTCGACCATCGTCAACGCAACCCCCGGTTCACCGTGTCGAATGATCTTTACCGCACCGGGTGAGAGCGAGAAATCGATCTCGTGAATCGTGCGTTCGGCAACGCGCCGTTTTTCCGTTGCAACCCATTTCACGACGCGCGAAATGCGCACCGTTCCGTACGCGACGATCGGATCGGCAAGCGACGGACGAACGATGTCGTGTTTGCCGAGCTGAATGCCTTGTTCTTCGAGCAAAGCGCCGACGTCATCGGCAGTTGTGACGATCGTCTTCGTTCCCGACGCGGTAATGAGCCGGACCGGAACTGCGGGAGAGTATTCGATGAGCAGATTGTCGGTCAGCGGCGCCTGCGCCGCGGGGTGCACGTAATCGCGCGGCCCCGGCACGATGCCCCGTTCCTTGAGAAATTCGCCGACCGTCTGCGCCGACGTGACATGCTGCGTCTGGGTGCCCTGCGATTGGAAGAGCACCACGCGAGTTGCGGCATGGACGTCCAGGGCTGCTGCGACGGCCGATGCGGGATGGGTGACGAAGCCCGCACTCACCAGCCCGAGCGTCAGCAAAGCGACGGCCGAGAGATGGTATGCGCGGTTCAAACTGCGTCCTATCAACCCAACTCCTTTCCTGGACTGCACGGCGGGGCTAAAGGCGGCCTTACGAGGCGTCTAAAGCGGGCTTGCAGTCTTTGAAGAGGCGGTTATTTGGTTGACGGATCCTGAATGGAAACGCCAAAATGATGAGCGCCGGGCACAACCTTCGGCCCGGCAGCTCGCTTACCGGTCCCACCGGTAAGTGACCCGGGCACTATACCATGGCTTTACGATTGCGGGTATATGCCAAAAGTCACAGCTACAGGGAGGCCCGGCGCGTTTCCGGCGGGGATGCCTTCGGCGGGGCATAAAGAGCAAATCTTATGCGGGTCGGCTTCTTTACCGAGGTGTACCATCCGGTCGTCAACGGCATCGTCGCGTCGATCGATGGGCTGGCCTGCGGCCTTCGCGCTCTCGGACACCAAGTGTATTGCTTTGCGCCCCGGGTGCCAGGCTACGAAGAGCGCGACGAGCCGGTGTTTCGCATGCCGTCGCTTCCGCTGCCCGTTCCGGCACCATATCGGCTGACTCTCCCTGTTGTGAGCCGCCGCAATCGTCACGCGATAATCAATCGTCTCGACATCTTGCACGCGCATTCGCCGTTCGTTACCGGATGGATGGCCGTGCGCTACGCCCGGCGGTTGCGCATTCCGCTCGTGTACACCTATCATACGCAACTCGAGGAATACGCGCATTACGTTCCGTTCGAACCGCACGCGACGCGGCGCGCCGCATCGACGCTGACGCGCAGCTTCGCAAACCTGACCGATGCGGTGATCGTTCCGACAGCTTCGATGCGCGATCATCTGGTCGATCTCGGCGTCACCGTTCGCGTGGAAATCATTCCGAGCGGAATCGACCTCACGCGATTCAGTTCGGGAACGCGCAACTCGCAGTTGCGAGCATCGCTCGGCGTGCGCGACGGAGAGCGCATGCTGCTTTTCGTTTCGCGTTTGGCGCGCGAGAAGAACGTCGATCTCTTGATCGACGCGATGCGCGCGTGCAGCGTTCCGGCGCGGCTGATCATTGCGGGGGACGGACCGGAGCGCGCAGCCCTGGAAGCGCGTGCCGCGGAGCACCGCGTTGCAGATCGCATTCGTTTTCTCGGTCCGGTGGAGCGTGCCGAGCTGCCGGACCTCTACGCGAGCGCGGATGCGTTCGTTTTTCCGAGCGTCACGGAAACGCAGGGCTTGGTTTTGGTGGAAGCGCTTGCCGCCGGCGCATGGGTGGTCGCGGCGGACGCCAAGCCGGTGCGCGAAGTGCTCGACGGCGCCGGACGGCTGGTCCCCCCGGCGCCTGCGGCGTTCGCCGATGCGTTTGCGCAGGTTCCCGTGAGTCCGGACCCGGGCGAGACGGCAAAGGCGTGTGCGGCCGCGGCCCGCTACAGCATCGAGCGCCAAGCGGAGCGCGTTGGAGAGCTCTATACGGACTTGACTCGAACATATGTTCGATATACGATAGGGACATGAACGGCTTCGTCGACGCGGCAACCGGGTTCGCAGCCGATGCGCAGGGCAAGGGCATTGCCTACGTGCGTGTGCACCTCGGCGGCACGCCGCGCGTCTTGCGCGTCCCGTTCGGCGTCAAGCGGTATCCGGCGCTGCGCGATCGCGAGATCGGTTACGCGGCACTCACCGAGGTGGGCGCCGCACTTCACCGCCGCGGCATCCAGCGCGTTCGCTTCACCGTGGACGACGCGCGCTTGGCCGACGATTTGCGCGAGCACCGCGACGTCCCGGCGCCCCTCACGCTCGCGTACGTGCGTGTGCGCTGCGCGCTGAATCAATTCAAGGAGTATGAGGTCGCGGCAACACCATCGGGCGAGTCCGATTTGACGGCGCGCGCGAGAAGTGAAGTTGCGATGCACGTCGCGGCTTAACTCCGGCGGAAATGCGTTATCGCCGGCTGCGCGCCGACGAATTGCCCGTCGAAACCGTCGATCTCGCGCAAGCGCTGATCGGCTGCGTGCTCGTCCGAGACTGCCCGGACAGCCGAAGCGCGGGCCGGATCGTCGAAACGGAGGCGTACGTCCGCGACGATCCGGCTTCGCACGCATACCGTGGACCGAGCGCGCGCAACGCGTCGATGTTTCTCGGGCCGTTTCATGCCTACGTTTATAAGATTTACGGCACTTCGCTGTGTGTGAACGTGACGAGTGAAACGGAAGGTGCCGGCGCGGCCGTTTTGGTGCGCGCCATCGAGCCGCTCGAAGGGTTGCAGATTATGGAAGAGCGCCGCGGCACCACGCGCATGCGCGATCTCGCTCGCGGGCCCGGGCGCCTTTGTCAAGCGCTCGACATCGGCATGCAGCTCGACGGCGTGGATTTGCTTCGGGACAAGCGCCTGTGGCTTGCCGTCCCGGCAAGCCGTGAAGTCCCGGTCCGCCGCCGCGTCGGGAAGAGCGTGCGCATCGGGATCACCAAGGCCGCGGATCGGCTGCTCCGCTTCTACGAACGAGGCAACCCCTTCGTCAGCGGCCCCAAGGGGCTGTCACCTTGAAAACGCCCCGCTCGCTATGCTATAGTTTCCTCGTCGCGAAGCTTGTTTCTAAAGCCGCGACGCAGTAATTCCCCCGCTCACGTCTGGTCATGAATCTCACGGCAGCCTCGCCGGATGTTTTCGTGCACGCAGCGTGCGCGACTCTACGAGAGAGATAGTCAACTGCAATTCGATAATCGTAACGATGGTGGCCGGCCTCAAGGCGGAGGTCGCCGCCGGCGTTCCCGCCGCCACCGCCAGCATTTCAATCAACAGCAACACGCCGAGCACTTCCCGCAAGTCGAACAGGCCGGGCCGCCGATGCTCACGGCCGAGCAGCTCGGCGAGAAAACGAAAGCCGAACTCAACGCCATCGCAAAAGAGTTCGAGATTGAATCGCCCCTGAAGCTCAAGAAGGACGATTTGATCCCGCGCATTCTTGAAATGCAGGCGCAACGCTCGGGCGTCGAGATCGCCAACGGCGTGCTCGACATCTTGCCGGAAGGCTACGGATTCCTAAGACGCGACGGCTACGTCATCGGCCCCGAGGACATCTACGTCAGCCAGTCGCAGATCCGCCGCTTCGAGCTTCGCCGCGGCGACTTGGTGGAAGGCCAAGTGCGCCGCCCCAAAGAGGGCGAGAAGTATTACGGGCTGATTCGCGTCGATCGCGTCAACGGGTTCACGCCCGAGCAGATTCGCGGACGCCGCATCTTCGAAAAAGGCACGCCGATCTACCCGAACGAGCGCTACAAGCTCGAGGTGCGCGCCACACAGCTCTCGACACGCGTCATCGACCTGTTCTGTCCAATCGGCAAAGGTCAGCGCGCGCTCATCGTTTCACCGCCGAAAGCCGGTAAGACGACGCTGCTCAAGAACATCGCCAACTCCATTTCGATCAATCATCCGGAAGCGCATATCATGGCGCTCCTCGTCGACGAGCGTCCGGAAGAAGTCACGGACATGCAGCGTACGATCGACGGCGAGGTTATCGCCTCGACTTTCGACGAGCATCCCGAGAACCACACCGCCGTCGCCGAACTCGCGATGGAGCGCGCGAAGCGCCTGGTGGAACTCGGTAAGGACGTCGTGATTCTGCTCGACTCGATAACGCGTCTGGCGCGTGCGTACAACCAAGTCATTCCGACTTCGGGCCGTACGCTCTCCGGCGGTCTGGACACCGCCTCGCTGCACAAGCCCAAACGCTTCTTCGGCGCCGCGCGCAAAATCGAAGAAGGCGGCTCGCTGACGATCATCGCCACGGCGCTGGTCGAAACGGGTTCGAAGATGGACGACGTCATCTTCGAAGAGTTCAAGGGCACGGGCAACATGGAACTCAACCTCACGCGCAAACTCGCCGAGTCTCGCGTGTTTCCCGCCATCGACATCAAACGTTCGGGTACGCGGCACGAAGAGCTGCTGCTCAGCGAAATCGAGATGCGCAAGATCTGGATGCTGCGCCGCGCGACGAGCGTGCTCAACAGCGGCGACATCACCGAGCTCATTCTCGACAAGATGGCGCAAACGCGCACCAACGACGAGTTCCTGCAAAGCGTCACGAAGGAAGCGCTTTCGCTCTCGCGCGGATACGACGAGGGCAACGGCAAGTACTAACCGCGCAATGTAGCGCGAAGCGCGTTCGTTTCACCCTGATGCTTCGATATCTCAGCACAGGGCTGGGTCGAAGGGCCGCTGAGCATCGAAACCACTCGGAAAACCACCATTTCGGTGGTTTTCCTGTTTTTACGGTGGAATTGATGACGAGGACCGGACGCCGAAATATTGAAGCGCGCCGCATGCGGCTTGAATGCGGTGCATGCGCGATCCGCGATTGGAAGCGCGGCGACGAGTGGGATCTCGTGCAAGTTGCAAACGATCCCGACGTCAGCCGGTATTTGACCGATCGCTTTCCTAACCCGTACACCCTGCAGGACGCGTACGCATGGATCGATCTCAGCGAAGCCAAGCGCGACGAAACGAACTTCGCAATCGAAGTGGGCGGCGGTGTCGCGGGCGGCATTGGGTACACGCTTGGAACATATGAGACGCGCCTCACCGCGACGATGGGTTACTGGCTCGGGCAGCCGTTCTGGGGTCGCGGCATTACGACGGCGGCGCTCAGAGCGTTGACGTACTATGCATTCAAAACGCACGGCTTGCGGCGCATCTCGTCCGTCGTCATGGCGCCGAACGCCGCATCGGCTCGCGTGCTGGAAAAAGCGGGATACGTTCGCGAAGGCATCATGCGAAACGGCGTGGTGAAGCGCGGAGAGGTGTACGATTTGCTGCTCTACGCGACGGTTCGCTGATGGGCGAACGGATGCGGCTGCAAAAATTTCTGGCGCATGCGGGCGTGGCATCGCGCCGTGCTGCCGAAGAATTGATCCTGCGCGGCAAAGTGCGGGTGAACGGCAAGGTGGTACGCGAGCTGGGCACCTCGGTCAGTACTGACGATCGCGTCGACGTGAGCGGAACGCCGGTGCGCCTGCAGAGCGAGACCGCGTATCTCGTCATGCACAAACCCGTCAACGTGATGACGACCATGCGCGACCCCGAAGGCCGGCGCACGGCCGCGGAACTGCTTCCGAAAGGTTTGCCGCGAGTCGTTCCGATCGGCCGCCTCGATTACGATACGTCGGGCGTGCTGCTGTTCACGAACGACGGCGAACTCGCGAACGTCCTCACGCATCCGCGGTTCGGCGTGGAAAAAACCTATCGCGTCGTCGTGAAAGGGCGTTTGCTGCCCGAAGAGATCAAACGCTTGCAAAGCGGCGTGGCGCTCGAAGAATTTCGAGCAGCCGGCGCACGGGTGAAAGTCGTCGCGACGCGCCGCGACTCGTCCGTATTGGACATAACGATACATGAGGGAAAAAATCGTCAGGTACGCCGTATGTTCGATGCCGTCGGGCACCCGGTCGTTGCGTTGGCGCGCCTTCGCTTTGGTCCGGTGAAGCTGGGAGACTTGCCGCCCGGACAAACGCGTCCGCTGACGGAAAAGGAATTGGCGCAGTTACATCGATACAAAACCGGCGCCCTCACAAAATAATGGACCGCCTGAACGCACTTCCGCACGCTTACAGACTCGCCCGCCGCGATGCGCGCCCCGACGGAACCGTCGTGACGCTGCCCAATGGCGCGAAATTCGGCGGTGATACCGTTGCGGTCTGCGCCGGACCGTGCAGCGTTGAATCGCGCGAGCAGATTCAAGCGACCGCCAAAGCGGTCGCCGCGCGCGGCGCAAACGTCTTGCGCGGCGGCGCCTTCAAGCCGCGCACGTCACCGTACGCGTTTCAAGGACTGGGGGCCGACGCGTTGCACCTGCTGCGCGAAGCGGCGGACGCATACGGGATGGCGGTCGTGACGGAAGTGATCGACCCGCGCGACGTTCCGCTCGTGTCGCAGCACGCGGACATGCTGCAGATCGGTGCGCGGAACATGCAGAACTTCAGCTTGCTGCGGGAAGCCGGCGAAAGTGGAAAGCCGGTGCTGCTCAAGCGCGGGTTCTCCGCGACAATCGACGAGTGGCTGATGGCCGCCGAATATCTGCTGGTCTCGGGGAACGAGCATGTCGTGCTCTGCGAACGCGGCGTGCGCTCCTTCGACAATACGACGCGCAACCTGCTGGACATCGCAGCGGTGCCGCTCTTACACTCACTCACGCACTTGCCCGTCATCGTCGATCCGTCGCACGGCACGGGCGTTGCCAAACTGGTAGCGCCGATGGCCCTGGCGGCAGTGGCGGCCGGTGCCGACGGTCTGCTCGTGGAGGTGCACCCCGACCCGCAGGCGGCTGCTTCCGACGGCCCGCAGTCGCTCACATTCGCCCAGTTTGACGCGCTGATGGGCGGCCTCGAAGTCGTAGCCGGCGCACTGGGGCGGCGCATTCCGGCCGCCACCCTGGCAACCTAGCAGGGTCCGTCCCCTCTAGGGAAAATCGAAGTCAGCCTAACGGGGGTGCCCTTGCGGCTTTGCCGCCCTCCCCGCCGAGCCTGCTCGGTGGGGTATACGGCCGACGAAAGCCGTTTGAGTTGCGTTTAACAGCGGTACAAGGCTACGCGCCTTGCTGGCTCTTCATCTATAGCTTCACCTCGAGAGTAGGAAAACTAAAAGCGCATGATTCGTTCTCTTCGCACCGTAGCGGGTATTACCGCCGTTGCTGCAGCCGCAGCCTTTGCCGTTCCGGCGAGCGCCCAATACGCAAATGAGTTCACACCGGCGAAATTGATTCACCAAGGCTCGACTTCAAAGGCCATCGCCGGACCGGGCACCGTCATCGTGCAGGTTCAGGTCAACGCGGACGGTTCGCACCGCGTGGTGAAAGTCATCAAGTCGACGAACTCGGCCGACAATCCCGCGGCACTCGAAATCGCGAGTAACTCGTCGTATCATCCGGCGCATCGCGGCTCGACGGCCATCACGGCTTATTACGATTTCACGTTGAAATTCAAAGGGCGTTCGGTTTCCGCGTCGACCGGAGAAAACGTCGCGACCGGCAGCCCAGCCGCTCGCATCGATGCCCTGATCCATCAAGGAAAGTACGACGAAGCAAAGTCGCAGGCAGAGCAAGCCCTTACGAACAGCCCGAACAACTCGGTGCTGAACGAGGAACTCGGGACCGCGAACTACTTCTTGGCAGATTACCCGGGTTCGGCGTCCGCGTTCGACAAGGCGAGCACGATCGGCAAGACGTTCCAGCAAGTTGCCGCGCAAGCGTACGCAATGGCCGCCGCGAAAAGCTCTGCGGACAACCCGCAGCAGGCGGTCGCCTACGGCAAAAAAGCCGTCGCGATGGCCCCGGCAGCGAACAGCTACTTCGCCTTGGGCGCCGCAGAGGTTCAAGCGGGGGACACGGCCTCCGCCGTGACGGATCTGAAGAAAGCGATGGATATGGCGCAATCGGATCCCAAGGCCGACGTCAAATCGAAAGTCGCGATTGCATCGCAGCTATACCAGGCGTACGATAAAGCCGGTGACACTGCCGACGCGCAAAAAACGCTCGCGTACATCAAGCAACTCGATCCGAACAATGCGTCGATCGGAACGCTGCAAGGCAATAAGTATCTGCAAGCCGGCAACGATGCCGCGCAGGCCGGCAATCATGAGGAGGCTCTCAAGGACTTCGAACAGGCGGCGTCCGTAGGCTCGTCTGCAGTTCAGGTCACAGCATACGCCGCTGCGGCGTTGCAACAAAGTGCCATCATCTCGTCTCAGAAGACGCCCGCGACCAAAGACGACTACGCAAAGGTGAAGGCGTACGCGGACAAGGCGCTGGCGATCAATCCGAATGACGCACTCTCGAATTTCGCCGAGGGCGTCGGACTCGCCGGTGAGTGGGTGGTTGGCGGGAAAACCGATGCCGGTCTAAAGTCGCAGGCGCTCGCTGCCTTGAATAAGGCGAAAGCGTCCGCACAATCGTCCGGCAATATGTCACTGTCGCTCAACATCGACAACTTCATTAAGAGCACGCTGCAATGACGGCGAGCGGCAGTTAAAAAACGAGGACTTTCCGTGGGGGTGGGCCAATGGCCGCCTTCACGGAAACGGGGGTCACCCCCGGTTCTTTTCTACTGTCTATGCGCACAATACGTACCCGTTAGCACGGGAGGGGTCGAGAATAGTGTTTTCCGGTTTTATGGATCTGATGCACCAGGGCGGCTGGGACATGTGGCTGCTGCTGGTTATCTCCGTCGTCGGTCTTGCGGCCGTCATCGAGCGTCTCGTATTCTTCGCGACGCAGCATGGCGATACCAAGGGCATCTTGCGCGCAATCGGCGCCAAGATCGCGGCTGACGATATTGACGGCGCGATCAAAGTCTGCCGTTCACAGCGCGGCATGTTGCCCCGCATTTTGGAGTTCGGTCTTCAGCGCGGCGAAAAGAACCGCGCGGACATCACGGATGCGCTTTCCATCGCACTGATGGAGCACCTCAACTCGCTCGAGCGTAACCTGGGCATTATCGGCACCATCGCGGTCATCGCGCCGTTCGTCGGTCTGTTCGGTACGGTTCTGGGCATCATCCGCGCGTTCTCGGACATCGCCCTCAAGGGCAACTCGACGCCTGCCGTCGTTGCTGCCGGCGTTTCCGAAGCGCTCGTCACCACGGCCACCGGTCTCATCATCGCGGTTATCGCCGTCGTGTTCTTCAACTATTTCAAGACGCGCATCAAGGCGTACA
>Ga0209168_10001865_pt1 | contig 15929 bp, 14 predicted proteins | sample Coa_R1_FD_187156 | JGI IMG/M metagenome (GOLD analysis project Ga0209168, IMG submission 187156) | Surface soil microbial communities from Centralia Pennsylvania, which are recovering from an underground coalmine fire - Coalmine... | ecosystem: Environmental > Terrestrial > Soil > Unclassified ... | reverse complement strand
CACTCCTGTCGGCATCCGACACAGCGACCGGCGGCACGGTAGAGGCGCCGACGGGCGGACCGCGCGACGCGTCGCACCGCGCGCTCTCGATTGCGCGGTTGATCGCGCTGCTCGTCGCCGGTGTGGGCGCGGCGCGCGCCTGGCGGCTCGACGAGCGCTCGCCCGGTGTGTCGATCGGGTCGGGGCTCATCATCGCCGTCGTCGCGGTCTTGTTAGGCGAAGTGATTCCCCGCGCCGCCGGCGAGGCCGTCGGGGCGCGGGCGCTCGGGGCGTTGAGCGCCGTCGTGCGATCGGCCGAGGTGAGCATGCGCCCGCTCGTGGCCGCGGGCGCTCGGCTGGACCGCCTGTTGCGACATGCGCTGCCGCCGTTCACGCCGGGGCAGGGCGACCGCGAGATCACCGCCGAGCAGTTCCGGCGCATCGTCACACCGCAGCAGCCATCGCCGCACCGGATGCTGCACCGCGTCTTCTCGTTCAGCGACACCGAGGTGCACGAGGTGATGGTGCCGCGCGTCGACATCTTCGGACTCGAGCGCGGGACGCCGTGGTCGGAGGTGCTCGATCGCGTCCGGAGCTCGCAGCACGCACGGCTTCCAGTGTACGACGAGACCATCGACCACATCACCGGCATCTTGTTCGCCAAAGATTTGCTGCCGGCGGTGATCGCCGATCAGGAACCGGCCGCCGGATGGGAATCGGTCGCGCGACCCGCGTCGTTCATTCCCGAGAGCAAGACCATCGAGGCGCAGCTGCGGGACTTCAAGTCGACGCGCACGCACATCGCGATCGTGGTCGACGAGTTCGGCGGGACGGCCGGGTTGGTCACCATCGAGAACATTCTCGAGGAGATCGTGGGCGACATTCGCGATGAGTACGATCGCGAGGAACCGCCGATCGAAGTCGAGGAAGGGCGGCGGTGGTGGGTGTCGGGGCGCGTGACGCTGGATGAGCTCTCCGATGCGTTAGGCCACCGCTTCGACCGGCCCGACGTGAACACGGTGGGCGGGCTGGTCTTCGAGGTCGTGGGGCACGTGCCGACGGCGGGGCAGGAGCTCGAGCTGGACGGATATCGCATCGTGGTCGAGCGCGTGAACCGGCGCCGCGTGGATCGCGTGTACTTCGAGCGGCCGGAGTCGCCGGTGGGGCGCGCGTCGTGAGCGCATCAGCCCTCGTGCTCGCGGCCGGCGTGGTGCTGGTGGCGTGGCTGACAGCGGCGGCGACTGCGGTGCGCTCGGTGAGCCGCGTGTGGCTCCGCCGTTGGGCGGAGCAGCGGCTGGCGACCCCGGCTGGGTTAGGCGAAAGCGCGGCCCTGGGGCGGCCGCAGCGGCTCGTGCTCGCCGCCGGCGCCGGCACGGCGCTGGTCGTGGCCGCCGCGGGTGCGCTGTTGGGCGCGACCGACGGCCAGCCGCCGTGGGCGCTCGTCGTCGAGACCATCGTCCTCGCGCTCGCGTTCCTCATCGTCGGCCAGCTCGTGCCGCGCGCCATCGCTCGCCGTTGGGCGCCAGGCCTCTTGCCGGTGCTCGTGCCGCCGCTCGACGTCGCGGCGTTTCTGCTGGCGCCCGTGCTCGACGCGGCGCGCGCCGTTGGGCGCTCGCTGACCCCCCGGCCGCGGGTGCCGCTCACCCTGGCGCGCGAAGGCATCGAGGACTTGCTGCGCGATGGCGAGCTGGAAGGCATCGGCGAGCACGACGAAATGGACATCATCGCCGGACTCGTCGAGTTCGGCGAAAAAGTGGTCCGCGACGTGATGACGCCGCGCACCGCGGTGTTCGCGGTCGATGAAGCGACGCCGCCCGACGAGATGGCGCGCGCGATCGCGCAGTCGGGCTACAGCCGCGTGCCCGTGTACCGTGAGTCGATGGACCACATCGTCGGAATGGTCCACGTCTTCGACGTGCTGGAGACGGCGGGCCAGCGGCCCGCTCCCATCCGCCAAGTGGCGCAGGCGTCGCTGACGACGCGGCTGAGCACTGTGCTCTACGAGATGCTCCGCGCTCAACGACACCTGGCGGTGGTGCTCGATGAATTCGGCGGGACCGCGGGCATCGTCACGCTCGAAGACCTGCTCGAGGAGCTCGTGGGGGACATCCGCGACGAACACGACGAGCCGGCCGCCGCCGAGCAGGCCGCGGGCACGGAGCAACGGCCGGTGGTGCTCGAGGCGTCGACGCCGCTGGACGAGGTCGAGCACCGCGCCGGTCTGGCGTTAGGCCGCGACGGCGACCGCGCGCAAACGCTGGGCGGCGCCATCGTGCGCTCGTTAGGCCGGATCCCGGCCGCGGGCGAGCGCTTCCGCCTCGGCGGCTACGAGCTCACGATCGTCGACGCCGAACCGTCCCGCATCCGCCGGGTGCTCGTGCAGCGCGCCGAGTCGGCCCGGGCCGTCGACCTCAAAGCGCCCGCGCCCCGCTGACGTGCGTCCGTTCGTCGTCTTCTGGCGACTGTTCCCGTTCGTGATCGCGTTCCTGCGGGACCGGCGGCGATGGATCTTCATGGGCCGCCCGCGGCGCGCGAGCGAGGCGGTGCACCGCCGGCGCGCCCAGCGGCTCACCGCCACGGTCGCCGCGCTCGGTCCGGCGTTCATCAAGCTGGCGCAGGTGTTCGCGTCGCGCGCCGACATTCTCCCCGAGCCGTATCTCAGCGAAGTCGGCAAGCTCACCGACAGCGTCCCGGCGCTGCCGTCGCGCGACATCCAGGCGGTGATCGTGAGCGAGCTGGGCAAACCGGTGGACCAGCTGTTCGACCGGTTCGACGTCGAGCCGCTCGCCGCCGCGTCGTTGGGCCAGGTGCATCGGGCAGCGTTAGGCGAACGCGAGGTGGTCGTCAAGGTGCTGCGCCCTGGCGTCGAGGAGCTGGTCGCCATCGACCTCGATGCGGCGTTCCGCATCCTGTACTTCGTCAACATCCTCTTCCCCAACCACCACACGCGCGCCATCACCACCATCGTGCGGGAATTCGCCAAACGCATCGACGAAGAGATGGACTTCCGCCAGGAGGCCCGGAACGCCGAGCACATCCGCGCCAACTTCGCGCACGACGCGCGCGTGGCCGTGCCCGAAGTGGTCGGCGCGCTCACGTCGCGCCGCGTGCTGGTGCTCCAGTACATGGAAGGCACCAAGGTCGACCGGTTGCAGAGCCGCATTGCCTCGGGTGACATCGTCCTCCAGACGCTGCTCCGCACGGTGGTCGAGGTGTACACGCAGATGATGCTGATCGACGGGCTGTTCCACGCCGACCCGCATCCCGGCAACCTGCTCGTCGCGCCTAACGGAACGCTGGTGCTGCTCGACTTCGGCATGGTGGTGCGCGTCGAGCGCGAGACGCGCGTCCGCCTCGTCGAGACCATTCTGGCCGCGGTCCGCAAGGACGTCGACGGCGTGATTGCCGGCTTCTACGCGTTGGGCGTTCTCGACCCGGAAGTCGATCGCGGAACGGTGCGCGACGCCGCCCGCGCGCTCATGTCGATCGCCTTCACGCCCGACGCCGAGCCGCGGCAGGTGCAGCGCATCGTCAACGACGTGATGGCCACGTTCTACCGTTGGCCGATCATGCTGCCGAGCGAGTTCGTCTACCTCGGCCGCGCGGCGGCGCTGGCGGAAGGCATCGCGCTGCGCTACGATCCCGCGTTCAATGCGGTGCAGTTCGCGTCGCCGGTGATCCGGCGCATGGGCTCGACGCTTCTGGCATCGGTGGCGGCCGGCGATCCGCGCGACCGCATGCAGGATGTGCTGAGCGAGATCACGGGCATCGCGCGCGAGCTCCGCGACGTGCTTCGACGCGCCGGCCGCGACGAGCTGCGCGTGCGCGCGCACCCGCGCGACGTGATCGAGATGCAGCAGTTCATCGCCGGGCAGACGCGCCGCATCGTGTTGTGCATGGCAACGGGCGTGCTCGCCGTCGTCGGCGCGCTCCTCTATGTGGCGGACCACAACACGTACGTGCTCGTGGCGACCTTGTTCGTGACGCTGTTCACGTTCCTGCTGTTCCTCCTCATCCCGTGGCACTTGTTGTCGCGGCCGTTGCAGGGCCTGAGGCGCCGCCGATGACCACATCCTCCGCGCCCCGCGAAACGCATCGGACGCTGCTCGCCGACTTCGACGCGCGCCGGCCGGCGGCGCTCGCCCGCGCGGTGAGCATCGTCGAGAACCACCGCGCCGGCTTCGAGGACGTGTTGGGCGCGCTGCATTCGCGGTTAGGCCGCGCGCGCCGCATAGGGATCACCGGTCCGCCCGGGGCCGGCAAGAGCACCATCACGACGACACTCGCCGCGCGGTACCGCGCGGCGGGCCTGTCGGCCGGGATCATCGCCGTCGACCCGACGTCGCCGTTCACCGGCGGCGCATTGTTAGGCGATCGCATCCGGATGGAATCCGTGGCGCTCGACGAGGGCATCTTCATCCGGTCCATGGCCACGCGCGGCTCGTTGGGCGGCCTGGCCGGCAGCACACGCGAGGTGGCCGACGTGCTCGACGGCTACGGCTTCGATCGCATCCTCATCGAGACGGTGGGCGTTGGGCAGAGCGAGCTCGACATCGCGCGGACGGCCGATACCACCGCGGTGGTGTTGGTTCCGGAGTCGGGGGATTCCGTGCAGGCCATGAAGGCAGGACTCATGGAAATCGCCGACGTCTTCGTGGTCAACAAGGCCGACCGGCCCGACGCCGAACGCCTGCGTCATGAGATCGAGATGACGCTCGGCTTGCGGCTCGGCGGGTCGACGATGCGAAACGTTCCGGCGCACCACGGCGTCGATCTCAAGAAGCTGCGCAACCCGGCCCACGCGGCGCGTCAGGCGTCGCAGGAGAATGCAGCCGACACCTGGACGCCGCCGGTGTTAGCCACTATCGCCGACCGCGGTGAGGGCATCGACGCATTGGCGGCGGCCCTCGATCGGCACTTCGACTATCTTTCACGAAGCGGGATGCTCGAATCGAGACGCCGCGAGCGGCTGCGCGAGCGCGTCGTGGAGGCGGTGGAACGCCGTCTGCGACAGCGCCTGTGGGGCGATGCGGAGATCGCGGCCTGGATGGATGCGCAGCTGCCGGCGCTCGAAGCTGGAACCCTGACGCCGTTCGCCGTGGCCGACACGTTGCTGGCGCGGAACGTCCAGCGCCTAACGCAATGACCCGCGTGCGCGGGCGGAGACGAGGTATCGAGGCATGACCACCATTCGAGGTGCGGCCGACGTCCGGCGCGACGACCATGCGGAGCTCGAACGCCTGCGCGCGGAGGTCGCGGCCTGGCGGGCCCGCTACGACGCCGACCGCACGCGCGACCTCGCCTTCACGAATTCTGGCGGCGACGTCGAGCCGCTGTACACCGCGCTCGATACCGCGGACCTCGATCCGGCGGCGCTCGGCACACCCGGCACGTTCCCGTTCACGCGCGGCATCCACCCCACTGGATATCGCGGACGCCTGTGGACGATGCGGCAGTTCGCCGGATTCGGCAGCGCGCGCGACACCAACGAACGCTACAAGTACCTGCTCGCGCACGGACAGACCGGACTCTCCGTGGCGTTCGACTTCCCGACGCTCATGGGCTACGACTCCGACCATCCGCGGTCGGAGGGCGAAGTCGGGAAGTGCGGCGTCGCCATCTCGAGCGTCGCCGACATGCAGACCTTGTTCGACGGCATTCCGTTAGACCAGGTCTCCGTCTCCATGACCATCAACGGTCCGGCGATCATTCTTTACTGCTTCCTCATCGCCGCCGCCGAGCGCCAGGGCGTCCCGTCGGAGAAACTGCGCGGGACGATCCAGAACGACATCCTCAAAGAGTACATGGCGCAGCACGCGTGGATCTATCCTATCGAGCCGGCGTTGCGGCTCATCGTCGACGGGTTCGAGTGGTCCGCCACGCATGCGCCGCAGTGGAACACGATTTCGATCTCAGGCTACCACATTCGCGAGGCCGGCGCCACCGCGGTGCAGGAGCTGGCGTTCACGCTCGCCGACGGGTTCACCTACGTCGAACGCGGGCTCGCACGCGGGCTCGACATCGACGACTTCGCGCCGCGCCTGTCGTTCTTCTGGGACATCCACAACGATTTCTTCGAGGAAATCGCGAAGCTGCGCGCGGCGCGGCGCATCTGGGCGCGTCACATGCGCGAGCGGTACGGCGCGCGCAAACCGCGCTCGTGGATGATGCGGTTCCACTCGCAGACGGCGGGCGTCACGCTCACGGCGCAGCAGCCGATGAACAACATCGTGCGCGTCGCCTACCAGGCGCTGGCCGCGGTACTCGGCGGCACGCAGTCGCTGCACACCAACTCGATGGACGAAACGCTCGCGCTGCCCACGGAGGAGTCGGTGCAGGTCGCGCTGCGCACGCAGCAGGTGCTGGCCTACGAGACCGGCGTGCCCAACGTGATCGACCCACTCGGCGGCTCATACTACATCGAGAGCCTAACGGACAGCATGGAGCGCGAGGCCGAGACCTTGTTCGAGGACATCGCGCGGGCCGGCGGTGTGGTGCGGGCGCTCGAAAGCGGGTGGCTGCAGCGCAAGATCGCGCAGTCGTCGGCGCGGCAGCAGTGGGAATTCGAGCAGCACCGCAAGCTCGTGGTGGGCGTCAACGAATTCGTGACCGACGAGCCGGAGCTCACCATCCCGTTGCTCAAAATCGGCGCTGACGCCGAGCAGGATCAGCGCGCGCGTCTGGCCGCACTGCGCGCCAATCGGGACGCGGCCCGATGCACGGCGGCGCTCGGCGCGCTTCGCGACGGCGCGCGCAGCACGGCCAACCTCGTGCCGCTGATTCTCGATGCCGCGCGCGCCGACGCAACGCTGTACGAGATTCGCGCGGCCATGGAAGACGTCTTCGGCGCGTATCGAGAGCCGGTCTTCTTTTAGGACGGACACGGCGGCACACTGCCGGCCCAAAGGCGGATCGCTTGGGGTTCTGGCGTTTCCGGCTGTGTCCGGCAGTGTCCGACTTTGTCCGCTCTTCCGTCCATGCATCTCCCGGTTTGTCCGCTCTTCTGTCCGGCTCTGCCCGCCCTGACGGTTTTCGGTCCTCCCTTGCGCAACGTGCAGCAGGAAAGGCCGTCAACCGTTCGCCACAGGAGGCATCATGCGAGCCAGCCGGATCACGCGGTGGGCGGCCGTCGCCGCCGCAGTCACCGCCCAAGCGCTGAACGCCCAGGGCACACCACCCGCACAACCCGCGGCATCTCAAGCAGCTCCCGCTGCGGCCCCGGCGCAGGCGCCCTCGGTGTGCGGCAGCACCGCCAATTGCGCCGAGACCAACGATTTCGCCGCCGTGATCACGAACTTCCGCACGAGCGATTTCCGCGGATACAAGATGATCGACGTCGTGATGCACTTCGTGAACAAGACGTCCAAATCGCTCGTGCTCGGCTATGTGCAGAACTCCGGCACGATCATCGATGACAAAGGCAATCGCTACGTGGTGTGGGGTGCGAACGGCGTCCGCGGGATCGGCCAGGTGTATGGCGGCACCTTCGATCCCAAGTTCGCGTTAGACGGCGGCGGCACCGGCGACGCGCAGTTCGAGCTCGCGTGGTATCCGGGCACGCAGATCTACGGCTTCAATTTCGCCTTCGATCTGGCGATCGACGAAATCAATTCGTACGAGGGCGGCCAGCACTCGTTAGGCGGCGAGTTCCCGCTGCACTTCCAGGGTCTCGCCAACGGCATCTCGTCGAGTGGGCAGCTGGCGATGGGTGCCGGCGGCGCGTCTGCCGGCGGAGCAGGCGCCGGCGATCAGCCGTGCAACAACGGTGGAGCAGCGGGCACGGCGACGGCGGTGGCGAACGCGACGGGCTCGCAGGCGGTGCAGGGTGCGGCGCAGCAAGGCGCGTCCACGGTCGCGCAGGCGACAACCGCCGTTCAAGGCATAGCCTCTCTCTTCAGCAAGAAAAAGTCGCAGCCGAACAAGCCCGCAGCCAATCCCTGCGGCTCCGCCGCCGGCACCGTCACGCAAACGGCAGCAGGCAGCGTGGCACCTTCAACCGCGCCTGCGGGCGGTGCGGCGCCGGCATCGGCGAGCACTGCGTCGACGGCAACGACGCCTGCGAAAGCGACGACGAGCGCCAGTCCCGCGGCGATGAAGGCCGGGGGCGTGCGCCGCGGCACCACGCCGCCGGCCACGCAACCGACCACCAAGACTGCGACGCCGACTACGACTACGACTCCGGCATCGCAGAACCCGCCGCCCAAGACGGGCACCAAGAAGACGGTGACGCCGGACACCACGGCGAAGCACCCCTAGCTCGCGCTTTGTCGACCGCAGTCGCGGCGCCGCGGACTCTCGACTGGTGAGAGTTCGCGGCGCCGCCGCATTGGGAAGCGGCGGAATGACTTGGCGCTCCCATGGGACGTCGATAGAATTACGCAGCCGAACTTTGGCTCGGAAATCCGTCGGATTTCCGCCTTCAGCGGACGATTGAATCGAATGCGACCCATTCGGGTGCTCATAGCCAAACCCGGTCTCGATGGTCACGACCGCGGCGCCAAGGTGGTGGCCGCGGCGCTTCGTGATTCGGGCATGGAAGTGATCTATACGGGTCTCCACCAGACGCCGGAGATGATCGCCAGCGCGGCGGTGCAGGAAGACGTCGATGTGGTCGGGTTGTCCATCCTGAGCGGCGCGCACATGACTTTGTTTCCGCGCGTGCGCGACCTCCTGCGCAAGGCCGGACGCGATGACATCCTGATCACCGGCGGCGGCATCATCCCGAAGGAAGACATCGAGGCGCTGCGCGAGCAGGGCATCGGCCAGCTCTTCGGACCGGGCACGCCGACCTCGGCGCTGGTGGACTACATCAAGGAGTGGTTCGCCGAGCGCGAGCAGCAGGAAGCGTGACTGCGACGCCACGATTGCGCGAGTTGTCCACCGACTTGCGCGCGCTCGAGGAGCGGCTTCGGTTAGGCGGAGGCGCCGACAAGATCGAGCGACAGCACCGACAGGGGAAGCTCACCGCCCGCGAGCGCATCGCGCTGTTGTGCGACCCCGGCGCGCGCTTCCTCGAGGTGGGCCTCCTCATGGCCTACGATCAGTACGACGGCCAGGCACCGGGCGCCGGCGTCGTGACGGGCGTCGGGATCGTCGACGGCCGCGAGGTCGTGATCGTGGCCAACGACGCCACGGTGAAAGCGGGATCGTGGTGGCCGGAAACCATCCGCAAGATGCTGCGCGCGCAGGAAATCGCGATGCGCTGCCGGGTCCCCATCATCTATCTCGTCGACTCCGCCGGCGTGAATCTGCCGTATCAAGGCGGCGTGTTCCCGGGGCAGTACGGGGCGAGCCGAATCTTTTACTACAACTCGGTGATGCGGCGCTACCTGCGGATCCCGCAGCTGGCCGCGGTAATGGGACCGTGCATCGCGGGCGGCGCATATCTGCCGGCGCTGTCGGACGTGATCCTGATGGTGGAAGGCACGTCGTTCATGGGGTTAGGCGGACCCAATCTGGTCAAGGGCGCGACGGGCCAGGTCGTGGACGCCGAGTCGTTAGGCGGGGCGCACACGCACACGGAGATCTCGGGCGTCGCGCACTACGTGGTCAAGAACGACGAGCGCTGCGTGGAGAAACTGCGCGCGCTCGTGTCGCGCCTGCCGCGTCCAGTGCGGCAGCCGTGCGACGACGGCGCGCCGCCCGCGGCGCCGGCGGAATCGCTCTACGAGTTGCTGCCGGCCGACCATCGCATGTCGTACGAGATGCACCGCCTGCTGCGCGCGATCGTCGACCGCGGTGCCCTGGATGAATTCCAGAGCGACCGCGCGCGCGAAATGATCTGCGGCGACGCGGCCATCGACGGGATGCCGGTGGGCGTCATCGCCAATCACCGGGGGTTGATCAAGGGCCGGCAGGGCGAGCGCCCACGCTTCGGCGGGATCATCTACACCGAGAGCGCGGAGAAAGTCGCGTACTACATCGACCGCTGCGACCGCGAGCGTATCCCGCTGGTGTTCGTGCAGGACGTGTCGGGCTTCATGGTTGGGCCCGACGCCGAGCACGGCGGCATCATCCGCGCCGGGGCGCAGTTCGTCGAAGCCATGGCCACCGCGACCGTGCCGAAGGTTGTCCTAACGGTGAATCACGCATCGGGTGCCGGGTACTACGCGATGGCGGGGCAGGGATTCGACCCGGATTTCATCTTCACGTGGCCCACGGGGCGGATGGGGGTAATGGAAGGCGAATCGGCGGTGCAAGCGGTGCACGGTCCGGCGCTCGAGGACGCCCGTCGTGGCAAGAAGGATCAGGACCCCGACCTCACCGCCGCAGTCGACGCCATGCGCGCCGACTACGAGCACCAACTCGATGCGCGCTTCGCTGCGGCGCGCGGATACGTGGATGCGGTGATCTACCCCGAAGAGACGCGAGACGTGCTGGCGATGGCGCTTCGCACGGCGCTCAACAACCCGGGCCCGCACCTGGGCGCGTTCGTGCTGCCGCCGCACCTGGGAGAACAGGCATGAGGCGCGTCGTCCGCGTGGCGAGCGGGCAGGGATTCTGGGGCGACTGGCTCGAGGCGCCGCGGCGACAGGTGGAGGGAGGACCGGTCGACTACCTCATGCTCGACTATCTGGCCGAGGTGACGATGTCGATCCTCCAGAAGCAGAAGGAGCGCGACCCGTCGTTAGGCTACGCGCGCGACTTCATCGGCGCCATGGACAGCGTCTTCCCGCCCGTCGCCCAACGCGGCGTGCGCGTGGTGGCCAACGCCGGCGGCGTCAATCCGGCGGCCTGCGCGGCCGCGGTGCGCCAGGCGGCGCGCGCGGCCGGCGTCTCGCCTAACGTCCGCATCGGCGTCGTCACCGGCGACGACCTGCTGCCGCGCATCGATGCCCTCCTGGCCGACGGACACCCGCTGGCCAACATGGAGACCGGCGAACCGCTCTCGACCATCCGCGATCGCGTCCTGTCCGCCAATGCGTACCTCGGTGCACCGCCGATCGTCGATGCGCTCGAGCGCGGCGCCAACGTGGTCGTCACGGGACGCTCCACCGACACCGCGCTGACGATGGCGCCGCTGCTGCACGAGTTCGGTTGGCGGCTCGATGACTGGGACAAGCTCGCGGCCGGCATCGTGGCCGGACACATCATCGAATGCGGCGCGCAGTGCTCGGGCGGCAACTGCCTCTACGACTGGCGCTCGATCCCGGATCTGGCAAACGTTGGCTATCCCATCGTCGAAGGACACGAGGATGGCACGTTCGTCATCTACAAGCATCCGAACACCGGCGGACGCATCGATGTGCACAGCGTGACCGAGCAGCTCGTCTACGAGATGGGCGACCCGCATGCGTACATCACGCCCGATGTGATCGCGGACTTCACCACGATTCGCCTCGAGCGCGCGGGTCCGGATCGCGTGCGCGTGTTCGGCATCACCGGGCGCCCGCCCACGGACAAGCTCAAGGTTTCGATCGCCTACCGCGCCGGCTTCAAGGCGTTAGGCACGCTCGTGTATGCGTGGCCCGACGCGCTCGAGAAAGCGCGCCTGGCGGATCGCGTGGTGCGGGAGCGGCTCGACCGCCTCGGGTTGCAGTTCGAAACAATCCACACCGAATTCCTCGGCGCGTCGGCCACGCACGGCCCGCTCGCCGGCCCGGTCGGCGACGTGCCCGAGGTGCAGCTCCGCGTCGGCGTCCGTGGGCCCGACCGGAAGGCCGTTGAGCGGTTCACGCGCGAGATCGCTCCGTTAGTCCTGAACGGCCCGCCGAGCGTCACCGGATTCGCGGGCGGCCGGCCGAAAGTCGAAGAGGTCGTGGCGTACTGGCCGGCGCTGGTGGACAAACGCGTCGTGACGCCCGTGGTCACCATGGACGAGCCATGAAGATCCGCCTGCTGGACATCGCGCACGCCCGCTCGGGCGACAAGGGCGACACGGCCAACGTCGGCGTGATCGCGCTGCGGACGCGGTGGTATCCGCTCCTCGAGCGCGAGCTGACGCGCGAGCGCGTGGCGCGCCATTTCGCCGGCGCGATCACGGGCGGCGTGGAGCGCTACGAGCTGCCCAACCTGGGTGCGCTCAATTTCCTCCTGCACGGTGCGTTAGGCGGCGGCGGCACGCTGTCGCTCAAGACCGACGCACAGGGCAAGGTGTTCTCGACCGCGTTGCTGCGCCTCGAGCTCGACGTCCCGGACGCCGAGGCGCGGCAACTGGGCTTGCCGGGCGCCGGCGGGTGAACCGGATCCGCGTCGCGGCCGCGGATGGCGTGGGACGCATCACGCTGGCCCGTCCCGAAAAGAAAAACGCGCTCGACCGGGCGGCCGCGGACGAGCTGCTCGATGCGTTCGGGCGCCATGGGGCCGACCGGTCCGTGCGGGTCGTGCTGCTGGCGGCCGACGGCCCCGATTTCTGCGCCGGCGCCGACCTCGCCGCGTTGGCCGGCCTCGTGGACGCGGCCGCCGCGGCGCAGTACGACGACGCGATGGCGTTAGGCAAGGTGTTCATCGCCATGAGGGAGCTGCCGGTGCCGGTGGTGGCCGCCGTGCGGGGACGGGCCCTGGCCGGGGGCGCCGGGCTCGCCACGGCGTGCGACATCGTGCTCGCCGACGAGGATGCGCGCTTCGGCTATCCGGAAGTGAAGGTCGGCTTCGTGCCGGCGATGGTGATGACGATGCTGCGCCGCGCGGTCGGCGAGAAGCAGGCGTTCGACCTGGTGGCCACCGGCCGCGTCCTGTCGGCGCGCGAAGCGTTCGACGTGGGACTGGTGTCGCGGGTCGTGCCGGCGGGCACGCTCGACGCCGCCGCCGACGAGGTCGCGCACGCGGTGGCCGCGTCGCCGCCCGGCGCGGTGGCACTCACCAAGCGGCTCTTCTACGATCTCGACGGCGCTTCGTTCCGCGACGGCATTGCGTTAGGCGCGCGCGTCAACGTGGACGCGCGCGCCAGCGGCGAGTTCAAGGACGGCGTGCGCCGCTTCCTCGAGGGGCGAGGGACGGGCAGGGAAGGACGCACGCCGTGAAGAGCATCGATCTGCTCAAGGTGGTGCTGGTCCTCGTGGCGCTCGCCATCTGGGGATACGGAGCGCGCACGGGACGCAACAACCTCATGGTCGTGGGTATCGCGTTCATGGTGGTTGCGTTCCTGCTGCGCTGGGTGGGCAAGCTGACGCGGCGCCCCTGACCACATCCTAACGACGCACCTCGCTCATGAGGGCGAACGGATTGCCCTCCGAGTCGCGGTATTCGCCGAGCCAGAGATCGTGATCGCTCATCCGCGCGATGAGTTGCGGCCCGTTGATCATGGTCACGCCGCGCTCCACGAGCGCCCGCGACGCCGCCTGCATGTCGTCGACTTTGTAGTAGAGCATGCCGGCGCCCACTGGTTCGGAGTTGGGCTCGGGCACGCCCAGCATCAACCGGACGCCGCCACAGTCGAAGAACGCCATGCGCTGCGGGACCTCGAACAGGAACCGCATGCCGAGCGTGTCCCGGTAGAACGCGGTGGCGCGGGCGAGGTCGGTGACCGGGATGAGGATCTGGCCGATCGTCGAGAGCGTGAGCGTCGGAGTCGTAGCCGGCATGGGGCCTCCCGGTCTGGTGGCGATGCGCCCGGCGCGCTAGCGGCGCGGACGCCAGTTAGTTAGTATTACTAACTACTATGCCCACCGCCGGCCGTTCGCGCAAGAGCCCGGACCCCGATGCCGTCGCCGACCACATCCACTCGGCCGCCATCCACATCCTCCGCCGCGTCCGCCGCGAAGACCCCGGCATGGGCTTGAGCGGACCCCGCGCGTCCGCCCTGTCCGTGGTCGTCTTCGGCGGACCCATCACGCTCGGCGCCCTCGCCGCGGCCGAACAGGTGAGACCGCCCACGATGACGCACCTCGTACGGGCCCTCGAACGCATGGGCCTCGTCACCCGCGTCGCCGACCCCGACGACGGACGCATCGCCCGCATCGCCGCCACCCGGCGCGGTAAAGCGCTCCTCGAGGCGGGACGAGCCCGCCGCGTCAACGCCCTGTCGCGCCAACTGCGCACACTGCCCAAGCGCGACCTCGCCGTGCTGGCCCGCGCTGCGGACCTCCTCGATGTACTGTCTCACGATTGAGGCGTCGTCCTCGACCGACAACCCGCGACTGGAAACCGTGAACGGTCGAAACGATCTCGAACCAAGCGGGTATTGGCACTGGTTAACCCCGTCCCGTATTCGTTCAACGACCTGAAGCACTCCAGGGTCGGGCATGTTGTCCGGTTCGGTTGTTGCTGCGTTTTGTGCCCAAATGGAGGAGCAGACATGCCCCAGGAGAAGCGCCGTCGCCCTCGCGTGACTCCCGCCGACATCACGCCGGCGGAAGCCGATCGCGACATCCTCGATCAGTACTTCGCCGAAGTGAGCCGGTACACGCTGCTCCACGTCGACGAAGAGCAGGCGCTCGCCCGCCGCATTCGCCGCGGCGACGACATGGCGCTCGACGAGCTGGTGCGGCGCAATCTGCGCTTCGTGGTCTCGGTGGCCAAGAAGTACCAGAACCGCGGGCTGCCGCTGATCGACCTGATCGGCGAGGGCAACGTGGGCCTCATGACGGCTGCCCGGAAGTTCGATCCCGACCAGGGCGTCAAGTTCATCTCGTATGCGGTGTGGTGGATCCGGCAGGCGATCCTGGCGTCGCTCGCGCGCCAGGGACGCACGGTGCGCGTCCCGCTCAACCGCACCGCGGACCTCTCGCGAGTGATCAAGGCGGCCGGCTTGCTGCGCGACCGGCTGCGCCGCGAGCCCACGCCGGATGAGATCGCGCAGATCACCGACATCCCAACGGAGATCGTGAGTGCGCTCACGGCGCTCAACACGGCCGACGTGCGGCTCGACGCAGCGGTCGGCAAAGACAGCGATCGCGCGCTCATCGAGCGGTTTGCAGCCGACGAGATGCCCGACCTCGAGCAGGAAGTGCTCGACCGGTTCCGGCGCGCCGAGCTGGCGCGCGCGCTCTCCACGCTGCCGGCCCGCGATGCCAAGATTCTCGAATTGTATTTCGGTCTCTCGGGCGATCGCGAGCACACGCTGGACGAGATCGGCAAGATGCTGGGTGTGACGCGCGAGCGTGTCCGCCAGCTGCGCGACCGCGCGCTGCGTCGCCTCCGGCACGGCGCGGTCGGCGCGGCGCTGCGCGACCTGTCGGCGGCGTAACAGCCGGCGGCATTCGCCGCGCGCCGCCTCGTGCGCTATCTCTGGGAGCGGACCCGTACGACGGCCGCTCCCTGTGGGTTAGTTTCCTTCGCATGCCTTTCCCCGTTCAGCCCGTCCCGGAGCTGCTCGCTCCGGCCGGCTCGCTCGACGCCGTGCGCGCCGCGTTAGCCAACGGCGCCGACGCCGTCTACCTGGGCGCCGAGCGATTCAACGCACGGGACGAAGGCGCGCAGCTCACGCTCGATGACCTCGCGGAAGCCTGCCGCCTGGCGCGGTCGCGCGGGCGGCGCGTGTATCTCACGCTCAACACGCTGCTCAAGCCGTCCGAGCTCGCCGACGCGCTCCTTCTGTTAGGCGAATGCCTGGATCGCGGCATCAACGCGGCTATCGTGCAGGACGTGGGCCTCGTCCGGCTCGCGCAGCAGGTGTATCCCGGGGTCGAGCTCCACGGATCGACGCAGCTCACCGTGCACGACCCCGACGGCGCCGCCGTGCTCCGTGCGTTAGGCTTGCAGCGCGTGGTGCTTGCCCGCGAGAACACGCTCGAGGACATCGGCGTCATCCACGAAGCGGTACCCGAGCTGCTGCTCGAGTCGTTCATCCACGGCGCGCTCTGCATTTCCTACTCCGGGCAGTGCCTGATGTCCGGCATGATCTCGGAGCGGAGCGCGAATCGCGGCTCGTGCGCGCAGTCCTGCCGCAAGGACTACGTACTCACGGACGCCGCGAGCGGCGCCACGCTCGATCGCGGCTTCCTCATCTCGGCGCGGGACCTGGCCGCGCACGAGCACCTGGACTCGATCGCGCGCGCCGGCATCCACAC
>Ga0209168_10001858_pt1 | contig 15949 bp, 10 predicted proteins | sample Coa_R1_FD_187156 | JGI IMG/M metagenome (GOLD analysis project Ga0209168, IMG submission 187156) | Surface soil microbial communities from Centralia Pennsylvania, which are recovering from an underground coalmine fire - Coalmine... | ecosystem: Environmental > Terrestrial > Soil > Unclassified ... | reverse complement strand
CTCGTCACCGCGTTCGTTCTGGTCAACCTGCTAGTTGACCTGGTCTGCGCGGTGCTCGACCCGCGGCTGGCGCTGACGGACGGCCCCCGGTGATCAGGGTCGGGGCGGCCGGAATCGCGTCGGCCGCCGTCATCGCGGCGGCCACGGTCGCCGCCGCGTTCGGTCCGCTGCTCGCCCCGTACGACCCCGACCTGCCGAACCTGTCCCTAGCCTGGGCAGGCCCGGCCGGCGGGCACCTGCTCGGGTACGACGTCGAGGGCCGCGACGTGCTGTCCCGGCTGCTGGCCGGCGCGCAGTCCTCGATGCTCGGGCCGCTGGCGGTCGTCACCCTCAGCGTGACCGCCGGTACGCTGCTCGCGGTCACCGCCGCCTGGCGGCGCGGCGTGAGCGACACCGTCATCTCCTCGGGCTTGAACATCCTGTTCGCGTTCCCCGGTATCCTGCTCGCCATCCTCGCGGCGGCGGTGTTCGGGGCGGGCCTGCCCGCGGCGGCGATCGCGTTGTCCGTCGCGTACCTGCCCTACGTCGCCCGGGTGCTGAGAGGCGCGGCCCTGAGGGAACGCCACCAGCCCTACGTCGCGGCGCTGGAGGTGCAGGGAGCATCGGCCACCCTGATCTGCCTGCGGCACGTGGTCCCGAATATCGGGCCGCTGATCGTGGCCCAGGCCACGGTCCTGTTCGGCTACGCCATGGTGGACCTGGCCGCCGTCTCGTTCCTTGGCCTCGGGGTGCAGCCGCCCACCGCGAACTGGGGGGTGATGATCGCGGAAAACCAGGACGGGCTCCTGCTGGGCCATCCGCTGCCCGCGGTCGCCGCGGGCCTGTGCATCGTGGCTGTGGTGATCGCGGTCAACGTGCTGGGCGAGCGGCTGTTCGAGCAAGCGCGGGCGGCTCGCGGATGAGCGACCTGCCGCTGCTGGAGGCAGCCGGCCTGACCGTGGTCCTGAAGGTGAACGGCGCCCGGCGGGCAGTGCTCCGGGATGTCTCGCTCACGCTGCGGCCGGGCGAGGCCGTCGGCCTGGTCGGCGAGTCCGGGTCGGGGAAGTCCATGACCGCCCGCGCCGTAGGGCGTCTGCTGCCGCCCGGCGCCGAGATGCGCGGCTCGATCCGGTTCGGCGGGACCGACGTCGGCGGGCTCGCCGGTCATGATCTTCGCCGGTACCGCAGCCAGGTGGCGATGATCTTCCAGGACCCGCGGGCTCACGTCAACCCGGTCCGGCGCATCGGGGACTTCCTGACCGAGGCGCTGCGCACCAACCATGCGGTGCCCAGGACGGAGGCGCGCCAGCGCGCGGTGGACATGCTCGCCCAGGTGGACATCGAGGACGGGACCCGGCGGCTCCAGCAGTACCCGCACCAGGTCTCCGGCGGGATGCTGCAGCGGATCATGATCGCCGCGGCCCTGCTCACCGGGCCCCGGCTGCTCCTGGCCGACGAGCCGACCACCTCCCTGGACGTCACGACCCAGGCCGAGATCATGGCCATACTCGACGGCCTGCGGCGCCAGTCCGGACTGGCGATGCTCTTCATCACCCACGACCTGGAACTGGCCGCCGCCATCTGCGACCGCACGGCCGTGATGTACGCGGGCCAGATCGTCGAGGTCCGCGCCTCCTCGCTGCTGCACAGCGACCCGCTGCACCCGTACACCGCCGCGCTCGCCGCGGCCCGCCCGGACATCACACGGACCACGCACCGGCTGCGCGCCATCCCCGGCCGCCCGCTGTCGGCGTTCGAGGCTCCGGCCGCGGAGTGCGCCTTCGCGCCCCGCTGCCCGCACGTGGCCGGCGTCTGCCGGGCCGCGGTGCCCGGCTTGGTCGAGCTGGCCGGCGGGGTGTCTCGCTGCGCCCGGGCGCACGAGCTTCGCGGTCGGCTCGAGGTGAGGCCCGATGGCTGAGGGCAGCGGCGCCGCGGTCCTCGAGGTGAGCGGACTGCGCAAGCACTTCGGCTCGTTCGCCGCCGTTGAGGATGTCTCCTTCGGCCTCCCGCACGGCCGGTCGCTGGCCATCGTCGGGGAGTCTGGTGCGGGCAAGACCACGCTCGCGCGGATGATCGTCGGCCTGGAACGGCCCACGAGCGGAACCATCGCCGCCTGCGGGCACGACCGGTCCCGGCCGCCCCGGTCCGCCAGCGACCGGCGCAGACGCGGCCGGGAGGTACAGATCGTGTTCCAGGACCCCTATACCAGCCTTGACCCGCGCCAGAACGCCGAGGCCGCCATCGACGAGGTACTGCGGCTGCATCACGGCTGGCCCGCCGGGCGCCGGCGCGCCCGCATCACCGAACTCACCGACCTGGTCGGCCTGGACGCACGGCAATCACGGGCGCTGCCCCGGGCACTGTCGGGCGGTCAGCGGCAGCGAGTCGCGATCGCGCGGGCCCTGGCGGCGCAGCCCGCCGTGCTGATCCTCGATGAATCGGTCGCCGCGCTGGACATGTCGATCCAGGCCCAGGTCCTGAACCTGCTGGCCGACATCCGCGACGAGACCCGCATCTCCTACATCCTGATCAGCCACGACCTCGCCGTCGTGCGCCAGCTGGCTGACGAAACGCTCGTGCTGCACCGCGGGGCCGTGGTCGAACGCGGGCCCACCGCCCGGGTGCTCGACCAACCCGAGCATCCCTGCACCCAGCGGCTACGCGCGAGTGTGCCGCGGCCGGGCTGGAAACCGAGGCTTGGATAGCGGTCCTCGGGCACGGCCTCATCCGCGACGGGTGATGACGTGCGATGAGGCCGCGACCAGCATCGACGCATGCGGGTATGTGGTAGGCCGATGATCATCGGCCGACCGTGAGGCCGGTTGACCCGCAGCTGCTGCGGCAGGCCGGATCGGCCCGCGGGTACCTCGCGGTGACGGCCGCGCTCGGCCTGGCGGGCGCCGTGCTGATCCTGCTGCAGGCGGACCTGCTGTCGCGGGCCCTGGCGGGGGCGGCGCGCGGCACCGGAATCGCCGCACTGTCTGGTGTGCTGGCCTGGCTCGGTGTGGTGGTGACCGGGCGGGCGGTCACGGCTGCCGGGACGGAGGCCGCGGCGTTGCGCGCGGCGGCCGCGGTGAAGTCGGGACTGCGACGACGGCTCTGCGCCCACGTCCTGCGGCTGGGCCCGCAGTGGCTCGGCGGCCAGCAACGCGGGGAGATCACGACGCTCGCGACCATGGGGCTCGACAGCCTTGACGCCTACTTCGCCCGGTACCTGCCGCGTCTGGTGCTGGCGGTGGCGGTCCCGCTGGCCGTGCTGGTCCGGGTGGCGGTCGCGGACTGGATCTCCGCGGTGGTCATCGCGGTCACGCTGCCGTTGATCCCGGTGTTCGCGGTGCTCATCGGCTGGCACACGCGGACGCGCACCCGGCGGCAGTGGCAACTGCTGGCCCGCCTGGGCGGGCACTTCCTCGACGTGGTGGCGGGCCTGCCGACCTTGAAGCTGTTCGGCCGCGGCCGGGCCCAGGGCGAGGTGATCAAGACCGTCACCGGCGCGTACCGTGAGGCGACCATGGCGACGCTGCGGGTGGCGTTCTTGTCCGCCCTGGTCCTGGAGCTCACCGCGGCGCTGGCCACCGCGCTGGTCGCCGTCGAGATCGGCCTTCGGCTGCTGGCCGGCCACGTCGGCTATCAGACGGCGCTGCTGGTCCTGCTGCTCACCCCCGAGGCCTACCTGCCGCTGCGCAGCGCGGGCGCCGAGTTCCACGCCAGCGCCGACGGGACCGCGGCGGCGCGGCGTGCTTTCGAGATCCTGGACACCCCGCGGCCCGGTGCCGGGCCGGCCGGGCCGGGCGCTGAGGTCGACCTGAGCCGCGAGGACATCGCGTTGCGGGCGGTGAGCCTGGAGTACCCGGGCCGGGGACAGCCGGCTCTCGACGGTCTCACTATGACCATCCGGCCCGGGGAGCACGTCGTCCTGACCGGTCCGAGCGGAGCGGGCAAGAGCTCGCTGCTGGCCGTGCTGCTGCGTTTCGTCACTCCGGTCAGCGGGACGGTCACGGCGGGCGGTACCGAGCTGGCTCAGATCGCGGCCGATCGCTGGCGGGCGCAGATCGCCTGGGTGCCGCAGCGCCCGCACCTGTTTGCCACGACGGTGGCCGCCAACATCGCCCTCGGCCAGCCCGGCGCGCGGCGGCCGGATATCGTGGCTGCCGCCCGCCTGGCCGGGGCGGACGACTTCATCCGGCGGCTGCCGCGCGGCTACGACACCCCGGTGAGCGAGGGCGCCCGCGACCTGTCGGCCGGGCAGCGTCAGAAGATCGCGCTGGCCCGGGCGTTCCTGCGCCAGGCCCCGGTCCTGCTGCTCGACGAGCCCACCGCCCATCTGGATCCGGCCAGCGCCGAGGCGATCATGGCCGTTATCGGGAACACTATGGCCGAACGAACCGTCATCCTCGTCACCCACCGGCCGCCGCCTCAAGGGGGCCGCGCCAGCCGGATTCTCGTACTCGACCATGGTCGGCTATGCCTCCCGGGCGATGCGAACGGAATCCAGGGCCAGCGGGCCGGGCTGGTGGTCGTGCCGTGACCGCCCGGTCCGATCCGCTGCTCCGGTTGCTCCGGCTGGCCCTCGGGTCCAGGCTGTTGCGCGGCCGGCTGCTGCTCGCGGTCGCGGCGGGCGCCGCCGCCATCGGCTGCGGCGTCGCGCTGCTGGCGGTGTCGGGGTTCCTGCTCGCCCGGGCCTCGCAGCATCCCAGCATCCTGGCGATCTCGTCGGCCGTGGTCGCGGTCCGGGCGCTGAGCGCCGGACGGGGAGTTTCCCGTTATCTCGAGCGGCTCGCGTCACACGACGCCGCCTTCCGGATCCTGGCCGATGTCCGGGTGCGCATCTACCGGCGGCTGGAGCGGCTGGCCCCGGCCGGGCTGGCCGCCTTCTCCTCCGGTGACCTGCTCGCCCGGCTGGTCAGTGACGTGGACGCGACCCAGGACCTGTTCATCAGGGGCATCGCCCCGCCGCTGGCGGCCGCTCTCGTCGGAGCCGGGGCGGTCATCGCGTGCCTGCTGATCCTCGCGCCCGCCGGGGCCGTGCTCGCGGCCGGGCTGGTCGCGGCCGGGATCGGCGTCCCGGTCCTGACCGCCAGGGCGGCGCGCGGCGCGGCACGGCGCACCGCCCCGACGCGGGGACAGCTGGCCGCGACGTTTACCGACCTGCTGGCGGGCGCGGGCGAGTTGCAGGCCTACGGCGCCCAGGAGGCGGCACTGGCCCGGGTGACGGTGGCCGACGCCGACCTGACCAGGCAGGCCTGTCGCAACGCCGCGGTGTCGGGGCTTGGCGCGGGCCTGGGTTCGGCCGTGGCCGGGCTGACCGTGTGGGGCGTCCTGCTGCTGGGCGTCGCGGCCACCGGAGACGGGGCGCTGAGCAGGGTCCCGCTGGCGGTGCTGACGCTGACCGCGCTCGCTTCCTTCGAAGCCGTCACCGCCCTGCCCGCCGCGGCGGTCCAGCTCGGCCAGGCCCGCGCGTCGGCCCGCCGGATCGCGGCGGTGCTGGACGCGCCGGACCCGGTGCGCGAGCCCCCCGTGCCGCGACCGCTGCCCGACGGCCCGGTATCGATCCGGCTGCGCGGTGTCCAGGTCCGCTACCGGCCCGATGGTCCGGCCGCCCTCGACGGAGTCGACCTCGATCTGCCGCCGGGACGGCGGGTCGCCCTGACCGGTCCGAACGGAGCGGGGAAATCCACCGTGGCCAGCGTCCTGCTCCGCTTCGCGGAGGTGACCGCGGGCACGGTCACGCTCAACGGCCAGGATCTAGCCAGCTACGCCGCGGACGACGTCCGGACCAGGATCGGCGGCTGCCCCCAGGACCCGCACATCTTCGACGCGTCGCTGCGGGACAACCTCCGCCTGGCCCGGCCCGGGGCCAGCGACCAGCAGCTGGCCGAGGTGGCGGCCCGGGTCAGGCTGCTGGACTGGATCGAGTCGCTGCCGCTCGGCTGGGATACACCGGTCGGCGCGCACGGTGCCGCGCTGTCGGGCGGCCAGCGCCAGCGGCTGGCTCTGGCCCGCGCGCTGCTGGCCGACCCCGCCCTGCTGATTCTCGACGAGCCCACGGCTCACCTCGATCCCGGCACCCGCCGCGGTGTACTCGGCGACCTGCTGTCCGCGGCGGGCGGGCGGACGGTGCTGCTCATCACCCATGACCTCGACGGGCTCGATCAAATCGACCAGGTGATCGTGCTCGACGGCGGGAAGGTCGTGCAGGTTCACCCTGCCCGGGTGAGGTGAGGCAGGCCGTGGCCAGCCAATACTGAGCCGCGAGAGCAGACTGACAGCGCAGAGAGGCAGCCATGGGCAAGCCATTTAAGGGAACGATCAATGTCGACATCCGGGATTCGGCGCCGGACTGGACGCCGTTCGAGCCGCCCAGGGCGCCCGACGGCGCACCCAACGTCGTCTACATCGTGCTTGATGACGTGGGTTTCTCCGCGATGGGATGTTACGGCGGGCCGATCGAGACACCGAACATTGACCGGATCGCGGCCACCGGGGTTCGCTTCACGCAGTGGCACACGACGGCGCTGTGCTCGCCGACCCGTTCCTGCCTGCTGACCGGTCGTAACCACACTCGCAACAGCATGGCCTGCATTACCGAGGCATCATCGGGCTTCCCGAACGGCAGCGGCACGATCCCGCCGGAGAACGGGATGATCTCGGAGATCCTCGGTGAGCGCGGCTGGAACACCTACATCGTGGGCAAGTGGCACCTGTGCCCCACCGTCGAGATGAATCTCGCTTCCACGCGGCGCAACTGGCCGACCGGGCGCGGGTTCGAGCGGTTCTACGGGTTCCTCGGTGCGGAGACCAACCAGTGGTACCCCGAGCTGGTGTACGACAACCACGTGGTGGACCAGCCGAGCTCGCCCGAGGAGGGCTATCACTTCACCGAGGACATCACCGACAAGGCGATCGAGTTCGTCAAGGACGCCAAGGTCATCGCGCCGGACAAGCCGTTCTTCCTGTACTACGCGCCCGGCGCGGCCCATGCCCCACACCATGCCCCCCGAGAGTGGATCGAGCGGTACGCCGGGAAGTTCGACATGGGCTACGAGGCGATGCGCGAGCAGATCCTGACCCGGCAGAAAAAGCTGGGCATCGTCCCGGAGGACACCGGACTCCCCCCGCTCAATCCGATCGGCACGCCTGGCGCCCGCACCGGGCCGGGCGGCCTGCCGTTCCCCGCCGTGGATTACACCAAACCGTGGGACACCTTGTCGGCGGACGAGAGGCGCCTGTTCGCCCGGATGGCCGAGGTGTACGCAGGGTTCCTCGCGCACGCCGACTTTCACATCGGGAGGCTGCTCGACTACCTGGAGGAGTCCGGGCAGCGGGACAACACCCTGGTCATCGTGGTCTCGGACAACGGCGCGTCCGGCGAGGGCGGACCGGACGGGTCCGTCAACGAGAACAAGCTGTTCAACGGCGTCCCCGATGACTTGCAGGCGAACCTGGCGATGATCGATGAGCTGGGCGGCCCGATGACCTATAACCACTACCCGACCGGGTGGGCAATGGCGTTCAACACGCCGTTCAAGATGTGGAAGCGCTATGAGTTCAACGGCGGCACGAGTGACCCGTGCATCATCTCCTGGCCCTCGGTCCTGGGGCACGGCGGCGAGATCCGCCGCCAGTACCACCACGCCATAGACATCGTGCCCACGATCCTGGACTGCCTCGACGTGGACGCCCCCGAGGTGATCAAGGGATACGTGCAGGCCTCGTTCGACGGGGTGAGCATGCGCTATTGCTTCGACGACCCGTCGGCGCCGTCGGCCCGGAAGACCCAGTTCTACTCCATGCTTGGCTCGCGGGCGATCTGGCACGAGGGCTGGCAGGCGGTCACCACCCACCCGACGATCAGCGGCTGGAGTCACTTCAACGACGACACCTGGGAGCTTTATCACACTGACACCGACCGCTCGGAACTTCACGACCTGGCCGCCGAGCAGCCGGAGAAGGTGCGCGAGATGGTGAACTTGTGGTTCGCCGAGGCCGGCGCCAACGGGGCGTTCCCGCTGGACGACCGGTCCCCGCTCGAGATCTTGATGACGCCCCGGCCGCAGCTGGCCAGCCCGCGCAACCGGTATACCTACTACCCCGATACGGCGGACGTGCCCGAGACACAATCGGTGAACGTCCACAACCGCTCGTACAGCATCGGGGCGCTGGTGGACATCCCGGCCCCCGGCGCCCAGGGAGTCCTGTTCGCCCACGGCGCGCGGTTCGGCGGCCACGCGCTGTACGTGAAGGACAACCGGCTGCACTACGCCAACAGCTTCGTCGGCATGTTCGAGCAGAAAGTAGTGGCGACCGAGAACGTGCCCACCGGGGAAAACTTGATCCTCTCCGCGTCCTTCGACAAGGACGGCGAAGATCCCCCCGGCGTCGCAACCGGGACGCTATCCCTGTACTACGGCGACCGTAAGGTCGGTGAAGGCCGCATCAAGAACCAGCCCGGCTTCTTCGAGCTGGCCGGCGAGGGCCTGTGCGTCGGCCGGGACGGCGGCGCGGCCGTCACCGACGACTACCCGGGGACGAGGCCGTACCGATTCACCGGCGGCGTCATCAAGCGGGTCGTCGTCGATGTCAGCGGCCAGCCCTACCAGGACCTGGAGCGGGAGGCCGCCGCCATGCTCGCCCGGGAGTAGCGCCAGAGTCAGATCAGCTCGAGCTGGCGAGCCCGGCGCACCGCCTCGTTGCGGTGCGCCGCCGCCAGCTTGCGGTAGATGTTCCGCAGGTGCGTCTTGACGGTGTTGACGGAGATGAACATCTCCTCAGCGACCTCGGCCGTGTTCAGCATGCCCGACACATGCACGAGCACCTCCCGTTCGCGTTCGGTGAGCGGCTCGACGATCAGGGCTGGCGGCTGGCCGCTAGTACCCATGGGCGCTGGAAGCTGATCCTGGCCCAGTGCCGAAGCGAGCAGGAGCCGGTGGCTGTCGGCTAGTTCGGGGTCACGCCGGAGCGCCGCGCCAAGCCAGTCCCGCTCCAGCACGAACGGCAGCCTGAACTGCTCATGTTCGGCCAGCCGCAGGGCGCACGCCAGCGACCGGCGGCCGCGCCCCTCGTCGCCGCTGTCATAGCCGAGCCGGGCGTCCACGAGCCACGCTTGCAGGCGCACGGAGTCCGGTGCGTCGCCGTTGGCCACGAGGGCAGGAGCGAGGGCCCGTTGCGCGGCCTGGCCGTCTCCGGCGAGCATCCAGGCCCGGGCCTGGCTGACCGCCGCCTCCAGCGAGAGGCCGCCCCGTCCGGCCGCGGTGAGAGCCGCCTGGACGTCGCCGGCTGCCGCGCATGCTCGCGACTCGGCCAGGCACAGCTGCTGGTCCAGCCACGCCGGAACGGACCACCCGGACCGGGCCCGGGCGATGATCTGGGCAGCCACCCCGGGGCGTCCCTCGGCCAGGGCACCGCTCGCGGCGACCAGGTAGGCCGCCGCCCCGGTGAGCTTGTCCGGGTAGGCACCGAGGGCGGTGTCGGCCTGCTTCACGCAACTGCGGGCCTCGCGTAGCTCGTTGCGGGCCAGGTGTACCCAGGCCAGCGCGACCAGCGGCGCCGGGCCGGGGCCGGACGGCCGGTGCTCGCGGGCGATGGCGACCGCCTGGCTGGCCAGTTCCGCAGCGCGGCCGAGCCGCCCGCGCAACGCCTCCGCCAGCGCCAGCCGTCCGGTCAAGCTGACCTGTCCGCACTCGCCTCCCGCCGCGGCTTCGGCTGCTATCCCGGCCTCGAGGACGCGGGCGGCCTCGTCCAGGTGGCCGGACCACAGCTCCACGGCAGCGCCGCCGGCCAGCACCCGCCGCCTGATGTCTGGATGCCTGGCCAGCTTTCCGGCCGGGACCTTTCCGAGCATCAGTTCCGCACGGCCGACGGCCGACGCCGCCAGGGCCAGATCCCCGGTGCGCAGGCAGAGGGTAAGCCGGATCACCGCGCTGGCCAGCCGGGCGGTGATCTCTTCATCGGCGGGAAGACGCTCGAGCAGGCCGTCGGCGGCGTCAAGCGCGACCGCGCACGCCTCGTGCTGGCCAGCGGACAGCGTCAGCGCCGCGGAGACCAGGTATGGCTGCGGCGCGGTCCATGATTCGCCGGACGGCAGGCTGGCGAACTCACCGGCCAAGCGCTCGCCGTGCTGCGGCTCCATGACCTCACCGATAGCCAGGTCGTCGACGACCAGGCCGGCCGCCAGCGGCCAGTTGCCGACCAGAAGCGCGTGCCGCACCGCGTCGGTCAGCATGCCATTTCGCTCGTACCACCGGGCCGCGCGCTGATGCAAGGCGACCACCCGGCCCGGATGCTCGTACCGCAGTCTCAGCCGGAGCATCTCGGCGAACAGCGTGTGGTAGCGGTACCACCCGGCGCCGATCGGCTGGACCAGCGCATTCATGCGTGCCAAGGCGGCCAGGATGCCCGCGGCCCGATCATCGCCGGTCAGCTCGATGGCAGCCGCGGCATTGACATTCTCCAGGATGCTCGTGCTCAGCAGGACTTCCCGGACCTCCGGTGGCTGGACGTTGAGCACCTCGTCGACCAGATAGCAGGTCATGGCGCTGTCCTCGGCGATCAGTTCCTTGATGAACAGGTCCGGGTCGGGATGCGTGCCCAGGGATATCGCGGCCAGGCGCAGGCCGGCTGCCCAGCCCTCGGTCCGCTGGTTCAGGCTTTCCAGCGCGTCGGCGGTCAGCAGGCCGCCATGCTGGTCCAGCAGCAGGCCAGCCTCATCGAGGCTGAAGGCCAGGTCGCGGGCCCGGACCTCGGTCAGCTGCCCGGCCAGCCGGTAACGGTGCAGCGGCAGTAGCGGATCCATCCGCGACGCGACCAGCAGCCGCAGGCCGGACCCACCGTTCCGCAGCACGAACTCAAGCCCCTTCAGTACGCCGGGATCGGTCAACAGGTGCAGGTCGTCGAGGACCAGCGTGACCGGCGGAACCTGGGCGGCCAGTGCCGCCGTCAGCCGCAGCAGGAAACCGTCCTCTCCCCGCTCCGGCGGCACGGCCCGCAGCGCCTTCGGGATGGCGACACCGGCCTGGCGCAACGCCGCCACCACATATGACCAGAACACCCCTGGCCGGTTGTCGAACTCATCCAGCCCGACCCACGCCACCGCCCCCGGTTCGGCCGCCGCCCACAGGGCCAGGGCCATGGTCTTGCCCGCGCCGGGGGGACCGGTCACGATGGTCAGCGGGCACCCCCGCGTACCCTCGGCGATCAGGCTGGTGATCCGCTGGCGCGGTACCGCCCAGTGCGGCACGTTCGGTGCGGTGACCTTGGCGGTCAGGATGGGATCGCTGGCGGACAGGACTGACCGCCGGCCCTGGGTCGATGCTTGGACGGACATCGATACCTCCCGACCATCACGGGGGTGATTTAGCCCTTGAAACCACCCAACGTCAGGGATTGGACCCGCGCATCATACGATCGGCATGAAAGTCCGGATTCGGGGAGCACGTCATCTCACCGATGGCATGAAACGGTTGTTACCCCTCGAGGAGGCCGAGTTCCCGGGACCGGATGACGGCCTGGTGGCGGGAGGAGGCGCCCAGCTTGCGGTAGATCGACATCGCCTGGGACTTGACCGTGTGCGGCGACCGAAACATCTCCGCGCCGATCTCGGGAAACGACAGGTGGGTGGCCAGCATGGGCAGCACCCGGAGTTCGGCGGCGGTCAGCGAGGAGGCCCCGGACACAGCCGGCGCGTGTTCGGCCGACAGCCGGGTCCGCAGCACCCGGGCCTCGTCGACCAGGGTGCCCAGCTCGGGCCGGCGCTCGAGGATCTTGTCGATCTCCCGCATCAGCGTCCTGGCCCCGGCCAGGTCAGACAGCGCAAGGTGCACGCGGACGAGCTCGATCCGCGCCTGAACGGCTAGGTGGGGATAGGCGTAGGTGACCAACGGCCGCAGCCGCTGAGCATTGACCAGCTCCCGCTGCGCAGCGGCGATGTCTCCCCGGTGCCAGGCGACACGAGCCTGCACGGCACAGACAAGCATTTCCTCGATTCCGGCCCGGCGCACGACCGTGCCTGCCTGGCGGGCGAAGGCATCGGCTGAGGTCCAGTCGCCCTTTGCGATGGCCAGCAGCGATCGCTCGCACCAAAGGTCTGCGAGAACATCTGGTGCGCCGACATCCCGTCCGGCCGTGATCGTCTCCTCGAGGACCGCGTCAGCACCGTGCGGATCGTCGGAAAGGATCAGCGCGAGACCCTGGCAGAGCCCGGCTACCGGGGCCACGATGCCCGCCGCCGCGAACCGCCGCGCGGCCTCGTCGGCGTCCGCGCGCATCTGCTTCACCCCATGCCGGCACAAGACGGCCCGGCTCGCGGCCGCCCAGGACCAGGCGGCAGGGTCATCGGCCGGGTTCGCGTCGCCGTATTCCCAGCGGTCGACCACATCGGCCCACCGGTCGGCCTCGGCCGGCTTCCCCATCCGGGCGGCGACGAGCGCGGCCCACACGGCGACGATCGCGTGTCCCTCGATACCACCCCGGAGATCCAGCCACTCCAGCCATCGTCGCAGCGTGGTGAGCCGGGCCTGCCGGAAAGCCGGCCAGGCGAGCGTTCCCACGAGCCAGGCCACCGTGTCGACGTCCTCGGCGGCGACGGAGTACTCCAGCGCCTCCTCGGGCCGGCCGTTGGCCAGGCACCAGCTGGCTGCACGGCGCCGCAGCACCGGCATCAGGCCGGGCTCGATACGTTCCAGCTCGGCCAGCAGCATGTCACGGAACAAGTGATGGTAGCGGTACCACTGGCCACACCGGTCCAGCGGCACCAGCAAGAGGTTCGACCCGGCCAGGTCGGCCAGCACCTCAGCCGACCCCGGCTCGGCCAGCACCGCCTCGCACAGCGGCCCGCACATCGGCTCCAGCACCGCGGTCCGGGTCAGGAACAGCCGGTGCCGCGCCGAGATGCGGGCCAGGAACTCCGACTCCACGTATTCGCTGACCAGCCGGTCATCCCCGCCGAACGAGACGGCCGCCGTCTCCACCGGGCCGCCTTCCTTCACGTACAACGCGGCCAGGTACAGCCCGGCCGCCCAGCCTTCGGTCCGGCGGTGCAGCTCGGCCACCATATCCGGGTCGAGCGCCAGCCCGGCGGCGCGCAGCAGGGCGGCCGCGTCCTCCTGGCTCAGCGCCAGGTCACCGGAGCCGACCTCGAGCAGCCGGCCCTCGGCGCGCAACCGGGCGGTCCGCAGTGGCGGCTCGCCCCGGCCCGCCAGCACCAGCCGCGACCCGGCAGGCACAATACCGGCCAGTACCGACAGCGCATCCCGGCACCTAGCGTCACGCAGCAGGTGCACCTCGTCGAGCACCAGCATCACCGGGGTGATCATGGACGACAACGCCGCCCCCAGCCGCGGAACCACCGAGCCAGGCACCGAGCTGACCGGCGAGGCCAGCGCCTCGAATACCCGCTCACCGACCGGCTGCACCGCATCCAGTGCCGCCGCCACGTAGCTCAGCAAGACCTTCGGATCGTTGTCTCGCTCGTCTAGCGACACCCACGCCACGGCCCGGTTCTCACGCTCGGCCCACTGCGACAGCAGCGTGGTCTTCCCGTACCCAGGCGGCGCTACCACCGAGACGATCGGCCGGGAATCCTCCCGGGTCAGTTTCTCGATCAAAGCTGACCGGTGGACCATCCCGGGCCGGGCCGGGGGACAGCGGAGCTTCGACGTGACAAGGTCGAACGTCAGCCCGCCCGCATTCCGGGCCGGGCCGTTCCGCTGACGCACACCGCTAGCGTCCATGCCTCTAGAACCGCACCTATGCCGACCCGCTCCGCCGTTCCATACTCGTCTGCAGCCATGCTCAGGTCAAGGCTCCTAGGCAATTGCATGACGAAAGTGCACAAGGCAGACTAGGCCGCCGCTTGGACGTTCTCGCGGCTGCCGTAGGCGCACAGACCGTACAGGGCCACCACGTCCATGGCGATGATGATCACAGACCAGAACGGATAGGCCTGAATGAAGAACATCTGGTCGATGGCGTTCAGCCCGACCACGGCCACGGCAAACCACCGGGCCAGCTGGTTGCCCGCCATGACCCCGACTCCGGCGATCAGCAGCAGGACGGCGAAGATCAGGGTGATCCAGCCCCAGGCGCGCAGGCTGCCGAACACGTAGTGAGCGTTGGCCACGAACACGTGCGAGCGGGCGATCGCCGCGATGCCGTAGATCATGTTCCAGAGGCCGGCCACCACCAGCAACACACCCGCGAACAGGACCAGGCCGTATCCGCGGCCCTCCGGATAGCTGCGGCCCGTAGCTGGCCGCATCGCTGCCGACGTCATTTCTTACCTCCGTGATCATGGGTACCGGACGGTCCGGGCTATCACCACGGTGCGTCCCGGTGGCCTCGCGGGGACCACCCGGAACGGATGACCGTGGCGCCTCAGAGATGGCTGAACCCGCCGGATTCCTCCTTCGACAGCGGCACCGCGACGGGATGCCTGCCGAAGTGCGCCAGGGCATCGCGCAAGTCGTCGAGCAGCAAGGACGCCATGTCGTGGCTGACTCCCAGCCGGACCAGGATGCGCTGGACGGGGATGTCGGATGCTGTCCCGGTGAGGGTATACGCCGGCACCTGCCAGCCGCGGGCGCGGAGCCGGTCGGCCAGGTCGAACAGCGTGTACCCGGGGTCCTCGCCCGCGGCGATCCGCCAGGTGACCGTCGGGATGCCGGTGGCCGGGTTACTGTCGCACAGCAACTCGAACGGGCCCAGCTTGACGATCCCGGCGGCCAGGTACTGGCCTATCTCATAGGACGCCTGGTGGATGCGCCGGTAGCCGTCCCAGCCGAGCCGCAGGAAGTTGTAATAGCTGGCGATGATCTGCCCGGCGGGGCGGGAGAAGTTGATCTGGAAGACCGGCATGTCGCCGCCCAGGTAGTTGACGTGGAAAATCAGGTCATCGGGGAGTTCGCCGGCGTCCCGCCAGACCACCCAGCCGACACCGAGCGGAGCCAGCCCGAACTTGTGCCCCGAAGTGCTGATCGACTTGACCCGGGGCAGCCGGAAGTCGAAAACCACGTCGGGGGCGCAGAACGGGGCGAGGAAACCACCGCTGGCCGCGTCCACGTGAATATCGATGTCGAGCCCGGTGTCGGCCTGCAGGCCGTCCAGCGCGGACGCCATGGCTTGCACCGGCTCGTAGGCGCCGGTGTAGGTGACGCCGAGGGTCGGCACCACCATGATCGTGTTCTCGTCGACCCGTTCCAGCATCGAGGCCGGATCCATGCCGTAGCGTCCGGGCGCCATCGGGACCTCGCGCATCTCGATGTCCCAGTAGCGGGCGAACTTGTGCCAGACCACCTGCACCGGACCGCACACCATGTTGGGACGGTCGGCGGGCTGGCCGGCGGTCCGTCGTCGCGCCCGCCACCGCCACTTGGCCGCCAGCCCGGCCAGCATGCAGGCCTCGGATGAGCCGATGGCGGAGGCGCCCACGGTGTTGGCGGCGTCGGGCGCATTCCACAGGTCGGCCATCATGTGCACGCACCGCCGCTCGATCTCGGCGGTCTGCGGGTACTCGTCCCGGTCGATCATGTTCTTGTTGACCGCCAGCGCCATCAGAGCCAGCGCCTCCGGCTCCTCCCAGGTCTGGCAGAACGTGGCCAGGTTCTGGCGGGCGTTGCCGTCGAGGATCAGCTCGTCCGACACCAGCTGGAATGCGTCCCTGGCGAGTGCCTCGCCAGGGGGAAACCGGTACTTCGGGACCGGTCTGGTCAGGTCGCGCCCGACGAACACGCAGTCCTCAAGCCGCTCGCTGACAGCATTCCGCTCGTGCAATGACATAGCCCACATCTCCCCTGGTCAAGGCGGCGTTTCAATCGTCAGCGATAGCCCCGGCGCGGGCATCACCCACCAGGGATGATGGCGGCCGGAGCGCGATGGGCTTTCATCACGTCCAGGAGGACCTGATGACCACGGTGGCCAGCGAAGGTGTCCCGGAAACACGCCACCAGCTGCAGCGTCGGCTGCGGGCCACCGTGCT
>Ga0209168_10001854_pt1 | contig 15964 bp, 13 predicted proteins | sample Coa_R1_FD_187156 | JGI IMG/M metagenome (GOLD analysis project Ga0209168, IMG submission 187156) | Surface soil microbial communities from Centralia Pennsylvania, which are recovering from an underground coalmine fire - Coalmine... | ecosystem: Environmental > Terrestrial > Soil > Unclassified ... | reverse complement strand
GGGTTGGTCTTCAGCGAGGCGCGGAACGATGCGAGATCGGCAAAGCCCGCTTTCTGCGCAATAGCCGCCATCTCGGCCTCGATGCGATCAATCTCGCGCAATCCAAGCTGATGGATTTCCTCTGGCAACATGTGCGTCGTAGTGCGCCCGTAGATGTCGTTTTCGTAGCGCTTCTCGCCATCCGGCAGCGAAGTCACAGCCAAGGTGGTGCGGCCCTGGGGAGCATATTCGGCGCGAATGAACTCCGCGAATTTCTTGTAGGCCGGAAACACGTCAGTATTGACAGCATTCGTAATCTCCCGCGTCAGGCGGGCCTGATCCTCAGCGGAAATGGAGGCGGGATATTTCTTGGTTGGCCGCAGAAACGGATCGGCCTTGATGACCCCTTCGCATTGTCCCGGGATCTTTTCAGCGAGAAAGCGTACCGGCATGAGCTTGTCTTTCATACCGGCGCGAAGAACTTCGGTGATCTGATCAAAGGCCCGAGGAATCTGGTGGAGGCGCGAGATGTAGTCTTCGTAGTGCTTAACAGAGTCGAGAGGGACTTCAAGAGGCAGATCCGCAAGACCGGTATGGATGCCGTTCTGCTGGTTGATCGGCATCTCGTACTCTTTCAGATTGAAATCGGAAACACGCTGCTGGAGGACACGAATCAATAGATCGTGTGAGAGCTGGTCCTGGTCGGAAAAGCTGTCAGTCGAGATGGCCCGAACGCGGGCGAGAAATTCCTCGTTCGATTTTTCGCGGGCGGCGATGCCTTGTAACGAATAATCGGTCAGCTTGTCGTTATACCGGTAGTCGCCAAATGCGGTCGCCATCTCGGGCCGGTTGCGGAGATCGGTCTCGTAGTATTCGTCGAAGAGAGCGTTCTGAGCGGCGAGACGATCGGCAACTAGTTTCATGTTCTGGGCGAAAGCGATCGACGAAAGAAGACAGACGAGGAGAATTCGGCTCAGGCGCATGGCCCGTAGCCTACCAGACGAAGAGCAAAGTATTCCAGAAAGCGAGAGTGCCGATTCAGCTCGTCAGTTCGACTTGACAGGTGAATTTCTGGGAGCCAGATAGGTACGGGTGATGCGATCGTGCCAGCAGAGCGCGTCTTCATCGAGGAAGACCCAGGCATATCCCATGCCGAGCGACGCTGCCGATAGATAGGACGCGAGGACGCGCCAACGGCGCAAACGGCGATTGCCGCGGCTGCCGTCGAAGCGGGTCAGATCGAGTCGCGCAGCGCGCAAACCGGGCGTGCTGCCAGCATAGACAATCAGCAAGTATTGATAGACCGCCCAGAGCAAGCAAGAAATTCCGGCTGCTAGCGAGATGAGTTGCAAGCGTGGAGGACGAAAGCCGGTAACTTTCCAGAAAATGAAACCGAAGAGAGCTGCTGCCACTGAGAGGATCAAACCATCGATGAGTGACGCCAGCAAGCGTAGTCCGAGCGGCGCGCTTTGCAGGGGAATGTCGATCCCCGGTCGCTTTTCAATTTCCTGTTGCTGAACGGGTTCAATGAGGATGCCGCCGAGCGCCGGAGCCGGAGGTGTGACTTCGGGGACTTCCAGGATGCGAGGGCGCTCCATGACCGGTTCGGCAAGTTGGTCTGACGGGGGTGGAGGGGGTCCCCAGGCAAAGCGGGGGAATTCGATGATCTTGGCGCCGATGTGCGCGACATCCGGCCTCGCCTGCGTCTCGGCTTCCGCGAAAACCTCAGGTCCCGAAGGTTGCTGGATTACCGGCTCGAGGGCGCCCGGCTCGACGTGCATTCCATCGAGGGCAAGCGCATGATTCGAGATCGATTCATAAGCCGGCGCATCTGGAGGAGTCGTTCGGGTTGCGGATTCAAACTGACTGAAGGGCAATTTGAGCGACGGATAGCGAGGCGGGGGCGCTTTTCGGCGCGTACGATACCGATTAAGCTTGGCAGAGAGTTCAAAGCGCCAAGCCGAAGCCTCGGCTTGGTCGTTCTCCGAATCGGCTACTGGCATTGCCGCTGCTTCGGCGGACGAACCCGGATCAGCAATCGGCAACTCGGTGGGAAGGGGCTCCACAGGGCCACCACAAACTTCCTGAGACTTCTCGTAATTCATCGAAAACAATCCGTAATTCGAACAGCACGTGCAACCGGGAGGGAATCAACGGCAATCCTAGCCTTTGTCGCCACTTTGCCTCACCGGCGTGGCCGTGCTAAGTTCACGATGCCACGACCAGATGGGAAAGGCGGCAGCTTTCGATGGAAATTTTCTTCCGTCGATTTTCTTCCGATGACTCTGCGCACTAGATTCCTTATCACGGCGCTGTTCCTTTGTCATCAGCTTCTCGCGCACGGACTAGTAACCAGACAGTTGCTAGCGGCGTCGGAACCAGGATCGACCGCTTCTGCGCCAAGCCCCATGAATGTTGCTTCTGAGGAAAAGAAAAGTACGCCTTGCGCGACTGAAGCGGCGACGCAGGGTGCAGATTCGGCGACAATTTGCGCGCTAACGCAGGAAAAAGACGGGGACCTGTACAAACTTCACGGGAATGGCGAGATTCATTATCGTGATTATGTGCTGCGGGCCGATGAGATCACATATGACTCTGACACCGGGGAGGTGACTGCTTCAGGCCACTTCACTCTCGATGGTGGTCCTACCGACGATCACCTAAAAGCCAATCACGGAACTTACAACGTTATCACTGAAACCGGACGATTCTACGACGTCAGCGCGACTACCGGTTTTCGGTTCGAGGGTAACCGGGCAGTTCTTACGTCCACAGCGCCTTTCGCCTTCAACGGCAAGGTCGTGGAGAAAACAAGTTCCGACCATTACGTGGTTTATAGCGGCAGCATCACCACTTGCGAACTTCCGCATCCCAACTGGAAATTTAAGGCTCGCAAGGTCGTTGTGGATGTTGGCGGAAATGCAAGCATCTATCACAGCGACTTTCTGCTGCACGGATTTCCGATCTTTTATTTTCCTTATGCGACGCATCCGGTGGCTCGGGAGGCGCGTCACACGGGATTTCTCGTGCCTACAGCTGGGCGCTCGTCCACCAGGGGCAACATCGTAGGAGACTCATTTTACTGGGCTATCAATCGAAGTCTAGATGGAACGATCGGAGGCGAGTATTTCTCCAAACGAGGGTCGGCGCAACGGGGAGAGTTTCGCGCCCGTCCGAGCGACACCTCATACCTCGATCTGAACTATTTCGGAGTCATTGATCGGGGAATTACTGTCGGCACCAGTAGCGGCCCCCAGGTATTGCGCGAAGGTGGACAGGAAGTACGGCTGACCGGAGCCGGAAATTTCTATGGATTCCGCGCAGTCTCGAACGTGGACTATTTGAGTTCCTTTATCTTCCGGCTCGCATTCAATGACGTCTTCACCCAGGCTATCAACTCTGAGGTGAAATCCCAGCTTTTCCTCTCCAAGGACTACAAAGGATTCTGGCTCGGCGGACTGGTGGAGCGATACCAGAATTTCTTCCAGACGGCGAACGCGGATGGAACGCTCTCCAATCCTCCGACATTCGATTCCATCCGCATCCTGCACACGCCGAGCGTGGAGGCGTCCACCGTTGACAGGCGATTCCGTAACTGGCCCTTGTTCTGGTCCTTCGACAGTTCGGTTTCAGGCCTGTCGCGAAGTGAGCCCGGATTTCACACGAGTTCCCTGCTCGGACGGTTTGATTTCAATCCTGAACTTTCGATGCCTCTCAAGTTCGATGGATGGGTGCTGCGTCCGGCGCTCACGCTGCATGAAGCGTTTTATTCCGAGAGATTCGTGAATGGCGGCGTAGTAGACGATTCCACCAACCGGCACGGGGTGGATGTGTCGGTGGAGCTGCGGCCACCAGTGTTGGAGAAGGTTTTTGCGCGCGAGTTCGTGGGCCGAAAATGGAAACACGTCATTGAACCACGGATCAAGTACCGGAAGGTTACCGGCGTCAACGATTTCTTTAATGTCCTGCATTTCGATGACGTCGACATTCTCAGCAATACGCATGAGGTCGAATACGGCTTTGTGACCCGTCTCTACGCCAAGCAGCCAAAGTCGAGGGTTCAAGAGTGCGAAGCCCCGATGACCGGACTGGCTGTTGGGGCGGCAGCCCCAGAACAGACACTGCCCTGGGGGCGATCGGCTCCCTACCTGGGCGCTCAGCCGTGTGTTGTATCTCCTCCAGTGAAAGAAGTTCTGACGTGGGAACTCGCGCAGAAGTACTTCCTCGATCCGACTTTTGGCGGAGCACTGGTGACGGGGCAACGCAATGTGTTGACAACAACTGAAGACCTGACCGGTATAGCGTTCCTCACGCAACCGCGCCATTTGTCGCCGCTTGTGTCGCGATTACGAGCCGCAACCGGAAGTCATACCAATACGGAATGGGATCTCGATTACGATTTCCAGCTTTCCCGCGTTAATGCAAGCACGTTACTAGTGAACTATGACGTGGGGCCGTTTACGTTTGGCGGGGGCGATGCTTACCTGGAAATTCCTCAGACCAATACCGTGACTCCCGGCCTAAGCGAGGGAAAATGCGGGCCGGTGGAGGGAACGAAGCAGATCACCTGCAAGTTCCAGCAGTTTCGCGTGGCGCTGGGATACGGAGGACTGACACGCCGCGGCTTCAGCGCTGCCAGCAGCCTAGGGTTCGACGCTGAAACCCGGCAGCTGCAATTCGCGACGGCGCAAACCACGTACAACTGGAACTGTTGCGGGATCACCCTGGAATACCGCCGGTACGCTATTGCCAATGTGAGAAATGAGAACCTGTTTCGTTTCACGTTCAGCCTGGCGAATATCGGGTCTGTTGGGAATCTGAAGCGGCAGGAGAGACTCTATTAAGCTTGCCCGAGGCGTGTCCGCTGTTACCATGGGATATGCAGTTTTCTGACACTCCAATGTCGGTCAAAGCCTCTCAGCTTGAGGCAGAACTGCGCCGATTGGGCCGCGTGCTGGTCGCATATTCGGGCGGTGTGGACTCCGCATACCTGGCCTGGGCGGCTTACCGCGCTCTCGGCGCTAACATGCTTGCGGTCATTGCCGATTCGCCTAGCCTGGCACGGACGCATCTTGCAGACGCAATTGCATTCGCGAACGAGCAAGGCTTCCCCTTAGAAGTCATCTCGACGTCAGAGCTCGATCGACCCGACTACGTCCGCAACGATGGGCAGCGTTGCTTTCAATGCAAGGACGAACTTTTCGTAGTCATGGAGGAGCTTCGGGCAAACCGTGGCTTCGACGCGATTGCTTACGGCGTGAACCTTGATGATCAGGGAGACTTCCGTCCCGGTCAGCAGGCTGCCAAGGTGCATCATGTGGCCGCACCTTTGTTGACAGCAGGACTTCGCAAACAGGACATCCGAGAGCTGGCGCGCGAGGCTGGTTTGCGTATTTGGGATAAGCCTGCATCGGCGTGCTTATCGTCGCGCATCGAATACGGGCGGCCGGTCACGCGACAGGCGCTCGAGGTGGTCGAACGTGGCGAAGACGCCCTTCGCGCTCTTGGGTTCCGGCAATTTCGCGTGCGGCATCACGGTGAGATCGTCCGGATCGAGATTTCGCGTGAGGAACTGGACCGCGCCCTGAACCCGAGCATGGCTTCCCAGTTCACGACAATCTTCAAACAGCTTGGATTTCAGTTCGTCACACTGGATCTGGAAGGGTTCCGCTCTGGTTCGATGAACGCGCTCTTGCCGCTGGATCAACTCCGACGCACCGGTTGAAGCAGAAAAGTCGCCGCTCTGCAAGCGTCTGCCACGTTGGGCTGTGAGATAATCAAACCTTAAGCAATGCTATTCAGGCGGGTCCTAGTGATTCTCTTTCGTCGTTCCCTGTTCATACTGATGCTGATTTGTCTGGGTTGCGTAGCCCAGTCGACGCCTCCGGACTTGGCCCACAAGATCGAGCATCAGGTGCGCTCGTATTACAACTTACCCGCCGAGGTAAAAGTAACCGTTGGCACCATCACATCCAGCAGCGATATGCCTGGGTACGATGCGGTGGCAGTAAAGCTGGACGGCGATGGCAAGCAGAAAGAGTATTCGTTCCTGGTTTCCAAAGACCGGAATACGCTGCTGCGCGTGACCAAGTTCGATTTGAACAAGGACCCTTACGCAGATCTCATGAGCAAGATCGATGTGAAAGGGCGGCCCACTCGTGGAGCGAAAGATGCCAAAGTGGTTGTCGTGAACTTCGATGACTTTGAATGCCCCTTCTGCTCCCGGATGCACCAGACGCTATTCCCCGAGCTGCTGAAAGAGTACGGCGACCGAGTGACGTTCATTTACAAGGATTACCCTCTCACGGAGATTCATCCGTGGGCAGTTCATGCCGCCGTGGACGCGGATTGTCTGGCTAGTCAGAATGCGGACGCTTACTGGGACTTCGCTGACTACATCCACGCCAACAAGCAGGAAGTGGACAAAGAGAAGGCTTTGACCGCGCGATTCGATGCGGTCGACAAGATGGCCGAGCTACAGGGGCAAAAACATAATCTGGACTCGGGCAAGCTACAGGCCTGTATTAAGGCGCAGAACGAGGACCCCGTTCGAGCTTCGATGAAAGAAGCGGACGGAATTGGAGTAAATGCGACCCCGACTCTGTTTATCAATGGGCAGAAGATCGACGGCGCAGTCCCTATCAGCGAAGTCCGCGCCGCGTTGGATACAGCGCTGCGCGATGTGGGGCAACCTGTACCGGAACACGTTCCTTCAGCGCCTGTGCCCGCATCCAAGTAGAATAGGCGGGCTTGGCGACTCGCTGCAGATCTTCATCTTGCATTTGTGATCTTGGGTTGCGGAAAGCAACTGGAGAAACACCCTTGGAAAAAAGCGGATTTCATTCGCAGGCTGCTGCCGGGCTTCTGGTATCGCTTCTGCTTGCGATCTTGTCTGGCTGTAGTACACAGCCGGGTGGCGACGTAATGGCGACGGTCGATGGCCGTAAGATTTTCCGGTCTGACGTCGACAAGTACTACGAGAATAACGTGGCCTCGGCGCAGCAGGCTCCGTCAGGCGAGCAGGCAACCGCGCTGCGTTTGAACATCCTGCACCAGATGATTGACGACGAGATTCTGATGCGCCGCGCGGAAAAGCTGGGATTGCTAGCGACGGACGACGAAGTCGAGCACAAATTCAACGAGTACAAGGCGCCGTTCACGCAAGAAGAATTCGATAAGCGGCTGCAGGAGAAGAAGATCACGCTGACTGACTTCAAGCGCGACATCCGGCGCTCGATCACAGTCGAAAAGGTGCTGAACAAGGAAGTTTCGTCAAAGATTGAGATTTCGGACAAAGACATCTCCGACTACTACAATGCGCACAAGGGTGAATTTAATCTGATCGAACCGCAGTATCACCTGGCTCAGATCATGGTGACGCCTTCACCGAACCCTCAGGCTTCCAATCAAAACGACAAAGCGCAGAACGAAACCGAGGCGCGCAAGAAGATCCAGATGATTTCGAACCGGCTCGAAAGCGGCGATGATTTTGGAACGCTCGCAATGAAATACTCCGAGGATCCAGAGACCTCGGGCAACGGTGGAGACCTGGGGACGATACCTGAGTCGGGACTGAAAGGAACAGACCCGGCCACAAGAGAAGCGGTCCTCAAACTCAAGCCCGGAATGTTCAGTCCGATCATCGGCGTCGTAAACCCCGCAACCAAGCAGGTTGGTGCATTCCGCATTGTCAGGCTGGTCGCGAAAGAACCCGCCGGCCAACGCGAGTATTCCGACCCCCGGGTCCAACAGGCGATCCGGTCACAACTCCATGACCGCCGCGAGCAGTTGCTCAAGGCCGCCTATTATGAGGTTTTGCGGGACTCTGCCAAGGTGGAGAATTACTACGCGAAACAGATTCTGGACAGAAACGGTATAGAGAAGTAGCGGCCGTCCGCTATGACTTTGCGGCAGTTATTCCACAATCGCGAGGACGTCCCCGGCATTCACCGCAGCGCCTTCCGCGACAAGAATTTTCTGGATTCTGCCCTTCTTCGGCGACTTGACCTCGTTCTGCATCTTCATCGCTTCGACCACCAACACACCCGCCCCGGCTTCGACCTCGGCCCCCTGAGCTAACAGAATGCGGACGATTTTGCCGGGCATGGGAGCTGTCAACTTCTTTGGGCCGTGGTCATCGACCGCGTGACTCCGGCTGCGGAGCGACCGTGGATCGCGCACTTCCGGCGCAAACCGGCGGCTGCCCACCCATATGTGCACTTCATTGGGCACGCGCTCGCATTTCACCTCATACGCCTTGTTACCGATGCGGAGTGAAAGCACATCCGGACGCGCGAGCACCGCGTCCACTTCGATTGCACGGCCATCGAGCTGACATGTCCAGCGTCCGTCGACTTGCTTCAAATCGAGGCGGTAACTTCTGCCGTCGATGGAGATTTCGTACATCATGAGAAGCGCCGATCGGTGGTCAGTGACTTGCAATCGAACCCGAAAACGATGGCAGAAGCGAATGCTTCGGTTTGGTAACGCGTACTCTTCACCGAAGCGCCTCCCGTCTTGCGACGGCCTTCCAGTTCGAAGGTGGGTCAGGTTTCGCCGGAGGTCCGTCTGCGGTGGCACGTTCGTTCGCGCCAGCTGCGGCTGATCCCAGCGCAGCAAACATCCCGGAGGCAATCACAGCAACCTCAGTTGCCTCAGTGTCGCCTTGGGAGTCCGGCGGCTCTATTTTCTGCTGAAGCAGGCGATCGAGAAAACCAGTGTCCAGTTTGGCGGCGCGAAAATCAGGATGATTCAAGATGCGCCGGAACAACGAGATGTTCGTCTTAATGCCGCCCACGAAATATTCGTTCAGCGCACGGTTCAAACGGGAAATCGCCTGATCGCGATTGGTGCCATAGCCGATCAGTTTGGCGAGCAGCGGATCGTATTCCATGGGCACAGTCCAGCCTTCGTACATCCCGCTGTCGCGGCGAATTCCTGGACCCGAGGGCAATAACAGCAGCGTGATCTTACCTGGACTTGGGAAATAATTGTTGTCAGGATCCTCCGCATAAATGCGGCATTCAATCGCATGCCCGCGGATGCTCACATCGTCTTGCGTAAAAGGCAGAAGCTCCCCATTTGCGATGTGAATCTGCAGGTGTACGAGGTCGAGCCCCGTGATCAGTTCGGTGACCGGGTGCTCCACCTGCAGCCGAGTGTTCATTTCCAGAAAGTAGAAGGTCTTTTGCTGATCGACCAGGAACTCCACCGTTCCGGCATTTGTATATTCGGCGGCCTGAGCTACGCGGACCGCGACTTGGCCCATCCGGTGGCGCATGTCGGGGTCGACCAGCGGGGAAGGAGCTTCTTCGATCACTTTCTGATGGCGGCGCTGGAGCGAGCACTCGCGCTCACCCAAATACACAGTATTGCCATGCTCGTCGGCTAAGACCTGCATCTCGATATGGCGCGGATTGATGATCGCCTTCTCGATATAGACTTCGCTGTCACCGAATGACCGTTCGGCCTCGCTGCGGGCGCCTTCGAGCGCAGACTTCAGATCCGTGGGCGCCTGCACGAGCCGCATGCCTTTGCCGCCTCCACCAGCCGCAGCCTTCAGCATCACCGGATAGCCGATGCGTGCTGCAACCTCTTGTGCCTGTTCGACAGATTCGAGACCGCGAGACGTACCCGGAACGAAAGGCACACCAGCGCGTTCCATGGCTTGGCGGGCTCGTGTTTTCGACCCCATGGCATCCATCGCGGCAGCCGTCGGGCCGATGAACTTTACTCCAGCTTCGACGCAGGCTCTGGCAAACTTCGCATTCTCGGAGAGAAATCCGTAACCGGGGTGGATTGCGTCGGCCCCAGAGCGCGCCGCAACCTCAAGAATCTTCTGAATATTCAGGTAGGACTCGGTTGCCGCAGGCGCTCCAATGGGATAAGCCTCGTCCGCCTTGCGCACATGAAGAGATGCGCGGTCGACATCGGAGTAGACTGCCACGGCAGCGATGCCCATCTCGTGGCAGGCGCGAATTACGCGGACGGCAATCTCTCCACGATTCGCGATGAGGATCTTTTTGAACATGCGAATGGCTGCAATGACAAAACGCGCGGGTCAGACCGGATATTGTACTGGACCCATGGCAATCACGTACGTGATTTGTCCTAAGCAGATTCGATCTTGCCGGGGTCAAGCCGGAGACCAGTTTGCCGCATAGTATGATCTGGAGGCCACCCTGGCCTTTCATACCTCGGCGATGGAACGATCCGGCAATCCCAATCAGAGGCTGAGTACACCATCACAAGTTGAAAGGCTTACTGCTGTTCGCGCCGTGTTTCTCTTTTTGTTGACTGCGGGAGGGCTAGCCGCGCGGCTTTTCTGCCTGACGTGCAAACCTTTCTGGTTTGACGAGACCTTTAGCGTCGAGGTCGCCCGAGTCTCCTGGTCCAATTTCCTCCACTTGCTCTGGTGGCGCGAAGCCAATATGTCGCTCTACTATTTGTTGCTGCGGATCTGGCTGCATTTTGGACATAGCCCGTTTTTCATCCGCAGCCTCTCGGCGGTGATCGCGGCAGCTACGATCCCGGTCGTTTACTGGCTCGGAAGCTCGCTCTTCGACCATCGTGTGGCTGTGATTGCGGCGGCCCTGCTTGCGTTTAATGGCTACGACGTTCGCTATGCGCAGGAAGCTCGCAGCTACTCGCTCTTCGTGCTGCTGGCCACACTTTCGTCTGGCTTCCTGATCGCATTCCTCAAAGAACCAACGCGTACACGTCGCTTCGCCTATGTGCTATTCAGTATTCTCGCCGTCTACGCCCATTTCTATGCGCTTCTGCTGATCGCGGCGCACTGGGTGGCTTTCCATTGGAGAGGTACCTTTGAGAGTAAGGATGTATCTGCGAAATCCGTGGAGCGCCAAATCCGAACCGCATGGATTGCAATTGGCATTGCCGTGCTTCCGCTCCTGATTTTTGTCGCAAAGACGGGAGCAGGGCCAATCCGATGGATCCACCGGCCAGGGCTTCTCGACCTTGTCATGTTCAGCGTTTATTTCACCGACGGATTCCCGGTCATCTATTTTGCGGCGTGCCTGGCGACCCTGCTTCCTCTGCAGAGAAATCTGCTGGAGCGCACCCATGATTGGGAAAAGTGGCGAATCCAGTTTCTCTTCATTTGGTTGCTGTTTCCCATCGTGTTGACGGTCCTGCTGTCGTTCGCGCGTCCGGTCTTTCTGCCGCGATACATGATCTTCTGCATTCCCGCTCTCGTGCTGCTGACCGCCGCGGGGCTGGCGAAGATCAGTCCCGTATGGCTGAGCGCCTTGCTGGTCTGCGGAACACTGCTTCTCTCGGCGCGGTTCGTGCCGTTCGTGTACTCCCGTGATTTTGACGACGAACGGGACGCATCTGTCGCCGCGGCGAATATGATCCTGGATCACGCGCAGACTGGGGATGCGGCCATTTTCCATATTGCCGAGACACGGATTCCGTATGAGTTCGTCCGCTCTCTTCGCTCGGGACAAAACACCGCAAGCCCCGCGTTCGCGGTATCGTTCGGGCCTGAAGTCATTTTTCCGCACCACGGACTGGGACTCAACTACCAGGACTTCACCGGCAAACCCAGTGCGGAGTTTTTGCGAAAGGAACTACCGGCCCATTCGCGCGTTTGGGTGATGCTGATGAACAATGGAGGCGTCGAGAAACCGGATCCTACCACGATCATGCTGACTCAGATGCTGCCAGAGATGTTCCCGAGGATGCAGCGGTGGCAGCTGGCGCGAGTAGAAATTCGCCTTTATAGCAAAGACTAAGAACGTTCCCCGGAAACAGAAAGCCTTCCGCGCGAACGCGGAAGGCTGATGTGAAACCACCAGAAGCTACTTCGAATTATCCATCGTGATTCCGCCCTGACTTTGTGCCGCCTTTTCCGCTTTAGCCTTTTTAACGCGCATGGTCTCATCGACCCAGTGATCCGCAGCCTTGAGGTCCTCGGCTCGGGCCGCCTCGTCGTCGCATTCCACGTCAGCACGTTCACGGTACATGAGGTTCATGTATGCCATGGCGTCGTCATAATCGGGACGAAGCTGAATCGCCTTGTTCAGGCTGTCGATGCCTTCCTGAATAGCTGGACCATTTTTTGCCTTCAGATCTTCACAAACTTTTTTCTGGTCTTTGTTCTTCGCGCTGAGATGTTCCTCGGGCTTCATGCCAAGCTTGGCACGCTCTTCCATGCGCGGCTGGTACGCAGCTGTCCAATCGATAACGCCGACCGAATAGTAGGGCTCGGGATCGTTCGGATCGAGGTCAGATGCCATGCGATAGTACTTCTTGGCATCGTCCCACTTTTTCTCGTTCAGGTACAGATACGCGATTCCTTTCGCGCTGTTGACCTTTTGATCGCGCGACGGGTTCATATCAATTACTTTTTGATATTCCTCGATCGCTTGCTCCGCAGTGCGAAGGTTATCTGGCGCGTCGACGCCTGGAATGTATTGCGACACATATGCTGTCGCCAGATACATACGCGCATTGATCAGGGACGGATCCAGCTGAACCGCCGACTGGAAATGATTGATGGCTTCTTCGTAGTGATTATCTTTGTAGGCTTTCACGCCCTTGTTAAGCTGGTCGCGCGCCTTCAGCTTGTCGCATCCCAAAGAGGAAAAGAGCGCTAACCCTACTGCCGCCAGCGCCAACAGTCTAAGAGTTTTATTCATTGCGGTATAAGTCTCCCTCGCCACAGCATCCTAGGCCCAGAGACATCGGTTTGACAAGCGGACCCAAAGCAGCACGTAAGCAGAAAGCTTGCGTGCTGCGGGCCGAGTGAAGAATCGCACAACTCCGGGCCGTACCGGACGGACAGTTCAGCTGCCCGCTTCAATCTTTGCGGTAATCAGACCGACCTTGTCCACACCGGAGGCATGGGCAATATCGATCACGTTCGCGACGTTGACGAAAGGAATGGAATCGTCTCCCTTCACGAACATCACCTTTTCCGCGCGTTGTTTGTAAATGTCGGTGAGCCGACCTTGCAGATTATCCCAAGTAGCGTCTTCATTATTGATCTTGACGCCCGGATCCTGCCCTGCGCCACGATCAATCAACTGCACGACGATCGTACGGTCAGGAGTGTTGTTCTTGGGGGCATTCGGCGGCGGCGGCTGGGGTACCAGCGCATCCAACCCTTTCGGGGTCACCGGCGAGATCACCATGAAGATGATCAACAGCACCAGCAGCACATCGATGAGCGGCGTGACGTTGATATTTGCACTCTGGCCTCCGCTCGGGCCAACTGACATTCCCATGATAGCTCTCCTCTATTGCCCTGCCTGCCCCTGCCCTGTGGCGCCCGGAGGCGGTGGGGTGGTTGGAGATGTTTTGCGTTGGTCGGTGAGTAAGCCGAGATCATCCACACCTGCGGCTCGCACCGCGTCTACAACCTGTACCACGCCACCGAAACGAGTGCGCATATCGGCTTTTACATATACGCGCTTATCGGCTTTATTGGAGAGCCGATCTTTTACCTTGGTGGTCAGATTGTCGGGACTGATCTGCTCGCTCCCGAAATAAACTTTGCCGTCACGCGTGATGGAGACGAGCAGCGCGTCTTCTTTGTCCGCATCCGGCATTTGCTCGGGGTTGTTCACTTTGGCCATGTCCACGCTGATACCTTTTTGCAACATGGGCGTGACCACCATGAAAATGATCAGCAGGACGAGCATGACGTCCACCATCGGCGTGACGTTAATCTCTGAGCTGACCTTGGATCCTTCGTCTCTTTTTGCTAATGCCATAGCTTAATGTCTCCCGTCCTTCCGCGGCCGCCATTGTGCCTTCGAATTCGAGTTCGGAAGGCCGGTGCTGGATCGCTCCAGCACCGGACAAGCAACTCACTACGAAATCACACCCGGCGACCTGCCGGCGGGCGCTTACCGACGAACGTCGCCGCGCTTCTTCAGGAAGTAGTCGATCAGTTCGCTCGACGAGTTATCCATCTCGACGTCGAATGCTTCGACGCGGCCGGTCAGGTAGTTAAACATCATGACGGCCGGGATGGCGACGAGCAGCCCGATGGCAGTCGTGACCAGCGCTTCCGCGATACCGCCGGCGACCGCAGCCAGACCGGTTGCCTTCGAGTTATTGATGCCGATAAAGGCATTCAGAATACCCATGACGGTGCCGAACAATCCCACGAAGGGAGCCGTCGAGCCGATGGTGGCAAGCCCGCCTAATCCGCGCTTCAACTCTGCGTGGACGATAGCTTCGGTGCGCTCCAAAGCGCGCTTCGAGGCTTCGATCGTCTCGCCTGGGATTGCGCCCGGGCTGTCCTGGTGAGCCTTGAACTCCATCAGGCCGGCAGTGACAACCTTAGCAAGGTGGCTTTTCTTGTTGCGCTCGGCGACCTTGATGGCTTCATCGATGCGGCCATCGCGCAAGGCTCCCGCCACAGCGGGGGCGAAAGCACGCGATTGCTTGCGGGCGGCACTGTACGCCATCCAGCGATCGATCATGACGCCGATCGACCAGCCGGACATGATGAACAGGATGATGACCACGGTTTTAGCGACCCAGCCCATTGCGTGCCACAGGCCAAGAGGATCGGTCGCCATTGCACCGCCACCTTCCTGGACGATCCAGGCGGCTGCGGCAGGTACGTGATTGAGAATGCCCGTTACGTGAGTTGCGAACATGAGTTGCTTTTCCCTCCTTGGAACTCTTTACTTCCCTGTCACTAGGAACCTTTGATGCGCTTGTCGTGCTAACCGCTGGCTAGGATTCGAGTGCCGGCGGATGTGCGGCTTCGCCGCACATGCACGGACCTCGCTCAGGATGGAGCGAGAACGGTAGGCGAAGTCCGGGCTCTTTCAAAAGCCCTTCCCAATCACCAACCCTCAGGGTAGGCAGGGAAGGGCTATACACACTTTTACAGCTATTCGAAAGCTACGCGAGCCGCAGGTGTTTAGCCCCCGGCGAGCGTGAAGTTCACCTGCACCTGCGTCTCGACTTCCACTGGTTCGCCGTTCAGCAGATACGGTTTGTACTTCCACTGCTTCACAGCCTCGATTGCGGCCGGAGCGAGCATCGGGTGGCCGCTGATCAACTGCAGGTTTTCGATGTCGCCTGTCTTGCTGATTTGCGCCTGCAGGATCACCGTACCTTGGATGCGCGCCTGACGAGCCAGAGGCGGATAGGTCGGTGGAATCTTACGGATCAGAAGACCCGAAGTCACACCGGCGGATACGCGTACGCGCTGGGGGGTCGCAATCTTCGGTGCCACAGTTGGAGTTGCGCTCAGGATGCTGCCCATGACGCCACCCATTGAACCACCCGGAACACCGCCCGGAACTCCACCGACGACCCCAGCCGAAGCCATGACTGGCGGCGGAGCCTCGTCTTCCTTAATCATTTCAACTTTCTTGGGAATCTTGGTGGGCGTGCGCAACTCACCGTTCACGATGTCGGTCTGTACGACCTTTACGACTTTTACGGGAGCTGCAGCTGGCGGTGGAGGCGGTGGCGGTGGCGGCGGGGCCACCAGGAATCCTAGAGTAACTGTCTTCGGCAAGGCTTCAGTGAAGATCAATGGAATCAGCACCATGACTCCGATGATCATCAACTGAATCGCGAATGAGATGATGGAAGTCCATCCTCGCTTCGTTTTTAGCTTGCCGCCTGACTCGATAAGGCTGTCTTCAAACATGTGATTCTCCCCAAACGTTCAGACCCCTACGAATACTTAGACACCGACTGATTCTCCTTTGCTCCCAGAATCTAACTTTCACGCCAGGGGTCCTGTTTGTCCTCGAGTGGCGCTGAGCAACCTTCTAAAAGGCACTCCTAAGAAGGCGTAAACCAATGATTTCGCGAATGCTATACGGTAACTTACCTAGCTTTGCTGACCGTTTTACCCACCGGCATGCCAACTGGGCGTTTGCCCTTTTCAATGCGCCAATCCTGATAGGCCACCAGGATGGGAGCCGCAATGGCAATGGACGAGTACGTTCCGATCAAAATGCCAATTACCAGCGCGAGGCTGAAA
>Ga0209168_10001853_pt1 | contig 15969 bp, 9 predicted proteins | sample Coa_R1_FD_187156 | JGI IMG/M metagenome (GOLD analysis project Ga0209168, IMG submission 187156) | Surface soil microbial communities from Centralia Pennsylvania, which are recovering from an underground coalmine fire - Coalmine... | ecosystem: Environmental > Terrestrial > Soil > Unclassified ... | reverse complement strand
GGGCGGCGCGTTCCCTGAGCCGCTGACGTTCAGCATCAGGGTGCGGCGAGCCCTGGCCGAGCGGGCCGGGGACTTCGACGTCGTGCACGACAACCAAGGGCTCGGCTACGGGCTGCTCGGCCTGGGACGGCTGGGGCTGGATCGACCCGGACTGGGGCGGCTGAGCCTCGGGCAGCCGGGATTGGGGCGGCTGGGGCTGGATCGGCTGGGCCCGGGTAAGCCAGTACTGCCGGTGGTGGCCAGCATCCACCATCCGATCAGCGTGGACCGGCGCATCGACCTGGCCGCGCTGGGCACGCTCGACCGGCTGTCGCGGCGGCGCTGGTACGGGTTCGTCCGGATGCAGGCCCGGGTGGCGCGCCGCCTGGCCCGGTCGGGCCCGCTGATCACCGTGTCGGAATCGTCGCGGCGCGACATCTGCCGCGACTTCAAGGTCCCGCCGGAGCGGGTTCGGGTGATCCCGCTGGGGGTGGATACGCGGGTGTTCCGGCCGCGGGAGGCGGCGCGGGTGCCGGGCCGGATCGTCGCGGTGGCCAGCGCCGACTCGGCAATGAAGGGCACTTCCACGCTGCTGCAGGCAGTGGCCAAGCTCGCCACCGACCGGGACGCGCACCTGGTGATCGTCGGACGGCCCGCGCCGGCCACCGAGCGGCTGGCCGCGCAGCTGTCCCTGGCCGACCGGGTCACGTTCACCCACGGTCTTGACGACGAGGCGTTCTCCGCCCTGCTGGCCAGCGCGGAGATCGCCGTGGTGCCCTCGCTATACGAGGGGTTCTCGCTGCCCGCCGTCGAGCACATGGCCTCGGGCACCCCACTGGTGGCCAGCCGGTCCGGTGCGCTGCCCGAGGTGACCGGGGACGCGGCCGCCCTGGTGACGCCGGGCGACAGCGAGGAACTCGCCGCCGTGCTGCGGCGGCTGCACGACTCCCCCGCCGAGCGCGCGGCGCTGGCCGATCGGGCGCTGCGCCGGGTCGGCGAGCGGTTCGCCTGGCCGGCGGTGGCGCAGGCCACCGTGGCGCGGTACCGGGAGGCCATCCGGGGGACGGCCGCGTGCTGACCGTCGACTTCGGGCGGTTCCCGGTCCGGCCCGGGCAGCGTGTGCTCGACCTGGGCTGCGGGGGCGGGCGGCACGCGTTCGAGGTGTACCGGCGGGGCGGGAACGTGGTGGCGTTCGACCTGGATCCGACCGAGCTGGGCCCGGTGCGGGGCATGTTCGCCGCGATGCGGGAGGCGGGCGAGGCGGGTCCGCGGGCCGACGCGACAGCGGTCTCGGGGGATGCGACCGCGATGCCGTTCGGTGACGGGACGTTCGACCGGGTGATCGCGGCAGAGGTCCTCGAGCACGTGCTGGACGATCAGCGGGCGATGAACGAACTCGCGCGGGTACTGCGGCCGGGCGGGCTGGCCGCGATCACGGTGCCGAGCTGGCTCCCGGAAAGGATCTGCTGGGCCCTGTCCACCGAGTATCACGAGGTGCCCGGGGGCCACGTGCGCATCTACACACGGGTCGAGCTTGAGGCCAAGCTGGCCCGGGCCGGGCTGCGGGCCGGGTGGCACCACTACGCGCACGGCCTGCATTCTCCGTACTGGTGGCTGAAGTGCGCGGTGGGGGTGCACGACGACAAGCATCCGCTGGTCAGCACGTATCACCGGATGCTGGTCTGGGACATCATGCGCACGCCGGCCGCCACCCGGCTGGCCGAGCGAGCGCTGAACCCGGTGGTCGGGAAGAGCCTAGTGATCTACGCCGTGAAACAGGAGCAACGGAGTGACGGGTGAGGCTACTGTGGCGTGGGGGGACGCTACGGGGGCGGCGCTGAGCGAGGCCGAGGTGCTCGCGACCGGGGAGTCGATCGCGCGCGCCCAGGAGCCGTCGGGGGCGATCGCGTGGCCGGACGGGCACGTGGATGCCTGGGACCACGTCGAGTCCGCGATGGCGCTGAGCGCCTGCGGGTTGCGCGAGCCGGCCCGGCGCGCCTACGCCTGGCTGCGGGACACCCAGCGCGCCGACGGGTCGTGGCCGCGGTCGAGTCTGGGCGGCGTGGTGACCGACCCGGCGGCGGAAAGCCACCACGCGGCGTACGTGGCGGTCGGGGCCTGGCACGAGTACCTGGTGACCGGGGACGAGGGCCACGCCCTCGCCATGTGGCCGACGGTGCGCCGGGCGGTGGAGTGGGCGCTCGCGCTGCGCACCCCGCGTGGCGAGTTCGTATGGGAGCGCGACGCGGCGGGGGCCGCAGGGGCGTACGCGCTGCTGTCCGGCTGCTCGAGCATCCACCAGAGCCTGCGCTGCGCGGTCGCGCTCGGCAAGCTGGCCGACGACCCGCAGCCGGACTGGGAGCTCGCCGCGGACCGGCTCGCGGAGCTGATCGGCGCGCACCCGGAGGCGTTCGCCGACAAGAACCGGTTCGCCATGGACTGGTATTACCCGGTGCTGGGCGGAGCGGTCCGGGGCGCGGCCGCGGCGGCCCGCTTGGAGGCGGGCTGGGACACATTCGTGGTGCCGGGCCTGGGCGTGCGGTGCGTCAGCGACCAGCCGTGGGTGACGGGCGCGGAGACGTGCGAGCTGGTGCTGGCCCTGGACGCGTGCGGGCTGCGCGCTCAGGCGGAGGCGATGTTCGCCACCACGGCGCACCTGCGCCACCCGGACGGCTCGTACTGGACGGGGTGGCAGTACGCCAACCGGGCGCACTTCCCGGCGGAGCGGTCGAGCTGGACCGCGGCCGCGGTGGTGCTGGCGGCCGATGCGCTGACGGGCTTCAGCGGAGGCGCGGGGGTGTTCCGGGATACGGAGCAGAACAGACCAGACCAGATCAGTCGGCGAGGGGATTGTGGGGGTTAGGCGCGGGGTGTGGGGCTAGGCGCGGGGTGTGGGATTAGGCGCGGGGTGTGGGGTTAGGCGCGGGGTGTGGGGTTGGGCGCGGGGTGTGGGGTTAGGCGCGGGTTCGTTCTAGGACGCGGAGGGAGCCTTCGGAGCGGACTTCGGTGAAGGTGCCGGAGGAGAGGGCCCGCTGGTAGATCAGGTACGGGGGGCGGCCGCCGTCGGCGGGGTCGGGGAAGACGTCGTGGATGGCGAGGGCGCCGCGGGGGGCGATCAGGGGGGCCCAGCTCTCGTAGTCGGCGACGGCGGCGGCCTCGGTGTGGCCGCCGTCGATGAAGACCAGGCCCAGGGGGGTGGACCAGAGGCGGGCCACGTCGGCGGAGCGGCCGACGATGACGACCACATCGGATTCCAGGCCGGCGGCGGCCAGGGTGGCGCGCAGCGCGGGGAGGCTGTCCAGGCGGCCGGTGGCCGGGTCGACCAGGGACGGGTCGTGGTACTCCCAGCCGGGCTGGTGTTCCTCGGAGCCGCGGTGGTGGTCGACGGTGACGACCAGCTGGCCGAGGGCGCGGGCGGCGGCGGCCAGGTAGATGGCGGACTTGCCGCAGTAGCTGCCGATCTCCAGGACCGGGCCGGCCGGCGCGTACTGGCGGGCGGCGTCGTAGAGGGCCAGGCCTTCGGCGGCGGGCATGAAGCCGGGGGCGGCGTGCGCGGCGCGGAGTAGCTCAGGGTCCATAAGGATTCAAGGTAGGCCAGGACGGCCAGGACGCGGCGGTTGTCGTCTTCTGAGGGGGCCAGGTCCAGCTTGGCGAAGATGCCGGCGGCGTGCTTGCTGACCGCCTTCTCGGTGACGAACAGGCGCTGGGCGATCGCGGCGTTGGACCGGCCCTCGGCCATCAGCGCGAGCACCTCGCGTTCGCGGGCGGTCAGGCGGGTCAGCGGCTCGGTGCGGGAGTGCCGGTCGAGCAGCTTGCGGATCACCTCGGGGTCCAGGACCGTGCCGCCGGCCGCGACGGTGCGGATCGCGCCGGTGAACTGGTCGTCGTTGAACACCCGGTCCTTGAGCAGGTAGCCGACGCCGCCGGCGTGGTCGGCGAGCAGTTCGCGGGCGTACAGCTGCTCGACGTACTGGGACAGGACCAGGACGGGCAGGCCGGGGACCTTGGCCCGGGCCTGCAGGGCGGCGCGCAGGCCGTCGTCGGTGTGGGTGGGCGGCAGCCGGACGTCGACGATGCCGACGTCAGGGTGTTCGTCGACCAGGGCGGCGAGCAGTTCCGGGGCGGTGGCCACGGCCGCGACGATCTCGAAGCCGTGCGCGGACAGCAGCCTGACCAGGCCCTCCCTCAGGAGGAAGAGGTCTTCGCCGATGACAACGCGCACGGTACCTCGATGGCGACGATGGTGGGCCCGCCGGGCGGGCTGTTCACCGCCAGGATGCCATCAAACGTCGCGAGCCGGCGCTCCACTCCGGCCAGGCCGGTGCCCTGGGCGGGGTCGGCGCCGCCCGCGCCGTCGTCGGTGACCACGGCCCGCAGGCTGCCGGCCGCGTGGCTGAGGTGGATCCGGACCGTGCGGGCGCCGGAGTGGCGGACGGCGTTGGCCAGCACCTCGGCGACCGCGAAGTAGACGGCCGCGCCGACCGGCATCTCGACCTCCACGGGAAGGTCGACGTCGAGCTGGGTGTGCAGCGGGGTGTCCAGGGCCAGGGCGCGGACCGCGTCGGCCAGGCCGCGGTCGGCCAGGACCGGCGGGTAGATGCCGCGGACCAGGTCGCGCAGGTCGGTCAGGGCCCGGGACGAGGTTTCCCGGGCCTCGCTGACCAGGGCCAGCGCCGCGTCGGGGTTGCTGGCGAACATCTTCTCGGCGGCGCGCAGCGACATCCCCAGGGCGACCAGCCGGGCCTGCGCGCCGTCGTGCAGGTCGCGCTCGATGCGGCGGAGCTCGGCGGCGGCGGTGTCGACCGCGTCGGTGCGGGTCTGGGTCAGGGTCTGCACCCGCTCGGTCAGGGCCGCCAGGTCCCGGTCGGGCGCGCCGGCGATGTGCTCGCGGACCACCCGCGGCATCAGGTACACCCCGGCGGCCAGGAGGACCAGGCCTTGAACGATGGTGCCGGCCCGGGAGTAGAACTGGTCGTTCAGCCCGACCACGCCGTAGAACTGGGCGGGCATGGACGGCCGCCAGATCGCGCCGAGAATGATCCCGTACACGCCCATGATCTGCAGGCCGGTCGCGGCGGTGATGGCGGCGACGCTCGGCGCGCGCAGGACCAGCACGACCGCGGCCGCGGCCAGGATCGGGGCGGCCACCACGGTCCACTCCAGCGTCCACCACTGCTGATCGAGCCAGTCGCGCAGCCCGAGCACCTCCAGGGCCAGGGCCAGCACCGGCAGCAGGAGCAGCGCCCAGCGGGACGGGCGCCCGGCCACGGCGCCGTCCAGCCGCCCGGCCAGCGCCCGGACCAGGCCGGACCCGGGCGCATCGACCCGCAGGAACAGCCACGCGCCCGCGGCCAGGAACATGACCGCCTCGGGCAGGACCAGACGGTCGGGCCAGGGCCCGGCGCCGGCCGGCACGATCCCGTACAGCGCGGTCGGCAGGCCGCCCCGCTCGATGTCCCGGACCAGGTCGATGCCCCACAAGCCGAGGATCATCAGGGCGAACGGAACCACCTTGACCGCCACGCGCGGGGCGAAGGCCACGATGAGCACGGCCACCGCCACATTGGCCAGGCCGACGCTGTTGCTGAGCAGGGCGTACTGCACGGTGATGGGCACCAGCAGCAGGCCCCAGCCGCGGTCCCGCGCCCGCGCGATCAGGTTCATGCCTTCTATGGTGCTGCCGCTCTGGGGGAACCGCCATGGGCCTACGCCTACCGTTGCGGGGGGCCTAGAACCACGGGCCGTACCCGCGAGCCAAAGGGCGCCGCCGCCGACTGGACTGAGGAGCGACGAAGGAGCGACGAGGGAAGGAGGCGGGACTAGCAGAGCGCCCGGAGGCGAGCGGGACTAGCAGAGCGCCCGGAGGCGAGTGGGACAGCAGAGCCTACCGTTGCGGGGGGGCTGGTACCACGGGCCGTTCGGAATAAAAGGCTTTGAGACGGTCCAGGGCCTGGTTCAGGACCTCCGGCTGTTTGCAGAACGCGAACCGGACCTGGGTGCGGACCGGCTCCTGGTGGTCGTAGAACAGGGCGGAGGGGATGGCGACGACGCCGGCGCGTTCGGGCAGGGTGCGGCAGAATTCCAGGCCGTCGCGCTCGCCCAGGGGGGCGATGTCGGTCAGGACGAAGTAGGTGCCCTGCGGCCGGTAGACCTCGAAGCCGAGGCCGGCCAGGCCGTCGGTGAGCAGGTCGCGCTGGGTTTGCAGGTCGCGGCGCAGGGTGTCGAAGTAGGCGTCGGGCAGGGCCAGGGCCTGCGCGATCGCGTACTGGAACGGGCCGCCGCTGACGAAGGTGAGGAACTGCTTGACCGTCTTGACCGCGGTGACCAGTTCGGGGGTGGCCATGACCCAGCCGATCTTCCAGCCGGTGAACGCGAACGTCTTGCCCGCCGAGCTGATCCGCACGGTCCGCTCGCGCATGCCGGGGAAGCTCACGATGGGCACGTGCTCGCCGTCGTAGACCAGGTGCTCGTAGACCTCGTCGGTGACCACGAGCAGGTCGTGCTCGACCGCGAGCCGGGCGATGGCGGCCAGTTCGTCGCGGGTGAACACCGAGCCCGTGGGGTTGTGCGGGCTGTTGAGCAGGATGAGGCGGGTGCGGGGGGTGATGGCGTCGTTCAGCTCATCCAGGTCGGGACGGAAGGCGGGCGGGCGCAGCGTGACCGGCACCCGGGTCCCGCCGGCCATGGCGATGTTGGCGGCGTAGGAGTCGTAGTAGGGCTCGAACGCGATCACCTCGTCGCCCGGCTCGACCAGGGCGAGCAGGGTCGCGGCCACCGCCTCGGTGGCCCCGGCGGTGACCAGGACCTCGGTGTCCGGGTCGTAGGGCAGCTGGTAGAAGCGCTGCGCGTGCGCGGTGATCGCGTGGCGGAGTTCCGGGATACCGGGGCCTGGCGGGTACTGGTTGCCCTTGCCACCGAGGATGGCGTCGGCGGCGGCCCGGGCGATCTCGGGCGGGCCGTCCCGGTCCGGGAAGCCCTGGCCCAGGTTGATCGACCCGGTGGCGACGGCGCGGGCGGACATCTCGGCGAAGATCGTGGTGCCGAGGCCCTCCAGGCGCCGGTTGAGCAGTGGCCTTGTGTTCACCTTGCTCATCATGCCGTGCTAGCTAGGCTGATCAGCATGAGAGTCGCGTTGTGCCAGATTCCGGTTTCGTCGTCGCCTTCGGTCAATGCCGATCGGGTCCGGGGCGCCATGCGGGAGGCGGCCGAGCAGGGCGCCGACCTGGCCGTGTTCCCCGAGGCGACGCAGGTCAGGTTCGGTTCGGACCTGCGGGCGGCGGCCGAGCCGCTCGACGGGCCGTTCGGCGCGGGACTGAGCGCCGCGGCCAAGGAAACCGGGGTGGCGCTGGTGGCCGGGGTGTTCGAGCCCGCGCCGGACGGGCGGGTGTACAACACCGCGGTGGCCTATGACGGGGCCGGGGAGCTGGTCGCGTCGTACCGGAAGCTGCATCTGTTCGACGCGTTCGGGCACCGCGAGTCGGAGTTGGTGGCGCCGGGTTCCGCCCTATGTCTGTGTTCGCTGGGCGGGGTCCGGGTGGGGCTGGAGATCTGTTACGACGTGCGGTTCGGCGAGCTGTCCCGGGCGCTGGCGGTGGGCGGGGCCTCGTTGATCGTGCTGCCGGCCGCGTGGGCGGCGGGGCCGTTCAAGGAGGAGCACTGGGTCACGCTGGTCCGGGCGCGGGCCATCGAGAACACCGTGTGGGTGGCCGCGGTCGGGCAGGTGCCCGACCCCGCCGAGCCCCCGACTCGGGCCGCGACCGGGGTGGGGCGCAGCATGCTGGTCGACCCGCTCGGGGTGGTCCGGCTGGATATGGGGCCGTCGGCGGGGGTGGCGGTGGGTTCGGTGGATGTCGGCCTGGTCCAGACCGTGCGGGCGACGGTGCCGAGCCTGGCGAACCGGCGGGAGGACGTGTTCGGTCCGCCCGTGCTGTTATCGGACTGGTGACTGCCAGAAGACGGGCTGCTCGCCGCTGGGCGCGGCGCTGAAGCCGACGCCGGTCAGGGTGTTGTCCGCGACGTCCAGGCCGGTGATGGCCTGGATGCCGTTCCCGGTCAGGCCCTTGCCTGCCGGGGTGACGGCCCGCCAGGACGATCCGCTCGTCGAGGTCCATACGACCACGTCCTGATGGCCCGGCGTGGTGCCGAACGTGCCGGTGGCCAGGTACTGGCTGCCCGCCGCCGCTCCGGTGGCCGTCAGCGCGGTCAAGAACGCCTGGCCGGCCGGGACCGGCAGGACCGACTCGGCCCAGGTCCGGCCGCCGTCGGGCGAGCTCGCGGCGAACGGCAACTGCTGGCCGGCGGTGTTCAGGGCGGTGCCGACCGCGACCACGGTGTGGCCGTTGCTGGCCACGTGCTGGAGCACGGCCCGGGTGGCGCCGTAGGGCAGCGGGACGTTCTGCTGGGTCCAGGTCTGGCCGTTCGGCGAGGTCCAGGCGGCGGCCGCGTTGCCGACCGCGCCGACCGCGACGAAGCCGTGCGGGCCGACGGTAACGGCGCGCATCTGGGCGTTCGGGGTGTCGCCCGTGGTGTTGCCCGTGGTGTCGACTGCCGCTCGCTGCCAGCCGGTCAGGCCTGACGCGAACCAGGCGGCGGCTGTCGTGCGCCCGGCCGCGGACTGGTAGCCCACGATGACGTAACCCGTCTTCGTGGCAGCCGCTTGCTCGGTGACCAGGCCGGGCTGGCTGAAGGCGGGCTCGCGGTCGGCGGCGGCCCACGACGTGCCGTTTCCCGAGGTCAGGACGACCGGGTGCTGGGCGGCGACGGCGATGACGCCGCCTACCGCCAGCCAGCCGTCGGGGCCGAACGCAACGCCGGTCAGCTGCTGGACGCCCGGCCGGTCCAGCACGGCCGGGCTCTGGCCGGTGGCCCGGGTCCAGGTTGTTCCGCCGTTCGCGGAGGCCCACACGGCCGGATAGCCGTTGGCGCTGCCCACCGCGACCTGCATGCCGTTCCCGGCCGCGACGGCGTTGACCGCGAGCTGGGGGTCGTCGGCACCGGGGATCTTGCCGAAGTCGACTTGGTGCGGTGTCTTCCCGGCCGGCAGCACGGCGAGGACCGGCTGGCGGCTGTCCGGGTCGCCGGAGGTGGTGCCCGCGGCGACCACGGTGCCGCCCTGGGCGATGGCCACCCCGGACACGACCTGGGTCGCCGTGGTGCCGAACGCCGGGGTCTGCCGCCACGAGGCGCCGGTGGCCGAGACGAACGCGATCAGCCCCGGACCGGACTGCCCTGTGACCACGGCGCCGTCCGGGGCGCCGTTGATCATGTCCGCGGCGAAGCCGGCGTTGGCGGCCAGCGTGGCGGCGAACGTCCAGGCCGTGCCGTTGGCCGAGCGGTAGACGTCGACCGCGGGTTTGCGCGTGGCCCGCTTGCCGGCCGGGCCAGCCGTGGTCATCGCCGGGCGGAACAGGAGGAAGCCGGCGCTGGTGGAGGTCACGCCGGCGATCTGGGGCTGGGCGCCGTGCCCGGCGGGCGCTTTGCCGGGCGGGACGGCCAGCGTCCAGGTGGTGCCGCCGTCGCCGCTCAGCCAGGCGGCGCTGGTATTCGCGGTGCCGGCCTTGGCGGCGCTGGTCTTGTTGGGGACGTCGCCCTCGGCCAGGATCTGGTGGCCGACCACGGCGACGGACCGCAGGTTCAGGGCGCCGCCGGGCAGGCGGGGCTGGAGCCGCTGCCAGGTGGACCCGGTCGCCGACAGGAAGACCAGCGGGGTGCTGCCCGCCGACCCGACGGCGATGAAGCCCGTGGCGGTGCGCATGACCGCGTTGATCTGGTCGCCCGGCCGCAGCGGCAGCCCGGCGGTGGAAGCCAGGGTCCAGGTCTGGCCGTCCGGGCTGGTCCAGACCGAGGAGGGGCCGAGCGCCACCCAGGCACCCTGCCCGCCCGCCACGAACCGCGCCGCGTACCCGGGGGGCGGCGGGCCGCCGCCGGCGGTCCGCACGTGACCCATGGACCAGGTCCGCCCGCCGTCGGTGGACACGAAGAACTGGGCCCGCGCGATCCGCGCGCCCTGCTGCGAGCCGACCGCCACGATCTCGGCGCCGTCACTGGCCACCCGGCCGAGCGTCTGGCTGATGCCGCGGCCGGTGGCCGCCGCGCTGAACGCGTTGCCGGCCAGGGTGGCCGGCGGGAAGCCGAGCGCGGCCGGCGGCGGGGCCGGGCCGTTGTTGCTGGCGTTCGCGCCGGCGAAGACCGCCACCGCGACGCCGAACACCATCATGGCCAGGATCGGGATGATGACCCGCACCCCGGCGCCGCGGAAGTGCAGCGCGGCGCGGAACTCGGCGAACCAGTTGCGCTTGACCGGCTCGGGCAGGAACGAGCGCAGCAGCCGGACCCACTCGGCGCGGGCGCCGCGCGGCCCAGGTCCGGTGTTGTTGTGGTGGCCGGTGTTGTTGCTGTGATCGCCGTGGAGGTGATCGGCGTCGAGGTGATCGGCGTCGAACAGGCCGGGGCTGAACGGGTCGGCGGCCCGGGCGGTGGGGTCGAACTCGAAGCCGGGCGCGGCCCGGTCGGCTCTGGCGGCCCGGTCGGCTCTGGCGGCCCGGTCGGCCCGGCGGGGCGGGGCGGGGGCCGGCTGGCCGGTCACCGGGGTGTACCGGAAGCGGGGCGTTTCCGCCTGAGGGGGCGGGGGCGGCTGGCGGGCGGCTCGGCCGTTCTCGAATTCGTAACCGGGGGCGCCGTCCCAGACCGGGAAGGCGCGCTGGGGTCCGGTCAGTCCGGAGGTCCAGGGCTCGTCGCCGGTCGTGGCGGCATCGGGGTGCCGGCGGTCCGTGGGCCGCCGAGGACCCCGTGCGCCCCCGGGTTTGCCTGCCGTGTCCCTTGTCACCTGTGCCTTGCGTCCCGAGCCTTTAGAAGACAGTGCCTTTAGAAGACAGAGCCTTAAAGAAGGCAGAGCCTATAGAAGACCCCGAGCCTTCAGAGGACAGAGCCTGGTTCCCCGGCCGATCGTACCGGCCGGTGGCCCGCCGTGACCGGCACTTCCGCACGCCCGGGCGTGAGCGTGACCACTCGATCTAGCGGTCCAGGCCTGGTGACGCACGGGTAGCCTTGATAGGCACGCAACCACGATTCACATCTTCGGAAGAAGGTCTTGGGGGACGATGTCCGCCGTATCTTCATCTTCTGGGTCATCGCAGTCTGGGTCTGGCTCTGGGTCGGCACCGCCGGCCGACTTCGGCGCCAACGAATGGCTGGTCGAAGAGCTCTATCAGAGGTACCTGGCCGATCCGGGTTCGGTGGACCGGGCCTGGTGGAGCTTTTTCGCCGACTACCAGCCGGCGCTGGCCAACGGCACCGGACCGCAGCCGGTCATCTCGGTGGCCAGGGCCGCGGCGCCGGCGGCGCCCGCCGCTCCTGTGGCCCCTGTGGCCCCTGTGGCCCCTGCGGCCGTTCCGGCCCCTGCGGCCCCGCCTGCGCCCACGCCTGCGCCCCCGCAGCCTCAGGTAGCCGCTCCGGCGTCCGGTCCCGCTCCGGCTCCCGCTCCGGCGGCGGCTCCGGCCCCGGCGGCGGCTCCGGCCCCGGCGGCGGCTCCGGCCCCGGGGCCTGCCGCCCCGCCGGCCGCGCCTGGCGCCGAGGTGAGCAGGCTGCGCGGCGCCGCGGCGCGCACCGTGACCAACATGACGGCCAGCCTGTCCGTGCCCACGGCCACCAGCGTGCGGTCGATCCCGGCCAAGCTGCTGGTCGACAACCGGATCGTGATCAACAACCACCTGCGGCGCGGCCGCGGCGGCAAGGTCTCGTTCACCCACCTGATCGGGTACGCGGTGGTGCAGGCGCTCAAGGCGCTGCCGGAGATGAACGAGGCCTACACCGAGGAGGGCGGCAAGCCCGCCATCGCCCGGCCCGAGCACATCAACCTGGGCCTGGCCATCGACGTGCACACGGCCGACGGAGGCCGGCAGCTGCTGGTGCCGAACATCAAGATGGCCGAGGGCATGGACTTCCGGCTGTTCTGGACCTCCTATGAGGATGTCGTGCGCCGGGCGCGGGTCGGCAAGCTCGCGGTCGAGGACTTCGGCGGCACCACGGCCACCCTCACCAACCCGGGCACCATCGGCACCGTGCACTCGGTGCCGCGGCTGATGCCCGGCCAGGGCGTCATCGTCGGCGTGGGCGCGATGGAGTACCCGGCCGAGTACGCCGGCGCCTCGGAGGAGACGCTGGCCAAGCTGGCCATCAGCAAGGCGGTCACGCTCACCTCGACCTATGACCACCGGATCATCCAGGGCGCCCAGTCCGGGGAGTTCCTGCAGAAGATCCACCAGCTGCTGCTCGGCGAGGACGGCTTCTACGACCAGATCTTCGCCGCGCTGCGCATCCCGTACGAGCCGGTCCGCTGGGTCAAGGACTTCCCGTACGGGCACGAGGACGACGTCACCCAGTCGGCCCGGGTACAGGAGCTGATCCACGCCTACCGGGTCCGCGGCCACCTGATGGCCGACACCAACCCGCTCGAGGTCACCCAGCGCAAGCACCCCGACCTGGACATCAACCAGCACGGGCTGACCCTGTGGGACCTGGAGCGGGAGTTCCCCACCGGCGGGTTCGGCGGCAAGAACCGGATGAAGCTGCGCGAGGTCCTCGGCGTGCTGCGCGACTCGTACTGCCGGACGGTCGGCACCGAGTACATGCACATCCAGGACCCCGAAGAGCGCCGCTGGCTGCAAGCCAGGATCGAGGTCCCGCACCCGCGGGCCGAGCACGACGAGCAGATCCGCATCCTGTCCCGGCTGAACGTGGCCGAGGCGTTCGAGATGTTCCTGCAGACCAAGTTCGTCGGGCAGCGCCGGTTCTCACTCGAGGGCGCCGAGTCCCTGATCCCGCTGGTGGACGCGGTGCTGACCGAGGCGGCCGACGCGGACCTGGACGAGGCCGTCATCGGCATGGCCCACCGGGGCCGGCTGAACGTGCTGGCCAACATCGTCGGCAAGTCCTACGGGCAGATCTTCAAGGAGTTCGAGGGCAACCTGGACCCGCGCAGCGCGCAGGGCTCGGGCGACGTGAAGTACCACCTGGGCGCGGAGGGCACCTTCCGGGCACCGGACGGCCGGTCGATCAAGACCTCGCTGGTGGCCAATCCCTCGCACCTGGAGGCCGTCGACCCGGTCCTGGAGGGCGTGGTCCGGGCCCGGCAGGACGTGCTCGACAAGGGCGAGCCCGGCTTCACCGTGCTGCCGGTGCTCATCCACGGCGACGCCGCGTTCGCCGGGCAGGGCGTGGTGGCCGAGACGCTCAACCTGTCCCAGCTTCGCGGGTACCGGACCGGCGGCACGGTGCACATCATCGTGAACAACCAGGTCGGCTTCACCACCGCGCCGCAGTACTCGCGGTCCTCGGTGTACGCCACGGACGTGGCGCGGATGATCCAGGCGCCGATCTTCCACGTCAACGGGGACGACCCCGAGGCCGTGGTGCGGGTGGCCAGGCTGGCCTTCGCCTACCGGCAGGCGTTCAAGAAGGACGTCGCCATCGACATGCTGTGCTACCGCAAGCGGGGGCACAACGAGACCGACAACCCGTCCTTCACCCAGCCGATCATGTACGACCTGGTCGAGGCCAAGCGGTCGACCCGCAAGGTGTACACCGAGTCGCTCATCGCCCGCGGCGACATCACCATGGAGGAGGCCGAGGCGGCGCTGCGCGACTACCAGCAGCAGCTCGAGCGGGCCTTCACCGAGACCAGGGACGCCGCCGCACGGCCGGCCGAGCCGGGCACGGTGCTCCGCCGCGAGCTGGAGGAGCGGCCGGTCAACCACGAGGCGGTACCCACCGCGATATCCGCCGAGGTGGTCAAGCGGATCATCGACACCCAGGTCAACCTGCCCGCCGACTTCACCGTGCACCCGCGGCTCAAGCCGCTGCTCGACCGGCGGGCGGCGATGGTCTCCGGGGACGCGATCGACTGGGCGACCGGCGAGCTGCTGGCGTTCGGGTCCCTGCTCGGCGACGGCCATCCGGTGCGGCTGGTCGGCCAGGACAGCCGGCGCGGGACGTTCGGCCAGCGGCACGCGGTGCTCGTGGACCGGCACACCGGTTTTGAGTACACGCCGCTCAAGCAGCTCGACTCCGGCCCGGCCAAGTTCTTCGTGCACGACTCGCTGCTGTCGGAGTACGCGGCGATGGGCTTCGAGTACGGCTACTCCGTGGCCCGGCCCGAGGCACTGGTCTGCTGGGAGGCCCAGTTCGGTGACTTCGCCGACGGCGCGCAGACGATCACCGACGAGTTCATCAGCTCCGGCGAGCAGAAGTGGGGTCAGCGCTCCGGCGTGGTGCTGTTGCTGCCGCACGGCTACGACGGCCAGGGCCCGGACCACTCCTCGGCCCGGATCGAGCGGTTCTTGTCGCTGTGCGCCCAGGACAACATGACGCTGGCCTATCCGACCACTCCGGGCAACTACTTCCACCTGCTGCGCTGGCAGGCGATGTCCGGCCGGCACAAGCCGCTGATCGTGTTCACGCCCAAGTCGATGCTGCGGCTCAAGGCGGCCGCCTCGCCGCTCAGCGAGTTCACCGCCGGGTCGTTCCGCCCGATGATCGGCTCGTCGGTCGCCGATCCGGCCGCGGTGCGGCGGGTGCTGCTGTGCACCGGGAAGGTCTACTACGACCTGGCCGCCCGGCGGCAGGCTCTGGTGGCCGAGTCTGGCGGCGCGACCGACGTCGCGATCGTGCGGGTCGAGCGGCTGTACCCGCTGCCGGTCTCGGAGCTTCTTGCTGAGCTGGCTCGGTACCCCGGCCTTGAATCGGTGACCTGGGTGCAGGAGGAGCCGGCCAACATGGGCGCCTGGCCGACGTTCGCGCTCAAGCTCCCGCTGCACCTGGGCCGCCAGGTGGGCGCGGTGTCGCTGCCGGCCAGCTCCGCGCCCGCCGCGGGCTCGGCGGCCCAGCACGCCGCGTCGCACACCGCGCTCCTCGAGACCGCGATCCCCTGATGTACTTCACGGACCGCGGTATCGAGGAGCTGTCCGACCGCCGGGGCGAGGAACAGGTGTCCCTCGCCTGGCTGGCCGAGCGGCTGCGCGACTTCGTCGACCTCAACCCCGGTTTCGAGACCGCCGTGGACCGGCTGGCCACCTGGCTGGCCCGCCTCGATGACGAGGACTGAGTTATCCGGGTCAGGCCTCGGGGTGCACGGCGCCGGGGCAGGCTGAGGGGTCGTTCACTGGTTCGTTACCTCCGCTTAGTGCTGGCGAGACCAGAATCTGGCAGGCTCTGCGTCCTAGTACGGCCAGGGCCGGTCTGCGTCAGGGAGGGAAAACACCGGCCAAGGTGCCTGCGGCGTCGCTCGGCCCGGGGGTCATGGCCGGAGTCGACTCGCGGGCGGCGCGGGACTTTGTCCTCCTGCCACCGCGGGACACTGAGCCCGGACCGGGCCGGCCGGTGCGCTCAGCGGCAGCCGGACAACCTCAGACAAGTGAGAGGAACAACATGAGACGGACAACTGCAATCGCTGCGTTGGCCGCGATCGCCTTGGCGGCCGCCGGCTGCAGTAGCAGCAGTAGCAGCAGCAGCAGCGGTGGCTCCACCGGGAGCGCGGCCGCCGGCGGCAGCACGGTCGACATCTACTCGAGCCTGCCGATGCAGGGCGCCTCGAGCGCGCAGACCATCCCGCTGGTCAACGGGATCAAGCTGGCGCTCGCGCAGGCCGGCAACAAGGCCGGCAACTTCACGGTGAGCTATCAGGTGCTCGACGACTCGACCGCGGCGGCCGGGAAGTGGGACCCGGGCCAGACGGAGGCGAACGCCCGGAAGGTGGCCTCGGATCCGAAGGCCGTCTTCTACATCGGCGAATTCAACTCCGGCGCCAGCGAGGTGTCGATCCCGATCCTCAACACGGCGGGCATCCCGCAGGTGAGCCCGGCGAACACGTATGTCGGCCTGACCACCAACCTGCCGGGCAGCGCTCCCGGTGAGCCGCAGAAGTACTACCCGACCGGGAAGCGGACCTACCTGCGGATCGTGCCGATCGACTCGATCCAGGCCGCCGCGGACCTG
>Ga0209168_10001852_pt1 | contig 15973 bp, 19 predicted proteins | sample Coa_R1_FD_187156 | JGI IMG/M metagenome (GOLD analysis project Ga0209168, IMG submission 187156) | Surface soil microbial communities from Centralia Pennsylvania, which are recovering from an underground coalmine fire - Coalmine... | ecosystem: Environmental > Terrestrial > Soil > Unclassified ... | reverse complement strand
GGCCAATCCCTATCTCGGCTTCGCCGCGATGCTGATGGCCGGCCTCGACGGCATCAAGAACAAGATCGATCCGGGTCCGGCGATGGACAAGGATCTCTACGATCTGCCGAAGGAAGAACTGAAGGCGATCCCGACCGTGTGCGGAAGCCTGCGCGAGGCGCTCGAAAACCTCGACAAGGACCGTGCTTTTTTAAAGAACGGCGGGGTGTTCGACGACGACTTCATCGACGCTTATATCGAACTCAAGATGACCGAAGTCGCGCGTTTCGAGATGACGCCGCACCCGGTCGAATTCGAAATGTATTATTCGCTGTAAGAGCATCCGCCGTCATCGCGAGCGAACGCGAAGCGATCCAGCATCAAGGTAAGACTCTAGATCGCATGGGCTCGATATAGTTTTACGCCTTCACCGCTTTTCGATTTGTCGCGAGGCGCTCATCGACCAGGGCGACTTGCGCGTCGATGGCCGGATGATTCAAGCCCTTCTGAAGAGCAATGAGCTGCACCAGCTTGTCGGCGCGTTCGATATTCGGCGCGCCGTTTTGCAACGCGCGCGCGGCGGAAGCCGGACGGGACAGGCTCTGCGCCGCGGCGGCGTATTTTTCGAACGGGACGAGATCGGATGGGTTCGCCCCTAACTTCACGCAGAGGTCGAACACAAAATTATAGACGGAGCGCGATTCCTCGATATTCGAATGCACCGCTTCCTGCGCCGTCCGCATCCCATCCTTGGTAATGCATCGGTAGTTGCCCGCAAGCAGCATCGACCATTTGGCAAGCGGCACCCAGATCGAATCGTAAGCCTTCAACTTGACCGGCAGTTCGATCTCGCCCTCCGCCACCTTAAAGCGCGCGGCATCGACATCCTTTTCGAGATTGCGAATAATCTGCGTATCCTTGTCGTCTTCGAATCTCGCGCATTTGAAATTCGTCGGCAGCGTGACAAGAAGCTCGTTGGCCTTGCCGTCAGGCGGACGAATCGCCTGCGGATCGGGGCTGTTGAGAGTGATCTTGCGCGGGTTGACCGAATCCCAAACGCGCGGATCGGTATAGGCGGCTTCCAGCGCCTTGTAGTCGAGGCCCGGAATCCGCTTGATATAAGCAAGCGGAGGCATGTTCATGATCGACATGCAGGGCACGCCGGATTTCCCGACCGCATCGAGCAATTGGCGCACGCCGTCGGAGCGATATTGCGGCTCCTGCATACACAAGCCGACCAGATCGAATTTCGAGGGATCGACGCCGGCCGCCGGACCGGCGGTCACCTTGCCCGGCAGCTTGCGGGATTCGAGCAGCACGGGGTCCTTGCGGCCGCGGATGGGCAGCGTCACCTTGAACCCTTCCGCATTGATCAGCTCAGCTTCCGCGGGCAGGCACACGAGATGGATCGAATGGCCGCCGAACAGCAGCTTGGATGCGAGCAGCGATCCATATGAGGCGCCCATGAGGAGAATGTTGTAGGCTGGCATTTATCTTTCCTTTTGCGGATGCTTGGCGTTCCCGAGCAACTTACTGCCTGCGGGCCGGTCCCCTTGATAACAATAGATATTTGGTGAGTTCAAGGGCGTGAGGTGGGCGGGCGAGCCCAATAGACGATCTTGGCGCACGCCTTTCACGCACGAAAGCTGCGGGCGCGTCAATTCTCAAACCCTGAAAACCTTCGCATAGCGTGCCTTGATTTCCTCGCTTTGCGCCTGCACCGCGACCGGATCGGATTTGAGCGTTTTCACTTCCGACATCGGTTTTTGCCCGGCCCTCGGCTTGACCAAAGCGTGAAAAGAGCGATGGGCGAATTCGTCCACCAGCATTTGCTGGGCTTCGCGGCTGAAAAAGAAGTTCTGGAACAGCCGCGCGGCATTCGGGTTGGGCGCGTTCTTAAAGACGCCTGAGGGCACGATGATCAACGGCGCGCCCTCGGCCGGATACACGGCTTCCACAGGCTTTCCCTGATCCTTAAACAGAACGAGATTATAGTCGTTGCCGTCGGCCATCACGGCGCGTTCGCCGAGCATGATCTTTTTCGGCGGATCGCCCGCCGACTGCACCTGCATCACCTTTTGCCCGGCGAGTTTTTCCAGATAAGTCCAGCCGAGCTCGCGCGCCAGCACAAATGTCGTCGTCAGAATGGCCCCACTGTAACCGGGGTGTCCCTTGACGATTTTACCCTGCCATTTCGGATTCAAGAGATCGGCATAACTCTTCGGCGCTTCCTCCACCTTCACCAGATTGGTGTTGTAGCCGATGACCTCCATCCAGGCGCATGAGGTGGCGTACATACCTTCGGGATCGACCTGATCGGCGGGAAAATGTTGGGCGACATCATCCGGCACAAAAGGCGCAAGCCAGCCGTTTTTCTTCCATTCGAGATAATGCGAGACATCCGTGGAGTTGGCGACATCCACCGCGTGAATGCCGCTGCCGTTTTCCTGTGCGATACGTTGAAAAATCCGCTCGGCGCCGGAACGCTCCACCCGCACCGCAATGCCGGGATATTTGGCCTCGAACATCTTGCCCAGACGCTCGGCGACGCCAAGTTCAATCGCCGCGTAATAAGAGACCTTTCCCTCTTTGCGCGCGGCCTCGATCAGTTCGGGGGTGATAGTCGTCGCTGGTGGCGCGGCCGCTTTGAGCGGCTCGGCGAAAAGCGCTCCCACAGTAGCTCCCATGGACGCCGAAAGCACTTCGCGCCTCGACCACCTCCGCATGAATACCCTCCCCGCTTTTATTCTGTTGTGGCGCCTATCTTAGTGGAAACCACCCGCCGTGCCCATCATTGCTTTGGGCGGCCGAAGGATGACGCTCTCTCCTTTGTCATTCCGGGATACGCCGTCAGGCGTAGGCCCGGAATCCATACACACGATGGTGGTTATAGATTCCGGGCTCGATGCTTCGCATCGCCCCGGAATGACGCGGAGAGAGTACGCACAACGCGCGCACCGGAATGAAGGTGACGCGGATCTGGAGGGGCCGTCATCGCGAGGAGCTGAAAGCGACGAAGCAATCCAGGATTTCCTCGCGACTCTGGATCGCTTCGCTGTTCGCTCGCGATGACGGTGGAGACAGCGTGGTGCGCAGCATCCGAGGTCCACGCACGCATTGTGCATCTCGGTCTTACGAAGCAGCGTTGCACGCTGCTATCCGCGCCCGGGGCACAAGAATTAGCCATCGACAGGCTCTGATACCCCGCATGTCGCCGACGCTCATGCAGGCTACTTGCGCCCAAACTGGGTACATGATAATTTTGAGAGATGAGAATTATCGCCCGGCGCACCCTGCGAGAGTTCGTGGATGGACGGAAAGGGTACAAAGACCACGCGGCATTGAAAGGCGCCCTGGACGCCTGGTTCGACGAAGTTAAAAAGGCGCGGTGGTTCGGCGGGGCGGATGTGAAGTGCAACTACGCGACGGCCAGTATCGTCTCGGCCAACCGGGTCGTGTTCAATATCAAGGGGAACGACTATCGCTTAGTCGTAGCCACTGATTTCGACAAAGGTATCGTGTGGATCAAGTGGATCGGCACGCACAAGGACTACGACAAGATCGATGTGAAGGAGGTGCGGCATGGCGGGTGAGGTAAAGCCGATCCGGACGAAGCGGGACTATGAGGCCGCGCTCAAGGAAGTCGAGCGCCTCTGGGGTGCGAAGGCAGGAACTCGCGGCGGCGACCGTCTCGATGTGCTTGCAACGCTCATCGATGCCTATGAGGCTGAGCACTATCCGATGGACCCGCCCGATCCCATCGAGGCAATCAAATTCCGCATGGAACAGCAAGGTCTCACCCGGCGGGATCTGGAGGAGGTCATTGGCACACGCACGCGCATCGCCGAAGTTTTGAATCGAAAACGAGGACTCTCGATGGGGATGATCCGGCGCTTGCATGAGCGCCTCGGCATCTCGGCAGACGTGTTGATCCGACCAAGCCGAAAAGACGCGGCGTGAGATGCAAGGCGTCTCTTAGAGCCCCGACTATTGCTCTACTTTCCCCGGATGCTGCGCGACGCGCTGCAACAGCAGCGTGGTGCGCTGCTGATCCGGGGTCCACAACGCGTGTGCCGGAGTAACGATAAGGTCTTGACACGATTTCGCGCGCGGCAAGTGATTTGCCCGTCGTGCCAAAATGTCGCAGGTAATTCGCTTGCGATGTCGGGCAAATCAGAAGCAATTTTCCGCGCATCCCGCGCCCCTCAAGAGGGACGCTTCGCGGTCGTCACGAAACGTTGGGCGCGGGATGCGATGGACGCTTTGGCGGCGCAAGACGAACGGCGCGAAAGCGGACGGCGAAGTCGTGTGGTCCTGACATCTCGACGCTGATGTTAAGTCGGCAAGAATGCTTTTGCATTTTGCCGATGATGGCGGCAAGAAAGCCCGATCGCCAGGGAGAGCGCGAAGAAAACCGTTAAAACCATCGCTGCGGGGAATGCCGGTGATGCCGGCTCAACCTGTGGTGACTGAAGCTCGTGTACTTTTTATTTTTTGTACACGGGGCCGTGGGTGCGGGCCGCGCACCGGCATTCCCTGCGCCCTCTCTCTTTGGGGGCAAACGATGCACAACTCGGGCCGCCCATGCCGCGAGATCGCCTGTTCATGGCCGCTGAAAGATCGCCAATCTATGCCACGCGTTTCGGCTGGCGCAGCGCTTTGCCGAACGCCTCGAACAACGCGCGGTTGATCGGGTTACGTTGCGGATCATATTCGGCGTGCCACTGCACGCCGAGCGCAAAACTCGGTGCCTCGGCAATCCGGATGGCTTCGATCGTTCCATCCTCCGCCAGCCCCTCCACCACGACCCGCTCGCCGGGCACGAGAATACCCTGACCATGCAGCGAATTGACGCGGATCGTATCGCAGCCGAGCAGTTCGGCAAAGGTGCCGCCAGCCAAGAGGCGGACCTCGTGACGGTCGGCGAAGACCACGTTGGGATCGGGATGGATCTCGCCATTTTCCAGCCGCGGCATCCGGTGATTCATGCGGCCTGGCAAGTCGCGAATTTCGGGATGCAGCGAACCGCCGAAGGCAACATTCATCTCCTGGAGGCCGCGGCAAATCCCAAACAGCGGGACGCCACGGCCGACACACACCTCCGACAGCTTCAGCGCCAATTCGTCGCGGTGCAGATCGAAGGGTTCATGGCGGGCGTCGGGTTCGGTGCGAAAATGCTTGGGGTGAACATTGGCGCGCGCGCCGGTCAGCAGGATGCCGTCGACGGTGTCAAGCAATGTACCGATATCGGTGATTTCGGGCGAGGCCGCAAACATCAGCGGCAGCGCACCCGTCACCTCGGCCAGCGCGCGAAGATTTCGCTCGCCGGTCATTTGCGTGGCAAATCTGTTTTCGATGCGATAGGCGTTGCCTATCACTCCGACCACTGGCCTCCTCATCTCAGATGATTCCGATTCTCGACCTCGAATGGGACAATCATGCAACGCGAATACCTTGGGAATCAATATGGCGCGGCCCGCCCAGCCGCTGCCGAGACCTGCTATTCCCAAGGGATGGCCAAGGGACGGGACGGCATCCTAGTGGAGTGGATTTGACATTCGCTGCCCTATAGCCGCGGATTCGCCATGCGAATGTCAAATCCCAAACTCCACTAGAAAACTATATTTACTAGTGGTCCTTTGATTCTAACATTTGCATAAGTGCCTGCCTCACCGGGATGCAAATGTTAGAATCGGACCACTAGACTAGCTTGATCCCGAACCGGATTTGGCGAAAGAGTGGCCCTTATCTCTATCTCTGCAAAGGGAGGATTAGCTGTGGTGGCGTCGGTCGAGGAACGTCGTGAAGCGCGCAATAATCTCGCCTTAGCCATCCTGGTCGGCGGTATTGGCGTCGTCACTTTCACCGGTTTCCTGGCGCTGGCGTGGTATTTTGCGGCAGCCTTGTTCCTGATCTTCGCGGGCATGCTGCTCGGCGTCGCCCTCAACGCCATGACCGACCTCCTCGGCCGCGTCTTCAAGCTGCCCCATTCGTTCCGGCTCGCCCTCGTATGCGTGGTGCTCGCCGCGCTATTGTCGGGCGTCTTATGGCTTGGCGGCGCCACGATCGCGCATCAGGCAACCGCGCTGAGCAACACGATCAAATCGCAACTGGTCGGCGTCAAAGCTTTCCTCGATCGCAACGGCATCGATACCAGCTATTTCGAGCTCGGCAATCTGGCCACCGAGCCCGCCAGCTCGGCCGCGCCTAACGGCGCCGCTCCCGCGCACGCTCTTCCGAGCGCGGGCGCGTTGGCATCCAGCGGCGGCGCCATCGTGAGTCAGACCGTCAAGCTTGTGGCAAGTACCGTGGGCGCGGTCGGCAATTTCTTTATCGTGGTGTTTCTCGGCCTGACCTTTGCGGCCCAGCCAAGCGTCTACCGCAACGGCCTGTTGTATCTGGCGCCCGCGGCCCATCGCGCGCGGGCGGTCGTCATTGTCGATCGGATCGGCGAAACGCTGGAGCGCTGGCTGATCGCGCAGATCATCACCATGGCGGCGGTGTTCGTCGTGACCTGGCTTGGACTTGCGGTCATCGGCATTCCCGGCTCGTTTATCCTGGGCATTCAGGCCGGCCTGCTTGCGTTTATTCCAACCATCGGCGCGTTGATCGCGGGGTTGATCGTCGTGCTGGCGAGCCTGGCGTCGGGATGGGTCACCGCCGCCAGCGCCTTTGGGCTCTTCCTCGGCGTGCATGCGCTCGAAAGCTATATCCTGACGCCGATGCTCCAGCGTCAGGCATTGGATATTCCACCGGCCACGCTGTTCGCGCTTCAGATCCTGCTCGGCACCGTGTTCGGAATCTGGGGGATTGCGCTGGCCTTGCCGCTGATTGCGATCGTGAAAGTCCTGATCGATCACTTTAAGACCGAGAACGCCGCGCCGAGCGCGGCGGTGGCGTGAATGCTCGCGATGGCGAGGGGCATTCGACCATCGTCGCGCTCAGGAACGCACCACCGTTTCGGTGTGTTCCACTTCGGGCGGCGCGGCAAAATATTGTCCGACCAGCCCGCGCCAGGCTTGGAAATCCTCCGAGCCTCGGAAATCGACCGTGTGGTTTTCCAGCGTATCCCATTTGGCAAGCAGCCGGTAACGCGATGGCTTTTCGATCGATCGGTGAAGCTCGATGCCCCGGCCGCCTTTGGCGCGCAAAAACAGCGGCCGCGCTTTGGCGACCGCGGCCTCAAAGTCCTTCTCGGTGCCGGGTTTGACGTCGATTTGGGCGATTTCGGTGATCATGATCTGGCGCCTCTGGTTTTGGTGCCTGTTCTTAGCCCAGCCGCGCCAAAAGAAAAAGGCGCCCCGCGGCGCCCGTTTGCGAACCCATTTTGGGTGGATTTAGCTCAGCAGCAGCACGGTCCCCGCAACCATCACCGCGCAACCCACAAACATGGCAATTGGCCAGCGGCTGTAGCGCGAATTGTAGCGGCCCTGCGCGCGGCGCTCGACGATCAAAGCCGTCTCGTACTCTTCCGCGGTCCAAAACATGCAAGCAAAGCCGCCTCGCGCGGAGATGGCAGCCGCCTCAAGCGAGCTCAGCGTAGCCTGGAGATTACGTCTACGGAACGATTCCATGGCGAGGATGATAGAGATCGGATGGTAAACAGCGGGTTACCATCCGCTCAGGCGCTGCGCGGCATCACCGACAGCGAGCGCACGGTGCTCTCTTTTTTTCGATGGAGGTTTTCCAGCGATCTCGGCATTTCTTCCGCGGCCTCGACGCGGTTGCGCCCGCCGCGCTTGGCTTGATAGAGCGCCGTGTCCGCCGCCGCCAACAGCACATCGAGTTCGGTGCCGACCGGCCCGCACGCCACACCAATGCTGACGGTGGTGTCGACAGGACCGTCGTCGCAAACGACCCCCGACGCCTCGAACGCCTCGCGCACCCGCCCGGCGACGATCATGGCCTCTTCCAGCGGGCACGGCAACAGCGCCGCAAACTCCTCGCCGCCGATGCGTCCGGATAGATCGCTGATGCGCAAATTGTTGACCACGACGGCCGAAAACAATTTGAGGATCTCGTCGCCCGCCGGGTGCCCGAAACGATCATTGATCGATTTGAAGTGATCGATGTCGAAAATCAAAGCCGTCACCGGCCGACCCGCGAGCGCTTCATGCTGAATAACGCGCGCACAGGCTTCCGAAAAGCCCCGGCGGTTGAACATGCCGGTCAACGGATCGACCGATGCGGCGGCCTTATGCGCGCTCACCACGCGTTCGGAAACCAGCATGAAGATCAGAAAAACGGTGCCGACCGCGTAGAGGATCAGTTCGACCGCGAAGGCCGTCACCCAGACGCTGCGGTCAAAATCGCGGTCGTGCGGGTGCAGGAGGTCGCCGAGCAAAATCGGCAGCATCAATACAAAGCCATGCAGAACAGGCACTGCGACCGAGGGCCAACGCTTCTGCAACGCCTTGCGACGTTCGGTCCACAATTCGGCGGCCGTGAGCGCGGCATAGACCGCAACGATGCCGGCCCCAATCGTCAAACGCAGCGCGGTCGCGCCTGGCGCCAATATCATCACGGTGGCGACCCACATCAGCGCGCCCATGACCATTCCGGGGAAGTTGGGTTTGCGGCCGTGAAACAGCCGCGAAGCATTCCAAACCATGCCGCAAGTGAGAAATCCGACGGCATTCAGCGCCAGCGTGACCGTCGCGCCAAACATCGCACCGCCAAGCGTCCACAGCGCCACCGAGCCCGCCCCCAACAGGTAGGCCGATCCCCACCATTTCAGCGCCGCCATTTTTTCCTGAAAACCCAAAAACAACAGCATCAAACCCAATAGGGACGCAATCAGTGCTGCCACCGCATAAATCGTGGAAGTGTCGAGCGACATGGTGTCACCGAAAGTTTGTGGCGCAATATTTCTGGCGGCCGATTCAAGCAATGCCGCCGCCATTTCGCACGCTAGGACCGCCATGTTGGCAATCCGTTTGCGTCGGCGTGCAAGTTTTCCAGAAAAACTACATCAACTCGTCATTAAAATGTTCAAAGAAAAAGCGCCCGCAAGCGGACGCTTTTCGCAGATTTGAGTTGGCCGCATTCGCAGCGATTTTAATGAAGCCGTTAGCGCTTCGAGAACTGGAACGATCGGCGCGCCTTAGCGCGGCCATACTTCTTGCGCTCGACCACGCGCGAGTCACGGGTGAGGAAACCACCCTTCTTCAGAACGCTGCGAAGATCGGGCTCGAAATAAGTCAGCGCCTTCGAGATGCCGTGACGCACCGCACCGGCCTGACCGGACAAACCGCCACCGGTCACGGTGCAAATCACGTCATATTGGCCGGCGCGCGCGGCGGCGATCAGCGGCTGCTGAATCATCATCCGCAACACCGGACGCGCGAAATAGACCTCGACCTCGCGGGTATTGACGACCACCTTGCCGGAACCGGGCTTGATCCAGACGCGGGCAACCGCGTCCTTGCGCTTGCCGGTGGCATAGGCGCGGCCGTATTTGTCGACCTTCTTGACATATTTCGGAGCTTCCGGCGCGGCCGGCTTGAGCTGCGACAACTGATCGAGCGACTGCATGGTGTCGGACATCTTATGCGGCCCTCATATTCTTGCGGTTCATCTTGGCAATATCGAGGATTTCAGGTTGCTGGGCTTCGTGCGGATGCTCGGCCCCGGGATAAACCCGCAGATTGCCGAGCTGAACGCGGCCGAGCGGTCCGCGCGGGATCATGCGCTCAATGGCTTTTTCCACCACGCGCTCGGGGAAACGGCCATCGAGAATCGATTTGGCCGTGCGTTCCTTGATACCGCCGATGAAGCCGGTGTGGTTGTAGTAAACCTTGTTGTCGCGCTTACGACCCGTCAGCACGGCATGCGCGGCGTTGATTATGATGACATGATCGCCGCAATCGACATGCGGCGTGTAGGTCGGAAGGTGTTTGCCGCGAAGGCGCATCGCGACAAGCGAAGCGAGGCGGCCGACCACCAAACCTTTGGCGTCGATCAGCACCCACTTCTTCGTCACCTCGGCGGGTTTTGCCGAAAACGTTTTCATGAGAGGAATCCGTGAAAAAGGGAAGGCGCAAAACCAAAAAGCGCCAAACTGCGCGGATTTCTAGAGGGGGGCCGATCGGCCGTCAATGCCAAATAGAAATATTTATCCAAGTAAAATCAGATGGTTGTAAATATGGTTTTATAATACCTCAAAAATCTCTAAGCCTTAGGAATGGAGTAGGTCGCTGTGACGTGGGCGATCGGATCTGGGGATTCGGCGGAAAACAGGTTCACCTCGCCCACCGCAAGCCGCTGGCCGAGCTTCAAAATCCGCGCCGCGGCCAACACGTCCCGTCCGGGCGCACCCTTGCGAAGAAAATTGATGTTCAGGCTCGTGGTGACCGCAAGGCCGACCGGCCCGATGGCCGACAGAAGCACGACATACATGGCAAAATCGGCGAGCGCCATCAGCGTAGGACCCGAGATCGTCCCGCCTGGGCGCAGCATTTGGGCGCTATAGCGCTGACGGAGCCGGCAAGAGGCGCCATCGGCGGCCTCGATCAACATATCGCCGCCACTGAAAGCTTGCGGAAATTCGGCCCCAAGAAAGGTTTCCAACTCAGGCACTGTCATTTTTGCAATTGCCATGCCCGCTGCCTGCCCTCGCCTCGCGATCCTTCTTACAGTACGTTGATGTTAACGCCTCTGCCCTCAGATTGAATAGCAAGCGAACGTTCCGATGACGAGCCAAACCGCCCGAGCCTCCATTGCGCCGTCGCCAATTCTCTTGCGCGAACGTATAGGCCATGTCGCCGTCCTCACATTGAACCGGCCGGACGCCCGCAACAGCCTGTCGGAGGGTCTGATCGCCGAGCTTGACGCCGCGCTCCACGAAATCCACGACGATGCCAAAATACGCGCCGTGGTGATCGCCGCAACGGGAAAAGCCTTTTCCGCGGGCCATGACATGAAGGAATTGACCGCCCATCGCGGCGATGCCGATCGCGGTCGCGGCTATTTTGCAAAAATCATGACGGCCTGTAGTGCCATGATGCAGGCGATCGTGCATTTGCCAAAGCCGGTGGTCGCCGCGGTTCAAGGCATTGCCACGGCTGCGGGATGCCAATTAGTCGCGACCTGCGACCTCGCGATCGCTTCGGAAGCCGCAAGCTTTGCCACACCGGGCGTCGATATCGGTCTTTTCTGCTCAACACCGATGGTGGCGCTTTCGCGTGCCGTTCCACGCAAACAGGCGATGGAAATGCTTCTGACCGGCGAACCGATTTCGGCGGCGAACGCTCACAATATCGGCTTGGTCAATCGGGTTGTGCCTGATGGCACCGAGCGTGAGGCCGCGATTGAAATGGCGCAAAAGGTCGCGCTCAAATCCGCTTATACGATCAAGATCGGCAAGGCAGCCTTTTACCATCAGGCCGAAATGAACCTTGCGGGCGCCTATCGTTACGCGGCGGAAGTGATGACTGAAAATTTGATGGCGCACGATGCCGAGGAAGGGATTGGCGCCTTTATCGAGAAGCGCGAGCCGAAATGGCAAGATAGATAAAGGCGGCGCGCCGTCCGGCGGCAGAGCGATTTGGAATTTCGCACATGAACCACGATAGCTATGACGACAACTACATCCGCGCGATTCTCAACGGCGTGAAGTCCATCGCCATGGTCGGCGCCTCGCCGGTGAATGTGCGGCCAAGCTATTTCGCTTTCAAATATCTTGCGGAGCGAGGTTACGACATGATCCCGGTCAATCCCGGTCACATCGGCAAGACTCTGCTCGGCAAGCCTTTCGTCGCATCGCTGTCCGATATTGGCCGCCCCATCGATATGATCGACATTTTCCGGAACTCAAGCCACATCATGCCGGTCGTCGATGCCGCGCTTCAATTGACGCCGCTACCGAAAGTCATCTGGATGCAGCTTGGCGCGCGCGACGATGCGGCGGCCGAAAAGGCCGAATCCGCCGGCATGAAAGTGGTGATGAATCGCTGCCCGAAAATCGAATATGGGCGGCTTTCTTCGGAAATATCATGGATGGGCGTGAATTCGCGCACATTGAGCGCAAAGCGCCCACCAATGCCGACCCAAGGCATGCGGCTTTCATTGGCGCGCACCAGCGTTAGTGGCGGTGAAACCGCCGCCTCCGATCGGGCCGCGAAAAATAAAACCGACCTCGCCTGATCGGTGCACGCAGCGATTTCGCGAGCCTTGGAGAGCGAGCCTTGGAGAGCGAGCCTTGGAGAGTAAGACCGGACGGTTGCAAACACATCATGTCGCGGGCGCTCTTCTTGACGGCGAGGACAGCGCGCATCAGCATGGCCGCGACATTTGCAAAATAACGCAGAATTGGAAGCAAGTATGACCGATCGTCCTCCAGGATTTTCAACCCTCGCAGTGCACGCCGGCGCGCAACCCGATCCCACGACCGGCGCGCGCGCAACCCCGATCTATCAAACCACGTCTTTCGTCTTTAACGACGCCGACCACGCGGCATCGCTGTTCGGCTTGCAGACGTTCGGAAATATTTACACCCGAATCGGAAACCCGACGCAAGCAGTGCTGGAAGAACGCGTCGCCGCGCTTGAGGGCGGCACCGCGGCATTGGCAACCGCTTCAGGCCACGCCGCGCAGGTCGTCGTCTTTCAGATGCTGCTCAACCCGGGCGACGAGTTTATCGCGGCACGCAAGCTCTATGGCGGCTCGATCAACCAGTTCACCCACGCGTTTAAGAGTTTCGGTTGGAACGTGGTGTGGGCCGATCCGGACGATATCGGCAGCTTCGAACGCGCGGTGACGCCGCACACCAAGGCGATCTTCATCGAGTCGATTGCCAATCCCGGCGGAACGATCACCGACATCGAAGCGATTGCGGCGGTGGCGCGCAAAGCCGGCGTTCCCTTGATTGTCGACAATACGCTGGCGACGCCCTGTCTGATCCGCCCGATCGACCACGGCGCCGACATTGTGGTGCATTCGCTGACCAAGTTTCTCGGAGGTCATGGCAATTCGCTTGGCGGTATCATCGTCGATGCCGGCACCTTCGATTGGTCGAAAGACAAAAAATATCCGATGCTGAGCGAGCCCCGGCCGGAATATCATGGCATCAGGATTCAAGAGACTTTCGGCAATTTTGCGTTTGCGACCGCCTGCCGCATGCTGGGCTTGCGCGATTTGGGGCCGGCGATCTCGCCGTTCAACGCATTTCTGATTCTGACCGGCATCGAAACGCTGCCGCTGCGGATGCAGAAGCATTGCGAAAACGCCAAGGCCATTGCCGAATGGCTTGCCGCGCATCCGGCGGTCGCTTCCGTCAATTATGCGGGATTGGCGGGCGATAAATATAATAATCTCGCGCGCAAATATGCGCCGAAGGGTGCGGGCGCGGTCTTCACCTTCAGCCTCAAAGGCGGCTATGACGCGGGTGTCAATCTGGTCTCCAAACTCAATCTATTCTCGCATCTGGCCAATGTCGGCGACACCCGCTCGCTGGTCATTCACCCGGCCTCGACCACCCACAGCCAATTGGATGATGCCGCCAAAATCAGATCGGGCGCGGCGCCTGACGTTGTGCGGCTGTCGATCGGAATAGAAGACAAGGAAGATTTGATCGCCGATCTCGATCAGGCGTTGCGATCGGGGAACTGAATTCGTTCCTCGTTAACGCTTCCCCCGGCATAGTTTGATTCTAATCGCTGTCGTGTGATTCGGAGCGGAACCATGCGTTGGATGCTACGGCTTGTGATGGCAATGCTTGTAATCGGCGCAAGCCATGCTGCCGATTTACCGCAATCCGACCAAGCGATGCATCGCAAGGCGCCGCGTCACGGTCACACGGCCATGATTGAGGAGGAATCCGACCTCCTCTTCACGCCGTCAGACGGCTTTCCCCGCATCCATTTTCCGCCCGGCACACCGCTCCTTTTGGGTTCCTCGGCGCTCCCCGGTTTTTATGGAACGACCCATTCCTACGAATATCAGGGACCCTATTACGGCGGGACGAATATCAACTACCGGTTCCAGTTGCCTTATGCCTGCGGCGTGCTCGGCTACTGTTGAGGCACGACGAATTAACCGGTTTGCGCGGCGGCCTGAGCGACTTTCCGCGTTGCGCGCGCATGGCGCGATCCCATCAGACGTTCCACCTGAAGAACCGCGAGCACCAAGACCGCGATCGCAACCGCCTGGTGGGTGAGCGCAAGATCCATCGGAACCTGATTGAGCAGCGTGAGAATGCCGAGCGTTGCTTGCAAAGCAAGGAGGCCAGCCAGCCATAACGCGCCATCCACCACCGCCTTGCTGGCGCGCGAAACGGCTGTGTCCACGGCATGAAGAATAGCTAAAACAAGCAGCGTGTACGCCGTCATGCGGTGCTCGAATTGCACGGTCAGCGTGTTCTCGAATAGATTTCGCCACCATGGCGCATCAAAAAAAAGCCGTGCGGCGGAGGGAATGAAGCCGCCGTCGATATCCGGCCAAGTATTGTAAATCTTGCCCGCGCGAAGTCCCGCCACCAGCGCGCCGAGATAGAGCTGAACAAATGTCAGTCCGAGGAGCGCCATCGCGCCGAATTTGAGCCGCGACCGCGCGGCCGAGGGCGCCGCCTCGCCCAGCCTCCGCACCGTCCAGACAATGCTCGCAAAGATGAGAAGCGCCAGCACGAGATGGGTAGCGAGGCGATATTGGGAAACTTCGGCCCGCTGCGAAAGCCCGGAGGCGACCATCCACCATCCGACCGCGCCTTGCAAAGCGCCGAGGCCGAAGATCAGCCATAACCGCCGCCGCAATTCGGCACCAAGCGCCCTGCGCCACAGCAACCAGAGAAACGGCAGCAAATAAACCGCACCGATCACACGTCCCAAAAGCCTGTGGCTCCACTCCCACCAAAAGATCGTCTTGAACTCTTCCAGCGACATGCCGGAATTGAGCTGGCGGTATTGCGGAATCGTTTTGTAGGCGTCGAAGGCATCTTCCCATTGTGCCGCGTCGAGCGGGGGCAAAACGCCAGTGACAGGCTTCCACTCGACAATCGACAGTCCGGACTCCGTCAGGCGGGTGGCGCCGCCCACCAGCACCATGATTGCGATCAGCGCAGCGACCGCGGTCAACCACCGGCGGAGAAAGCGAGTATCCGAGTCTGGAGAGACGGCCATGTCAGTCATCGGCGCCTTTACTTGATTGAAATTGGGCGCACTCTATAGTCCACCCTTCCCCATGCGCAAGACGCGCTTTCGATGCCAAACCGGCGATTTGCCTCATGAAAATTCGTACCCGAAAATTGCTTGGAACGATTGCAATGTTGCTGTTGGTCGTGGTGTGGTCGCTGATGGGCATGACGCTGGCGCAAACACCATGGCTTGCCAATTCCGGCTTGTTGCAAACGATCTTTTATGTCGTAGGCGGCCTTGGCTGGGTGGTGCCGGCTATGCCGTTGATTAGCTGGATGTCGCGGCCCGATGCTTAAGAACATCTTCAGGTTCTGACTGAATGACAACCGCGCTCACCTATTTGAAGTTCATGCACCAAAAACTTATTCCGCCCGAGGTTCGATTGTCACCACGAAATGCGGCCTCCACTCGCGCGCCAGCCTTTCCGCCTCCGCGATTTGCTCGCTTGTCATCAGCGCCATAAGCCTGTCGCGTTGTTCTAACGCTGTGAGTTTGGACGTATCGAACAGTTTAATGCCGAGCGGGCCAGGTGGCTTTGTATCGCCAAACGCCGCGGCCAAAGTGAACCACATGAGCGCCCGGACATAATCCTGAGCCGTGCCACGACCTGACGCGTACATGACTCCGATATTGTACTGCGGACTGTGTATCCACGTATCGCCGGGCCGCTCGTAAATCTTGTTCGCCGCCCGTCGATACCATCGAAATGCCTCGGCATCGTCTTGGGCAACGTGGAGGCCACGCTCGTAAGCGATGCCAATCACATTTTCCGCGTAGGACGAGCTTTGATCCGCGGCGATGCGATACCACTTAAAGGCTTCGCCAAGGTTTTGCGCCACGCCAAGTCCTAGAGCATAGGTATCCGC
>Ga0209168_10001849_pt1 | contig 15998 bp, 12 predicted proteins | sample Coa_R1_FD_187156 | JGI IMG/M metagenome (GOLD analysis project Ga0209168, IMG submission 187156) | Surface soil microbial communities from Centralia Pennsylvania, which are recovering from an underground coalmine fire - Coalmine... | ecosystem: Environmental > Terrestrial > Soil > Unclassified ... | reverse complement strand
TCCGCTCCGAGTTCTTCAACATCACCAATACGCCGAGCTACTTTATCGCCAACAACCAGAACTCGGACAGTACGACCAATCTGGTTCCACTCCAAGGCAACGCGCCCAACCCGGCCTTCGGCCAGATCGTGCGCACCAACCCCAACTACACGCCGCGAGCGATCCAGTTGGCCATGAAAGTGACGTTCTAACACTCTAAACGAATAGCTTCTTTTCAATAAAGCGCAAGTAACCAGCCGGCGGATGGATTTAAACCCCATCTGCCGGAATTCCCATTTTGATACATGAGAAAAATAAATCAGCAGAAATCAATCAAATCACCGTCATCAGTGGTAAAGTTGTTTTTGAAGCTTCCATGCCGAAAAGGCTCTCGAAGACTGCGAAACCATCCGCGTACTGAATGCCCGCCGCGGCGGGCTGAGTGCTAATTGCTGCCTTTGTAAGCCTTACCACCTATTACCTTCCAACCAGACTGATGAGACTATGGCGCCACACTGCCGCTCGCGCCTGCCCGTTCCGCTCGAGTCCGCATGCAAAGGAGCCACTTATGTTTTTCCGGTTTTGTCTGTCACTCACCTTCCTTGCGGGCATCGCTGCCGCCCAGACTACCTTCTCTGCCGTCAGCGGCAATAACACATCGGCTTCGTCCAACTTTCCCGGCAAGAGTGACACCCGTACCGGAGTGCTCAATGCAAACTATGAACCGGTTCCGGGCAACGTTTCCCATTTGGACACACACGACCTCGTCTTTCCCGGCTTCAAAGGCAAGATCCTGGTCAACTTTCTGAATTGGTTCTCCACCTCGGCCAACTGCACCACCAGCGACGCCGGACTTTGCGGCCAGGGTCCATTGCGCGAGACCTGCAACACCTTCATGCTGACTGACTACAACTCCAACGATCTGAATCAGGTGCACGATCAGATGAACGATGTCGCGGCGCGCCACTTCGACGGCGCCATGATCACCTACGAAGCCAACACTCCAACCGGAATCGAAGACGGCGCCATGCGTGCCGTCCGTGACGACCTGAACGCGCGCTGTAGCTCCTCCGGCTGCCCTTTGCAGTTCGCGGTGCTCACCGATGGCAGTGAACTCTTCCGCACTCCCGGATTTGCCGGGGCCGCCGCCTGCCCCACCCAGACGAATCCAATCTCCTGCACCACGTCTCCCATCCAGCCGCCGCCTGCAACCAACGAAAACTGCCTCATCGCTCACCTCAAGGACGACTTCTGCTACCTGAACCAGACTTTCTTCGGAGCGCCATCCTATTTGAAGGTAAACGGCCATCCCGTCTGGCAGGGCTTCATCAATGAAAGTGGCTGGAATCTGCCGCTCACCGGAGCTGCTCCCTCGTGGCAGGATCTGTGGGTTCACATGCAGGACTTCGTATCGAACCTGCCGGCCAACTGCCCGGCATTCAGCTCCCGTTATGCCGGCGCTACCAGCAATGGCGTTCCCGATTTGGAATTTGAAAATAACGGCGGCTTTAACCAGGATGGGCAATCGTCGAACAGCCAGGGCGCCTTCGCCTGGATCCATCCGGGCAATGGCGTATCCGGCCAGACGACTGCGGTAACCAACGATCTGAATAGCCTGAAATCGTTTTATCAGACCGCGCAAATCAACCCCGGCAAGAACGCCTGGGGCGCGGCCTTCGCCGGCTTCAATGACGTGATGGCCGGCTGGTCGCCCCCGCCGCCCGCAGGGCAGCCGCTCACGGCCGGTGGACGGCTGGAAGACAACGGATGCGGCCGCACCTGGCTCAAGACGCTGGCCGCCGCCGCCCCCTTCGCGCCCGCATTCATGCAGGCGGTCACCTGGAGCGACTATGATGAGGGAACTGAGATCGAAACCGGAATCGACAACTGCGTAAGCAGCGTCACCGCCGCGATGGGCACAAGCGCCTTAGCCAATACGCTCACCTGGACTGTCAACTTCTCCACCCGCGTGGATGGCAGCACCGGCGACGATTCCACCATCGATCGTTTCAACATCTATGACTCCCAGGATGGCGAGACCCTCACTCTGGCGGCCGCTCTCTGCAACCCGGGCGGCACGGCAGCAAACAGCGACCACCTCTGTTCCGCTACCGGATCCCCCACGCGCTCAATAGATTTGAAAAACCTGATCACCAGCGTCGGGATGCATAAACTCTTCGTGCAAGCGGTGGGAAAGCCTTCCATTCTGAACCACATCACCACCCAGGCGGTGAACTATGTGCCTGTTCGGGTGACAGTGACCAGTCAAACCACCGGGAGCGCCGGCGCAACCGTGACCGTTGCTGCCAACGCATCTTCCGCAGCCACCATGTCGGGCTGGGCAATCTACGTAAACAATACCCAGCGATTTAACACCGGCGCCGCCAATTCGATCTCGGCATCCGTGCCTCTTCAGTCCGGCACAAACACCATCGTAGTCCGCGCCTGGAACACCACCGGCTTCTTCGGCGACGAGACATTCACCCTCACGCACTAATTGGGTAGAGTTAGGTTTCCTACTTGACTTCGCGCAAGCGGCCGCTGCTCACATCGTAGATAAATCCCCGCGCCGAGATCTCTTTGGGAACCCAGGGATGGGTGCGCAGTTTCTGCAGTTGGTGACGCACGTTCTCCTCGATATTCTGAAAGGCAAAGAAGAATGCGGGAGCGATAGCTGCGGTCCCGGTGCGGTTCTGGATGCGCGTGCGTATGTCCTGCTCGCTGGTGTGCATCAGGCCGCAATCGGTGTGGTTGATGACCATGATTTCCTGGGTGTCGAGGAGGTAGTGCGATATGAGCAGCGAGCGCAGGCTATCGTCGGTCACAATACCACCCGCGTTGCGGATGATGTGCGCGTCTCCGGTGGTCAACCCCAGGGTACGGATGGAAAGCCGGGTGTCCATGCAAGTAAGGATGGCAAGCTGGCGCGCCGGACGCGGAGTAAGGCGGCGCAACTCGTGGGTACGCGAGTAAATCTCGTTGGCTTCCAGAACTTCGTCGATTACGCTCATGGCCAGACCAGTCTAGCAAAGCCTGAGAAGGTTCGAACTCTGCCTCGTGGTTCGCGAGCTGACTTTCTCGGCGTGATTGCTTCCATGGCGTATGACGACTGCAAAGGCACGAGGGCGCCGCCCGTGGCGTGGATCTTGCAGATAGCTCCAACCGGACGCGCCAGGTTCCAGGCCCTGGTCGTCTCCGGGGAGTCGCACTTTGCCCAACTCAAAAATAAAGCTCGCCTGACCAACCCAATTCGTCTCCAGCACCAGAAAATTTAACACAATCTATATCTTGTCGAAATTTGCACGTCACAGTCGCTGCTTAAACTTCTGCCAGGTTGTTTTCAATCTTAGGAGGAAAGCATGCATCGTAGTGACACAGGAAAATGGCGGGCGAGAACTATTGCTTGCGCGTCCGTCTTGGCCTTGTCGGTTTTTGGCTTTGGGTCATTGGCCCAGGCCCAGGCCGATCCGGATAAAGCAGTCGACAAGATCAAGACCGCGACGCCGATCAAGCACGTCATCATCATCGTTGGCGAAAATCGTAGCTTCGATCACCTTTTCGCCACCTATGAGCCAAAAAACCGGCACGAGAGGGTGTTGAATCTTCTGTCCGAGGGCATCGTCAATGAGGATGGCTCGCCGGGACCGAATTTCGCCAAGGCGCATCAATTCAAGATCGTGTCCGCCCCGAATGGTGGCAAATTTTTCTCGAGCGCGGATCTGGCGCAAAAACAACTCTACGCGACTCTGCCGGCGCCCGATGTGGCTGGCGTTGGCGCGGTATCGCCCTATTTGCCCGTTTTGAGCATCCCCGGCGGGGATCCCGGCCTGTCCCCTGCGGATCAATTCCTGTTCGGCACCGGAGGTACGGGTTTGGGCTTCACGCTGGGTCCGGATGTACGCATCACGAACGTGAACAACCTGCCGCCGGGTCCATTCCAGATGACCGGCCCGGCCATGCCGTTCGATGCCTTCACCGGCGACACGATCCATCAGTACTTCCAGATGGTTCAGCAGATGGACTGCGCCATCGACAAAGAGCACGTATCGAAGCACAACCCGACAGGTTGTCTCCATGACCTGCAGTCGGCGGTTACCACCACCTACAACACGCCACCCACGGGGACGCCGCATGACACCGGGCAAACCATGGCCTTCTTCAATATGCAGAACGGTGATGCGCCATTCTTCAAGTCGCTCGCGGACGCCTACACCATGAGTGACAATTATCACCAGCCCGTTCTAGGCGGCACGGGTCCGAATAGCCAGCCCCTTGGTTTTGCCGACCAGGTCTTTTTCAGCGATGGCCATGGCAACCCAGCAACACCGCCGGCGGCCAACATCTACAATCCCGATCCGCAAGCTGGAACGCTCAACCTCTATACGCATCGCGCGCAGTGGTTCAATTGCTCTGACGTGAATCAGCCCGGCATCGCCGCCATCACAAATTATCTGAATGCGCTGCCCTATGCGCTACAGACCAGGTGCGGAGCGGGCCAGTTCTGGCAGGCTGTCAACATCAACCCCGCCTTCACGCCTAAAGGAACGGTGCAGGGCCGTCTCGTCGTTCCGCAGACAATGCAACGCAGCATCGGCGACGTGCTGAGTGCCAGCAATATTCCCTGGAAATATTATGGTGGCGGTTTTAATGCCTCTGGAACGGCCAGCCCCTTCAACGGGAGCTATTGCAATATCTGCAACCCGTTCGAGTACGAAGCAGCCTATCCGACCATGGTGGCGGATCACATGCGGGACGTCACTGATCTTTTCACCGATCTCGCCAACGGCACTCTTCCTGCGGTTTCCTATGTGAAGCCGGACGGTCTCATGGACGGCCATCCCGCTTCCTCGAAATGGACTCTCTTCGAGGCCTTCGCTCAAAACATCGTGGAACTCGCGCAAAGCAACCGGGAACAATGGGCCGAAACCGCGATTTTTATCACCGTGGACGAGGGCGGCGGCTTCTATGACTCGGGCTTCATCCAGCCGGTTGATTTCTTCGGCACAGGTCCGCGCATTCCTATGATCGCCGTTTCTCCCTTCTCGACTGGTGGCCATATCAGCCACGTCTATAACGAGCATTCTTCCTTCGTCAAGTTTGTCGAACGAAACTGGATGCTCCATACCACTCTCAGCACCCGCAGCCGCGACAATCTACCCAATCCACGCATGGACAACGATAAAGACGACGACGACGGCGATGCCTATATTCCCCGCAACATGCCGGCCATCGGGGATTTGTTCGACCTGTTCGACTTTGATCATCATGATCGCGACCATGACCACGATCACGATCGTGATTAGCACTGATGTCGGAGATTAGCCCCGATGGTCTACCGTCGGTGAGGCCCTTGGTCGTTTTTCGACTGAGGGCCTTTTAGTTTTGGAAACGGTGATTCTCTTCTTACCTGCGTCTGCCAGGGGTTTTAGGCCTTCATCCGCCGTGAGAGTACGATCACCAAGACCCCGACCACGGCAAGGATCGCGCCACGATAGATCCAAGGCGCCTGATTGATCATGAAGTTGCCTGGCGGATAGGGAAAATAGCCGCTGCCTTGCCCCATCCACACCAAGCCAAGCAAGGTCGCGAGCACGCCCAAGATCAACAATACGGTTTTTAAAATCTTCATCTCATACCCTCCGTCTTGATGGTATTGCGGTTGCAATAGGACCGGAAGAGGATTTTTGCGGAACTCGGCCGTTTGGACAGAAGGGGCGAGTCCGGCTGGATCTCGCGGTCGTTCACCTCGAATGATACCTCGTCGACCGCCACGGTAGAGCCGTAGGTTTTGCCAAATGGGGACTTGAATGACTGGACACCTCATCGTTTGCAAAAATCGCAGATTTTATTGAGCCAGATTGGTGCAAAATAGAAAGTTCCTATTGACAAGGGGGTAGGCCCCCGAATGTTAAAGGAACGAATGGTGCTCAATCAGAAGGAACGAGACTGGTTGCAGTGGTTGCACCAGGCAAAGAGGAGACAGGTCACGCAGAGGGAAGCGGCGGATGCAGGTCAGTGAGCGTTGGGTTCGCATCCTCAAGCGATGATGGAAAGGGGTTAGATGCCCAACGGAGGTCCCGACAACTGCGGCACGTGCGGCTTCAATCGCCGCAACCGGGGCATCTGGCGAAATCCCGCGCCTGGTGGCCACGAGCCGCCATACTGCGAGATTCGCGGCGTGATCGTGCTTGTCGACCATTGGACCTACTGCCAGAACTGGCATACGCGCACGCGCAAACCAATCGGCCCCATCTATGCGTCCGGTCTCTACGAAGCAGGATACCGTCGAATTCCCTGGCATGGTGCAGTGGAACCGGAGCACATGGGTGCTGGTACGTGCAGCGAATGCGGCCAGGCTTTTGCTCAAGGTATCGCTGTCGCTGTCACCGAAGCCGCGCCGCGCTCTTTCTGCAGCAACCTCCATTATCTTCAATGGTGGAAACGTGAGCACCCGCAAGAAGATGCGCCCATGAGTGAAAACATCTGGGAGCACTGACCGGCATTGCAAGGAGACCAGTTGGCAACACAGCGGTAAATGCCGGCTGCAACCAACACCGGCGCGCGGTTCGGCAAAAATGATGCTCATTGGCGCTTGAGTGCCTGACCAAACGAGATCGTCTCGCCGGTGAAGGTGGTTACACGCAAATCGCATGCCCACTTGCCCAGGGTCGCGCCCACCAGCCACTCCGGGAGCATCCAAAACGCCGCAGTGGCGGGCACGAGCAGGAGCGCTGGTGTCCCAGTCAATGTTGTATCGCCAAATGGGACCGATAAAACGCCCGTGGAAGGGGGCTCGACTGGGCCGTTTTCCCTCGTCCCAGGGCACCTTAGTAACCTTTAACAAACTCGGAAGTTCAGAGTACCTTAGTTCTCCGAAGGCATATGGCCCTCAATTAGGGAGGCCCCAAGAAGGGGCAATCAGTGATTAGAGAATTTCAATCCAACGGAAACGCCTCCAGGGAAGCCAGAGGAGGGCAGGAGTTCACCGTGTCGTCATCAAGAGCCAGAGTCCGGACCAAATCGGTTATTCCGCTTCACGTGATTCGCAAGAGCAGGGGTGAAAGGCAGCTTGCCCACACCCTGGATATTACTGATGTCTCAGCCAGGATTGGCGGCCTGAATTTCACTCTTGAGCCAGGCGAAGTGGTTGAAATTCTTCGCGGACCGGTCAGAAGCAGGTTTCAGGTCCGTTGGGTCGGAGAATCTGGCACGGCGCTGGAAGGACAAGCAGGGATTCTAAGTCTTGAACCAGGCAAACCCGTTTGGGGTGTACATTTGCCCCAGAATCGAGCTGAAAATCCGGCAAACGCTGATCCGCCAGGGAGTGCTGTGCGACCCACGCGTTCATCGTCGCACGTACCAGGAAGTAAACGGTGGCATGAGCGCTGCCATTGCAGCGGCATAGCGACCATCAAAACAGCAAGAGCCTCTTTTCCTATCCATGGCCAGATCAAGGACATTTCTGAGAGCGGTGTTTACGTTGAGATAAGTACTCCATTGCCCCGCAGAACGGACGTGATCCTCGATATGAGAGTTGAAAATTTCCGAATTGAGGCAACCGGAACCGTGCGAACCAGCTATCCCCTGCTTGGAATGGGCATTACGTTCAAGGACCTCACGGATTCAAACCGGGAAATGCTGGCGCTCTTACTGGCCAGGCTCAACCAGGGGGACTTTAGGGAGCCTGGGGATCCGCTGCCGCCCTATCCCGTTCCCGTAGAGGCATTTCCTGCGGAGGCACAGGAACCTGAACCGGATCTCGCAAAGGATGTGCCGCCACAGAACACCGAACGCTATCGCGTGCGCGTGCTCGCGATGGCCTGCCATACCTTAACGACAAACTTCGATGCCTGGACTCGCAGTTGGTCTCCCGATGAGATCGAGGAACTGCGGGTGGCGGTCGCCGGGCTTCACCAGAAACTGACAGCATCACCAGAGTTTGCCGTTGGTAACTTACCTCTCTCCAGTGTCCTCAACTCAGAAAGCCAGGAGTCCTGAGGATTTGCCTCGCTCAACCGCAGGTAATCTGTTCTTGCTGCTGGGACGCTCCCACTTGCCTTGCCTGCAGTTGAATTGCGCGGAGACGATTCTGTCCTTCATGAAACCGGTTCTGTGTTCAATATGGCTTCACCTTGCGCATGTGGCCTGAATTTGAACGTGTTGCGTCCATCCTCTTTGGCGCTATAGAGCGCCAGGTCGGCGCGTTTTAACAATGCGCTCACATTCTCTTGTGGGCTCGCGATACTGGCGCCGAGGCTGACCGTAACCTTAATGTTTACGTCGACAATTCGAAGGGGATGGTTGGCGACGGATTGCCGTAGTCGTTCAGCTATCTCCAGCGTGTCCTTGGCTTCACAACCTGGTGCGATGATCAGGAATTCCTCACCGCCATAGCGGCCCAGGAAATCATAAGACCGCAAACTGGATCGCATTCTGGCCGCAATTTCGTGCAGCACCTCGTCCCCAGTATTGTGGCCGTACGTGTCATTGATCGCTTTGAAATGGTCTACATCGGCCAGGATGGCGCCCAAAGCAACGCCTTCCCGCTCGCATCTGGCCGCCTCACGCTCGAGCAGGCTCATAATAGTTCCGCGATTGTAAAGGCCGGTCAGTGCATCATGGCTGGCTCGGAACTCTGCCGCTGAGAGTGCGCACACCAGGCGTTTCTGGAGGTCGATGATGCGTTCTCCCACGCGCAAGCGTGCTTGTAGTTCCTGTGGATCAAACGGCTTTGTCAGGTAGTCATCGGCTCCTGAGTTCAGGCCCAGCAGTATGTCTGATTTATGGGTCTTGCCCGTCAGCAACAGTACGTAAGTATAGGAATCGGGTTTGGCATTGCGCAGCCGCTGAACGACTTCAGGCCCATTCAGGCCGGGCATCATCCAGTCCAGAATGGCCAGACTGGGTGCATCCTCGCTCTGAAGTTCACTCAGGGCCGCCATGCCGTCCTTGACTTCCGTGACCTGGTAACCCCAGTCATCCAGCAGCCTGCGCAGCAGACGCCGGGAGACAGCGCCATCTTCTGCAATCAGGATTTTTGTAACCATTATCTCCTTCCTCTTTCCCCTACCCATCGAGCCTCGTCACGCTGCTCCGGCGCAGGAACGGTGGGAAAGATGGAAGGCTCCCTCGGGGCGTCCCGACGGTGAGCATCAAATCCCTTCCTTCTGCGCAAGGAAGTGCGTGGATTCGCACTCCTTGTCAGAAGCATCGGCAGATTCCGCCTGTAGATTTAGAGCACGATCTTAGAGCCGGGACCAGCGGGGCCGGTGCCATGGCCGCCGTTTATGGCTGGTACCCGGGCCGCTCGCTGGGTTCTGCTCTTCCTGCCGAAGGCCCGCCGTGGCGGGTGACCTGTCCCCTGTTTTCTTGGTTGTGGTTTTGCTAAATACCAAATACTAAGTACTAAATACTCGCTGGGTTTTTGGGTTCCTGCCGAAGGCCCGCCGTGGCGGGTCCCCTTCCGGCCCGCCTGCATTTTTCAAAAAGAAATTCCCGCAATGGTGCTGATACCTCTGTCTCGATAGGAGAGTCATTTTTCTTAGAAAAATCTCATGAAGGTGTTACATTTATCCGGCTACCGGTGTCTATTTCCCCAAATGATGTCCACCACCGGATTGGCGCGTTCCCATTTGAACGACCGTGCGGACGCCTGTAGACCGGCAGTCCGTTGAACTGGGGCAGATCTCATGATCCTTAACCGCAAGTTCTGAGCTTGCGTCATCGCGCCCCGTGCCCTTTGGGGCTTTCCCAAAAAGCAACAAATGCAAAACTTAATCCAACATGGAGAAACAACGAAATGCAAGTTGCAAGGTCAAAGAAGAGTAACGCCCCTTTGTACCATGCCATCGTGGCCGCCCTGCTTTTTTTGCCGGTGCATGGATACGCGCAAACAACAACACCTTCGCCTACGCCTGTGGACCCGGGCCCGCGTCCGGTGGGAAACCAGACCAAAATATTTCCCGGAGCGCAGTTTGACAATAACGGTGTCCTTACAACGCTCCTGACAGTACCAATCGTTAATTTCCACCAGCCGCCCGATCAGCTTGGCGATGAGGGCGCCGGACAGGTGCTCCAGTTCACCAATACGCCCGGCACGCCAGACCACACTACGGCTTTTTTTTGGGGCAACAGTGTGGCCGTGTTCGGGCAAAACGTTTCGGTAGATGGCGCGCCTGACGCAAACGGGAATCCTACAATCCCGGGGCTGGGGCCGGCCTTCAATGGGACGAGTTGTTTTATGTGCCATTCGCAGCCAACGATTGGAGGCACCAGCCCGGGTATCGGGACAAACGGATTTACACAGAACCCGCAAATCACCGCCGCCAAGGCCCTGGGCGCGAAGAATGTGGTGCCGGCGTTCGTTACAGCCAATGGCCCGATTCAGGAGGCCCGTTTCATCTTCGATCTCACCAAGGACCCCGCCGGTAACACATTGGATGGCGGTGTGCATGAGCTTTTCACCACACAGGGACGGAGTGATGCCGGAAACTGTGTGCTGGCGCAGCCGGATTTTCCCACCCAACGCTCGCTTCACAATGTGATTCTCCGTACTCCCACGCCTACTTTTGGCCTGGGACTGGTGGAAAACACTTCGGAAGCCACCTTTCAGGCCTACCTGAACAGCATTGCCACCGCAGCAGGTTCGCTGGGTACTCCGATTCACGGCCATTTCAATCATGATCCAAACGACGGCGCCATGAGCAAATTCGGCTGGAAGGCGCAGAACAAGTCCCTGTTGCTCTTTGCCGGAGAAGCCGCCAATGTCGAATTGGGCTTGACCAATGAGCTCTTCAACAATGAGAAGGTGCCGGGATCGGGATGCATCAGCACCAGCACTTTTGGCAACGGCATCGTGCCCAGCGGAATATCGGCGTTCGGGACGCCGGAAGACAACACGCGCGTGGCTTTTCTTGACGGAGCTCTTCCTCAAGATGAAGATTCCTTGATATCTTCGGCCATCGAGAACTTTGCCATTTTCATGCGCATCAACGGCGCTCCAAGCGAGTGCGCTTACGATAGCGGTCTGGACAGCACTGGCGCGGCCCAATGCGTTGCATTCGCCAGCAGCCCTAACGCCGCCAAGATCTTGCGCGGACAAACACTCTTTGATCTTCCTGCTAACGGGGGCGTCGGCTGTGCTTTCTGCCATTCCAACCAGCCTTTTCTAACCGATCCATCGCCAGTCACGGGTTTGAACAGCCGCCTTTACAAGCCTTTCTCTGATTTTGCCTTGCACCACATGGGATCCAAGCTGGCTGACGGTATCAACCAGGGCCAGGCCGGTCCGGACGAGTTTCGCACCGCGCCCCTCTGGGGGATTGGTCAGCGCCTCTTCTTCCTGCATGACGGCCGCACTTCGGACCTGCTGCAGGCGATTCTGGACCATTCCAGCGATGCTACCGTCTGCTTCGAGACCAGTTCATCGGAGAGTATCACTGTTGCCGGGCATGCCTTCAATCCCACCACCACCACCAAGTCCTGCGGATCGGAGGCCAATACGGTCATCGAGAACTTCCAGAAGCTGAGCGTCGACGATAGGAACAGTCTTCTTAAGTTCTTACGCTCACTCTAGCTTCGCATCACCCGTAGCATTACAGCGCCTGGGCCTCTCCTGATGAATAGAGAGACCCAGGCGCGATACGCAGGTAATCTTTCTAGCGGCCCTAAGCGGCCTTACAGATTCGCGTCTTTCGCGCAGATTCGCGGCCAAAAGAACTTTCCGGTGAAATTACCAACTTACCAACTTACCCAATTACCAAATGCTCAGAGTTGATCCACGATCTCCGGAAACTCATAAAACCCAATCTTCCCCTTGATCCATTCCGCGCCCCGCGCCGCGCCCTCAGCAAAACCCAGCCGGGACTTGGCATCGTGACTTAGCAGGATGGTATCGTTGGCCGAATCGATCACCACCAGATGCATCCCGACTGTGTCGCCTTCCCGCACAGATGCAATCTCCACCTTCTGTCCGCTGTCAGCTTCAAGGATCTTCTGGATGGTTGCCGCGGTGCCCGAGGGCTTGTCTTTCTTTTGCGAATGATGTTTCTCGACAATATTAGCGCGATAGCCCTTGGTCATCGCCGGCGCCAGCGCCCGGATGGCTTTGAAGAACAGGTTCACGCCTACAGAGAAATTCGATCCATAGAGAAACGCCGTCTTGCGCTCCTTCACCAGTTCGCGCACTTTTTCCAGATGCTGTTGCCATCCCGTAGTGCCCACAACCATGGGGACGCCTGCCTCCGCGCAGCGGATAATATTGGCAATCACGGCAAGCGGCGTGGTGAAGTCGATCACCACATCAATCTCGCGAAGGAGTTCCGGCGTCAGGCCCCGTCCATCCTGGTTGTCTTGGCTGGCCAGCGAGCGCACTTCATGCCCGCGCTCCGTGGCTACCTCAGCCACCAGCGCGCCGGTCTTGCCGCGTCCCAGCACCAGCAATTTCATGCGAACACCTCGGGATCGACGTCTGAAAAGAAAACACTGTGGAGACGCGAGACTACCCTCGGCACATCGGCTTCGTCAACCACAAAACTGATGTTGATCTCCGATGCGCCCTGGGAAATCATGTGAATATTCACATCGGGGATGGCGGTGAAAACTTTGGCGGCAATTCCCGGCGTGCTGCGGATGTTTTCGCCTACCAGGCAGACAATCGCTTTTCTGCCTTCATACTTCACGTCGGCCAGCTTGCCCAGGTCAGCCGCAATCGCAGCTATGGACTCATTGGAATCCACCGTGATGGACACGCTGACCTCTGACGTGGAAACCATGTCCACCGCGCAGCGATGATTGGCAAAGACCTCAAAAATGCTTTTCAGGAACCCGTGCGCCATCAGCATGCGCGTAGCCACCACGTCCACCACCGTGATCCGTTTTTTGGCGGTAATGGCCTTGAAAATGCTTTTGCTCTTCGGAGCTTTGCTGGTGATGCGGGTGCCTTCATTCGTGGGGTTGCGGGAATTCAGGATCAGCACCGGAATATTCTTCTGAATCGCCGGCAGAAGCGTGGCGGGATGCAGCACCTTAGCGCCGAAATAAGCCAATTCCGCCGCCTCCTCAAAGCTGATGGTCTTGATGCGGCGCGCTTGCGGACAGAGTCCGGGATCGGTGGTCAGCATCCCGTCTACGTCGGTCCAGATCTCGATGCGCTCTGCGTCGAGGCCCGCGCCGGCAATGGCCGCGGTGAAATCGGAGCCCCCGCGTCCGATCGTGGTGGAGATTCCTTCACGGGTCGAGCCGATAAAGCCGCCCATCACCGGCACTCGCCCTCGGTCCAGCAGCGGCTTCACCGTCTCGCGCAGGCGCGAGTTGGTTTCCTCAAAATCCGGAACAGCTTTAGTAAAATTTGCGTCGGTAATAATGCACTGGCGTGAATCCACGTGCGTGGCATTCAGGCCGCGCAGCGAGAATGCCGCTGTCACGATCTTTGACGAGACGCGCTCGCCGAACCCGGCAATGTTGTCCGTAGTGCGCGGCGTGAGTTCGCCCACCGCCACCACGCCGCGCAGCAATTCATTCAGGCCGTTGAACTCCTCTTCCAGTTCGGCGTGGATCTGCGCAAATTTCCCCGTGCCCAGAAGATCGGAAGCAGTGTTGAAGTGCCGTTCGCGCGCCGCCAGGGAAAGTTCCAGGGCCTTATCGCGATTCCCAGCCCCGGCAGCGGACGCCATGGCGAGTAGCTGGTCCGTCATCTTGGCCAGCGCGCTCACCACCACCACGGGATGTTCCGGCACGCGCTCCCGCACAATGGCGGCCGCGCGGTCGATGGCCTGCGCGTCCTGCACGGACGTGCCGCCAAATTTCATCACGATCATGAACGCAGCTCCCGCGGACGAGCCCCGTAGGGGCGGCATACACCCGCTCGTGACCATAAGCCGCTCGGTGGTGCCGCAAGCTTACCAACCCTGTCATCTTGAGCCCCCAACCGGCCGCAGCCGGTTAAAGGAGCAATGAAGAATTCAAAATAAGCGTCATCCCGAGACATGACCGGCTCGCCGGGCATGTGGAGGGACCTTGTGTTTGCTTTCCGCGCATTTTGTTCATGAGCGGAGCCCGCCGCGGCGGGCGTAGCCGAAGGAATCCCGATGCTCTTGAACCTGATCATGCTGCTGTAGGGAATTCTCACAGAAACGTTCTCGCAGGAATCTACGCTGCCCGTGAATCGACCGCACTACCTAAGAGAGTTTAACAGCGGCAAAAGCATCTTGTTCGGATAGAGAAACCCAAAAGTAACCCGGAGAAAACCCCGCTCAGCGGATGTACCCCTGCGCTTTCAGGAGTTCACCATTGAGAACCGCCGCCCCGGCTGCGCCGCGGATCGTGTTGTGGGAGAGCACCGTGAATCTCCAGTCGAACAAATTGCAGGGACGCAGCCTTCCCACCACCGCTGCCATGCCTCCGCCGCGGTTGATGTCCAGTCGCGGCTGTGGCCGGTCCGGAGCCGGATCGTAAATGACCGGCTGTGGCGGCGCGGTGGGCAGGTTGAGCTTCTGCGCCGTGCAGCGGAAATCGTTCCACGCGGCGATGATCTCCTCCGGCTGCGCCGCTGAGTGCAGCTTCACTGAAACTGACTCCGTGTGTCCATCCTCCACCGCCACGCGGTTGCAGTGCGCGCTCAAAGTGATCTTGGCCGGCGATACAGAGCTGCCATTCAACGCGCCCAGCAGCTTCTGGGATTCTTCTTCCATCTTGTGCTCTTCATTGGCGATGTAGGGAATCACGTTGCCCAGGATGTCCAGCGATGCTACGCCGGGATAGCCTGCGCCGCTCACCGCCTGCATGGTGGCGACAAAAACTTTGTCCACTCCGAATCTGCGGTGCAGTGGCGCCAGCGCCAGCACCAGGCCAATGGCGGAGCAATTGGGATTGGTGACAATAAAGCCGCCTTTGTCCTTGTACCATTTCTGGATCTTGAGCAACTCCACGTGGTCGCTGTTGACCTCTGGGATCACCAGCGGAACGTCCTGCTGCATGCGAAACGAACTGGAGTTGGAAACCACGGCGCAGCCGGCGGCGGCAAACCGCGGCTCAAGCTCGGTGGCCGCAGTGGAATCCAGGGCGGCAAAGATCAATCGCGGTGCGCCTTCAGGGACGGCGGGCGAAACCTTCATTCCAGCAATGCGCGCCGGCAGCGGCGTATTCAATCGCCACTTGCAGGCATCCGTATAGACCTTTTCCGCGGACCGGTCGGAAGCGGCCATCCACGTGATTTCAAACCACGGATGATGTTCCAGAAGCTGTATGAAACGCTGCCCCACGGTCCCGGTAGCCCCGAGAATCCCCACAGAAATCTTCGTTGTCATGGCGCTTAAATTTTAACATTGCCCCATTGTCGGCAATGACGGCTCCGGCGATCGGTTTGAACATTGGTAACCACCTTGATTGATCTCAGCAAAGAGTTGCGAACGAGGGTTTCCGATCTTCTCAAGGGCACAGCATGAAACGCATTTGAAAAAAATGCGTCGCTCCGTCGCCCGAAAAACCCCATTATGTCGTTTACAAACAACATCCCTTGTGCGGCAGACTCAACGCCAGCATAACGAGGAGACCACCCCGCATTAGCTGCCCATTATGCCAGCGTCCTCTCCGCAAAATATTCCCCAGCCTTATCCCAAAGCAAACGCAGAGAATCTCAGCGCCTATTGAAATCAAGAAGGGCAAAATGAACCGCCATGGCCGTTCAATCCCTACCAATGCCACCTATGTCGGCCGGGAGTGGGAAGAAGCATCTGTTGGCGCCCAACTAAGAGTTATGAATGAGTGTGGCTTAGCAAGTCTCGATGAAATCTATGCGGCGCGAGAGATCGAATCCGAATCATGATGCTCTCCGCGCGTAGCTATGGCATCGGCTGGCCCCTCTGTCAAGCACCTTATGCAGCTCGCGCGGCCACTGCTGCGCCTGCTCGATCTTCTTCTCGTCGTGGAACTGATAGAGAAACTTCCGTGCCGCTTCTGCACTCGGCACCTCATGTCCCAGCATCTCCTTTAAGCCTGCGTCTTCCCTCAGTTGCTCAAAG
>Ga0209168_10001847_pt1 | contig 16016 bp, 13 predicted proteins | sample Coa_R1_FD_187156 | JGI IMG/M metagenome (GOLD analysis project Ga0209168, IMG submission 187156) | Surface soil microbial communities from Centralia Pennsylvania, which are recovering from an underground coalmine fire - Coalmine... | ecosystem: Environmental > Terrestrial > Soil > Unclassified ... | reverse complement strand
GCGCTTCGGGGGACCAGCCGAACAGGTGGCGAGTCAGCTTATAAGCGCAGCAACACTCGGTTGTGTCGGGGCCGAGTTCGGTGGAGAGATGGCCGGGATCGGTGTTCCACGACTCTCGATTGCTGGTGCCACCGGTGCAGTAAGAGCGCTCGCTGACGACCTCATCCCAGAAATATTCGGCGATGTCGCGGTAACGGCTCCGGCCGGTAAGTTCGTAATAACGCGCCGCGGCGATCACTTGAGGAACATGCGTATTTACATGCAGTCCTTTGAGTTCGTCGCGATGAGCGGCGAGCGGATCGAAGAACATCTTCTTGTCGAAGCGCTGGGCGATCTCGAGATAGTGTTCCTGGCCGGTTACGGCATAGAGGTTCGAAAGAACTTCACCCATGCCCCCGAATTCGGTGCCGAGCACGCGCTGCATGTGTTCGTAGCTCAGAGGCTCGGTATAGAGATCGACCCATCCGGCCATCTTCTGTGCGATATCGAGAGCCTGCTCGTTGCCGCAATAGGAGTACATGTCGAGCAGGCCGGCCATAATCTTATGGATCGTGTAAAACGGCGCCCAGACTTCTTGACGCTCGCGTAGACGATCGAAGAATTCGATGGGAAATGCGCTGAGATAGCCGCTCTTCAGCGCCGCTTGGCATTTGCCGAGTTCGGAAACCACCATGGTGGCGTTCTTCTTAAGGTCTTCATCGCCGCAAGAGGCATACATGAGAGCGGAGGCTGAGAGGTAATGCCCACCGGCATAGTGTCCGCGAAGTTCGCAGTCCGGTTTTTCCCAACCGCCAAGAGGCTCGGCCGAAGAGGGAAGGCCCGCGTTGATACGGAAGGTGTGTACGAGACGGTCTGGAGGCAATGAGCTCAGGAATCGACGATCGGCCTCCATGGCGATCTTGCATGGACCGTCTCCCAGACGGACTTGCTTGAGCGGGAAAGGCAGAACCTTCCATGCGACTTTCTCGCGAGTGAACTGCTGGCCGTCCTTGGTCGTCGTATTGATGAGGGGATCTTGCGCAGGAATAGCGGTCGCGATTCCTGGCAGGAAGCTGCTGCCGACTGCGGCCGCCGTGGTAGCCAGAAAATTTCGGCGGGACCATCGGGGAGATGTAGACATGTATTCCTCCTTCGCCGGCGGTTGCGGCAGTGCGAGCCCGAGTTTCTTATGCCCAGGTTCTCAGTCCAATAATGCCGTAATAGGCGAGGTAAGCGGTAGCGATGAGCAACGCCACCGAGACGATTAATGAAAATCTCCTGACCCGGGGGCGAACTCCGTCCACCGGACTGCTCCATACGGCGAAGATGCTGATGACAGATGCCAGCGCGAAGAGCGAAGTGGTCACAAAGATTGCCGCAGACCAGAACGTGAGGTTCCCCATGCGCTGAATCAGATCCTCGCCACTCACGATGACAACGGCGACCATGGCAACGAGACTCAGTACGGCAACCAGAGGCCACAACCGCATGCTGCGCTCGGCGGGACGGCGGCGCCGTTTGCTGATGCCTCCGAGGATCCAGAACGGCGCGTAGATCACGATTGCCAGCATCGAGAGGACAACAAAAACCGTGGCCAGAATCTTCGTAATCGCAAACCAAGCAGGGACGTGCTTCATCACGCCGCCGATGCCCGCTTGCACAAACAAACCATCCGCATTGGGAGTCAGCAAGGCGAACGTCGGAATGGGATCAGGCAAATCTTTCTTCGGCACATGGCGGAATTGTGCTCCGGAGACCGGAACAAAGACCTCATTCCAGTCTCCGAGGCCTGTCACGAGTAATTGGCCTTTGTCGAAATGAATCCAGCTGAGGCCGACCAGGCGGTCGATGAAGGTGGTCATCTTCACGCGCGAGGAGTCGGGTGCGTACCATCCGGCGTATTCAGCGGCATTTGGAGGCAACGGTGCCGGCGCAGGAATGGCCGGCTTCGTCAGATCCCTTGTGATGTAGGCACGTATGGCTTTGCCGACCCTTTCGAAGGCGTCGCCGTTCCCGCTATTAATGCTGAAAAAATATCCCACGTTCTGGTCGGGCATGTAGGACATGTCGGTCAATCCGCCTTCGACGCCACCGTCGTGCCCGTGATAGACGAAACCTTCCTGAATGCTCCAGTAATTGCTGAGGCCGTATGCAGCCTTCAGTCCATCTTTCGCGGCCCAGGTACTGGTGGAGATTTCCATGCGATCGATGTCTGATGCGGAAACGAGCTGCTTGCCGGCTACCGCACCGCGATTCAGATAGAACTGGACGTAGGCAGCCATGTCGTTGGCGGATGCGTTGATGGATCCGGCGGGGCGCTCAAGGATGTTCCAGTACCGATAAGGCGTCTTGCCATCGTTGTGATAAAGCGTTGTGCCAGTGCCTGGAGGCGGCGGAAAGTATGTCGCCGTTTTCATCCCGATGGGGCGGAAGAGATTTTGCTCGACGAAGTCTTCGATACGCTGGCCTGTCAGCTTCTCGACAATGTAAGCCGCGGATGGAGGCCCGGAGTTGCAATAGGCCATGCGCGTTCCAGGACGCCAGCGCGATGTGCGGGAGTGATGATCGTAGTCGAGCCCTTGCAGCGTAGTCATACTCGGCGGAGCGTCTTTGGCGTACTCGCGCAGGTGCATGTCGTCCCAGCCCGTGGTGTGCTCGAGCAGGTTGACGACGCGAATGGGGTCGGTGGATTCCCAGGGATTCTCGTACCAGAGATCCGGAGCGAGTTTGTGAACGGGATCTTCGAGCGACAGCTTGCCTTGGTCAGCCAGCATAAGGACCGAGAGCGACGTGAATGCTTTCGAAGTTGAGCCGATGCGGAATAGCGTATCGGCGGTCGTGGGACGATTGGCGGCGACGTCGGAGAAACCAAGCCCTGCGACCCATTCGGGGCCCTCTTTATGGACGATCGCGACGGATGCTCCGGGCGTGTGACTGTCCTTGAGAATCTTCTCGATTTGCTGGCGGAGTTCGTCGATCGATTGCGCGGGCTTCGGCTTTTCTTCTTTTTTGTCTTTATCGGCGGCGAACGAGAGGGAGATGGAAATGAAGAGAAAGGAGAGAACAACAGAGATGATCCGTTTCAAGGGCCTGATCCTCCACTAGGGCCGAGCGCAGCTCAGCGGATCATCTTACGACCGTGGAGTTAAATCTGGTAGTCGAGATCGTCCATCAAGTTTTGGACGGAGGGGTGGATGGGTTCCGTGGTGTGGTCTGCGCCTTCAAGGCGAGCAACCCGCTCGCGCAGCCTGCTCACTTCATTGGCGACGGAGGCCAGCGCTTCCGAGAGAGGATCGTTGATCTGTTTGGGATCGGTGATGACGACGCGCTTGCCTTCGCGAAAAACAATGTGGCCGGGAACTCCGACCACGGTTGAATTTTCGGGAACATTTCGCAGAACGACAGAGCCGGCGCCGATGCGGCAGTTCTTTCCGACGATGATATTGCCGAGAATCTTGGCTCCGCCTCCGACGACCACGCCGTCTTCGAGAGTGGGATGGCGCTTGCCGTGTTCTTTGCCGGTACCGCCGAGGGTGACACCTTGATACAAGGTGACATCGTCGCCCACGATTGAAGTTTCTCCGATCACCACGGCCATGCCGTGATCGATGAACAAGCGGCGGCCGATCTTTGCGCCGGGATGAATCTCAATTCCGGTTAACAGGCGCGCGACTTGGGAGAACCATCTTCCCATCAGGAAAAGACGATGATTCCAAAGCCAGTGATTGATGCGATAGAACCAGACGGCATGCAGTCCGGCATAGCAAAGAAATACTTCGAACCGGGATTTGGCCGCAGGGTCGTGCTCCATCACGTTGGTGATGTCTTCGTGAACGAGAGCAAAGAAATGCGGCATCGATGTCGGTACAGCGTTCAGGATGGAAGTGAAGCAGTGGGAATCTGCATCGCCTTCTCGCGCAACTCCTGAAACAGGATACTGCTCAGATAGCGTTCGCCGAATGACGGAATGATGACGACGATCAGCTTGCCGGCATTTTCGGCTCGCTTTGCGACCTGCAGAGCAGCCACGACAGCCGCTCCGGACGAGATGCCGACGAACAGGCCTTCCTCCTGCGGAAGTCGGCGAGCCATATTGATGGCTTCGTCGTTGGTGACCGTAATGACTTCATCGATGCAATCGCGCCGGAGAATACTCGGCACGAAACCGGCGCCAAGGCCCTGAATCTTGTGCGGAGACGGCTTGCCTCCAGAAAGCACGGGACTATCGGCTGGCTCGACGGCGATCGCTTTGAACGAAGGCTTCTTCGGCTTGATGTATTCGGAGACCCCTGTGATCGTGCCGCCCGTGCCGACGCCGGAGATCAGGATATCGACGCGACCGTCGGTATCGTTCCAGATTTCAGGGCCGGTGGTCTCGAAGTGAATCTTGGGATTGGCGGGGTTATCGAACTGCTGCAGCATGTAGGCGTCCGAAGTGTTGGCGAGAATCTCTTTCGCCTTGAGGATGGCGCCTGTCATGCCGCGCGGTCCGGGCGTTAGAACGAGCTCGGCGCCGAAGGCGAGCAGCAGCACCCGGCGCTCCAGGCTCATCGTATCGGGCATCACAATGATGAGCTTGTAGCCTTTGACAGCCGCAACGAAGGCGAGGCCGATACCGGTGTTGCCGCTGGTCGGCTCGATAAGAACCGTTTTGCCGGGATGGATTTTGCCGGCACGCTCGGCATCTTCGATCATGCTGACACCGATGCGGTCTTTCACACTATCCATCGGGTTCTGGCTTTCGAGTTTGGCGACCACTTCGGCGACGCAACCTTGCGTGACTTTGTTGAGCCGCACCAGCGGAGTATGTCCGATCAGTTCGGTGACATCCTTTGCAATTTGCATCTTGCCTCGCACTCCCAATCAGCATGGGCTGGACCGGGGAATCCCTTAATACTACCAACTCGATAGACATCGTGTCGGCGGAAAGGTGCAGCGGGAGTTCCGGCAGTTTCGGGAAGATGTAACAGCCCGGCTAGCGATGGGCAAGACCGTAGGCCACCGCTCCGGTGGAAGAGCCAATGTTCACGTAGGAAACGAGATGCTCGAGCGTGTGATGTCCCGTCTTGTGGAAGAAGTAACTGGCTGCGATTACGCCGGCCGTTTCCCCGGCGAAGTTCAGGGCAAGCGCGGGGGTGGAGCGACCAAAGACACGAACGACCGGGTTCAGTTCCTGGCCTCCATTCTGGAGATTGGAGCGAGTCACGGCGAAGTCAGCCGCATTCGATGCGGCTACAGCGGCAAAGAGAATGCTGTTCTTCCGGTCGAAGAATTTGTGGTTCTCAAAGGTCGGCTGCGGCATAACGGCCGGGGAAACCGAGACGGGCTCTGCGGAAGCCATGGGGGCGTCCGGGGTCGGCCCTTGCGCCAGCGCGGCGGTGCAACAAGGAAGAATCAAAAGTCCAGCAATTTTCGGTAAGAGCTTGGAGAATTTGCTGAGTGTCATAGGTGCCAGCCGGATTCGGCGAGCACCCTGAGAAGGCGCAATCGCAGCACCATGCCCGCAGAAACAGTGTGGTCCCAAGATGTTCAAAATGGGAAGTTTACAGTTTGGTTCTCATTAGAATCAGGGGCCTGTGTGCATTGTTTTGCAGGTTGTGGCCGGACTTTTGCTTCCTGACATTTGGTACCGCTTGGCGGGGCGGGCTTACGATTTCCCTCATTTCTTGTAAACCACCCCGCCCTTCATGACGAAACTGACGTTTTGTACCGCGCTGATGTCCTGCAATGGGTCACCGGCGACGGCGATTATGTCAGCAAAGTAGTTAGGCTCCAACGCCCCGATCTGGCCTTCCCACCCGAGCAATTTGACGCCGTTGATGAGGTCCGCCTGAAGCACCGCCTGAGGCGTCATGCCGTACTTCACCATGAATAATAATTCGCGAGCTTGCGTGCCGTGGGGGAATGGGCCGACATCCGACCCAACGGCCATGGGAACTGCCGCCGCGACCTGCTTCTTGAATTCCTGAATTTTGAAGTCGAGAAGCTGATGTTCTCGCGCGCCTTGCTGCGGCGTAGCGGCGTGGTCGGCAAAGTATTCGAAGATTGTGAATGTAGGCACGGCGAAGATTTGCTTCTCCTTCATCAGGCGAATGGTTTCGTCGCTCAACTGGTCGGCATGGTCGATCGAGGCTACGCCCGCCTGCGCGGCATAGAGCGTGCCGGGTTCGCCGGTGGCGTGAACAGCCACGTGTTTGCCAACACGCGCAGCCTCTTTCACTGCGGCTTCCAGTTGCGGCTCGGTGTACTGATACGGAGTAACGAACTTGCCATCGCGGACAGAGTCGGCTCCAGTCTCGTAGATCTTGATGAAGTCCGCGCCTTCCTTGAATTGCTGGCGCATGACCGCAACCAATTCGTCGGCATTATTGGCGTAATCCGCATTCGGCAAAACATGCTGCGCCGGGTTGTAGCCGATAGCATCTTCATGTCCGCCAAGGATGTTGATCGCATTTCCGCTAATGCGGAGTCGCGGACCGGGAATCTGGCCGCTGTTGATCGCATTGCGGACTGCTGTGTCGGCTGAGCCCGCGCCTTCGGTGCCCATATCGCGCTCGGCGGTGAAACCGGCCATCAGATCATCGCGCGCAGCAAGCGTTGCCGTGATGGTGCGCTGCGGGACCGACTCTTGCACCGTCTGCAGATCCTCGGCACCGGGATGCAGGAAGAGATGGATGTGCGCATCGATGAGGCCGGGCATCAGGGTGCGATCGCCGAGGTCGATCACTTCCGCGCCGGCCGGATGCCTCACCGATGAGCCGGCTTCGACGATGCGATCTCCTTCGACGAGTACCTCGCCGGGCTTCACGATCTTTCCAGCTCTGACATCGAGGAGGCGGGCAGCGTGCAGCACGATCGCGTGGGGCGGGACAGCGGGGGATTGGGCTGTGGCACTCAGAATGAGCGCGGCGGAGAAAACCAGCAGAAAGACGAGGTTACGCTTTGCCATATGGTCGGCGATGGTATCACTCAGGGTTCCGCAGATTCCACCGTCGCGAAGCGACTCAGTGATCCGGATCACAAGAGGTCGTGGAACGAGTCACACCGGAAGTCGGCCGGATCAGCGAAACTAGTTTCAGCTTTTATGAATGACTTTGGGGTTCTGAACAGCCGGAAACGTGCGGTCATCGCTCTGATTCACTCGTTTGTGTTCCTGGGCATTGCGTTTCATGGATTCGCCTCACCGAAGTCAGGAATTCTTCATGCACCGGGCACTACGGGCGACTTTGCCCTAATCGGGATTTATCTGGTGGTCGCGTCGATTCTGGCGTGGCTGGTCATGCTGTCGCGATGCTTGAGGGAGCGCATCTATTTCGCTCTGTGCACGACCAGCGCAACTTTTGGTCTTCTACGAACGATCTTTGGCGATAGCGCTCTGCCGGTTGCGCAGTATATGCGGGTGATCATGCTGAGTTCCGCGGTGGCCGTGGGAATCCTGATTTTGCGGATGTTCTCTCGACCCGTAACTGAAGTGGTTCTTCCTGACTAGTATCCTGCCCACAAATGGTTTATGAAACGGCGTGGCTTCCAGCTGCGCCGCCTTCGCTTTGTCCACGAACTTCAGAGACGGACGCTAGAATTGACGCGAATGAAGCGAATCGTCCGCGCATCGGTTGCTGGCCTCTTTCTTGTTGCCATGTGCCTCGCGATCACGGGCGCGCTCTACGAGATGATCGGCCAGCGGCGTGACTCGCGCCGTTTCCCGCAGCGCGGCCACCTAGTGCAGGCCGGGTCGATCCGCATGAATATCGACTGCAGCGGGCAGGGCTCGCCCACGGTGGTGCTGGAGAGCGGCTCCGGCGGACCTTCCATAGACTGGCTGATGGTGCAACCGGAGGTCGCGAAATTCTCCCGCGTGTGCTCCTACGACCGCGCCGGGTATGGGTGGAGTGACTCCGGTCCCGAACCGCGCAGCAGCCTGCAGATTGCGCGCGAACTGAACCAGTTGCTGCAGGCGGCCGGTGAAAAGGGCCCGTACGTTCTTGTCGGACACTCGATGGGCGGATACGACATCAGGGTTTATACCGGTCAGTATCCGGATGATGTTGCGGGCATGGTATTGGTGGACGCCTCCCACGAAGATCAGGACCTGACAGCACCAGAATCTATCCGTAAATGGGGACGAGCCGACCGTAAACACCCCCGCTGGAGGAAGCTGAAATACTTCTTTCAACTCCATCTTGGCTGGGCGCGGCTGACGGCGGATCACGATGCGCCTGCATTCTGGCCGAAAGCATTCCGGGAGGAGGAAAATTTCCTGACGCTTCCGATCAAGCATCAATTCGCGACGATCGATGAGGATCAGGTGTTCTCCACTTTGAGCGCGGCACAAGTGCGAAGCGCCGGAGACCTCGGAGATCGCCCGCTAATTGTGCTCACCGCAACGACGCAGGACGATATCCCGCCTGAGATCCCGCCCAAGGACGCACAGGCGGAAGAGGACATTTGGGTCCACCAGTTACAGCCGGAGTTGGCTCGCCTCTCGACCCATGGCAAGCAGATCATCGTCAACAGCAGCCACGAAATGCCAACGGAACATCCTGAGGCCGTCATTGCGGCGATTCATGAGGTATGGCTGTCAGCTCAAAGCGTTCTGAACTGAACTTCATCGGTAGGACAGTTTCGAAGATAAGAGACCACGTCTGCATAACAAAACCGCCCGGGATGGTTCCCGGGCGGTCGACATAGGAGGTTGGGCGAGGCACTATCCTCCACCCTGTTCTTTAGGACATGAAGAACTCTTTGGTCAGCGTGGCCCAGTCTTCGTTGGGCAGGTGAGCCGAGAGATCGTCGACGGCAACACCGCCATCCTGCGCCAGAGCGGCAGCCATGGCGATCGGCATTCGCTTGCGGAGGCGCAGAGCGGAATCTTCCGTCCACACACGAGCCAGGGTTCCACCGAGCAGATTGCGGAAGTTGAGCTTGGAATCAGGCGCCTTCACCGTCACGAGCCAGCCTTCTCCGTAAGGATCTTTGCGGGCCAGTTCCGGATCCTTGGCCACGGCTTCGTTGACATCACTGATTGTGCCCTCGATGGGCGAAACCATATCGACGGACTTGCCGTCGCGGAAGATTGTCCAAATCTTCTGGCCTTGACGGACCCAGCGGCCGCGCTGCGGCAGAGAGATGCTCTCGATCTTGCCAATGAGCTTCGATGCGAAGTCGTCCATGCCAACGCGAACCAGTTCGCTGCTCTCGTTGAGGGCCCAGGTATGACCAGCGTGATAGCGGACATTCTCTGGAACCTGAAACCCGGCAACCATGGCTGGGATTGGCCGGGCAGGAACTTCGCGCAGCACGGAACTGACTACAGGCTGTTTCACCAACTGCTTCTGACCGCGAACGTAATCGATTGCTAAGAAGATTGCGAACGTCAGCAATACCATGATGACTGTCATAAACCACCTCGCCCGGAGTGCCTTTTCACTTTCTGGTCACTCACGCTTTTGTTAAGGCAATCGCTCTGCCAACTGACAATGCGAGCAATCCTGAATCGTGCGCTGGTGGGGATGTAGTTGAAAGCGCATGGCTTGAGATGCGGCTGAGTTCCAGTCGCATTCGCAACGACTGGTAAAACGCATTGAGCGTGACGATGAAGTTCACAACAGCAAGGAATCCGGCGATTCCTCTCGATTGCGCAATATGAGCGGCAAGTCGATGCAATCAAAGGGCACTTGCCCTTCTTAGCGGGATGATGCGATCCGCATCAGCGGTTTGATGTGAAAAGCAACGTAGTTCAAATCAATGCGATTTGTGAGCTGGAAAGGCGTGTTGACTGGCGTCACGTGCAAAGGTGACACGCATCACGGCCAAGAAATCGCTCATTGTTGAGAATCTTATCGTCTGAAGCTGCTGAATTTCGCGACAGCCTCCGATCTGATGAGGTAAGCAGCTTGTGCGCCGCTCGATACGCATCGGAGATTACGTGAGTAATCTCGCTACTTCCTTACAGCTCAGGCGTCGGTCGAAAGGATTTCCGGGCGGACCTCGTATAGCGCCGTCCGGAGAAATCATTCATGAGCAAAGCACTCTTATATGATTCGACGATCTGTATAGGCTGCAAGCAATGCGAACAGGCTTGCGCAACTCAGAACAATCTGGGATACGACGATGCGGTTGCGACCGAGGAATACCAGTCTGCGCATAAGCTGACCTGCATCCTCACGCGCGGTGACAAATTCATGCGGCGGCTGTGCATGAACTGCCAGGAGCCCGCTTGTGCGTCGGTCTGCCCCGTCGGCGCATTGAAGAAGACGGCGCTCGGCCCCGTCACCTACGATGCTTCGAAGTGTATGGGTTGCCGCTACTGCATGGTGGCCTGTCCCTTTAGTGTGCCGAAGTACGAGTGGGGAAAGCTCATCCCCAAGGTGCAGAAATGCGTCATGTGTCCGGATCGAGTCGCGCAGGGCAAGCAGACTGCGTGCGCTGAGATCTGCCCCACGGGCGCTACGAAATTCGGGGAGCGCGACGAGTTAATTGCGGAAGCGCAGAAACGCATCCTCGACAACCCCGACAAGTACGTCAAGCACATCTATGGGCTGGAAGAGGTCGGCGGAACGTCCGTGTTACTGCTCTCAGCAGTTCCATTTGAAACCTTTGGATACCGGACAAACATTCCCAAGGACCCGCTGCCGATGCTCACCTACCGGGTGCTCTCGCACATTCCGGATTTTGTTCCGCTGGGAGGCATGTTCCTGGGCGGAGTCTGGTGGATCACGCATCGTCGTGAAGAAGTCGCATTGGCTGAAGGGCGGACAGGCTCGAGCGAAAAGAAAAACGGAGGAAAACAGTAATGGCGCGCAACACAATGTTCCGAATTACTTTTTGGAAACTCGTTTTCCTCTTTCTGATGGCCGCTGGCCTGTATGCGACATTTATCCGCTTCACGCAGGGGCTGGGAGCGTCCACTCATTTGAATGATCAATTTCCGTGGGGCATATGGATCAGCTTCGATGTGCTGTGTGGAGTGATGCTCGCCGCCGGCGGCTTCACGCTGACGGCCACTGTACACATCCTGAACATCAAGCGGATGCATTCGATCATCCGGCCGACCATTCTGACAGCATTCTTGGGATACGTGCTGGTGTGCATGGCGCTGATGTATGACTTGGGGAAACCCTACAACATATGGCATCCGCTGATTATGCGAAATCCGCACTCCGTGATGTTCGAGGTGGCGTACTGCGTGATGCTGTACACCACGGTGCTGGCGCTGGAGTTTTCACCGATCGTGCTGGAGAAATTCAATCTGCAAAGGCCACTCAGGATCGTGAAGAAGATTTTGATCCCGCTGGTGATTTGCGGCGTGATTCTTTCGACCCTGCATCAGTCGTCGCTGGGCACGCTATATCTCATCATGCCGGAAAAGCTGCATCCTTTTTGGTACAGCCCGCTGCTGCCGCTGTTCTTTTTCCTGTCCGCGATTGCAGTGGGACTGGCAATGACCATCTTCGAGTCCTCGTTGAGTTCGAAGCATTTCGGATTGCAACTGGAATTGCCAGTGCTACAGGAACTCGGACGGGTGCTGGTCGTAGTGCTTGGCGTCTATGGCATTTTGCGCCTGGAAGACCTAGCGAATCGGGGTGCGCTCAAGCTGGCGTTTCATCCCGGATACGAGACTTATTTGTTCTGGCTTGAAATCATGCTGGCCATCATTCTTCCGTTGATCTTGTTGTCCCAACGAAGAGTGCGGTCGAGCGCGAAAGGATTGTACTTCTCCGCGGTGCTGGTGGTGCTCGGCTTCATCACCAACCGTATGAATGTCAGCATCACGGGCTTTGAGGGATCGACCGGCGTGCATTACTTCCCCAAATGGAGCGAACTGGCCGTAACCGGAATGATCATCGGGGCCGGCTTTGCTCTGTTCGGGATGGCGGTCAAGTATTTGCCGATTTTTCCCAAGGAAGAATTTGCAACTGAGGCCGCAACCGAGCCGGAAGCAGCAGATGTTTCGGTGACCTCGGCGGTGCTCGAACATGCAGGAGATTGAACCAAGGCGCTTGCGCTGGCTCCGGGTGACGCAGACTTTAAGCGTCAAACTGAACCTGCTGTTGCTTGGCGCGATGGTGGTGATCTTTGCGCTGCTGGGGTACTTGAACGTCCGGCTGCACCGGCAGCACCTGGAGCAAAACACGCTGGTGGTTGCCGAGCGCATCAGCGATGTCATCAAGCGCGGCACAACCGAATACATGCTACATAACGATCGGGAGGGGCTCTACCGGTCGATGAAGACGATGGCATCCGAGCCAGGGATTGAAAAGATCCGCATCTTCGATCAGGAGGGCCGGATTACCTTTACGACCGACTCCGGGGAGGAGAACCGCACGGTAGATAAGACTGCCGAGGCGTGTTATGGGTGTCACGCGCAGTCGCAGCCACTGGCGCGCCTGAATCGCCCGGATCGATTCCGCATTTATCGGAGTGTCGGCGGAAACCGAGTGCTCGGCATCATCACTCCGATCGAAAACCAACCTACATGTTCGAATGCATTGTGCCACGCGCATCCGGCGGAGCAGCAGATCCTGGGCGTCCTCGACACGAACCTGTCGCTGGCAAAAGCCGATGTGCAACTGGCGGAAAGCAGCCGCCGCATGAAGGTCTATACAGCATGTGCCCTGCTTCTGATTGCCTTCGTGAGCTGGTTGTCGGTATGGCAAGTGGTAGGGCGTCCGGTTCAGGCGTTGAAGCGCGGGACGGAGCACCTGGCAGCGGGGGACTTGGGCTATCAGATCGCAGTAGGCTCGCGGGATGAGATCGGCGAACTGGCACGCTCCTTCAACGACATGAGCAGCCAGTTAAAGAATGAGCGCAACGAAAACGTGGCGTGGACCCACACTCTGGAAGAGCGGGTGGACCAAAAGACTCGCGAACTGAAGCGGGCGCACGAGCACGCGCTGCACACGGAGAAGATGGCGTCCATCGGAAAGATGGCCGCCGTTCTCGCGCACGAGATCAACAATCCACTTTCAGGAATCCTGACATACGCCAAGTTACTGCGGAAGTGGGTTGATCATGACGATGGAGGCCAGAGCCGAAAGCAAGACATTTGCGATTCACTGGACCTGATTGCCTCGGAGAGTCGCAGGTGCGGCGATCTGGTGAAGAACCTGTTGACCTTTTCCCGCACCACGCCGATGAATCTGCAACCTACCAATCTCAACCAGATCATTGATCAGTCGCTGCGTTTGATTCAGCATCAAGTCGATCTGGCCGGGATTCAGGTGCAGCCGCGCTTAGATCCGAACCTGCCGCCAGTCTTATGCGATGGAGCGCAGATCGAGCAAGTACTGCTGGCATTGATGGTGAATGCCATGGACGCCATGCCCCAAGGTGGCAATCTTTGGATCACCAGCCACGCCGACGAAGGGAACGACACGGTACAGGTAATCGTGCGCGATGATGGTACCGGCATTCCTGCTGACATTCTGCCTCGTCTCTTTGAACCCTTTCTTACGACGAAAGAGACGGGCCGTGGAGTCGGTCTCGGTCTGGCGATCAGCCGAAGCATTCTGGAACGCCACAACGGAAGCATCGAAGTGCAATCCGAGCCCGGGCGCGGCACGACTTTTACCATCACTCTGCCGTGGGACACCGAGAAGGCAAGTCATTCAAGCAAAGAAATTACCGCTGCTGCCAGCGGGAGGTGAATTCGTGGAGACCCAAGGGAAACTGTTGATCGTGGATGATGAACTGAGCGTCCGCGATTCGTTGGGCAAGTGGTTTCGGGAAGAGGGATACGAGATTGGAACCGCTGAGAGCGCGAGCGATGCGCTCACCCGCATGGCCGAAGGCAAATGGGATCTGGCGTTGCTCGATATCAAAATGCGCGGGACGGACGGCATCGAATTGCAGCGCAGGTTGCACGAGATGGATCCTGACCTGATCGTCATCATGATGACCGGCTACGCATCGGTAGAGACCGCGGTCACTGCACTGAAGAATGGCGCTTACGACTACGTCAGTAAGCCGCTCGACCCGGACGAGATTGCGCATCTGGTGAAGAAGGCGCTCGCGCATCGCCGCGCCGAGAAGGAGAATGTGCGCTTGCGCGAAACGGTCGCTGAGGCCACCCGACCTGGAGATATTGTTGGCCAGAGTGGGGCGATGCGAAGAGTGTACGAAGCCATTGAGACAGTCGGACCGACCGACGCCAACGTGTTGATCACCGGAGAGAGCGGCACCGGCAAGGAACTGGTTGTGAAAGCGATCCATGCTGCCAGCATGAGAAGATTTCATCCGCTTGTAGCGATCCATTGCGGAGCTTTGACCGAGACACTACTCGAAAGCGAACTCTTCGGCCACGAAAAAGGTGCCTTCACCGGCGCTCAATACCGGAAGAAAGGAAAATTCGAGATAGCCGAAGGCGGCACTGTATTTCTGGACGAGATCGGCGATATCAGCCTCAAGACGCAGACTGATCTGCTACGAGTATTGCAGGAGCGCGAGATTACAAGAGTCGGCGGAAATCAGGTGATCAAGGTCGACTTCCGCTGTGTCGCCGCAACCAACAAGAATCTCGAGCAGATGATCGAAGAAGGAAGCTTCCGCCCCGATCTCTATTACCGGCTGAATGTTTTTCATATCGAATTGCCGCCGCTGCGCGAGCGGAAGGAAGACATCCCGCCACTGGTTGAGCATTTCGTCCGCAAATTCAGTCTGGCGATGAACAAGCACATCACCCGGGTCTCTCCAGCGGCCATGAGCCAGTTACAACAACAGCCCTGGATGGGAAACGTACGCGAACTGGAGAATGCCGTCGAACGGGCAATGGTCGTGGCACAAGAGCCAGAGTTGCGCGAACAGGATTTCATCTTCAAGCAACAGTCCGCACAGGCCCCATGCGGAAAGAGCCTGGATGAAATGGAGCGTGCCCACATTTTGCGGGTTTTAGAGGAGTGCGGCGGGAATCAGAGCCGCGCTGCGGATGTTCTTGATATCGACCGCGTAACTCTACATCACAAGTTGAAGCGGTACGGCTGGTCGCGCACTGCGGCCGAAAGCAGGAATTAGAATCGACGCAGGCTGGCCTCAATGAACCTGGTTCATCTGCTCCCGGTGGGGACGATTGATGCTTCTCTGCTCGAGAACCTGCGTGCGAGTCTCTCGGAAAACATCCGGGTAGAGTGCGAAATTCATCCAGTGAGGCTGGATCCCGCGCCGTCGTACCACCCCGAGCGCCAGCAATTTCATTCTTCGGAGCTATTGCAGCGGATGCATACACTGATCCGCCCGAATGACTGGCGCCTGCTGGCCATTGCCGACGTAGATCTCTACATTCCAATTCTCAAATATGTATTCGGCGAAGCACAGATCGGTGGGCCGTGCGCGATCGTATCCACCTTCCGGCTCCGGCAGGAATTTTATGGTTTGGACGCCGACGACGGATTGTTGAGGGAGCGCCTGCTGAAGGAATCCGTACACGAACTCGGGCACACGCTGGAGCTTCGACATTGTGAAGACTACCGCTGCGCCATGGCGTCGTCGCATGCGGTGGAGTGGATCGACCTACGCGAGAGTTCGTTGTGTGAGGTATGCCAGGCAAAAGTGGAAACGAAACTGGCGTCACCAGGTGTCACGGTCGATCGCCGATTCTAACCGCCACCATCCCTGGGAGTACTGGGGCAATTCGATATCATCTCTGCGCAGTTGCAGTACACAGTTCATACCCTCGAGGTGAGCATGACGAGCCGCACCGCTCTTGTGACTGGCGCGAGCCGGGGCATTGGAAAAGAAATCGCTCTTGAGTTGGCGCGGAATGGATACCGCGTAGCGGTGAACTATTACAACGATCCCGCGCCGATGGTGGACGCAACGATGGCGCAGATTCGCGCCATACAAGCGGATGCTCTCTGCATTCAGGCTGACATTCGATCCAGTAGCCAGGTAGCGGCGATGTTTGAAAAAGTCATGCAATCGTTCGGACGTCTCGATCTGCTCGTCAACAACGCGGGAGTGCAGACCTGGAGGCCGTTGCTGGACGTGACCGAAGAAGAGTGGGATCTAGTCATCGACACCAATCTGAAAGGCTGCTTTCTTTG
>Ga0209168_10001846_pt1 | contig 16018 bp, 9 predicted proteins | sample Coa_R1_FD_187156 | JGI IMG/M metagenome (GOLD analysis project Ga0209168, IMG submission 187156) | Surface soil microbial communities from Centralia Pennsylvania, which are recovering from an underground coalmine fire - Coalmine... | ecosystem: Environmental > Terrestrial > Soil > Unclassified ... | reverse complement strand
TCGGTTGCCGTCAGGAGTTCAGCGGCAGCTTGTGCAGACAAAGGGCGTTGAGACGGCGGATGATTTTGTAGCCTTGCTCTCCGTCGCAGGAGAGGTCAGGACGAAGGTCAGTTCTGTGCCGGGATGAAGGACGATATCCTTATGATGCTTGGCGAGGGCATGAATAGCTCCGGCCAGCGCGCCGATGCCCGCACCGTAGAGCGCGCCGGTCCCCCCATCGGCGATTGCGCCCACTCCGGCTCCGGCGGCGGCGCCAATACCAGTTTCTTCCGCGCTTTGCTTTTTACTCTTCCCCGGCCCCTGAAGCGTCCCCTCATCGCCTTTCACCTTCACTCCATTCGCGGAATCATTATTGGTGAGCTGGGCGTTCAGCGAGTATTGTTTTCCATTTTGCGTGACAATGCTATCCGCCACCAGCCGCATCTCGGCTTTTCCCTTCGCCCGCCCCGGTGGCTTTACAAAAGCGACGTGGCCGCGCAGCATGCTGCCTGCGGGGACCACTTCAACACCCTTCACAAAAATAGGGTCTTCAATTTTCGCGGTGAACGGGTCACCTTGCTGGTTGGCCGAGGAACTCAGCGTGGAAGTCAGCTGGGCATCGATCCGCGTCCCTGCGGGGAGTGTAAATTGCGAGGTTTGAGCGCCCGCGAGAAGCGCGCATCCCCCGGCGAGGGCAAAGATCATGGCCAGAGTGGTTTTTGCGCTTCTCATGCCAAGCCTCACTGAGAACCGGTTGCCTCCTCTCCTGGCGAGGCAATGGTTGACTTATCCGCCATCGTCGTACGGTTCACAATGAACGTCAGTGTACTGCCCTGAACAAGCACAATGTGCTTTTCATGCTTCAGAAGGCTGTAGATCAGCGCGGTTCCCGCTCCAATTCCGGCGCCGTACATAATATCGGTGCCCATTCCCGTTCCGCCCGGAGGGCAGTAACCATACCAATCGCATTCGATGGCCTTGCCCATGCCGATGCTGGCACCCACGCCGGCACCCATCCCGCCCACAATGGCAGCGGCCTCGGCGGCTTTTTTCTTGCTCTTCCCGCAGCCGGTGATGGTGCCTTCCTCATCGGCCTTCGTCTTGCCGGTATTCGCCGTGTGCGCGCAGACACCACCTTGCGCCTCCTCGAGAGTGCCGGAAAGTGGATAAACAACGCCGTCAGGAGTCGAGATATTATCAATCACAAGGCGCATCTGAGCCTTGCCGGCAATGCGGCCTGAAGGCTTCAGGAAGGCGATATGACCATTCACCGTGCTGTACTTGGGAAGAACCTCCTTCCCATTTACGAATACCGGTTCGCTGATTTCGCCCGTGAACTTATCACCTGACTTGTTGGTTTTGTCGGTCAGAGTTGTATCCAATTGCACCCGAAGGGTTGTGCCGGCAGGAATAGGCGGCGGAGGCGTTGCAGCCGGCTGGGTCGCCTGGGTAGCCAGGGCCATCCCCGCCAACGCCCATAGAGCCAGTATCGTCCCTGCGATCTGAAATGTCTTTTTCATTGCGCCTCCTTCCCCATCGGTTTGAGTTATCCATGAAGAACGATGGGGGCACTTGGGCCCGATCTTTGCTCCTATGCTTCGAGATGCTGGCAGGATGCGACTCGTTTCCTCCGCATGGAACTGCTGATGACGTACTCGCATGGCCTGCTCGGCAATTTAGAAGGTTACTGAAAAGCCCCGAAAATCAGTGGTAGCGGCGACCTTATGTCGCCAGAACTCCAATGTGATCAAGGCGTCGATGCGGGGTAAACCCGCCTCTACACATTTTTCAGCAACCTCTCAGGTTGAGTATACTCCCACATCCGCCCACAAAAAAGCCTTCCTCTCGCTCCTTTATCTGATTCGAGAGAGTGTTGCTTAGTTGCCTCCAAACTGCCTCGTTCGTTCGGCAAATGGCGAGCGAATCGTCCATGTGAGTCCGCCAACGAAGGGGCGAAGATCGTCAGGGGAAAAGTGTCTCAAAGGTCTCATTTGTCTCCATCCGCGCTTTTCCCTCTGCTATGCTGAAGCCGCTATGGATACTGCCAAGGGCCATCGACCTCTTAAACCTCGTTTATGCCGCTCTCCCCAGCTCACTCCGGCGCGGCTGGCACGCCAGGTGTGGTGCTCCGGCTGGAAGGCCCTGGAGCAAGTGAAAGCGAACCGAGGATGTTATTGAAAACACAGGGAGTTGGAAAAATAACATGCGAGTCCGGATTCGGATTGAAGGCAATGCGCGCGGCCGCACGCTGCGGTTTGTCTTCGGGCCCCGGCGGCGACGCCGACTGACGGCAAGAGTGATTCCGCTCGGCAGCCTGGCCGAGCTTTCTGCGCTGTGGCGGCGGGTGTTCTGTCTTGTTTCAGGGCTTACCGGGGAGGCCGCATCATGGGACACGCAACTCCCCACCCCTTCAACCCTCCTCAGCGAGGAGGGGGAATTCCTCACCTCGGCAAGGACGGGAATAAGGTGTGGTCCGCCACATCAAAGGTTGTCAAGACTGTGAGGAAGGCTCAGCGGGCCGATAAAATCCACGAAACCGCTGCCGCAACGGGGTAAAATGGCCTGCTGACTCGGTCAATCGGTGGGGCGGAGACAATACAACGCTTCCCAAGAGGCCCGGTCTGGCTCTCGAAAGGTCAATGAACTGGCAGCAGCATAACTCGTTTGGAGACTGACCGCATGAAGCTGATTCCTTATCTCGTTTTCTGGGGTGTGCTCGCCGCAGTGCTGATCGCCTTTGCACCGCGCGACTCGAACTTGCAACGCGCCTCCATGCAATCCCAAACCAGCAGCGGACCTTGCAAGGGTGGCCCTCCGGACTATTGCGCCAATTCCACACAAAATGTGGTTCAGGAAACCCCCATGGCCCCCCCGCCGGTGAACACGCCTTTCCGTGATCCCGACTTCGGCTCACGCCTGGTGCGCGCTACCGACGCGAATACACTGACGGGCGTCAGGGGGAACCAATTCACGGCTGCCAGCTTTATGACCGACGCTTCCGCTGAGGCGAATGAATGGGGCAAGTTTGACCCAACCCTGGGCCCAAACGGCGGCTATCGCTTCCTGGTTTATACCCGAGGCGGATGGGCACTAGTGCTGACGCTTGATGCGACCACCATGAAGGTAAGCCTTCTGACCGGCAAGAAGCGCGGTGGCGTTCTTTCTGCCGATGGATTGCTGAGTGTGGGCGGAACCTTCAGTTATACAGACCCGGATACGCTTTATTTTGTGCATGAGAGGCGACTTGAAGCTTTGAATTTATCCACTGGACGGGTCACCTCGCTTTACAATTTTGAATCCTGCCCCAGTCTCCCTTCGTCCGCGGGAGGCTATAGCGGCGGGGTAACCAACAGCGGGGACGACACAAAATTCAGCATCTATTTCGGAGGGCGCGCCCAGGGGGAAACAACGCTGGTCGCCTATTACGATCGCTCGGCCAATCAAGGCGCGGGTGCTTGCTACTGGTACGACACGGCTACAGGGACGGTAGGCGGCACGAACCTGGCTCCCATTCCGGTGGCCGGTGGAGTGGGTCAGCTTGCCCCACCTGCCGCTCCGGTCGTCACGGCTCAACCAGGCTCTGGCAATCTCCCTGCTGGGGACTATTATGTGGAAATCACCGCTGCCACGCAGATGAACCCCCACAATGGTGAAACCACCCCTTCGCAGGAGGTAGGCCCCATCCACCTCGCCTCTCCCGGCAGTCTTGTTATCGCCTTGCCTTCTGAACTCGCCGACCAGGCTGAAATCATGGTGCCGGGAGGAAACTGGGGTGGGGTGCCGACCAAGGGTCTGAAGGGCCTGACGCCCTTCAACGTCTACATCGGAACCTCACGGGGCGGCGAGACGCTGCAAAATCTGCGCGGGCCGGTAGGCGGCGGGAATTATGTTCAGTCGACTCCCTTGAATACCGGATCAAGGCGCCCTCCTCAGGCCAGCACCGCAGGCTATAACGTTCACAATGCGAGGCTCAGCAAGGACGGAAGCTACGTTCGCGTCGATGCGCAGCAAGGCTATACACTCTATTTCTGGAAAGCGGGAACAAACCAGATCACCATCTGCACCTTCGGCCATGATAATTGTGGCGGTCATCAGGCGCTGGGCTACTCCCATCTGATCAATGACCCGAACGATCACGATTTTGCAGACGTCCTAATCCGGCCCATTTCGGATTTGCATCACTATACGAGACTGGTTAATCCCTTGCCGACTCCCCATCAGTTTACCGGCAGCCATTGGTCGTGGAATGATGCTAACCCTTCCGATACCATGCCGGTCTGTGGTTCGTTCTACGGCTCTGGGGGTCATTACCAGCGAGCCTACGTTGGAGAGATTGTTTGTGTCGCCACCTCAGGACCCTCGCGGGTGTGGCGGTTTGCTCATCATCGCGCGACAGGAAGCTGGAACCGAGGCCGCAACGCGCCCTCAAACTTCTGGGCAACTCCGAGGGGCAATGTCTCACAGGATGGGAAATTCTACATGTTTACGTCGGACTGGGAGGGAGGCCTTGGCGATGAACTAGGCTCGCATGGCTGCCCTGCCAGCGGGCGTTGCCGGACGGATGTGTTCATTGTGGAGCTGCATTAGCTCGCGTGGACTCAGCAACCGAACGACCGGGTTTTCTGGCGGTGCGTTTTTCAGTATGCTGTAGGACGCGAGGGAGTTCTGGTGGAAGCCACTTCGCGTGGCGTTATTAGAAAATGCGATCTGATAATCCCTTTGTAAAGGAAGGTCTGACCCATGGCAGAGCCAAGTGTATCTCAGCGTGAACGATTGGAAGCTTTGCTTGAAGAGAGGCGCATCTATCCGCCTTCCGAGGAGTTTCGCCAGCAGGCCAACTGGTCTGACCCTGCCATTTATGAGCGGGCGCGCAAAGACCCTGAGGCCTTCTGGGCTGCGGAAGCCGAGAGTCTGGATTGGATCAAGCGATGGGATAAGGTGCTCGAATGGAAGGCCCCTTGGGCCAAATGGTTTGTGGGCGGAAAGCTGAATGTGACGCACAACTGTGTGGACCGCCATGCTGCATCATCGCGAAGGAACAAAGCCGCCATCATCTGGGAAGGCGAACCAGGCGATTCGCGCGTGCTGACCTTTGAAATGCTGCAGCGCGAAGTCAATAAATGCGCCAACGCCCTCAAGTCGCTGGGGGTGAAAAAGGGCGACCGTGTCGCGATTTACATGGGCATGACGCCGGAATTGCCCATCGCTTTGCTGGCTTGCGCCAAAATCGGCGCGCCACACAGCGTGGTATTTGGCGGTTTTTCCGCTGAGTCGCTGCGTGAGCGCATCAACGATGCCCAGGCGAAAGTCCTTATGACGGCGGATGGCGCCTGGCGGCGCGGCAACGTCGTGCCGCTCAAGGCCAACGCCGATGAAGCCTTGAAAGGAACACCCAGCATCACGAAAGTCATCGTGCTGCGCCGCATCGGCGACAAAGCTTCGTGTCGCATGGAGTCAGGCCGCGACCTCTGGTGGCATGAACTGGTCGACCGAGCTTCGGACCGCTGCGAAGCCGAGACGATGGATTCCGAAGATATTCTTTATATCCTTTACACTAGTGGTACCACCGGCAAGCCGAAAGGGGTGGTCCATACCTCCGCGGGATATCTGCTGGGCACTTCCCTGACCCATCGCGCCATCTTCGACGTGAAGGAAAACGATATTTACTGGTGCACGGCTGACATCGGATGGGTGACCGGTCATTCCTACATCGTTTACGGTCCGCTGGCCAATGGCACCACAAGCCTGATCTATGAGGGCAGCCCGGACTATCCCGACCGCGGCCGCTTCTGGGAAATTGTGGCCAAATACGGGGTGAATATCTTCTACACCGCTCCGACCGCCATCCGAACCTTTATGCGCTGGGGGAAAGAATGGCCGGAGAAGTACGATCTTTCCTCCCTGCGCGTGCTGGGCACCGTTGGTGAGCCGATCAATCCGGAAGCCTGGGTGTGGTACCACAAGCACATCGGGCATGAGCACTGCCCGATTGTCGATACGTGGTGGCAAACCGAAACCGGCATGATCATGATCAGCCCCCTCCCCGGTCTGACTGCCACCAAGCCGGGTTCCGCAACCCGGCCCTTCCCCGGCATCGAAGCCGAAGTACTCGATGAGAAAGGCCAGCCCGTCGGGCCCGGAGGCGGCGGCTATCTGGTGCTCACTCGCCCTTGGCCGGCCATGTTTCGCACCATTTACGGCGATCCTGAACGCTATGAGAAACAGTACTGGTCCAAATATCCGGGCAAGTATTTTACAGGCGACGGAGCGAAGCTCGATCAGGACGGCTATTTCTGGCTGCTCGGCCGGGTGGACGATGTGATGAACGTCTCCGGGCATCGTATTTCCACTTTTGAGGTTGAAAGCGCGCTGGTAGATCATCCGTCCGTGGCCGAAGCCGCGGTGATTGGCAAGGCGCATGAAGTCAAGGGTCAGGGAATTGCCGGATTTGTGACGTTGAAAGAAAATGTCAAGCCCAGCGACGAGCTCAAAAAAGAGCTTCGGGAACATGTGGCCAAAAAGATCGGCGCGCTGGCCCGACCGGACGATATCTTCTTCACCTCGGAACTACCCAAGACGCGCAGCGCCAAGATCATGCGCCGCCTGTTGCGCGATATCGCGGAGGGCCGTGTGCTGGGAGATACCACCACCCTCGCGGACCCCGGCGTGGTGGCGAAGCTTAAACAACAATACGAGGAAGAGGGGATTGTGGATTAAAACTCGGGGACTGAGCGCTGCACTTCATAAGTTCTCTCACATCTCTTCTCGTCCCTCATCCCTGCCCCTCTCCCGCTTGCGGGGAGGGATAGGATTGAGAGGACAGATTTCCGCGCCCAAAATCCGCGACCACGCAGACGACCGGAAGCCAGCCTGATGTCAAACATTAATCGGCGAAGTTTTATGAAGCAGTCGGCGCTGAGCAGCGTCAGTGCCGCGCTGGTTTTGGAGAACTCCTCTGCGGCGCCTATCATCCTGACGAACAGCAAGGCCGAGCGCGTGACGACCAACGGAGAATTGATCTTCCGTCCATATTTCATTCCCAAAGGACCCAAACCTCGCTGGTTCGAAGGGAGCTATGCCACGGATCCGGACTGGGACGCCTTCTATGCGGGCATCCGAGGGGATGCACAAGCGGTGAGAATTTTCGACACCAAAGGAAAGAAAAAGTTTGGGATCAATGTCCGGTGGGAAGTGGAACCGTTCGGCTATTTGTATCTAACCGCAGATCATGGCGGCGAATTTTATGAACTTCCTCCGGCGGGGCGCTCAACGACCCTCAACCTGAATTTGGAACTGGCGGAAAGCCGTGTCTCTCGGAATCGAAAGCGGGTGAATCTCTTCCAGCAGCAAGGATGGAAGCCCTCCCGCGAAACGCAGGCGTTTGTCGGCTTATCGGAAGGGTACCTGGAAGATGCGCGAAAGGCTCTGCCCGACAACGAGACCTGCGCTCAACTGGCCCAGAAATCTTTGCTTTATGCCCTCTGGGCAAGCGAAAAGATGGAGCTCGAAAAAGCCCAGTTCGACATCAGGCGCCGGGGTTATCGCCCCGGATTTTTCTTTGGTTGCGACGCGCGGGCGTATTTCCAGATGAATGTGCAGCTTTTTCTTTCGCGGTTTACGGAACTCTTCAACTACGCCACGATCACGCATTATTTGGAAGGCGGTTTCATTGACAACTTTGAACCGACGCCGGGTCAGGAGCGGTTTGCGCTTCGCACCGCGCTTTTCAACGATCTTCGCGCCCGGAATATCACCGTGGAAGGAAGGCCGATCCTTTACTTTTACAGAACCACCACTCCTGAGTGGCTCAAGCAGATGAAATACAGCGAGCTTCTGAAGTTTGTGGAAAAGCATGCGCGAAGCCTGGTCAGCCATTACGGAGATGGGATGCACGCCTGGGAAGTGGTGAACGAGTTGCACGACTGGTCCAATGAATGCCAACTGAATCCCGAACAAACCATTGAAGTCACGCGATTGGCCTGCGAAGTGGCTCGGGATACGAATCCGAGAGTGCTACGACTGATCAACAATTGCTGCCTTTTCGGCGAGTATGTGCAGACGCGCAAGTGGGGAGAACTTGAAGCGAAGTATCCCCAGCGCACGCCATTTCAGTTCGTCAGGCAGCTTATCGAAGCCGGCGTCGATTTCAATATCACGGGCATCCAGCTCTATTTTCCGGACCGTGATCTGGCCGATATTGCCCTGATCGTCGAGAAATTCGCCAGCCTTGGCAAGCCGATGTACGTGACGGAAATTGGCGTGTCCTCCGGGCCGACGAAACTTTCGGTGGAATCAGGGAGGCTCGAATTGCCCACCGGCCTCTATGCCTGGCATCGACCCTGGGATGAAAATCTTCAGGCCGAGTGGACGGAGGATCTGTACACCCTCGCTTACAGCAAACCTGACATTCACGCCATCAGTTGGTATGACTTCGTGGATCCTTATTCCTGGGTACCCAATGGCGGGTTGCTTGCCTCACCGGATGGAACACGAAAGGAAGTGTTTCGCCGGCTGGCAAAGTTGCAGGAACAATGGAAACGACTGCCCGGACGGGGGAAGAATTGAGCAACCCGGTCGATCACGGGGCGCTATCACCACGCGAGAAGCGGCCATTACTGGACTCTCGAACAATCAGGCGGGTCTTCAGGATTTTTCGTCGCGGAGGGCCTGTGACTTTCCCCGAGATGCGCTGCATCAACATTTCAGCCGCCGTCGAGCCGATCTCATAAACCGGCTGCGATACCGCGGTGATAGGCGGCTGCATCATCTCAAAAATCGAAAGATCATCAAAGCTTACCAGCGCAATCTCCTCCGGACATCTCAACTTTTGCTCCCGAATGGCCTGAAGGCACCCGAGCGCCATCAACCCATTGCAGGCATAAAGGGCTGTTGGAGGCGAAGGAAGCTTCAGAAGGCTTCGGGCGTGCTCGTACCCCGACGGAAAATCAAACCGACCTTCTCGAATCAATTCCTGATCAAGAGCGAGACCGCGGCGCTTCAATGCGATCCGATAACCGCGAAGCCTTTTCGATGCCATCAGCATGCTGAGTGGACCGGTAATAATGCCGATGCGACGATGACCCCTGTCGAGGAGATGACAAACGGCTTCATGGCTGCCCGCGAGGCTATCCACCAGAACCACATCCCCCGCCAGCCCCTGATAGAGCCGATCGATATAAACCACTGGAACATCTTCCCAGTTATGGCGATAAAGGTGCTGGGGCGGCTTGACCGGCGTGATTTCCAGAATAAGCCCGTCAACGCGCTTGGCCATAAAAGTCCGGTAGTACGCCTCTTCCTTCTGAAGATCGTAGTCGGAATTCCCCAGCACCAGCGTATACCCTTCGCGATTGAGAACGTCTTCCACCGCGCGCACCACTTCGGGGAAAAAAGGGTTCGTAATGTTGGGAATAATCATTCCAATGGTCCGGCTCTGGCGGGTGCGCAGGCTTCGGGCAAGCTGATTGGGTTGATAGTTCAAGGTTCGCGCCGCCTTCATCACCCGGGCCTCGAGCTCGGGGCTGACGTAAGCGCTGCGGTTGAAAACATGCGAAACCGTGGCGGTGGAAACTTGAGCCAGGGCCGCGATCTCTTTGATGCTCGCCATAATGAGGTTGATTATACCCAAAAGCACCTTATTTAATCATTTAAATAGCTCATTCCGATTTTAGGCTTATCCTTTAAAACTCGGGCAATAACCCCATTTTTAAAGGATATGGATCGATTCAACTCTTACCCGAATTGCTCCTTGACAGTGCCCATGAGTTAATGGTTTAATTCGCGGAGCGGAGGTTCTCTATGAAGCGTGATGAAGCTGCTGTTTCGTATGCTCGGACCGTGGCGAGCGGCCTGTACTTTCTTCCCTTCGTTTTAGCGATGTTCCTGTTTGGCACTGCAACGGGGCTGGGCCAGGTCTTCACGGCAACCTTGACCGGAATCGTGACCGACCCGCAGGGAGCTGTAGTCGCGAACGCAGCCCTGGAATTGAGAGATACCAACACCAATGCGGTGCGGCACGCGGTGACGGCTTCTGACGGACGCTATACGTTTTCCCAGCTCGCCCCCGGCACCTATGAGCTCACCGCCACAGCGACCGGATTCAAAAAATACGTGCAGAGTGGTATCACCCTGCTTGCCGCCCGATCCGCGGCTTTGAACATTACGCTCGAGCTCGGGTCGGTATCGCAAACCGTTCAGGTCTCCGCACGCGGAGTCATGCTCGATACGCAATCGGCAAACCAGTCCACCACGCTCACGCGAGCCACCGTGGAAGCACTTCCCACGAGTCTCCGCACTCCATTTGCTTTTGTGTTTGCCATGGCTGGCACCACCGCTCTCGGCGAGGGTGGCTCCTCAGGACTCAGCAACGATGTGGACCCTCAGGACCAGAGCCGGTTTGCGCTGAACGGTGGACGGGATATGAACAACCTGATCCTGATTGACGGCGTACCTTCCACCGCTTCCGATTGGGGTGGACTGATGGTGCTGCCGGCCATTGATACCGTGCAGGAAATGCAGGTGACGCGAAGCACCTATGACGCTCAGTACGGCAGAACGGGCGGTGGTGTGGTCAGCATTGTAACGAAGAGCGGCAGCAACCAGCTTCATGGCGAGGCCTACGATTACTTCCGGAACAGCGCGCTGGACGCCAATTCCTGGAGCGACAATGCCTTTGGATCCGGGAAGCCTCCCTTCAAACGGAACGAGTTTGGTGGAGACATCGGCGGGGCAATTTCCAAGAGCAGGCGCGTTTATTTCTTTGCAGCCTATGACGGGCTCCGCCAGCCCTACTCGTCTGACAGCGGCCTTCAGAGCGTGCCCACCGCAGCGCAGCGCAATGGCGATTTTTCTCAAACCTACAATCCCGACGGTTCACTGGCCGTGATTTACAATCCTTTCTCAACGCGGCCTGACCCCAACAATCCCGGACAGTTCCTTCGCGACCCATTCGACGCCGCCTGCGTGGGTGTCAGCTATCCGAACACGTGCAGTGGGAACGCGATCCCTCAGAATTTGATTGACGCGGTGGGACAAAAAGTTATTGGCTTGTTTCCAGCCCCGAACCGGCCGGGAGATGCTTTAACCCAGGCCAACAACTTCTTTAAAGTCGGCTCGGGCGATGTGGTGAACGATATCGTCAGCGGCCGCATCGACTGGGCTCACAGCGCCAAACATACGATGTTTGTCCGCTGGACGCAGGGAATTCGGGTAAACAACGACGTTCCCTGCTTTTACTGCAATGGCGCGGACACGAACTTTAACGGCAAAAATCCCGACTATCAGGCTGTGTGGGGAAACACCCTGGTGCCCAGCCCGACGACGGTCATCAACGTTCTCGTTTCTGCAAGCCGCTGGAATGAGTCTCAGGTGTCGCCGAGCACCGGAGTCTTGACGCCCGCAAGCATTGGCCTTAACCCCGCGGAGTTTCAGGCACAGCTGATTCCGAATTTCAACTTTGAGAATTATTCTTCGCTAGGCGACGATGAGGTTCGGAACTTTGTGCGCTACGCCAATTCGCTGCAAGTCAATGCGACGCACGTGAGAGGTGCACACGCCATCCAGTTCGGCTTTATGGGCGAATCCGACCTGCTGAATAACATTGACCGGTTCAGCGCCCAATTCAATTTCAACCGTGGGATGACCTCAGGCTCGATTGCCCAGCAGGATAGCAGCATCACCGGAAACAGCATTGCTTCTCTCTTGCTCGGAACCGGCTCAGGCGGTAGCGCCACACTTAATCCCGATATCGCCGCCAGCATGCCTTACTACGCCCTATATGCGCAGGATACGTGGCATGCGACCCGGAAACTGAATCTGATTTACGGCCTGCGGTATGAAATCCAGCCCGGAGCAACCGAGCGCTTCAATCGTTGGAGTCTGTTTGATTTTAACGCCACAAATCCTCTCAGCCAGTCCACCGGGCTGCCGCTGAAAGGCGGGTTCGTTTATGCCAGCCCCGGCAATCGCGGCTTATGGCAAACGGACACCACCAACTTTGCGCCGCGCGTGGGTTTGGCCTATCAGGTCAAGCCGAATCTTGTGGTGCGCGCCGGGTTTGGAGTCTTCTACATGCAGCCTTCAGCGCTCATCACATTTGACAGCCCAGGGCAATCGGAAGGGTTTTCCACTTCCACCGCCTGGGTGAGCAGCGTGGGGGGCGGAGGGCTGGTTCCCCAGGACCTTCTGAGCAATCCCTTCCCCAATGGCAAGAGCCAGCCCACCGGCAGCGCGCAAGGGCTGCTGACCCAGGTAGGGCAAGGGCTGTTCCAAATCTGGCCGAAGGGGCCGCACCCCACCGGCTACATGCAGAATTACAGCTTTGATATTCAGTATGAATTCTCTCCGGGCACAGTTCTGACAATCGGATTCAACGGCTGGGGAGCGCGCGACCTCGTGTTTGGCAATCCCAGCCTGAATGCCAACCAACTGAATCCCCAGTACCTCAGCATGGGGAACGCTCTCAACAATCAGGTGGCTAATCCATTCGCCGGCCTTATCCCGGGGAGTTTTCTGAACGGGCCCACGATTGCGCAATACCAACTGCTGCTGCCCTATCCGGAGTTCGCAAATATCAATTTCACCCGCTCTCTTCCCGGCGCGACGGCCAACTACGACGCCTTGACCCTCAAATTCACACACCAGTTTTCTGGTGGTCTGATGCTGCTGGCCGATTATCAATGGTCCAAAGAGCTGGATGACGCGTCGGAAAATCAGGGCTGGGAAATCAGCGATACGTGGCGCGATTATTACCATCGCAAGCTCGATTACTCGGTTGGAGCGGCGGATATTCCGCAAAGTTTCGTCACAAGTCTGGTTTACCAACTCCCCTTCGGCAGCGGCAAGCGGTTTGCCGGGAGCGCAACGGGCGCGCTCAACCAGGTGATCGGCGGCTGGCAGGCTTCGACCATTGTGAGGCTGCAAAGCGGCTTTCCAATTCAGGTTCAGGGCCCTAATCTTAACGGAAATTATGGTTTTCAGGTGGGCTATCCCAACCTGGTCAGCACCAAAGCTTTGAATATTCCAAACCGCACACCCGCCCAGTGGTTTAACACCTGTTCTCTGCTCCTCGACTCCTCGGGCAATCCTACGATTCGCTCCGGCTGCTCGAGTCCCTCTCAGCCGGTGGCGTGGGTTGCGGCACCGCCGTTTACCATCGGCAATGCGCCTCGATACATTTCAAACTTGCGGGAGGATTGGATCCGGAATGTTGACTTCAGTCTGGCCAAGACTTTTCAAGTCAGTGAGCGCGTCGGCGTGCAATTCAGAGCTGATTTCCTGAATCTCTTCAACACCCCGCAATTTGGCGGATTATTCGGAACGATTGACAGCTTCTTCAGCAGCAATACCTTCGGGCAGGCTTTCGGAACGATCAACAATCCGCGGAATATCCAACTCGGCCTCAGGATCAGCTTCTGAGCTTTTGCTGACCGCCGGTGTCTGTCGCTTCCCCGGGGAATCGCAAGTCCCTCAGGAAGCAGTTTTGCCGCAGGTCACCTCCCAAGATGGGAGGCCGCAGTTCCAGGGGGCGACAGATCAGCGCAATCCCGTGGAAAGCCGCCGCATGGTGCCGTGGTGGATATACTGAGAGTTTGAGGAAGACGCTACAACTCGCCAGAAACGCCCGCAAAGCGCGGAAAGGCAATCGCGCTTCCACGATCTGGCTTCTATCAGCACTAGGAGTGTGCGCCAGCGGGATTTTGCTGGCACAGACGAAGGACTTGGCCTTCAAGGCGCAGCAGGCCCAACGGGCCATGGAAACCGGCAACTTTGCGCAAGCCGCCGCGCTTTATACAGAACTCGTCCACGACCTCCCTCAGAACTCCGGTTTGCATTTCGATCTAGGCTTGGCTCTGCATTCCGAAGGCCGATACCGCGAGGCCATCCGTCAGTTCCGCGTCGTCACCGAGCGCCAGCCAGAAAACGCCTCAGCATGGCTCATGCTCGGGCTTTCAGAAATGAAACTTGGACAATCACAAGATGCAATTGCTTCACTCGAACGAGCGTTGAAAATAGAGCCGGATAATCCTATGGCTCAGTTGCAACTGGGCGAAGCTTTTCTCTCCGCAGATCGCCCGCGAGAAGCAGCCGAAGCCTTTCAAAAAGCCACAGCTCGAAATCCAGACAATCCCAGAGCATGGCAAGGATTGGGGCTGAGTTATGCGGCGCTTGCGCGGAGAGACTTTCAGGAAATCGAAAAAAACGCGCCTCAATCAGCGTACCACGATGCTCTTCTCGCAGAATCGCTCGCCGGTCAGGGTCAATACCACCTGGCATTTTACTTCTATCGGAAGGCTCTCGCGGCAAAGCCAGCCGGTCTTCCTGGCATCCATCGCGCTTTAGCCGAAATCTATCGCAACACCGGTCACAGCGATTGGGCTGCCACTGAAGACGAGCGTGAGCGAAACCTGCCTCCACCTGATTGCGCTCAAAACCCCCTGGCCTGCAGCTTTCTGGCGGGCCGCTATAGGGAGGTCATCACGAAGGCGCAGAATGACCCTGATCCTGCCGCGTATTATTGGCAAGCCTGCGCCTGCCAGCAACTCTCGCTTCGCGCGTTCCGGCGGCTTGCCCAAATGCCAGAGTCTGCCGAAATTCACGAGCTGATGGCCGAAGCCGACAACCTCCAAGGGCAGTACCATTCCGCCGTCGCGGAATGGAAAAAAGCGGCTGCGCTTTCGCCTGCTGATCAAAGGCTGCAAGAGAGCCTCGCCCGGTCGCTGTGGCTGGATCACGACTATCAGAAAGCGCTGCCGCTGCTCAAGAAGCTCCTTGGGCGAAATTCGGAATCCGCAGAATTAAATTTCGAGCTTGGTGATACACTGCTTCGCCTGGGAAGGGTAAGGGACTCCATCGCTTATCTCAAGCGGGCAATTGCCCTCTCGCCAAGCAGCTTGCCGGCGCAAGCATCTCTGGGACTGGCCTACCTGAGGAATGGAGAGGCAGCGAAGGCAATCCCGCTTTTGAAAGCCGCTTCGATGCAGGCCAATGCCAAACCCATCCTTTACGAACTTGCTGAGGCTTACCGGCAGACCGGCCAGAAAGCTCTCGCGCGGGAGACAATGCGACGCTTTGCGGAAATTGCAACCCCCTCCGTAGAGCGCGCCCAGCAGCTTGCGCGGCAGCAGGGGATCACCCCGCCTTGAGCCAAACTCGTGAATCCTGGAAATCACTTCAGACCCTTCGGAGACGCTCATCCATGCATTTGAAGAAGCTCACCTTGATGTGCACGATCAGCTTCTTGTTTCTCAACTGCGGTGCGCTTTGGGGCGCCGATTGGCCCACTTTTGGGCACGACCCGCAACGCTCAGGCTGGGCATTCGGCGAGGAGACTCTTAACGTCAAAAACGTTTCGGGATTGCAGCTTTTGTGGAAAACGCAACTCAAGAATGAGCCGAAGTCCCTCACCGCGCTTACCGCCCCCGTGGTGGCAGAAGGCATCAGCACTGCGTCGGGGGAGAAAACTGTGGTTTACGTCGCAGGAAGTTCAGATGAGGTCTATGCGATCGACGCTCAGACAGGGAAAATTCTCTGGAGCAAGAATTTTGAGACGCACGTGCTTCCCAAGGACGCCGGGATGTGGCTCTGCCCAAATAATCTGAACGCCACTCCCGTCATCGATAAAGACCACAACTTGCTCTATGTCATTGCCTCTGATGGCAAGTTTTACGGATTAGACCTTGGTACGGGGCAGGTCCGGTTCGGCCCCGTGCAATTTGTTCCATCATTCTCCAAGAACTGGAGCCTGAACCTGTGGAACGGAATTGTCTACACGTCCATTTCGCAAGGTTGCGGAGGCGCCATTTCGGGTATCTATTCCATCGACGTCCGCAGCCGGAACCGCCCTGCCATTCGCGATCTCTTTGTTTCCAGAGACGGTGGTGCCGGAATCTGGGGGCGCGGAGGAGCGGTGATCGGAGAGAATGGGCGCATTTACGCTTCCACGGGAGACGGTGCCTTTAATCCTTCCCAGGGAGAATATGGCAGTAGCATCATTGCCGCGTCACCCGGTTCATTGAGAGTGCTAGATTATTACTCCCCT
>Ga0209168_10001844_pt1 | contig 16043 bp, 14 predicted proteins | sample Coa_R1_FD_187156 | JGI IMG/M metagenome (GOLD analysis project Ga0209168, IMG submission 187156) | Surface soil microbial communities from Centralia Pennsylvania, which are recovering from an underground coalmine fire - Coalmine... | ecosystem: Environmental > Terrestrial > Soil > Unclassified ... | reverse complement strand
CTCCCCGGCCAGGGACCCGCAAGTCGTCGCCACCGCGTCGAAGAGCACGAGCGCGGGCGGCGGCCCGGTCGCGGCGACCGCGTCGGCCAGACGGGTGGCCATCGCGGTACCGGCGCAGTATCCGAGCACCGCGCGGACCGGGCGGCCGGTCGCCCGGAGCTCACCGGCCCAGCGGCCCACACATCCCGCCAGCGGGCCGGCCCCGGCCGGCCTGACGTGCAGGAAGCAGGCCTCGGCCGGCACCCCGGCGGCCAGCTCCGCGAACCCCGCCGCCGCCCGCGCCCCGGGAAAGTCCAGGCAAGGAACCAGACCAGGTCCCCGGTCAGACAGTTCCCGCCAGCTCCTCAGCTCCATCAACCAGGCCTCCGTGCGAGTCCGTGACCGCCGCCAAACGCCGGTAATCGACCTTCCCGCCCGGCGTCCGGGGAAGACAGCCGACCTGCCGGAAGACCACGTGCCGGCCCGGCACCCCGAGCAACCCGGCCAGCTCCCGGCGCTGCTGCTCATGCACCGCCGCATCACCCGCGCCGACCAGGTACACCACCTCATCAGCACCGCAGATCACCGCGGCGGGATGGCCCGGCCGCTCCACCATCCGCTCCAGATCATCCAGGCTCGTCCGGACGCCGAGCACCTTGACGATCCGCTTGGCACGCCCGGTCAGGTACAGGTAGCCCTCGCGCAGGTACCCCAGATCGCCGGTGTCCAGTACGTCGACCTCAGGCCCGCGGCACAGATCCGCCCGCCCGGCCGCGTAGCCGAGCATCACGCCGGGGCCGCGGTAGCAGACCGCGCCCTCACCGGGCACGGCCCGCGCGCGGACCGGCGCCGGCCTGATCGTGATCGTGCCGCCCGGCACCGCGGTGCCGACCGATCCCAGGCGGCGCGGCAGTTCGGCCGGGTCCAGGCGGGCGATCCGCGAGGTCGCCTCAGTCTGGCCGTACATCACGAAGAACCGGCCGCCCCGCTGGTCCATCATCCGCACCAGCCGCATCGCCAGATCATCGCCCAGCCGCGCGCCCGACTGGGTCATCGTCCGGATCGTGCTGCGGCCCAGCAGGCCGGCGTGCGCCGGGCCGAACCCCGCGTACGTCACCGGCACCGCGGCGAACGACGTCGCACCCGACCGGACCAGGTGATCCCACGTCGCCAATGACAGCGGCGACCCGCCGCCCAGCACCACCCCGGCGCCGGCCAGCAGATGGCTGTTCAGCACCGACAAACCATAAGCATGCGTAATCGGCAGCGTGGTCGGGGCGCGTTCGGCCGCGGTGATGCCCAGCGCACCGATCACAGCGGCGGTGTTCCCGGCCAGCCCCGAATACGACAACCGGACCGCCTTCGGGCTCCCGGTCGAGCCCGACGTGCCCAGCAGCAACGCCATCTCGCGGTAAATCTCACCAGCCGGCCGGCTATCCCGCCGGAACACCGTCATACCAGCGACCGGCTCCCCGGCCGGACGGTAACCCAGACCGGCCAGCCCGTCCCCCGAGCCCGGCGCCGGAACGACAAACTCCGGCTGGTACGCCGAGACAATCTCATCCGAGGCAGGCAGGAACGCGACGGCGTGCCCCAGGCGCAGCGCGGCCAGATAAGCCAGCACCGTGGGCAGATCGCGGTCCCCCGCGCACAGCACCAGCGCCTTGCCATCACAGCGCAGCACCCGCTCGCACCTGCCCACCAAACCAGCCAGCTCACCATAAGACAACACCTGCTGACCCTCAAGGAACACAGCCGGGGAGGCAGGCCGCGCGCCATCGTGGGTCACCAGATCCAGCGTCGCCAGCGCCATGGACACCATCTCGATTCCCGCCCAGCACTTCCACCACGAAACAGACCCGGTGAAACCGCGGCGTGCCCCGCACAAGCCATAGGCCACCATGCGCGAGCACCCGCCAAGCCGCACAATCCACGCTGACCCTGCCGCCGAACACAAACATAGGCAGACCAACCCCCGGTAACCCCCTCCGAAATTGCCGAACACCTTCAGACGGTCCCGCAACTCTGGGTAAGCATCCGGGCTGCGGGCCACGTACGTTCGGATTATCAGGCGGCAGATGGCCCGCGGAGACATGAGCCCGTTCTTCGAACCCAGGGAGGCACAGTGAGAGCCGCCGCGACACAGCGCGTCACCGCGGCATTCCGGTCCGGGCCGCTGGCGGTACGGAGCTTCCGGCTGCTGGCCGGCGGGCAACTCGCCTCGACCATCGGTGACTACTGCTACGCGGTGGCACTGCCGTGGCTCGTGCTGTCCAACCACGGCAACACCATCCTGCTCGGCACCGTGCTCGCCTGCTACGGCGTACCGCGCACCGTCCTCATCCCGGTCGGCGGCATACTCGCGGACAAGCTGGGACCGCGCACCCTCATGCTGTCCGCTGACGTGCTGCGATGCGTCCTGGTAGGAGTGCTGACAGTCCTCGCGGCCCGGCACACTGCCTCACTCATCACGCTCGGCCCGACCGCCGCGCTCATCGGGGGAGGCGAGGGACTGTTCCTGCCCGCTTCGTTCACGATCATGCCCTCACTGCTGGATGGCGACCGGCTCGCGGCGGGCAACGCGCTGTCCTCGACGGCCGTCCAGGTCGGATCGCTGATCGGCCCCGCGATCGGCGGGGCGCTGGTCGCCGCCACCGGCGCGTCGACCGCGGCCTTCGGGATCGACGCGGTGTCATTCGCGGCATCGGCGGTCTCACTGGCCCTGATACCGCGCCACGCCGCGGCCGGATCAATGACCGCGAGCCCGGCCGAGACGGCGGACAGCCCCGGCACCGGGGCAGACGATCTAGCCGCCGAACCCGCCGGCAAGCCGCAGGGCATGCTGGCCTACATACGGCAGTCACGGGCCATACAGGTCATCATGGTGGTCGCCATCGCAGCGAACCTGGCCAACGGCGGGCAGGGCGAAGTGGCACTTCCGGCCCTCGCGCACGCGCACTGGGGCGCCGGCGGCTACGGCACGCTGCTCGCCTGCATGGCGGCCGGCGCGGTGATCGGCACGCTGGCCGCGGCCCGCTCGGGCCGGCTGCGGAACCCAGCGGCGGTCGCCTCCACCGCCTTCATCACCGGAGCGGCCGCGATCGCCCTGGTCCCCTTTCTAGGCGGCGAGGCGGGCGCCGCGGCCGCCCTGCTGCTCCTCGGCGTATGCAACGGCCTGGGCAACGTGCTCTTCTACACCATGGCACAGCGGTCGATTCCGCCGGCCATACTCGGCCGCGTCCTGAGCATGATCATGCTGTGCACCTACGGCGTGTTCCCGCTGTCGGTGGCGGTCGCCGGCGTGCTCGTCCGCCACCTCGGGACCACACCCTTCTTCCCGATAGCCGGAATCTTCCTGACGGTCGCGATCCTGGGCGGCAACACCCAGCGCGCATTCCGCGACTTCGGACGCCAGGCCGAACCCAGCCAGCGTGAAAACCAGCCGGTATGACAGGCCACGCGACCTGGTGCGTTGGGAGCGTGACCGCGAAGCCGATTCACTCGCCTTCGTCTTCTTGGTCCCTATGTCTCATTCAGTTTGACAAAACTCCGGCACCGTCGTGGCCAGGACGGGTGCTGCTACGTGGGCCTGGGTGCGCAGGGTCATCGCCAGGGTCAGCTTGATGCGGGTGGCGGCCGGCAGGTACACGGTCAGCCACGGCCCGCGCACGTCAATGCGTTCCTCGGCGATCACCGGGTCCTTGTGCCCGTAGTCATAGAGCCCGCCGAGCCAGGACGAGTCCGGGCAGGTGGTGTAGGACACGGTGGTGATGGTGTGCTCACCGAATGCCCCGGCCTGCACGACCACGGTGCTGTCCCGCGCGGGGTCCAGGTTGACCAGCTCCACGACGGTGGCATCCGGGTCGATGCTGCTGACCAGCGCCGCGACCGACGGGGGCAGGCCGGGCCGCCGCCGCTGCGCGTCGAAGTAGCGTACTCGGGCCTGCTGCAGACCGCCGTTGTAGATGACCTGCGGCCCGCCCCAGGTGAGCTGCACCAGCGCCTCGGTGACGACGGGATTGCATTGCTGCCACAGGTGGATGTTCGGCTCCGTGACATCGGTGTCCCGGTAGGCCCGGCCGCGGGCAAGCCGGTGCCGGACCTGGGCCTGGGCGGCGGCCAGGATCTCCTCCGGGTAGCCGGGGTTCTCGCCGGCCAGGAACGTGAACCACGGTTCCTCGTGGCCGGCTTCCTCCTTGCTGCGAAACGGACGCACGGTCCGCCAGTCGTAGCCGGATCGGCCACTCAGGTCCGCGAGCCTGCGCCGGTCCCCGGGGCTACTGCTGTGGTGCCAGAGCGCCATCGGGACCGAGGTGAGTACCGGGTTGAAGTCAAACCAGCCCCGGTCACTGTACCGGTACGGCACCAGCAGGGTCGGGACGCTGACCGCATCGCCGAGCTGCGGCACCCACCTGGCCGGCAGGGACGAGTCTGAGTCAGCGAACGGCATCACCGTGCCGCGCGCGATGACGGTGTCCAGGGCGGGACGCACTAGGTCCAGATAACCGTCGTCGCCGGTCACGGTGGCGGCGGCCAGCGCGGCCACCGTGGCGGCGGAGCCGACGCTGTACCAGCCGTGCGGCCAGGTCCAGCCGTAATGCCCGCCGTACCAGCGCCCGCCGAGCAGGCTGCCGACCACCCCGTCCGGGCCGGTGTTGTCCGGGAGGATGCCGCCGTTGGCGGCGGCCCGCTCCAGCCACGCGCTCACATACGACACGATCCAGTCCCGGTACCGCGACTCGCCGGTCAGGATCCACGCGTTCAGCACCAGCCCCGTGGCCGCGAGGTTCACCGCGGTGTCCCCCGCGCCCATCCGGGCGGTCATCTCGGTGCTGAGCCGGGGGTCGAGGCGGCGCTCCGGCGCCGGCTCGCCGTCGGGCAGCAGCCAGTCCAGCGGGAATCCGTAGCTGCGTTCCTCCCTGGCCAGCCACGGGTAGTGCGTTCCGTCGAACAGCCCGCTGCGTCCGGGGTCGGAGCCGTTGTGCGGGCGGCGGATGATACGGCGGACCGGATCGTAGTTGCCGTACGCCGGGTCGACGTACAGCTCGGCGAACCGCACGGCCCGCTCCATCCACCGGGCCGGGTTCGCCATGCACAGGAAGTACAGCAGCAGCAAGCTCTCGCCCTGGTGGAACCAGTCGTAGCCACGCTCGTACTCGTCTTTGACGATGCCGAGCTCAGTGAGCTGAGCGGTCACGCCTTCCCAGTGCTGTTCCGCTCGCGGAAGCAGGTCGTCGGCACCGCCGAGCAGGTACAGCTGCGGCCAGTTGAAGAACACCTCGTAAAAGTCGTCTCCGCCGTCGCGGGTGGTCAGCCGGTGCCGGTAATTCAGCCGCCCGTCCGGGCCGGTGAAATCCTGCTCGAACCGGCGCCACGCATAGTCGAGCAGGTCCAGCAGGTCCCGTTCGGCCAGCGCCCAGCCTGGCGGTTCCAGCAGCGGCACCGATGCGGTTATGGCCGGCTTGGCGTCGGTCACTGCTTCACCGCGCCGGCGAGCACCCCGCGCACCAGCGCACGCTGCGACAGCAGGAACACGATCGCGACCGGGATCACCGCGATCAACGTGGCGAGCGCCAGCTCGGGCCGGAAGATGTTCACCTGCTGGCCGCCGCCGCCCTGGGCCGGGTTGAACGAGGGGGTCGACGACAGCAGGTCCGAGAGCCCGACCTGGATCGGGTACTGGTTCGAGTTCGCCAGGAGGGCGTACGGGAGGAAGAAGTTGTTCCAGTCGGCGACGAAGCTGAAGAAGAAGACCAGCGCGACGATGGGCTTGGCCAGCGGCAGCGCGACGTGGCGGAAGGTCTGCCACTCCCCGGCGCCGTCCACGCGCGCCGCGTCGAGCAGGTCGGTCGGCACCGCGGTCGAGTAATAGATGTACGCGAGATACACGCCGAACGGGAAGAACGCGAACGGCAGGATCACCGAGAACACGTTGCCGATCAGGTGCAGCAGATTGAGCTCCAGGAAGATCGGCAGCACCAGCGCCGCGGCCGGCATGATCATTACCACCAGCGTCAGCGTCAGCACCAGCCTGCGGCCCGGGAAGTTCCCCAGGGCCAGGCCGTAGCCGGCGGGGATCGCGGTGGCCAGTACGATCGCGGTCGCGCTGAGCGCGTACAGCAGCGAGTTGCCGATCCACAGGCGGTAGATGTGGCTGCTGAAGGCGTCCAGATGGTCCCAGGCCAGCACGATCTGGTGGAAGCTGCCGAACGACAGCGGGCTACCCGTGACCAGCCTGGCGTCGGATTTCGTCGGGGTGAGGATCAGCCACAGGATCGGCACCACGAAGAAGACGGCGAACGCCGCGAGGATTACCAGCCGTAGGCCGCGTGCCGCGATCCGCATCAGTCCCCCCTCCGGAACAGGCCAGTGCGCGTGACGATGAGCACCGCGGCGAGCAGCCCGATGACCAGCAGGTCGACCGAGACGGCGGCGGCGGTGTTGAAGTCCCCGTACCGGAAGGCGAGCTGGTAGGCGAACTGGTTCGACGACCACGTGTCGGGGACGAGGCCGAGGCTGGCCTCGTTCACCAGCTGCGGTTCCACGAACAGCTGGGTACCGGTGGCGAACGACAGGATCACCATGTAGGCGATCCACCTGCGGATCAGCGGCAGCTTCAGCCGCAGCGCGACCATGACCGGGCCCGCCCCGTCGATGAGCGCGGCCTCCTCCAGCTCGCGCGGGATCGTGTTCAGAGCGCCGTACATGACCACGATCCAGCCGCCGGCGCCGGTCCAGAACGCGATCATCGCGAAGACGAACGGCAGGTGCCCGGGCGCGATCGACTGGACGAACAGCTGGATCCCGAACACGTGATGCATCAGGAATGAGAAGGGGCTCACGGCCGGGTCGAGCATGAACAGCCAGACCAGGACGGAGGCCGCGCCGGCCAGCGCGCCCGGCAGGTAGAACAGGAAGCGGAAGCCGGACGAGACCCGGTTCGCGCGGCCGTGCAGCAGCAGCGCCAGCCCGGTCACGAACACGATGAGCGCGACGAGCCAGATACCCGTGTACAGCAGGATGTGCTCGAAGGCGGGAAGGAAGCGGTAGTCCTCGAACGTGTGCGCGAAATTACCGAAGCCGTTCCAGCCGCCGCCGTTCTCATTAGTGAAGGCGAGATCGAGCGCGTAGATCATCGGCGCGACGCCGAAGCCGATCAGGAACGGCAGGTACAGCAGGATGAACGGCATCCCCCGTGCGGTGCGGCGGCTGCGCGCCGGCGCCCGGCGGAGGCTACGCGGTCGCGTGGCCTCCGCGGGCGCCGAAAGAGCGGGTGAGCTCACTGGCTGACCTGGTACCCGGCTGCCTGGGCCGCTTGGCCGAGTGCGTGGCCGAACGGCTGCAGCAGCGAGCTGAGCGACTTGCCCGCCACCAGCCCGGTCACCACGGTGTTAGCCCACACCGGCTGGTCCGGGTAGGTGACCAGGTTCCAACCCTGCCAGATCTCCGAGGCGGCCGCCTTGAGCGCGGGGGTCGGGTCGGCGGCGTAGTACGGGTTGGCGGCTATCTGGGCCAGCCACGCGGTCGCCATCGGCGCGTAGGCCGGGTAGCCAGGCCGGGCGTCCGCCCCGGTCGGGTTGAACACGGTGGTGGCGTATTTCACGAAGTCGGCCGCGGTGGCCAGGTTCTTCGAGTGCCGGGAGATGATCCACGGACCGCCGCCTACCTGGCCGGTGGTCACCGGGTCGCTACCCCACTGCAGCGGCATCGCCGCGGTCATCTGGCCGGCCGGGGTGTGCAGCGTCGCCAGGAACAGGTCATGGCCGTACCAGCTCGGTCCCGGCATCATCAGTATCTTGGTGTCGCTGCCGCCGTACTTCTTGGCGAAGTCCGGGGTGAACACGCTCAGCGGCGGCAGCGCGCCGCCCTTGATCAGCGGGTCGAGCAGGCTGGCCATCTCGGTGCAGTGCGAGTCGGACGGGTTGATGGTGACCTGACTGCCCTGCACCTGCTGCAGCGGGCACTTGTTGCCCCAGAAGTAGATCCAGTGGCTGAACGAGTCGCCGATGTCCCCGACGATGTAACCGGGGTGCTGCGTGGCTACCTTCTGCCCGAGCGCGGCCCACTGCTGCCAGGTGGTCGGGACCTGGTAGCCGAACTGGGTCATCAGCTTCTTGTTGTACCAGAGCACGACCTGGGCCAGGTTGTCCTGGACGCAGTACTGCGTGCCGTTGATCGTGCACTGCGCGGTGGACGGCGCGGGCCACTGGCTGAGCAGGCTGGCCGGGATCAGGCCGGTGACCGGCTCGGCGTAGTCGAACGGCTTCTCCGCCATCCAGATCGGGTCGTTGACCTGCTCGCTGAAGATGACGTCCGGCCAGCCGTTGCCGGTCCGGTTCCATAGCTGGATCTTCGTCTGCAGCGTCGTCGAGCCGTTGCTGTCGCCGTCGAAGCTGACGATGTTCAGGTGCACGTTCGGATGCGCCGTGGCGTACGCCTTAGCTACCGGCAGGCGGACCGCGTCCACCCATACCGTCAGCGAGCCGCCGACGGTCCCGGACGCCGACGCGCTGCCCTGGCCTGCTGGTGATGATGATGAACTGCTGCCGCCGCTGCTGCTGCATGCTGCGGCGGTCGCGGCCAGCGCGACCACGCCGACGACGAGCAGGGACTGTCTGAGCTGGCGTCGCGCCCGGGCGACGAAAGCGATCCGGGTCATGGCTACCTCCACCACGTCGTGCAGTCGCCCGGTCCGCCCCATGACGGCGGGACAACCTGTCTGATTAGTACTACTTATCTGGCGCATGTCGGGTCACGCCCGCGCAGCCTGCTGCGTTAGCGTCCACTGCCTCACAATCTAGACCGCTGTGCCTCTAGGCCGTCAAGAGCGAAGGTAGCCTATTTTGGTAACATTTCTCAAAATAAGTAGTATTTATTCTATTCTTCGGGTGGGAGAATTGATATGATCGGCAGGTGAAGAGCGAGGACGTGAAGCCGGGCGGCGCCGATGCGGGCGGCTACCGGCCCCGGTATGAGCTGGTGGCTGAGCACATCGTGCGGCTCATCACCGAGCTGGCCTTGGAGCCCGGAGACCGGCTGCCCACGGAGAACCAGCTAGCGGCACGCCTTGGCACCAGTCGTACCGTGGTCCGGGACGCGGTGAAGATCTTGTCGGCGGCCGGCCGCGTCAGCGCGCAGAAGGGCCGGGGCCTGTTCGTGGCGGACGGCGACGGAACGCCCGGCACCGCCCGGTGGGGCAGCTTCTTCGTACCCACCAGCCTCGAGCACATCTTCATGCTGTTTGAGTTCCGCCGGGTGCAGGAGACCAACGCAGCGATGCTCGCCGCGACCCGCGCCAGCCCGTCCGAACTACGCGCCATGGAGGCGGCAGTCAGCGCCTGCCGGCATGGCCACGCCACCGGTGACCACGCCGAATTCGACAAGGGCGACGACGCCTTCCACTTTGGCGTGGCCGCGGCCTCGCACAATTTCTTCCTGGTGTCCGCGGTCCGCGAAGCCCGGATGCTGCAGCGCCAGGCGAGCGTCATCGGCCTGCACGGGGTCGGCGGCCACGCCGAAGCCGCGGTCGGCGAGCATGAAGCGATCTACCGTGCGATCAGGGACGGCGACCCCGAAGCGGCCAAGCAGGCCACCTCGGTCCACCTCGACAACACGCTGGAGGACTACCGTCGCGAGATCCAGCGCCGGGTGTTCGGATGACGCTAGCCGCGCGCACGTCCGACGCCGGCGCCCGGCGGCATCACGGTTCGCTGGGACATGTCCCCGAGCCCACGGGCACTGGCGCGTCCGCTCGCAGCAGGCCCGCTTCCTTCAGCCGGGCCCACAGCCCAGCGGGCGGGGGCGTCCGGTGCAGCCCGGCGTTGCGCATGACCTGCTCGGGCGTGTGCGCACCGACGCAGGTGCTCACGATAGCTGGATGGCCGAGCGGGAACGCCAGTGCCGCCGCGGGCAGCGAGCTGGCTTGCTGTCCGCAGATCGCGGCGATCCGGGTGGCGCGCCGCACGAGTTCCGGTGGCGCCTCCGTGTAGTCATACCTGGCATCGCGCAAGGGCGTGCGGCGGGCGGACAGGCCGCTGTTGAAGACGCCCGCCGCAACGACGCCGATGCCGCGTCTCTCGCACACGGGCAGCAGGTCATCGAGGGCCTGCTGCTCCAGCAGCGTGTAGCGTCCGGCGAGCATCAGCAGGTCCATGTCGGTGTTCCGCGCGAAATCGGTCAGCATCGCCGTCTGGTTCATCCCGGCGCCGATCGCCGCCACCAATCCCTGGCTACGCAGTTCCTCAAGCGCCGGGTAGGCGTGGTTGAGCGCGTCGCGGTAGTGATCGTCGGGATCGTGAAGGTACACAATGTCGACGCGGTCAAGACCCAGCCGCCCGAGGCTCTCCTCGACCGACCGCAGCACGCCGTCGCGGCTGAAGTCCCATACGCGCCGGAAGGCCGCCGGGACGGCGAAGCCTTCGGTATCAGTACCCCGGACTGGCCCGGGCACCGGTTCGAGCAGCCGTCCCACCTTCGTCGAGAGGACGTACTCGTCTCTCGGCCGGCTGGCCAGCGCCCCGCCGAGGCGCAGCTCGGACAACCCCAGCCCGTAGTGGGGCGCGGTGTCGAAGTAGCGGATTCCGGCATCCCATGCGGCATCGACCGTCGCCTGCGCCTGCTCGTCCGGTATCGCGCGGTACAAGTTGCCTAGCTGCGCGCATCCGAGGGAGAGCCCGGTCAGGCGCTTCGGGATCACCGCACGATCCGCGCGCTCGGCTGGTGCACCAGCTTGCGTACCTCGTCCAGGCGGGCCGCAGAGGTGTCTCCGGGCGTGGTCATCGCGAGCGCGCCGTGTGCCGCGCCATACTCGACCGCCGCCCGCAGGTCGCCCAGCTCGAGCAGCCCGTACAGCAACCCGGACGCGAAGCTGTCGCCGCCGCCGACCCGGTCGTAAATCTCCAGTGAGCGCCTGGGTGTCGCCTCGGCGAACCCGTCTGCGGCCGACCACGCTACGGCACCCCAGTCGTTGATCGTGGCACTGCGCACCGTGCGCAGGGTCGTGGCCACAACACGGAGATCGGGGTACTGGGCGGTGACCTCCGCGATCATCTCCCGGAAGCTTCCGGAGCTGAGTTCGCTGAGGTCCGCTGCGGTCCCAGGTACTTCGAATCCGAGGCAGGCGGTGAAGTCCTCCTCGTTGCCGAGCAGGATGTCGACCAGCCCCGCGAGCCGCCGGTTGACCTCCTGGGCGGCCGCCTTGCCGCCGGCCTGCTGCCACAGGCTCGGCCGATAGTTGAGGTCGTAGGAGACGATCGTGCCGTGTGCGCGAGCCGTGCGCATCGCTTCCTCGGCGAGCGCGGCGGCGGCTGGCGAGAGTGCCGTGTAGATCCCCCCGGTGTGGAGGCATCGCACGCCGAGATGGCCGAATAGCAGCTCCCAGTCGACATCTCCAGGTGCCAGCATGCTCGCGGCACTGTGGCCGCGGTCGGACACGCCAACCGCGCCGCGTACGCCGAACCCCCGTTCGGTGAAGTTCAGCCCGTTACGGGCCTGGCGTCCTACGCCATCGAACTGCATCCAGCGCACGAAGCGCAGGTCGACGCCACCGGCGAGCATCAGGTCCTCGATCAGCCGCCCTATATCGTTGTCGCACAGTGCGGTGACGACCGCGGTGCGCAGGCCGAAGCAGCGGCGCAGGCCGCGGGCCACGTTGTACTCGCCGCCGCCCTCCCACACCCGGAACTGGCGGGCTGTGCGCACGCGACCGTCGCCCGGGTCCAGGCGGAGCATCACCTCGCCGAGCGAGACCAGATCGTATGCGCACGCGGATGCGGGCCGGAAGTTAACGGTCATGCGGGCGCTCCCCCGGTCTGGCGGGCCGCGGCCACGAGTGACACTGCAGTTGCGGCGAGGCGGGTGATCTCGCTGAACCTTCCCGCGCCCAGGAGGGTCCGTGGCGCGATCCAGCTGCCCCCGACAGCGGCCACTGCGGGGTGCCTGGCGTACTCGGCCAGTTCGGCCGGCCCGATCCCGCCGGTGGGGACAAACCGCAGGCCTGGGAAGGGTGCCGCGAGCGCGGTCAGCCAGTGCATCCCGCCGAGCGGCTGAGCGGGAAATAGCTTGACGGTGCCGAGCCCTTCCCGCAGCGCGGCCATCGTCTCGGACGGCGTGGCGACGCCCGGGATCACCGTTACATCGCGCTCACGGCAGCGTCGCACGACATCGGCGTCCAGGCCTGGGGATACGACGAACTGCGCGCCCGCCTCGACAGCACGATCGACGTCGGCCGGGCTCAGCACGGTGCCGGCCCCGACGGTGAACGCCGGGTCACCAGCGAGCAGCTTGATCGCGCGGACCGCCCCGCTGGTCCGGAACGTGATCTCCGCTACCGGCAGCCCGCCCGCGGCCAGTGCGTCGCCGAGCGCCGGCGCCGCGCCGGGATCGTCGATCACCACGACAGGCACCACCCCGTGCCTGGCGATCTGGTCGAGCGCGCTCATCGGCCCAGCCACCCGCCATCGACGGCGAGCACCGTGCCGTTGACATAGTCGGAGGCCGCGGACGAGAGGAACACGACCGCACCGGCGATGTCCTGCGGTTTGCCCCAGCGGCCCGCTGGTATGCGATCGAGGATGGCATGGGCACGTTCGGGATCCTCGCGCAGCGGCCGGGTGTTGTCTGTCTCGATGTAGCCCGGCGCCACAGCATTGACCGTGACGCCTGCCGGGGCCCACTCATTCGCGAGCGCCTTCGTCACGCCCGCGAGCGCATGCTTCGAGGCGGTGTAGCTCACGACGTTGATGCCGCCCTGGAAGCTGAGCAGCGACGCGGTGAAGACGATCTTCCCGCTTCCGCGCGCGGCCATCCTCGCGCCGATCGCCTGAGCCAGGACGAACGGCGCGGTGAGGTTGACCTCTAGCACGTTGTCCCACTCTTCGAGCTTGTGGTCCGCCGCCGGAGCCCGGTAGATGGTGCCGGCGTTGCTGATAAGGATGTCGACCGGGCGATCGAGCGCGTCGACCCGCCCGAGGAGCCCGCGCACCGCGTCCCGGTCGCCGAGATCGGCAGGCATCGCCCAGAACCGTCGCCCGGCGGCCTCGACACGGCGACGAGCCTCCCCGCCGTCCGGGTCGAGCGAGCGGCTGACCCCGATCACGTCAGCTCCCGACCAGGCCAGCGCCTCCGCGACCGCTAGGCCGATGCCGCGGCGGGCACCGGTGACGACGGCTAGGCGGCCGTCGAGCGAGAAGAGAGACCGGTCGCCCACATGTTCTGTCACCGGCCGGGTCACCGGCTCGCCCCGCAGTCGATCAGCACCTTGACGACGCCCATGCCAGACTCGAGCGCCTCGAAGGCCTCAGCGACCCGTTCAAGCGGCTCAACCGCCGAGATCAGCTCGGTGGCCGGAACCGCATCCTCAGCCAGCAGCGCCACAGCCCGCTCGAAGTCGCCCCGCTCGTAGACGCGGGCGCCGATGAGTTCCAGCTCGCGCCAGAACACGCGGAACAGGTCAACCGGAACCGGCTGGTTGTGGATAGCCACCACGACCAGCCGGCCGCGCACCCGAAGCGCGTGGGTCGCCGCCGCTAGCCCGGCGACGCTGCCGGATACTTCGAAGGCGACATCCACGCCAGCGCCGCCGGTCCACGGATCAAGCGTCGTGCGAGGGTCGCCGGCGGCCGGGTCGATCGTGCGCAGGCCAAGCCGCGCCGCCACAGAACGACGGAAGCGGTCCGGCTCGGAAACGACCACCTCCGCGCCTGCCGCGATCGCCACGCACCCGATCAGCAGGCCGATCGGTCCCCCGCCGACCACGAGCACCCGGTCGCCGCCCGCCACCGCCCCGCGCCGGACATCATGGACCGCGACCGCCAGCGGCTCGGCGAGTGCCCCGGCCCGGAGCCCGAGTCCTGGCGGCAGGCGGACCAGCAAGCGCTCGGGTACTACCCACGCCTGCTGCATGGCGCCGTCCGAGTCGATACCGACGAACACGAGGTTCTGGCAGACATGCTGGTGTCCCGCGGTGCACGCCGGGCACTGACCGCACCAGTCGAGCGGCATCACGGTCACGCGATCGCCGCGAGACCAGCCGCTGACGCCTTCCCCGACGGCGGCGACGGTGCCGGACATCTCGTGGCCGAGCACGGCGGGGATGCTGACGCGCCCGTCCATCGCGCCGTGCTTGATGTGCAGGTCGGTGCCGCAGATCCCCACGTAGGCGACATCGAGCCGGACCTCTCCCGGTCCGGGCCGCAGCGGAGTCCGCTCGGCGAGACGGAAGGTTTCCTTACCCAGATACTGCGCTGCCAGCACCGGTGCTCCTTCCAGGGGCGGGAGGCGGGTCCGCGAGGCCGTACACCGCTGTCGCCGTGCCGCTCAGCACCGCGGCCCGCTGCGGCGCGGGCAGCTGCGCGATGGCCTCGAGCACGACGTCAACCCACCGCCCGGCCGACCCCATGAGGGTGACGACCGGCCAGTCGCTGGCGATCATGCACCGATACGGGCCGAACACCTCAAGCGCGTGCTCGAGGTAAGGGAGAACATCGGCGGCGGCCCATCCGGGGCCTGCCTCGGTGGCCAGCCCGGACAGCTTGCATGTGGTATTCGGGAACGACGCGATCCGCGCGAGGTCCTCCCGCCACGGATCGAGCTGGCCGCGCGCTACCGGCGGCTTGCCGAGATGATCCAGGACAAAAGAGGTATCCGGGCATGCCTCGATCAGCGACGCCACCGCCGTCAGCTGATCATGCGTGGCACACAGGTCAAACGTGAGACCCCGCTCGGGTAGCAGCCGCAGACCGCTGACAAGCGCGCTGTCGGTGATCTCCTCGCGCGGACGGCCCTGCAGCAGCCACCGCACGCCGACGACCAGCGGGTCAGTCGCGATGGCCGACAGGTCAGGCTCGGCCGCATGCCCGCGGTGCAGCGGCGCGTACGCGACGATACCGCGGATAACTGGATGAGACCGGGCCAGCGCCGAGACCCAGCGCACCTCGCCAACGGCCTCATCGTTACGGCAGTCAGCCTGCACGAACACCGCACCGACCAGCTCATGCGCACCCGCGTCGAGATCCTCCGGACCGAAGCGGCGCCGCAGCGACGGATGCGCCGCGAGCCAGTCATGGTGCCGCGTCCTGGGATCCCAGAAGTGCACATGGGCATCCAGGAACGCGGTCATTCCCCGTCCTGCCCGCGATCGGTCCCGGCACGCTTATGCTTGCGGAGCGCCCACGTGCCCCTGATGTGCTCCCGCATCGCGGCGGCGGCACCGCCGGCGTCGCGCTGCAGCAGCCGCTCGTAGATCGCGACGTGCCCGATATGGCCCTGCCGTAGGTCTTCTTCGTCGGCTGGCGGGTTATACCGGCTGCTCGCACGGGCATGGGGGTGGATCGCGCGGATGATCGACCGGCCCAGCCGGTTCCCGGAGCAGCGCATGATGACGTCGTGATACCGGGTGTCGGTCTCGTGGTATTGCCCCGCATCGGTGAGCTGGGTCTCCAGCTCCTGAAGTAGCGCGCCGAGCTCAGCCAGGTCATCCTCGCTCATCGAGCGAGCGGCCGTGCTGGCCATGTCTGACTCGAGTGCGACCCGCACGTCTACGAGCTCATCGAGGATCCGCATCGACTCATCGGCCCGGATCGCGGCATCGAGCACTACCGGGTCCAGCAAGTTCCATTCGCCGGGAGCGGTGATCGTCGTACCGTGACCCTGCCGGGCACGCGCGAGACCCTTCTCTTCCAGCGCCTTCAGCGCTTCCCGAATGACGGAGCGGCTGACGCCGAACGACTGGCAGAGCACCGGTTCGGGAGGAAGCAGGCTGCCGGCCGGATGGCGACCAGAGACGATCTCCGCCACGAGGTCGCTGACCACGACCACGCTCAGCCGCGCCGGCCGTCCCGCGAGCGGCCGCAGCGGCCAGTCGCCGCCCCCGGCGGCGTGCGGCCGGGAAGGCTTTCCAACCGGAGAGGCGTCGCTCACAACGGTTACGCTAGCAAAAGTCATACGTTATTCATAATTCGACTGACGACTGACGTATCAGTTAGCCGCCGCTCGTCAGCGGTCAGGATCCGGCGGATCGTCCCCTCCCCCACCCGGTACCCCAGGCCGGCCGGCTCACCTTGGAT
>Ga0209168_10001841_pt1 | contig 16050 bp, 22 predicted proteins | sample Coa_R1_FD_187156 | JGI IMG/M metagenome (GOLD analysis project Ga0209168, IMG submission 187156) | Surface soil microbial communities from Centralia Pennsylvania, which are recovering from an underground coalmine fire - Coalmine... | ecosystem: Environmental > Terrestrial > Soil > Unclassified ... | reverse complement strand
CGCATCGCAGAGTGGTCCGCGCACGGCAAAAAGCTGCGCATCCGCGCAAATGGAACCCCAGGCTTCGGGGGCGGGAATCACGGGCTCGAGCAGACGCAGCGAAACCGGTGTCGCCAGAAGCGCGGCGAGCGTCTCACGCACGCCGTTCGCAACGACGCACGCGGCGCTCACGGGCAGCGACGATCGCCGTTCGAAACAGGCGCGCCGTACGCGCCGCCCGTTACAGTTTTCGCTTTGGCTGTCGAACGCCAGCACCGTGAGCGCACTCACTTCAGCAGATCCATCACGGTTTTCGCAGCGCTACCTTGCGCTTTGCCTGCCGCGCGAATCGCGTCGAGCGCAAGATAGGCTTCCTGCAAACGCTGCAATCCCGCTTCGATGTCGATACCGCTGCTCTCACGCGCGAACGGCGTAACCGGACCGAAGTTGTCCTCACCGGCTCTGCCGATATGCGGCGCAATGCCGAGCGGCGCCGCGACGTGCTGCGGGTCGACCATTTGCAGTTTGGTTCCCGGCGCGAAACGCGCAAGCGCGAGACGCCCCATGACGGTTCGCTGCAACTCACGCCGCCCGGTACGCGGATCGATCGTTGCGCGTTCGTAGGTAACGCTGCCGTCCGCTTCGATGCGCGCGGTTTTCGCGTATCCCAGCGCAGCGTCGACGCGATCGGCATGCAGCGGCACAAGTGTTGCGTCCTCGCCGGCGTAGCCGAGCATCGGCCGGCCTTGCGCATCGACAAGCGCTCCGTCTCGAAGCGCGAAACTGCCGTCGCGCGTAAAAAGCATCCGTCCACGTTCGTCGCTGGTGACGAAATACGCATCGGGCGGCGGTGCAACGGAAAGCGGATCGAGCACGTGCTGAGCGGCTTGCGGTTTGGCAACGTCGCTGCGCTCCGGCGTCGCACCTGGCGAGTAGGCTTGAAGCACGTCACGCTCGCGTACGGCGATGTCGTCGAGCGCGCGCATCGTTGCGTTCGAAATCAGCACGCCGCTGCGCTCCGCGTGTCGGTGTCGAGGTCGATACCGCGCTTGGCAAGCGAATATCGCGCTTGCGCGAGCGCGTCCGCAACTTGGCGGCGTGCGGCCTCGGGGCAAATGGCCACGAGCTTCAGCTGTGTTCCGCGTGATTGGAGCAGCACATGCACGCGGCCGTGCTCGCCCTCGGCAGTGAACGATGATTTCTTCGACGCACAGCGAGGGCGTAAGAACGCGCGCTCGATTTTTCGTGCGAGCGCGGATCGCGGCGCGCGGCGTTCCGCCGGAATGCCCTGCGAACGGTCTGCCGTCTTGCTCGCTGCTTCAACCGTTGTGCCGGCGCGCGACAGCCGCGATGCGGTTTCGTGCGTACCCGTGTGCGCGCCGTTCAATTCGCCGCCAAGCGTTTTTGCATTGGGCGCCTTCACAGTTGCGGATTTGGCGCAGCCGCCCGCGCCGTACAGCGCGGAGTACCACGCCTGCGAAAGCGATCTGCGGTCGAGCATGGCGACCGGCGCCGTGAGAACGCTGAATTGCAATTGCTCGGTAATCGTCATGGCGCAAGCCTAACGCTGCGGCATGACGTGCGGGCTGCGGAGTTGTTGCCTTCCTGTTACGGCTGGAAATGTTCGAGTCGCTCGCGGTATCGCCCGTCGTCAAACGCGGGGCCGCGCTGCACGTACATCTTGGCGTTGGCAAGATCGAACGTCACGATGAAGTTCTTGAGAATCGCCATGCCGATGTTACCGGCGTCGAAGCGATCGGCGAATGCGCCGCGCTGAGCGAGCATCAAGTTGGTGTAGCGGTTGAAAAGCCGGTAGCTGCCGATGTCGAGTTCGTCGATGATGGCCGACATGGCGGGAACGCTTCCGCCTACGCCGTAGTCGGTGGCGAACTGCCGCTGCTGAAACTCCACCAAATTCGGGTGCGCGCGCATGAACGGCGCGAACAGCAAGAGCTCAGTGCTGTTTCCGGTGTCGACGACGAATCGTCCGGGTGTGTTGTTGACCTTGGCTTGAATTTCGATCAGCTGGCGATCGTCGTCGACCGCGATGGCATCCCCTTTCACGTGCAGCGTTCCCGGTTTGCCGAACGTGAGCGTCTGAGCGGCGGGATCGATGCTGACTTCCGCGGAGGCGAAGAACGGATAGCCCAGCACGCCGTCGGCATCGTACGAGCCGGTTGCACCTTGCAAGCTGAGCACCGTCACCACGTGAACGGGCAGCACTGCACCGCCGATTTGTATCGAGTCGAGCGCGGCGATAGCCATGCCTCCGGTTCGCTGGGCGCCGGCGACTTCCAGGTGTCCCTCCGGCTTCAAACCTTCCGCGGACGCAACGCGCAGATCCAAAACCACCGATTGCGCGCCGGTGTCCAGTAAGAAGAGGTAACGGTGTCCGCCGATCGTGACGTGCACGTAATAGTGCCCCTGATGCTCCTCGAGCGGGACCGTGACGGGTTTGTCCGTCTGAATCTCCGAGTTTTGCGGTATGGCAAAGACCCCGTCCTTGAGCGGCCGATCGACGTCGATAATTTCCGCATACCGCGTGATGTCGTACGAATGATCGCCGTTCGAGTCGATTTCTTTCTGGGCGAGCAGCTCACCGGCGAACGTCTTATAATCCGAGAAATCTTCCGTAGACGTGCCGTCTTCTTCATCGTAACTGATGCGATCGATCATCAGAGACTTCGTGTCGAGATCGAGCGTTTCGGACTGACCGTCCGGCGGCGAGACGGTCAGCTCGTACACGGAACGTCCGTCGGGCAGCTGCTTTTCGCCGTCGAGTTTGTCGTATTGAGGTTCGCGAACGAATCCGCCGTCGTCGATGAAGTCTTCGGTGTGCTGGCGCAGAAGCAAAAGCCCTTGCAACTGGCGCACGTTGCCGCTCTCGTTGACGAGGTATTCGTCGTCTCCCAAGCGCAGCGATTCCTCGGCGCGGCCCCCGATGTGCTCGTCGTTGCGCGCGCGATCGGCGGTTTGCCACGTATGAAACGTTCCGGTCAGCCCTGCGCCGACGAGTGCTCCGCGAACTTCGAGCGTTTTCGCGCCGTGTACGTGAAGCGCTGCGAGTGCCGCCTTGCGCGCGCTCAAGACTTGATCGAGTGTGAGTGACGCGCTGTGCGCGTATGGCGCGGGCAACGCAAAAACAGCGGCAAGCAGCAGCGAGAGGCTACTGCGTTTTATATTTTTGATAGCTGTCGAGGACGTTCTCGACGTACGCCTGGGTTTCGGCATAGGGTGGAACGCCGCCATACTTCTCCACTGCGCCCGGTCCAGCATTGTACGCTGCAACTGCTAAACGTAAATCACCGTGAAATCGGTCGAGCAAGCCCTTGATGTATCTGGTTCCGCCCCACACGTTCTGCGACGGATCATATGCATCGGCGACGCCGAGCTGCGAGGCCGTGCCGGGTTCGAGCTGCATCAACCCTTGAGCGCCGGTTTTCGACGTGGCATTGGCATCGAACCCCGACTCATTTGCGATAATTGCTTTGACGAGTGCCGGATCGACGCCCCACGCGCTTGCATTGGCGTTGACGAGCTGTTCGATTTGGACGGGTGCGACGGGAGCCGGACCCCCGCTGCCATTCATAGCGGCGGAAACCATCGACGCAAAAGACGGCCCTGCGGCGCCAATCTGCGGCGGCGGGGACACGCAGTTCTGGCCGGTGATTTCGGCAATACGTTGCGTGACGGCGGCAAGGTCGCTGGCAATGCTCATGAGTCTCCTAAAGTATCGGCAAGGACGGCCAGTGCCGATAGGCTTTCCGCGGGCCGAACCGCCGGCTTGTGCTGGCGAACCAGCGCTTCGATCCGGTCTTCCGCGCTCGTTGCACGCAACGTAAAGGGGTCACCCGGCGTGATGCCCAGGCTGCGCGCGTCTTCGGTCTGAGCGAGCGATGCAATTGCGCGCCGCACCAGGCGCGCGTCACCTTCATGCGATTCATCGACGACCTGGCTCATCGTGCGGCTTGTACTGCCGAGCAGATCGATTGCGGGAAACCTGCCGGCATTCGCCAGCTTCGGGGAAAGCGCGATATGGCCGTCGAGAAGCGCGCGCGCCGCTTCACTGACCGGATCGCGATCGTCGCCGTCCCAAAGAACGGTCGCCACCAGCGTGATCGATCCGCGCAGGGCATTGCCCGGGACTTCCACCAAGCGCGCGAGATCCGCAAAGACGCTCGGCGGATAGCCGCCGCGGCCGACACTTTCGCCCGATGCGAGCGCCACCTCGCGCAGCGCGGCTGCAAAGCGCGCCAAACTATCCAGGATGAGCAGCACGTGCAATCCACGCGAACGCAGTTCGTCAGCCTGAGCCACCGCCACGCGCGCCGCGTGCACGCGTTGCGCGGCGCTGCGATCGCTGGTTGCGCACACGATCGACGCATGGCGCGGACAAAGACGCATCCACTCTTCCGCCTCTCGGCCGCGCTCGCCGACCAGACCGACGACGACCGCGTCGGCATATGCACCCTTCATCAGCCAATGCAGCAGCGTCGATTTTCCGCAGCCCGGCGGACCGAAAAGACCAATGCGCGCGCCGCGTCCGATAGTCAGGAGAGCGTCGATTGCGCGAATGCCGGTCCAGAACGGTGTTTCGATCGCGCGCCGCTGCGAAGGCGGCGGCGCCTGGACGCCCAAGCTTTTCGCGCGCCCGCGTAGCCGCGGTCCTTCATCGAGCGGGGTGCCGCGCGCGTCGATTGCGCGCCCAAGCATCACCGTGCCGAGCGGCATGGTCAGTGCCGCGGGATCGCACCAAACCGTATCTCCCTCAGAAATGCCGTCGAGAACGTCGTGGACTGCAATGAGCGCGTGTTCGTGTTTGAGCGCCGCGATGACGCCCGCGACCTCGCCGCGCGGACTGCAGATGCGCACGGCATCACCGACGGCGGCGGCCGGCAACCGCGCCGCAAGCAATCCGTTCCCCGCGGAAAGCACGGTGCCGCGCGCGATCAAGGCGTCACCGCATGCACGAGCGCTGCCAGCCGCACGCCAAGCGATGCATCAACGCTCCCGGTGTGAAGGTCGATGATTGCATCGCCGGGACGCAGTTGCATATCGGCAACGACGGGCACGCCGCATTTCAAACGATCCACGTCTTGCGCATGCACGCGCACGCGCAGCGGTTCCTCCGCCGCAAATCGCTGCAGCGCGCGATCGACGATCGCTTCGACGTCGACCGGTTCGAGCAACAGTTCACGGCCGAGCACGTCGACTGCAATGTCGGTGACCACCGTTTCGATTGCACCTTCGACGGCCTCGATGATCCGCGCATGGAACAACCGCACGTCGCGTGAAAGCGCCACCTGGTCGTCATCCGCAACGTCGGCTTGCATGCCAACCGCCGTGTCCTGCATCGTCTCAAATTCCAATGCAGGTTCGTCAGGTGCGGGTGTACGTGCGGCGAGCAGCGTTGCGGCAAGGCTTCGAAACTGGTTAGGCGTTTGCAATGAAGCTCTCCACATCGGCGAGCAGCGGCGAAGGGGGACGCTGCATACGCCGGATGATCAGGGCACGTTCGTGTTCGGGATACATATCGAGAACCGCTGCGGCTGTTGCGGCGGGCAGCGCGCTGATGATTGCGGCGGCGGCATGCGGCGGTTCGTTTTCGAGTGCGCCTCGGACGCTTGCGGGAGGAATTCCATGAACGGCGGTTGTTGTGCGAGCAATCGATGCGCGCTCGGCGGCGGTTCGAACGAGCGCCGCAACCGGCGCGCGGGCCCACCGCAGCGCGATCAGCGCAGCAATAGCCACGACAAGCGTCGGGAGCAGCGGCACAATCGCGCCGTACGCCAGCCACCAACCGTCTTTCTTGGCAATCGGCGTGTGCGTGAAGGAGATTGCCGCGACGTCGATGGTATCGCCGCGCTGCGGATCGATGCCCAGCGTTGCAGCCGCCAGTTCGCGAACTTGCGCGACGTCCACATTGCGCGCGGCGTCGACGAACACGGCAGCGGAAATCCGAACAACGCGACCCGGTGCTGCGCTCGATGAGACTTCGCGCGTTTCACTGCCGCGGTCGAGCTGCTGGTCGGAACGATCGTAGTGTTTGCCTTCACCGTCGTAGCGCTCGTCTTGCGTGCTCGACGTAATCGGCAGCGACGCGAGCGGAGAGCGACGCACGACCTTGCTCGTAATCGTGCGGCGATCGTAGTCGACGTGAACGCGCACGATTGCCGCACCTGCGCCGATCGCCGAGTCGAGGGCACTTTGCAGCGAGCGCTGCAGATCCGCCGAGTCGTCGTCGCCGGCACCGTTGCCGAGTGCGACGCCGCGATCGTCGACAAGCGTCACGTGCCGCTCGTCCAAACCCGGAACGCTAGCCGCCACGAATGAACGGATCCCGCTCACCGCATCGGCGGAAAGATGCGCGCCGGGTTCTAGGCGCAGGCGCACGCTCGCGCTCGCATCGTGCGAACTTTCATCGGCAAAATAGCTCTCTTTGGCGGGCGCGATAATGACTCGCGCGTCCTGCACACCGTCGATGCCTCGCAAGCCTAGCTCGATATCCCCCGCCAGACCGTCGCGCGTCTGCGCGTCGATCACGGCCTGCGGTGTGAGCGCGCCGAGTTTGCCCAGCACGTCGCTCGAGCCGTCGACGTGAGCGTGCGGAACGCCCGCCATCGACAACCGGAGCAGCACGTCATTGCGCCGCCGCGCATCCACAAGAACGTTGTCGCTCGTAGGAGTGAAGGGTACGTTCCAACTCGCCAAACGCGTTTCAACCTCGGTGAGTTGTTCGGGATGAAGCGCACTGGCAAACAGCGCAGCGCGCTGCGGATGCGCTATGACGCCGAAAAGTACGACAACGATCAGCACTCCTAGCGCGCCCGCCGCGGCAGTCGCGCGAATGTTGGCAGGCAGGGTGTTCCATCGAGCGAGCTGCGCGGCAACGTTCATGCCGCTACACCTGCATGTTCAAAATCGATTGCAGCGCCTGTGCCGTGCGCTGCGCCGCAGCGGTCGCGACGGAAAGCGCAACGTCCGCGCGCGCTCGTTCGTAAACTGCCGTCTGCAAATCGCCGGCACCCGCTGCAAAAGCATCTTCTGCGCCTTCGGCTTTGCCGAGCACCACGCCGAGATCGTCCAGCATTTTTGCGAACGCGTTCGGCTGCGCGACGTTTTGCGCAGATGCCCGTGGTGCGGAGTCGGGAATGAGCGCTTCCACTCTCATCAGACTTTGCCCATGTCGATGGTGCGTTCGGCAAGGCGCTTGCCGATGTCGAAGATCGACGCGTTTGCCTCGTAGGCGCGCGACGCATTGAGGACGGAAACCATTTCGGTGATCACGTCGACGCTCGAACCGCGCTGCACGTGCGATCCGCTCACCGTGATTTCAGGCGTCCCGTTCTCCGTTTGCAAGAGACGAAAATCCGGAACCAGGCGCGCGTACGACCCTTTCGGTCCGGCAGCTTCCGCAGCAGCGACGTTGCGCGCTTCGACGTCGAGCACGGCGCGCTGCGCATCCATACCGGATGCGGCGGTTTGGAGTAAACCCAGGCTATCCATGCGTCACGCTCTTGATTTCGGCGAGGCGCGCGTGCATCGCATTCATGAGGGCCTCTTGGAAAACGGCCTTTTCCGCAACGCCGGCCATCGCGGCGTCACTGCGCTGCGAACCATACGGCGTTTGCGCGCGTGACGTCGCGGAAGCGGCGCTCGCCAAGGCGTCGCGCGATTGCGCAAGGGCATTCATCAACGGTGCTGCGACATCGAACATGCCGCTAGCCTACGCGCGAACTATGTCAGATCAACGGCGGAATTGTTGCCGCGCTGTTTCCTTCCAATCGCGCAGCGCCTCGTCCACGGTTTCGAAAACCGGCCATTGAACGTCGGCCGCGGCGACCAGGAGAACCCGAAGCAAATTTACGTTCGTCACGACGAGCCTCGCGGGCGGATAACCCTTGGCCATACGCTGGGTGCGCATGCGCATGAGCATTCCGATGCAATTGGAATCGATGTACGTGACTTTCGTAAGATCGAAGACGACCCGCGGATGACTTGCGGCACGCTGAAGGTGCGGCCGCAACTCGTTACCGCGCGAGAGATCCCATTCGCCCGCGAGATCAATCGTCAGCGCAAATGGCTCCATCGGTTCCGAGCCGTACCTCACGCGAGGCTCTCGAACGTAACTCACGTTTCTATTTTCTCAGATGAACCGTTCGTACTACAAGATGGAATTGGACGTGGGATGCGGATCAGCGAGCGGCAAACGATCGAGCCGCGTGCATCAGCCCACCCTGAACCTCTTCGAGCCGGTTGTCCCGCAGCATCAGCGCCGGGATTCCGTCATCGAGCCATGGGTTGCTCCCTTGAAACCAAGCGCGAACTGATTCATGCCGGCCGTCGGCCGCGGCGATCATCCGTGCGAGCTGCAGCGTGAACCGAAGCACGTGCTGCCGTTGCGGTTCTCGTCCGAGCGTCCACTGATGAACGGCACGCGTCTCTGTGACGCCGCCAATCAAGGCCACGGTCGTTGCGCCGAGAATGGCGATGAGTTCGCTCACGACCTCACCAATGGGCAGCGTCATTGCCCATTCATGGGCACTGACGTCCGTCAGGGGATAACTCGGCTGCTTTTCTTCCACCGCACCAAGTATACCACCCTAAATCCCACCATTAAACCCACCCAAGAATCCAAATTATTGTGCCTTTGAAACGGGTAAGCCTTGCCGATCCAGTGGAATACCTGCAACCAAGCGCGTGACTTCGTCGTAGTTTTGGACACCCGAAGCGATGTGATTACTCTTCAAATAACCGTTGTAGACGCGCCACGAGAACCGCGAGAGACGCAGGTTTACAAATTGGGCGTTGCGTTTACGGATCGCGTCAAAGTCCGCCCACACTTGCGGAACGAATTCCCGGCGTGCGTATTTCGTTTTCTGCGGCAGATACAAGAACAATTCGAACCATCCCGAGTATTGCGCAACTGTGTCCTTGTCGCGCAAGCACGTCAGGACCGCAATGTAGTTCGCTTCGTCCTCCCTATTAAAGCCGGCGACGTGGCTCCATTCGTGCGCCTGACTGAACGGCAACTCGAACCAGAGCAGATCCGGCGCGAGCTGCGTTTCGAGCGTGAAGGGGTTGGTAAACCCGCTCGTGCCGCTCTTTTCCATGAACCAACCGGCAATCGGCGGCTTCGACGGGTGCACGTTCGGCGTCCACGCATCACCAAGGCGCCGCACCACCGGGAGCCATGCCGCGCGTAACACCATGAGATCGACGTCGTCGTCGCGGCGTTCTGCGTGCGCAAGCGGCGCCAGGCGATTCATCTCCGCGATCGCGCGCGTTCGGAGTGCGATGATCTGCGCGGCGTTTACGCGCGAGGCGTCATAGGTTGCGCGCGTTTCGAGCGGCGCGCGATCGTAACCGAATCCCCATCCGGCATAAAACCAGAGCGAGTAAAACCCGGCAACCGCGCCGATGCCGACGAGCATGCGCCACCATGGACGCGCGTAAATCAATGCCGCAAGAATCACCACGACGCCGGCGGCGATTACCGCATCGCCCAACGTGAACGGCACGTCGGGAGTAATCGACGACCAAAGATGCTGCCACGCCGGGTAGTAGCCGTTGGCGAAATGCGTTTCGACCCATTCGGGCGAGGGGCGCGACAATGCGGCGACGGCGCCCAAAATGATCAGCGCAATATCGAACGGCAACGTGTAAGACATAAAGGAGCCGCGCTTACGCTTGCGCGGCCCCTTCGACAGGCTCAGGGCGACAATCTCCGGATTAGCGCTTCGAGAACTGGAAGCGTTTGCGGGCGCGCTTGCGTCCGTACTTCTTCGATTCTTTTTCGCGCGGGTCGCGGGTGAGCAGTCCTTGCTTTCGCAGTACTTCGCGCAACGATTCATCCATCGAAATGAGCGCGCGAGCGATGCCGTGGCGCACTGCGCCGGCCTGACCCGTGGGACCGCCGCCTTCGGCTTTGACGTCGATGTCGAAGCGCGAGACACTCTGCGTGGCCTCGAGCGGCTGACGAACGATCTGCTGAAGCGTCGGGCGCGGGAAGTACTCGTCGATCGACTTCTTGTTGATGGTGATCACGCCCTGACCGAGCGAGATGCGAACTCGCGCGATGGAGCGTTTACGACGGCCGGTGCCTTGAAAATTTTCGTTCACGTAAACTCCTACGCCAACGGCTTCGGCTGCTGCCCGTCATGCGGATGCGCCGTTCCGGTATAGACTTTGAGACGATTCAGTTGGACGTTGCGCATGCGGTTGGTCGGGAGCATGCCGCGGACCGCGCGCTCGATGAGGCGCTCGGGATGTTTATCTTTGACTTGGCGAGCCGTTTCGATTTTCAGGCCGCCCGGATAACCGCTGTGGCGGTAGTAGACCTTGTTGTCCCACTTCTTGCCGCCGAGTTCGATTTTATCCGCGTTGATGACCACGACGTGGTCGCCGTCATCGATGTGCGGCGTCCAGGTGGGTTTGTGCTTGCCGGAGAGGGCACGTGCGATACGCACGGCGAGCGTTCCCAGGCGCTGCCCCGCCGCATCGACGATGTACCAATCATGCTGAGTCTCGGCGGTCTTCTGTTGGTAGGTCCGCATAACAGAGGCCAGTCTACGGGATTTTTTCCGCCGCGTCAAGCGGTTCTGTGCGGACATGAACTTGACAAGTATTTGAGTAGCTAAGTATTATGGCTTCCATGCTTACCGAGAACGTCGCCATCGCTTTAGGCGTGGCTCGCATCGACGCCTGGCTGCGCAAGCGGGTAGAGTCCGTCTTACCGGGCATTGGTTTCACGGACTTTGTGATTCTCAACGAGCTGGCGTCGGTGGTCGGCGGCCGGCTTCGCCCGGTGGACTTGGCCAACCGTTTGCAGCTCACGCCCTCCGGCGTGACCCGCGCGATTTTGCCGCTCGCGAAAGTCGGCCTAGTCGAGCGAACCGCTCACGAACGCGACGCGCGCGCCAGCTACGTCACCATCTCGCAAGCCGGCCGCGAGCGCCTCGAGGAAGCCCTGGACGACGTCGACCGCATCGTCGGCGAAACGCTCGCGTCAACGATCACGCGAACCGACCGCATCGCTTTGCTCGGCCTGTTCGAACGGTTGGGCTATTGACCAAGATAGCAATCGCGAATCGCGGACTTGGGCTTGACAAGCAGATACTATGCAGCGTACACTGTGCATCACACACTATATGGCAACCACTACTACGGCACTGGAGGAATCGGAACGCTTCGAGGGGCTACGGCAGGAACTGCGGCGCGGGTGCTTGGCGCTGGCCGTACTGGCTCAGCTGCGGCGAGAACACTACGGCTACACGCTGCGCAAGGCGCTCGATGATCTCGGGCTAGAGATCGACGAGGGCACCCTCTATCCGCTCCTGCGTCGACTCGAATCCCAGGGCCTACTTGAGAGCGAGTGGCGCGAGACCGACAAACGGCGCAAGCGCTTCTACAAGCTTTCGGTGAGCGGTGAACGCGTGCTCACCATGCTCATCGACGAATTCGTGCGCCTCAATACCGCACTTGCACGCATCACTCAGGAGGCTTGAGTGCCGTGACCACGATTGACCGCTATCTCGCCGCAGTGCAGCAGCATCTTCCCGAATCGCTCAAGGATCGACAGGGCGTCGTGGATGAACTCGCCGACGCGATTCAGTCAGACCTGGAGGACCGTCAAGCGCTTCTCGGGCGAGCTCTGAGCGACAATGAAGTCTCGCAATTCATCAAGGGCTTCGGTCATCCACGCTCAGTCGCGGCACGTTACTCGAAGCAACACGGATTGATCGATCCTGAAATCTTTCCGTTCTATGTCGATACATTGACCGCCGTACTGTCGTTCGCAATTCCGGCCGAACTTCTGGTTTTCACCGCCATCGCGGTCGCCACGCGCAACATGTCGTGGTTTTGGGACGGACTCGCGACGGCATGGCAATCGCTGCTGCTGGTCACCGCGACAGTGACGATCATCTTCGCGGTTCTCGAGCGCCTTTCGGATTACGAGCACCGCCTCGGGATGCTAGGATGCAATTGGGACCCGCGCCGCCTGCCGGCATCATATCCGTCACAGCCGTCCAACGTTCGGTCTAGCGGCTTTGCCGACTTCTTCTTCAACGCAATCGCGCTCTTGTTGCTCCTTCGGATTCCGTCGTTCGGAGTTTCCTGGCTCGCGTTCGTAATGACGCCGCCGTGGTATCCGCTCTACGTCTTCGCGATCGCCGGGACGGGCACGATCGCCCTCGCCGGTTTGCTGACCCTTGCCATGCCTAGCCTGATACGTGTACGAGACTGGACGGGCGTTGCCGTCAGCGCCCTCCTCATTATCGGATGTGCCATCACGCTGCACAACGTATGGCCGACAAGCAGCATCGCGGTTGTCGTCACGCTGGTTGCGGCAATCGCCGTACTCGCGTTTTACGCTTCCACGAGTTTTCGAAGCGCAGCCAGGCTCTCTACCCATCATCACGGAGGCGACTCATGACGATGCTCGATCGCTATTTGTACGCAATTCAGATCGGTCTTCCGAAGGACGCTCTCGGCAGCGACATCATCGCAGAGATTCGAGACGAGTTGCGCTCGCAAATCGACGAACCCGAAAGCGAACTTGGCCGTACGCTCACTGACGACGAAGAAGCGGCACTGCTGAAAGCGTATGGCCACCCGCGCATCGTGGCGGGTCGATATAGCGCGGTACAGTATCTCGTCGGCCCTGAATTTCTGCCGTTTTATTGGTCGACGCTCACACTCATCGTCACGATCGTCGTTGCGCTCGAACTCGTCGCCGGCGGCATCGCCGCAATCGCCACGCATAACGGCATGCATTTCTTCGAGGGGATCGGCGCTGCGTGGAACTCACTCTTCTGTATCTTCGCGATCGTCACGCTCAGCTTCGCACTCGCCGAACGCACGACGGCCGGCCGTCGCTCTATCGGTTTTTCAGCGCGTTGGGATCCGCGCCGGCTGCCCGCACCGGGCGCGCTAGCGCCCGTACCACGGACGTCTTCCATCGCGGAGTTCATCGCGAATTTTCTCGCACTGCTGGTCGTCCTCGACGCTCCAGGGCCGCATCGGATTCCTCTCGACACCGCCATCGCAACCGTGCTTCAGAGTTTGCACCTCACGTTTACACCGGCGTGGCACGCCGCATATCTTGCTGCAATTGCGAGTACCGCGTTGCTTGCCGCGTCCGCAATTGCAGTATTCGTACAACCCAGGTTGGGGGCAGTGCACGAAGCGGTGCGCGGCGCGTCAAGCCTCGTACTGATGGCGGGAATACACTCCAAGCCGGTCCGTGGATCAAACCGGTAGGCTGGGCAAACACGTCCGCGCTCTACATGCTCGTTTGCGCCGCGATTGTCTTGGGTGTTCAGCTTTTGGTGTCGTTGCGCGCACTGTCGCGCAAAAGCCGCTCCATAATCGCAGCGATGTGAACCTGTGAAGCGTCGACGTACGGAAAGTCCGGCGGGTCGTACGCAAAGAGCGCGGACAGATCGGTGCCGGCGAGTATAACGGCATCCAAACGTTCGCGCCGGCATAGCGTGTTTGCAATATTCGTGAACTCCGCACGTTCGTCCTCACCACCCTGTCCGCTTACGGCGTAGGAACGGTACAAATGGTCGATGCGAGCAATTTCACCCGATGCCGGGCGGACGACATGTATTGTAGCGGGTAAGGCACCGTACAAATCGCTCTCGATGACGAAACGTGTGCCGAACAATGCGATGCGCTTCACGCCGCGCTTTTGAAGATCCGTTGAAAGCGCCTGCAGAATGTTCACGATGGGGAGTGAAGAGGCGTGCTCTACCGCGCCGATGCAAATATGTGGAGTAACTGCGGGTATGACGGCAACGTCTGCGCCGCCGCCGGCGAGTTGCCGAATCAAACCGGACAGATACTCCGCGAGCAGGTCCGTTTCACCAGCAATGACGTGTCCCATCGCCTTGCCGATGTCGGCGTGCACGAGCACCATGCGCAGCGGCACGTGGAGTTTCGCGTGCTCTTTCGCCAGATGCTCGTAGTAGTACAGGCCTGCTTCGAGGCCCAGGCCGCCGATGAGGCCAAGTGTTTGCGTTTTTGCACTCATTCGTTTATGGCGATGCGCCAGCGGCCGTCGGAATCTTTCTTCCAAACGGTCAAGAAGTGAGCGGTGATTGCCGCCCCCTTCACTCGCGTCAGCACGCAGGCACCTTCTTCCAAAGCGGCGGTTCCGTCAAATGCTAAGCGCTGCGTCGCGCAGTGGATTGACGAAAACCTGTCAAGCGAGGTCATTCGCGATGCGTAATATCGCGCAATCGCCGCGCGTCCACGAATCGGCACGCCCTTGCTTGGGATCAGCACACCCTCCGAAAGATAGTCAGCTGCAATTGCCGCCGCGTCGTGACGGCGCACGGCCGGCCCAAAGCGATTATTTGCAGCGTCGATCTGCGGTCTGATCTGATCGAGCGTATCGCCGCGGGCAAAGCTCGGCAAAAACGCGGCACACACCAGGAGAGAAACGAGCGAAACGGCGCGCATGTGGCGTTTAACGGGCGCGCGGCTCGAGACGTGACATGCATCGGCCGTTAGGGTTCCGCGGCGGCCGCGTGGAATACCGTATGCGACGTGCAACAATACCTTCAGTTCCTTCGGGACATCATCGACGGCGGAACCGAAAAGAGCGACCGCACCGGCACCGGCACGCGAAGCATCTTCGGGTACCAGATGCGCTTCAATCTGCATGCCGGCTTCCCGCTGCTGACCACCAAAAAGCTGCATACGAAGTCCATCGTTTACGAACTGCTTTGGTTTTTGCGCGGCGACACCAACGTGCACTGGCTGCAGGAGCATGGCGTTTCGATTTGGGACGAATGGGCGGACGCGAACGGCGATCTCGGCCCGATTTACGGCGAAGAATGGCGATCCTGGCGCACGCCCGACGGCAGCACGATCGACCAGATTTCGAACGTCGTCGACCAGATAAAAGAAAACCCGGATTCGCGGCGGCTCATCGTGAGCGCCTGGAACGTCGGCGAACTCGACAAGATGGCGTTGCAGCCGTGCCACGTCTTATTCCAGTTCTACGTTGCGAACGGCCGCCTCTCGTGCCAGCTCTACCAGCGCAGCGCCGACGCCTTTTTAGGTGTGCCGTTCAACATTGCATCGTATGCGCTGCTCACGCACATGATCGCGCATCAGTGCAACCTCGACCCCGGTGAATTCATTTGGACGGGCGGCGATTGCCATTTGTACAACAACCATCTCGAACAGGCGCGTCTGCAGCTCACGCGCGACCCGCTGCCGCTTCCCGCGCTCGTTTTCAAGCGGCGTCCGCACTCGCTCTTCGATTATCGTTACGAAGACATCGTCTTTGCCGGATACGAAGCGCACCCGCCGATTCGCGCCCAAGTCGCGGTCTGACGTGCGGCGGCCGCGTGTGATTTTCGTCGTCGCGCGCGATCGCCGCGGCGCAATTGGGCGTGGAGGCACGCTTCCTTGGCATTTGCCCGAAGATCTCAAGCACTTCAAACGCCTGACGATCGACAAGCCGGTCGTCATGGGACGCAAAACGTTCGAAGCGATGGGGAAACCGCTCCGGCAACGGCGGAACATCGTGCTCACACGCAATACCGCTTACAAACCTGACGGCGTCGAAATCGCGCGTTCGGTTGCCGACGTCTTCGAAATGACGGCGGACGATGCGGAGATTGCGGTGATCGGCGGCGCTGAGGTATTCAACGAGTTCGCACCGTACGTCGACACCGCGTTCGTCACCGAGGTAGACGCCGACGTCGAGGGCGATACGTTTTATGCGCCACCCGGGCGCAAGTGTATGCGCGAAGTCATCGGCAAGTGCGCGACTGATGAGCGCAACGCCTATGCGATGACGTTCGTTCGCTGCGATTATGCGAACGCCGCCGTTACCGGCGGCTCTCTAAACGAATCGTAGCCGTCGTTGTATCGCACGCCCGCAAGGTAGAGCCCCTGCGGCGGAGCGGTGAGACCCGCCGCTGCCCGGTCGCGCGCTTGCAGAATTCGCGGGATATCCGACGGATCGCGCCGTCCGGCGCCGCATTCCACCAGCGTGCCGACGATCGTGCGCACCATGCGATGCAGAAACCCGTCGGCCCGAATCTCCAC
>Ga0209168_10001840_pt1 | contig 16055 bp, 14 predicted proteins | sample Coa_R1_FD_187156 | JGI IMG/M metagenome (GOLD analysis project Ga0209168, IMG submission 187156) | Surface soil microbial communities from Centralia Pennsylvania, which are recovering from an underground coalmine fire - Coalmine... | ecosystem: Environmental > Terrestrial > Soil > Unclassified ... | reverse complement strand
CGGAAAACGGCTTCATTCCGCTCGGTGCGCTTTCGAAGCCGAATGGCAACGGAAACGGCAATGGAAATGGGAACGGCAATCACGCCGAAACCAAGCCTGAACTCGCCGAGCCGGTCGCCGGAGACTAAAGCAAAAATCCTGGCAACTTACATGGGCCGCCCGAGGGCGGCCTTTTCTTTATGTTAAGAGTTTCCCGAACGTCACAACTAAGAACTCGCTTATCCTCCGGTCGTCACCACCTGCATCCTCCTTTCAGGCAATTACCTCCGTAACGTTTTAGGGCTTACCGTTTCGCATTAGGCTGGAGATGCAAACTGCCGTTCAGGAGCCTCGTTATCTCTGGCGCAAACACATCGCAAGTCGCGCGCGCGGCCTCGGCGCGGGCGTTCGTCCACAGCCTCAACATCCTGATCAAGTATGCGCGGATGTATGGTTACGAGCACAAGCGGACTGAGGCGCAATTCGAAACCACGTGGAGCGAACTGCAGACCGCGCTGCCTGCGGGCGGAGAAGGCGGCTTCCTGCTGGGCGTCTCCGACAACAAGCTGCTTCTCGACGGGATCCCGCTCGAATCCGGACAAGCCGAAAAAAGCTTTGCGACGTTATTGACCACGGCCGGACTCGCTAGCTTGCATTTCTCCAAAGAAGTTACTGAAGAAGATTTCGTTCGCCTGGTGCGCGCGTTTACGATCGCCGGTTCGAAGGCGACAGACGTAGCTAAGCAGATCAAAGATGCTCTGGGCGCCGGCAAGCAGAACAGCACGATCAAGATCAACGAAGTGAAGTTTGTCGCGGCCGATCCGCTGACTGGAGACGTCAGCATCGCCGCCCAAATCGCGGCCCAGACGCTCGGCCCGGAGTTTAAGCAGTGGCTCAACGATCCGCAGAAAATGCTGCAACTGATTGCGGCGGCCGAGGGCGCAGCCTCGGGCGGAGGAAAAGCGGCGGATGGCGCTCCGATGGTGCCGCTTGGCAGCGTTCCAAATATGTCCGCTGGCAAAAGTGGCGACGCACCGCCCAGCGGCACTCCTGGTCCATATCCAACGAGTGCATTCGGCGGCTGGTTCTGTGGTGGAGGCGGTGCCGGCTCCGGCGGCCCGGGTGGTCCCGGCTCAAGTGGTCCAGGCGGTCCCGGCGGAGGCACTGGTCCTAACGGTGGCTATCCCGGAGGTTTTGGGGGGAGTGGCGGGCGTGGGGGTGCAGCCACGGGCGTTGCTCCTGGATGGGTGCCGATGGTTCCTCTGCAGGAGCAGGAGGTCATCCAGGCCATTCGCCTGCTCACCCGTTTCGGCCAGGTGCAAGAAGACCCGAACATAAAAGAAGAAGACCTGAAGAAGGATATCGCCGCGGCCGATCCGAATACGCGGTTGAACTTGCAGCAGCTGTTGGGAAGCCTCGCTGCGCAGGCCGCGACAGCGCAGGAAGAAGATACTCCTCTGCTCATGAAAGCGGCCGAGCACATGGCCATCCGCTTTGCCCTCGAGCGCTACCAAAAGGGCGAAGTGAAGGTCAACGCCGTGCATCAGATGATGGAGCACATGAGCCGGCAGATGGATTCTCTCCGCCAGATTCTTAAGCTGCAGGAAGAGAAGATGAGCAAGGCGGGCATCCTAGTCGAATCGCACGCCGACATTCTCGACCGCATGTTCTGGGCGGAAGTTCCGGAAGCCGGGAAAAAAAGTGTGCTGCTCTCGCACGAAGCCCCGTGTGTTCCTCCGCGCAACCTCCGTCAGTTCGTGGAATTGCTGCTCGAGCGCGATGACAAGCAGACCGCGGCTGAGATTCTCAACAACTATTCGAACTGCCTCAGCGCCAAAGACGCCGAGCCTCGGCGCAGAACAGCCATTGGCCTGAGCCAACTCGCTGACCTGTATGCGCGCCTGGGCGGCCAGCCAATGGCGCAGGCGGTTCGCAAGCTGAGCGAACAGATCATTGCCGAAAAAGATGCCGAGCTGCAGAGCCTGTACAGTGCGGCTTTCGTCCGCCTGAGCCAGGAAGCCAGCTCCGCGAAAAATTACGGCGCCGTCAACGAGGTCTGTGCCGGCATGGAATTAATCAGCGTGGAGCGTCCGGTCCTGATCAGCGATCTGCGTCCGCGCGTCGGCGTCGAGAATCGGCTGCCAGAGTACATCGAAGAAGCTCTCCAGTTCGATGAGGTTCCCGCGGACTTGCTTTCGGTTCTCCGTCGCACCAGTCAGACGGGCTCCGAGCACCTTGCGGACCGTTTCTTCCGCTGTATGCGCCGCGATGAATGCGACCGCATGATCGAGATGGTCAAGCAGCTGGGATCGCCGATTCTCAGCCAACTCCGCGAGATCCTGCGAACCGGCCAGCCTCGTCAGGCCTCCGCTGTTGTCGGACTGGTAAGCCGTCTCGATGTCGGAACTTTGCTCGAATTGCTTCCTGCGCGGCTGCCGGAATGGAACCGTTTCTATCATGACGTAGCGGTGCGCCAGATCGCCTACGGCGCTGCGCCTGATCGCGGACGGACGCTGCTGGAACTCGCCGAAGTCCTCGATCCGGTCGTGCTGCCCGAAGCAGTCGACGAAATTGGGATGAGCGGCGACCGCAGTTCTGTTTCTCCGCTTATCGCGATGGCGAAGCCCGGTGATGCCGCTTCCCGCTCGCCTCTCGTCCAGCTCAAAGCCATTGAATCATTGGGCCGAATCAAGGACGCTGAGGCCATTCAGATCTTGCGCGAGATTCTGGAATCGAAGAAGACGTTCGGCTGGCTCTTCCACCGTGAACTACGAATCGCGGCTGCGCAAGCGCTGTCGAAAACCGATCCGCGCTACAGCTCGCAAGTGCTCTCTGATAGCGGGCTTGAACCGTCGGAACTGGCAATCGCGCCGCTCGATATGGCTCCTGCGTGCCCATGGGTACGGCAGCGCCGCTACGAACGCCTCGTGCTGGCGAGGACCGTCAACGGAACGCTCGGCAGTTCCTGGGGCAAATCCAGGATTGTGATTCGCGAACTCAGCCTCGGGGGCGGCATGGGGACGAAGGAAGACAATCTCCGCATCGGCAGCGAAGCCGAACTCGAGATTTCCGTTGGCATGCGCTCGAAAATTCGCGCGCACGTTCTGCTGCGCCGCGCCCGCGTGAACGAAGTCGGATTCGAAATTGTCAACACCGACCTCGACAGCCGCCACAAGCTGCGCCGCCTGCTGGTCGAAGCCTTGAACAGCGCGCCCCAGAACAAGTCGCAAGAATGGGGCGGCGAACGCAAAGTCTAGAACCAGATTTCTCGCGCCTGATCAGCAAAAAAGCCTCCGAGCAATCGGAGGCTTTTGCATTGAAACTTTGAAACCCTGAAACTTTCCTACTTCACCTTCAAGAAGATAATCGCCAGCGTATACAGAGCGAGCGACTCGATCAGCACCAGGCCGAGAATCAAGGCAAATTGAATTCCCGGGCGGGCTGCAGGATTGCGGGCCAGCGATTCCGTGGCCGAGGCGACGGCCTTGCCCTGCGCTAGTCCGCAAACGGCGGAGGCGATGGCCATAGAGAATCCGGCGGTGATGGCGACCCAGCTGCCAGCGCTTGTCCCGCCGCCTTGCGCGAAGGCGGGCATGGCGAAGCACAGCGCAGACAGGGCCATGAAAATACGGCTAAGTTGACGCATGGTGTTGCTCCTTGTAGGAAAATTGCCGCCAGTGGGTGGTTGACGCCATACCGTGCAGACGCCCTCACGCTGGAAGCAGTACTCAGTACTCAGTACTCTGTATCCCGTGAAAACCGGGTGAGTGCTGACAACTGAATGCTGCGCTTCGCAAAAGCTATATTGCTCGATCGCTCAAACTGAGTACCGCGTACCGAGTACTGGATTCTAATGTTCTTCCGCCACCGCCCCCGACACATAGATAATCGCGAGCAGCATAAACACATACGCCTGCAGAAGCGCCACAACGATATGCAGGCCCATGAACAATATCGGGATCCCGATCGGAATCATCGAGAAGAACACAAGTGTGATCAGGTCGCCCGCAAACATATTTGCCCAGAGACGTACAGTGAGCGAGAGCAGCCGGGCAAAGTGGCTGACGATTTCGATGGGCAGCATGAGCGCTGCCAGGAATATGCGCGCAACCAACGGCATTCCCTCCATCGGCGGCCCGAAAAAGTGCAGCAAATACTTCACGCCAGAATGTTTAAATCCCTGCGCGTGATAGTAGAAAAACGCGCAAATCGCGCAGCCCAGCGGCACGACCGTAACGCCTGTCGGAGACTCGAGTCCCGGAATCAGTCCGATCAGGTTGCAGACCAGGATGAAGATAAACAGGATCGTGAGAAATGGAATGTAGTGCTGGACGTGGTGGCCGATGATCTCCTCGCTCTGCCCGACCACGAAACCCTCGATGCTCTCGAAGGAGTGCTGCAGCGCTCCTGGAGAGTCGACCGACAGCCGCGACCGCAACATCAGGAAAAGAAACAGCAGGAAAAACGAAACCAGCAGCTCCATCGAAAACGAATTCGTGATCGGCGCGGCAGGATATTTCGGCTCAATATGAATCATCCGCAGAAACGCGGTGACCGGACCGGCGAACAGGTGATTCAGAAGTGCGGTAAACCAGAGTTGTTCGGACATGAAAGGCCAGCTTTCGCTGCTAGCTCCTGGCTCGCGATCTAGATTCCCCGCCTGATCCCCACCGCAAGCTCATAGGCCGCTTCGCAGACGATCGCACCCACGGGCAGGAACAGGCCCGCGAATAACCCCCTGAGGCTCGCGGGAAAACTGGTTAATATAGCATACGCAGCCGCTCCCAACAACACATACCGCAGCAGGAAGCGCGCCACGATCCCCTTTCCGGACTGAGGTTTGCCGGTATTGGTGACCCGGTCCGCGACGCCCGAAACCCCGCTCTTGAGCCACTGGAAGTTCAGATAAGCGATGACGCATCCCAGCAGAAATCCAATAGCAGGGAAGCGCCCGAATTTGACCCACGCCGCCACCGAAAACATTGAAGCCAGAACCAGCATGAACTTACGTATCCGGTCCAAACCGCCTGCGTAGAAGGCCTCAGAATCGGGAGTTCCAGTTGAAGTAGTTGGTGCCGACGACTCATTCATGAGAGAAGCTTGCGCAGCTTAGATCCCAGGGTGCCCCATGTCTCTCCGCTTCTGTGAGACGTGGGGATTTGCGGAGCGTATCCTGCCAACAAGAAGCAATCTATTTCGTGTCTCGAGAAATTGTTCGGATCAACTCGACCAGCCCGCCCACCGTCCCCAGCAGCAGCCCGACCACGCTGATCCAAGACTGGTGCAGCCACCGGTCCAGCAGAGCGCCAATCAGATACCCAGCCACTGTCCCCGCCGGAAGCATGAACGCAAGCTGGCTATAGCGCCCAAACTGCACCCAGGGGCTTTTCTTGCGGTCCGCGGATGGATCCTTGCCTGGCATGGAATCGAAATTGTGCTGACAGGAAAATTCTACGCGAAGTCGGGATGGGAGCGGCTAAGACCCCGAAGGAACATTTTTCGCGGCAGCGTCATTCTGGCGTTCTTACGAGCGGAGCGAGGAATCTTGCGTGCGCCACCCGCACACTTGATTACCGGACCAGATTCGCCACATTCGGATTCTGCGCGATCCCCAGCGCCCAGTTCGCGATCTCGATGAATCGGTTAGGGAAGACGCCGATGTAGATGGTAGCTAGTGCCGTGAGGCCCACGGCGGTCCGCATAGCGAAGCTGACGGGAAGCCTCTCCTCGCCCTTTTCCGGTTGCCGCATGAACATCGCGTTCGCCATCTTCAAGTAGTAGTAGAGGCCAAATACCGAGTAGAGCACGCCCAGCGCTGCCAGCGCGTAGTGTCCTGTGCTGATCAGGCTCAGGAAGATGAAGTACTTGCCCCAGAATCCGGCCAGCGGAGGAATTCCCGCCAATGACAGCAGGAACACCAGCATCAGCACGGCTTCGACCGGAGCCCGAGAATATAGCCCATTCATGTCGTCGAGTTCGTCGCCAATCACATTACGATGCCGCAGCGACGTGATCACGGCAAACGCTCCCAGGTTCATGAACGTATAAACCAGCAGGTAAATCAGGATGCCCTTTACGCCATCCGGGCTAAGTTCCGTCGCGGTTCCGGCAACAAGCCCGAGCAGCATGTATCCGACGTGCGCGATTGACGAATACGCCAGCAGTCGCTTCGTATTCGTCTGTGTCAATGCGGCGAAATTCGCCCCGGTCATCGTGGCGATCGAGACAAAGACCAGCATCGGAACCCACACCGCCCGCAAGGGAAGCAGTCCCAGAACGAGTATCCGCAGAAGCATCGCCCACCCTGCTGCCTTGACCGCAACCGACATGAACGCCGTAATGCTCGTTGGCGCCCCTTCATACGCGTCCGGCGCCCATTGATGGAAAGGTACCGCCGCAATCTTGAACAGCAACCCGGTCATCGTCGCGATCAATGCCACAATCGCCACAGGCCTGTACTGAGGATCGGCAACCCTCTGCATCAGTTGCTGATGGATCACTGCCAGATTCGTGCTTCCCGCAAGCCCATAAAGCAGCGAGAGCCCGTAGGCGAAAATCCCCGACGAGAACGCCCCCAGCAGAAAATATTTCAGCGCCGCTTCATTCGAGCGCCGGTCGCGCCTGAGGAATCCGACCAGCACGTACGTCGAGATGGCCATCAACTCCAGCCCGATGAAGATCAGGACGATGTCGAGTCCGCCGGCCATGCACATCATGCCCGCGACCGATAGCAGCATCAGCGCGTAATATTCGCCGTGATTCTCATGCTCTGTTTCCAGATACTTCACTGAAACGAGGATGGCGATCGCCGTCGCCGCGAGGAACAAATAGAAAAAGTACAGGGCAAAGCGGTCTACGAGCATCGTTCCCAACATGCCACGACTGCCGGGCGCGTTGCTCGCATTCAGCCACATCTGGATCTTGTAAACGCCCGCCGCCGAGAAAAGCACCCCGATGAATGCCGTTACCGAGTTGGCCCACTTCATCTCCTTCGGCAGCATGAAGTCGATCAGCAGAATGCCTAGTGCAAACAGCACCAGTAGCGTGATCGGCAGCGCGAGAAGATAGTCGGTCCAGACCACTAGTTCTTCCCCTTTATCGGCATGCTCGCGGGCCTGGGCATGCTCACCGGCTTTACGATGAGTTTCGAGGGTATCGTCGGATCCATGTTCGTATAAGTCGCAGGATGCGCCGCCGGCTGCACGGCAGCGTTCACATTTTGATCCTTGGAGAGTTCGCGATTCATCTGCGCCACTAGCCCATTCACGGGCTGCTGCAGGATCTCAAAAAACGGCTTCGGATACAGCCCGATCCAGAAAGCCATGATCAGCAACGGAGCGAATGTCGCAATCTCGCGTGGCGTCAGGTCGTGCAGTTTCTCATTCTTCGGATTCGTGACCGTCCCGAAGAAAACCCTTTGATACAACCACAGCAGATACGCCGCTGCGAGAATCACTCCCGGCACCGCCCACGCGGCCCAGAACCATCCTGGATGCCCGGCGATGTCTTTCACCATGAACGTTCCTTGCAGAATCGAGAACTCGCCGACGAAACCGTTCAGCAGCGGCAGTCCCATCGACGACAGGAACATGATCATGGTGATCGTCGCGTAAATTGGCATCACGTTCGAAATGCCGCCATACTCGGCAATCTCGCGCGTATGCCGCCGCTCGTAAAGAATTCCGACGATCAAGAACAGTGCGCCAGTAGAGATTCCATGGTTGACCTGCTGCAAGACTGATCCGCTCAGCCCCAGGGGAGACAGCGCAAAAATCCCCAGCGTACAGAAGCCCAGGTGGCTGACCGACGAATACGCCACCAGCTTCTTCATATCCTTTTGCATCAGTGACACGAGCGCGCCATAAAGGATTGCAATGACCGACAGCGCCATCACCCAGAAGCGCACTCTCGTGTGCATCAACACATCGGGGAAGAAGGGAAGCGAGAACCGGATGAACCCGTACGTCCCCATCTTCAGCAGGACGCCCGCCAAGATCACCGATCCCGCCGTCGGAGCCTCGACGTGCGCGTCCGGCAGCCAGGTGTGGAACGGGAACATCGGCACCTTGATCGCAAATGCAAAGAAGAAACTCAGGAACAGCAGCGTCGCCGCATAGGGCCCGTAGTCGGAATAAATTTGCGGAGCCGTTTTGTACAGCTCGGGAATGCTGAAGGTGAAAACCTGCGTCACTCCGTGATGGTGGAAGTACAAAAACAGAATTCCCAGCAGCATCAGCACCGATCCGGCCAGCGTATACAGGAAGAACTTGATTGCGGCGTAAAGTTTTCGCGGACCGCCCCATATCCCGATCAGGAGGTACATGGGCACCAGCATGGCTTCCCAGAACACAAAGAAGAGGAAGAAATCGAGCGCCATGAAAACGCCCAACATCCCGGTCTGCAGCACCAGGAACCATATGTAGTATTCCTTCACGCGGTTCTCGATCGCCGTCCACGACGACATGATCGAGATCCAGCCAAGCAGCGTCGTCAGCATGATCAGCAGGAACGAAATGCCGTCAATGCCGAGCACGTAGCCCGCGCCGATCGATGGAATCCAGTTGCTTGCCGTGCCCTCGACAAACTTGAACCCAGGCTCGAAACGCAGCGCCCAGAACGCCGGCACCAGCGGAATCGAGATCAGGAAGCCGCCCAGCGCGAAGATGTTCGCGATCCACCGGATTGCATCCTTATTCTCCTTCGGCACAAACAGGAGCAGGAACGCGCCCACCAGCGGTGTGAAGAGAATGATGGAGAGAATGTGAGATTGCATAATCAGCTTTTAGCCTTGAGCAATGAGCGATGAGCAGTGAGCAAGAATGAGTCGCGATTGCTCACAACTCATTGCTCATAGCTCACTGCCCTCAGTGATACACGTAATAAAACACGAACCCGACCAAACCCGCAGTCATCACCAGCGCATACCACTGCACCAGGCCCCACTCGAACAGCCGCGCGGGATAACTCAACACTCGCGCCAGAATCGCAGGGCCATTCACAAAAAGGCCGTCGATGATCCACTTATCCCACCAGCTTGAGATGGTCGCGATCACGCGGGTCGTCCATCCAGCGCCATTCACCGCCCCATCGATGACGTGCGCATCGAACCAGTAGCTCGCGTCGCCCAGTCCCATCGCGCCCAGCCGCACTTTGCCCAGCTTGCGCCGTCCGGTGAATACGTAGTCGTATCCTTCATCGACGTAATACTTGTTCAGCAAAGTCTTGTACACCGCAGGCGAAGCCGCATCGATCGGCTCGACGTAGCCCTTGTCGGCGTTCGTGTAAGAGCGGCCTGCCATCCACCAGCCCACGCCCGCTGCCGCAACCGATAAAAACATCAGCAGGTATTCAATCGGACTCGTATGCTCTTCTTCGCGCTCTCCGGCCGCGAGCTGTCCCGCCTTGCCTTGTTCGGCCAGCACGTGACTCTCGCCGTTCGCGAAAACTGGATCTAGATAATGTGCGAAGTGATCCGATCCTCCAAGGCTGCGCGGCCATCCCAGGAATCCCGACACCAGACACATCGCGGCCAGCACGACCAGCGGCACCGTCATCGATTTCGGAGACTCGTGGATATGGTGCTCGACCTCGTGGCTCATCCGCGGTTTGCTGTAGAAGGTCAGATAAATCAGCCGGAACATGTAGAACGCCGTCATCAGCGCCGTGACATAGCCAATCCCCCACAGCAGCCGATATGCGTCGGGCTCGCGAGTCCACGTCTGCCAAAGAATCTCATCCTTCGAGAAGAATCCTGCAAACGGAGGGATGCCCGAAATCGCCAGCGTCGCGATGAGCATCGTCCAATACGTGATCTTGATCTTGCCGCCCAGCGCGCCCATGTTCCGCATGTCCTGCTCGCCGCTCATCGCGTGAATCACGGACCCGGCTCCAAGGAAGAGCAGTGCCTTAAAGAACGCATGCGTGAAAACGTGGAACACGCCCGCGGCAAACGCTCCCACGCCAAGCGCCAGGAACATGTATCCCAGCTGCGATACGGTGGAATACGCCAGCACTCGCTTGATGTCGTTCTGCACCAGCCCGATCGATGCCGCAAAAATCGCCGTCAGCGCCCCGACAATCGCGACTACCAACATTGATGTGGGAGCCAGTACGAACAGCGCGTTCGTGCGCGCCACCATGTATACGCCGGCCGTCACCATGGTCGCCGCATGGATCAGCGCGCTGACTGGCGTCGGGCCCTCCATCGCGTCCGGTAACCACACATAAAGAGGAAGCTGCGCCGATTTTCCGCAGGCGCCAACGAACAGCAGTAGCGTCGCCGCCGTGATAATCGGATCTCCAATCGCAAACTTTCCCGAATGCGCTGCCGCAATCACGTCCGTATACCGCAGCGATCCCATATACCACGCGATGAAAAACATCCCCAGCAGGAATCCCGCATCGCCAATTCGGTTGGTGATGAACGCCTTGTTCGCCGCGTCGCTCGCCGATTTCCGCTGGAAATAAAACCCGATCAGGAGATAGGAGCACAATCCCACGCCCTCCCAGCCAACGAACATGAGCACGTAGTTGTTCGCCAGGATCAGCGTGAGCATCGAAAACATGAACAGGTTCAGGTATCCGAAGAAGCGGTAGTACCCACCCTCATGCGCCATGTAGCCGATCGAATAAATATGGATCAGCATCCCGACTCCCGTAACAAACAGGAGCCATATGCTTGACAGCGGATCGATAAGGAATCCAGCATCGGCGTTGAAGGAAGCGAACGTGCCATCGTACTTGGAGTAGCACAACTGATGTTGTGCGGAGGCGTCCGGGGTGGCAACACCATTGGGTGTCAGAGTGCAAGCGGATGCCGGCGCTCCCGTCTCACCCGTCCCGAGCCAGGTATAAAGAATGGTCTGATAAGGCTGGTGATTGTGCGCCTCAGCCCAGCCGTTATATTGCAGGACCGTTCCGCAGGCGAAGGCGAACGCCAGCACCACCGCCCCGACGCAGACCGCGTTCACGCTCTGTTTCGAGAGCTTCCGCCCGAAAAAGAACATGATCGCCGCCCCTACGGCCGGCAGCAGCGGAATGATCCATATGTAGTCTAAGAAAAGCATGCGATTTTCTGTTTCGAGTTGCGGGTTTCAAGTTTCGAGATATCGAGATCTTTCGAAATGCTGTGCTCGAAACTAGAAGCTCGACACTTTGAAACTGCCTTCTACCACTTCAGCAAATTCACTTCGTCCACATTGACCGTCTCCTTATTCCGGAAGAAGGCGATCAGAATTCCCAGACCAACGGCAGCCTCAGCCGCAGCGTCTGTAATCACAAAAATCGCGAACACCTGTCCGTGCAGCGCGGACGCTCCGTGAATACTCTGCCAGTACCGCGAAAACGCTACCAGATTCAGATTGACCGCATTCAGAATCAGCTCAATCGACATCAGCACGATGACGACATTCCGCCGCGTCAGCACGCCAATGATGCCCAGCAGAAACAGCGCCGCGCCGAGCACCAGATAATGCAATGTCGAAATGTGAAGCAAAGTATTCATCGCAAGCTTCTAGCTACTAGCCTCTAGCTCTTAGATACCCAAACCAGCTTCTAGATTTCTTAGCCAGAAGCTAGCAGCTAGAGGCTAGTAGCTGCCTTCTCAAATCCTCTTCTTCGCCATCACTACCGCACCAATAATCGCTACCAGCAACAGCAGGGACGCGATCTCAAACGCGAACATGTACATGCCGGCACGTCGGTCAAAGAGCAGATTCGCAATCATCTGCGTGTTCTGGCTCTCGCCGTAGCTCATTCGCCCTTCAATGAAGAGCGAAACCCCGCGCGACGTCTTCGTATAAACTGTGACAAACAGCGCGCCCAGCGCCGCCGCTGCGACAATCCCGACCAGCCACTGCTTGTTGAACTGTCGTTCCTTCATGTTCCGTTCGATCGAGATCAGCATGATCACGAACAGGAACAGCACCATAATCCCGCCCGCATAAAGAATGATCTGCACGCCAGCGACAAACGGGGCATACAGCATCAGGTAAAGCGCAGCCTGCGCCAGCAGCGCAGTAATCAAAGCCAGGGCGGAATGCACCGCATTCTTCCGCGTGATCACCAGGATGCCGCCGATGATCATCGTCGCCGCCAACAGATAGAAGAAGAATGCCGTCGCAACCGGAGGATTCATTACCGCAATCCCTCCTGGAACATGCTCAAAATCTCCGTGCGCATCCCGACGATCGCCGTCAGAATCAGCAGCGCCAATCCCGTCGGCAGCAATACCTTCCATCCCACCTTCATTAGCTGGTCGAAGCGGTATCGCGGGAACGTGCCACGATACCAGATGTAGAGGTACATGAATCCAGCCACTTTTGCCGAGAACCAGTAAATATCCTGCACGCGCACTCGCGCAGGTCCCCAGAAAAGAATCGCCGCAATCAGAGCCAGCACAACGCCGAATCCCGCCAGCCCCATCGTCTGAATCCTGAACAGCGGATGCTTCGGCATCCGCACCGTGCTGTAGAAGCACAGAGCGGCTAAGAACAGAAACGTCAGCCCCGGGAAAAGCGAGAACACAAGATCCCATGTCGGCCCGGTCAACGCATTGGGAAACGGACGCAGCCATCCGCCCAGCCACAGCGTGACCGCAATCGACGACACCGCGATCATCGCCGAATATTCCGCCAGAAAGAACAGCGACCACCGGAAGCCGCTGTACTCCGTGTGGAACCCGGCCGTCAGCTCGGATTCCGCTTCCGGCAGGTCAAATGGGGCGCGATTCGTTTCCGCCACCATCGCGATGGCAAAAATCCCAAACGCAACAATCCCCAGAGGGAAATATTTGAAGAGGAACCACTCATGCTGCTCGAGTTGCGCCTGCACGATCCCGATCATGCTCAGCGTGCCCGTGCCCTCGGCATTGGCGCTGGTCATCATGATCGCCGAAACCACCGCCAGCCCCATCGCGACTTCGTACGAGACCATCTGAGCGCTCGATCGCAGCGCGCCGATCAGCGGATAATGCGAGTTCGACGCCCATCCCGCCGTCACAATCCCGAGCACCGCCAGCGACGACACACCCAACATGAAAAGGATTCCGATATTCATGTCGGTGATCGCGTGCGTCGGCCCGAACGGAACGACAACAAACACGGTGAACGCCGCCAGCACTACGATGAACGGAGCGATCCAGAATACGGTCGCGTCGGCCTCCGCAGGAATAATGTCTTCTTTGAGCAGCAGCTTCAGAGCGTCGGCGATCGGCTGCAGCAGTCCATGTGGGCCCACGCGCATCGGCCCCAGGCGTACCTGCATGTGCGCCAGAATCTTGCGCTCTAGCCAATTCATGCAGATCACCGCGATCGAGAGCCCGACAAACACCAGCAGGATGTAGATCGTCGCCCAGACGAAATTCCCGGCGGCTCCCGGCGTCTGATTGCTTTGCAGGTAAGATGAGATGTATTCGACGATCGCGTGCATCAGCGGTCCACCTCGCCGAGCACGATGTCCAGCGTGCCGATCACGGCAATCACATCAGCCACAAGCTGGTCGCGGCACATCAGATCGAGCGCTTGCAGATTCACAAAGCTCGGCGGACGCACGCGCACCCGGTACGGCTGCGTCGATCCGTCACTGACGATGAAATATCCAAGTTCACCCTTCGGCGCCTCGATCGAGTGATAAACCTCGCCAACCGGAGGCTTCATCACCTTCGGCACCTTCGCCATGATCGGGCCTTCCGGAATCCCCTCAACCGCCTGCTCGATGATCCGCAGCGATTGCCGCATCTCGATCATGCGAACGATGTACCGATCGTACGTGTCGCCGTTCTGGCCGGTCGGAATTTCGAAATCGAAATTCTTGTAATTCGCGTACGGCAACGCCTTGCGGATATCCCACTTCACTCCGCTCGCCCGCAGTACCGGACCGGTCACGCCGAGCGCAATGCAATCTTTGCCCGAGATGACTCCCACGCCCTTGGTCCGCTCGAGCCATATGCGGTTCGTCGTCAGCAACTCTTCGTATTCGTCGATCTTCGGCTTAACGAACTTGCAGAATTTCCTGACGTCTTCCTCGAAGCCGTCATACGCCTCATACTGCAGCCCGCCGATGCGGAACGCATGCGTCGTGAGACGCGCCCCGCAATATTTCTCGAAAATCTTGAGGATCTCCTCCCGGTCGCGGAAGGTATAGAAAAGCGGGGTTATCGCGCCGATATCAAGAGCATGCGTCCCGAGCCATAGCTGATGACTCGCGATCCGGTTTAGCTCCGTCAGGATGACGCGGATATATTGCGCCCGCGGCGGAGCCTCGACGCTGAGCAGCTTTTCGACCGCCTCGCAATATCCCAGCCCGTTCGAAACCGCCGCTACATAATCCATGCGGTCGACGTACGGATTGAACATCGTGTACGTGCGGTTTTCGGCGATCTTCTCCACGCCGCGATGCAGATACCCAATGACGCACTCGAGCCCGAGAACCTTCTCGCCATCCAGCCGCAGAATGACGCGCAGCACGCCATGCGTCGCCGGATGTTGCGGCCCCATATTGATGACAAGCTCGTTCGCATCCAGATAGGTCTTCTCCGGCGTATCCAGATCAAACGGCGAGAGTGTGCGCGGATCGGTCATTTTTGCGTCTTGGACGTGCTCTGGTTCCGTGGCTGTGGCCGCAGATCAATCACTGCGTCTACGTCAGGCTTCGAAACAAGGATCGTTCTTACTATTGGCAAAGCCACAAACGTATCGGCGAAGTACATCGTCGCGCGATAGGTACCATAAGGGATACCCGACCCAGAGCCATAAAAAAAACGGCTAGCCAGGTTTTCTCCCGTCTCTCCTTGTCGAAAGTCCGAGACCTCAAGTCTGCACTTAAAATCGACTCGGTCTTCGCAGATCGGGACGATTCTGACGATTGCGGTTCGCGGAGGCAACACCTGCTGGGCCGAAATACGGGTAGTCGCGAACCACAGTAGCCCGATCAGCAGGACCAGCAGCGTTCGAAATACCAGATACCGAAGTTCGTTACGCTTCGTCATCTATGCCGTGTTCCCTCTGCGACCCCTGTGTCCTCTGTGTTGAAGCGCATTACTGTCCGCTCTCAATCCCTAAATTGATCTGCACCCACTCACTATCCTGCTGCAAGATCCCGTAATCCTTCCGCAACGGAAATCCCTTCCATCCCTCCGGAAGCAGAATCCGTTTCAAGTCCGGATGCCCATCAAACTTGATCCCGAACATGTCGTACACTTCGCGCTCCAGCCAGTTGCACGTCGCCCAGAGCGGCACTGAACTCGGCAGCGACTCACCGTCGGCAATCAACGTCTTCACGCGAATGCGCTCGTTCCGCGGAAACGAATACAGCACCCACACCACATCGAACTGCTTCTCGCGCTTCGGATAATGCACGGCCGTTAAATCCACACAGTAGTCGAATTGTTCCTCGTCGCGCAAAACCTGCAACAACTCGGGAATCAGCGACCGATCCACCGCCATGTAGTTCTGCCCAAGATGCGTCAGAGGCTCGATGCCCGATCCATACGCCCGCTTCAGCTTCGCGACCATCGGCGAATCCCACGCAGTCGGCACAGGCCCAGCCGGTTTTGCAGGCGCCGGATGCCCGGCCGCTGCCGGCTTCGCTGGAGCCGCTGCCGGCGGTTTCGCTGCCGCCGCGGGTGTCGCAGTTTTCGGAGGAGTCGCAGGACTCGCCGCTTCAGAAGGTGGAGAAGGCTTGGTGGGAGTGGTTTTCGTTTCCGATTGAACCGATCCGGAGGGTGTAGCTTTCACTCCGCCCGGAGTTCCGGGTTGCTCCGCCGTCGGCTTCGGCTTGTCTTCCGGCGGCGGTGTCGAGGGAGATTTCGTTTCGTCCGGCATAGTCGCGAAGGCAAACTTTCGGTTCCGTCGCGTTCGGGAAGAACGTTAACTTTTACCAGCTTGAGAGGATAGTGTCAACGAGCAGAGAACTGGATTCGGCCACACGCGCGCCAAGCGGCTTGTCGCCGCTTACGGAGAGAAGAGAAGAAAATCATTGTCATCTCGACCGGAGCGTTGCGTCCCGCGAAGCAGGACGCTACGCGGAGTGGAGAGACCCTTTGTTCAGAACGCTTTCTTAAGAATGCGTTCGCGAAC
>Ga0209168_10001839_pt1 | contig 16058 bp, 15 predicted proteins | sample Coa_R1_FD_187156 | JGI IMG/M metagenome (GOLD analysis project Ga0209168, IMG submission 187156) | Surface soil microbial communities from Centralia Pennsylvania, which are recovering from an underground coalmine fire - Coalmine... | ecosystem: Environmental > Terrestrial > Soil > Unclassified ... | reverse complement strand
GACCTCGCTGGGCAAGATCCTGCTCGCCGCGCTGCCGCCCGGCGCGGCCGAACGGGTCCTGGCCGAGCCCACCCGCTCCGGTATCACCGCCCGCTGGCAGCCCGGCGCCGACGAGCGGGCCGCCGCGCTGCGCGAGGTCCGGGCCCGCGGCTGGGCGCTCACCGACGAGGAACTGGCCCCCGGCATCCGCTCGGTGGCCGCGCCGCTGCGGGACGGGGAGGGGCAGGTGATCGCGGCGCTGAACGTCACCGTGCACGCCGCCGAGACCCCGATCGAGGTGCTGACCGGGGACTACCTGCCGATGCTGCTGCAGACCGCGGGCGCGATCAGCGCCGACCTCGCCGCCTGCCAGGCCGCCCCCCAGGTCCTCAGGCCCGGTCCCGCCCGCTTGTCCGCTGAGCAGACGGGTTGATCGTCGGCCCCTGGCCTGCCGCCGCCCGCAGCCGCCTGCCCCTGCGGATGGCTCGTCCGACCATCCTCGGCGTGACCACGCCCACCGCCGCCAGATTCGCCACGCCGACCACCAGCCACAGCAGCGAGGACTGGATCACCGCGGTCCAGATGAGGTTCGCGGACAGGATGGTCAACATCCCGGTCATGGTCGCCGCGGCCAGCAGCGGCTGCGCGGCTCGCGCCCGGGGGCCGAACCTGAGATGCTTCGCGGTCGCCTGGGCGACCGAGGCCCATAGCCCGAGCGCGATCACGACCGCCAGTGACGTCGCGATTTCGCCCGTGACGTAGGCCAGCGAGCGGTTCACCTGGGCGAAGCTCATCGAGCGCAGCATGAAGGCCAGCCAGGCTAGGCCGCCTCCGGCGGCCAGCGTCGCTCCTGCCGCCCAGGCCGCCCGGCGCCGGATCTTCGGCCAGCCTCCCGCCCGCAGGAAGGCAGCGAACGCCGGGATGGCGACCAGCGCGCCGGCCAGCACGCAGACGCCGGTGAGGGCCATGATCCCGGCCAGTGCATCAAAGGCCGCGGTCGCCTGCCCCGCTCGCGCCGGAGGGAGCGGTGTCTTGAGGTTCCCGGGGATGCTGACCACCACCAACCCGACGACCACCCCCATCGGCAACCAGCCATGGAACGCCGCCTTGCCGGCCTGCCATGCCTGGTGGCCCCGTTCGCGCAGGCCTCCCCGAATCACGCCGAGCCGCAGCCGCCACGTCGGCCGCCCGTCCTCCAGCGTGTCCTGGATCAGGGCCAGCAGTTCCTCGCCATACCGTTCCCGCCACGCCCGGGGGTACCAGCGGAGCAGGCTCGCGGGCTTCATGCCGGGTCCAGTCCGAGCCGGGCCACGCCCGCGCGGGTGATCCGCCGCAGGTCAGCCAGGGCCTCGGCCAGCGCGGCCGACCCCGGCGGGGTGATCCGGTACGGGCGGCGCCGGTCATCCCCGCCGAACGGCTCGATCAGCCCGCGCTCCACCAGCCGGGTGATCGCCCCGTACAGTGCTCCCGGGCCGAGCCGCACCCCGGCGAAGTCCTCGATGTCCTTGGCCAGCGCATGCCCGTGCTTGGGCCCCTCCGCCAGGCTGACCAGGATCAGCAGCGGCGGGTCATTCGCCCGCCGCAGCCCGCTAACTCCCATGACCGGACGGTACTACGTCCCACGTAGCTACGCAAGACGTAGCGCCGTCAGCGCCCGGCTAGCGCGAGGGGGAGGGCGGAGCGGAAGGCCACGAGCCGTTCGGCCGCCTCATCAGCGGTGCTGGCCGGCTCCACGATCGCTTCCACCTCCGCCGTCCCCACCGCCTCGGCGACGGAGCCCGCGTCCCCCGCGCCCAGCCTGGCCAGCGCGGCGACCCCGAGCGCGGTCGCGTCCGCGGACCGGTGCACCAGCACCGGGACCTGCAGCAGGTCGGCCTGGGCCTGGACCAGCAGCCGGGACCGGGTCAGGCCGCCATCGGCCCGCAAAAACGTCAGCGGGCGCCCGGAATCCGAAACCGCCGCCGAGACCAGCAGCGCCACCGACGCGGCGATGCCCTCGGCCACGGCCCGTGCCAGGTGCCCGCGCGAGGTGCCCAGGTGCAGGCCGGACAGCACACCGCGCGCGCCCGGCGCCCAGTGCGGCGCGCCCAGCCCGGCCAGCGCGGGCACGAACACCACGCCGCCCGCGTCCGGCACCGTCTCGCCCACCGCGTCGAGGGCGGCCGGTCCTCCGAGCACCCCGATCCCGGTCAGCCACCGCACCGCCGAACCCGCCGTGTACACCTGCCCGTCCAGGCAGTACGTCGCGGAACCCTCGAGCCGCCAGGCCACCGACGCGGACAGCCCAGACGACGACCGGGTGCCCGAAGAACCGGTCGTGACCAGGAGGAACGCTCCGGTCCCGTAGGTGCACTTGGCGTCGCCCGCGGCCAGGCAGCCCTCGGCCAGCAGCGCGGCCTGCTGGTCGACGGCGATCCCGGTGATCGGCAGCGGCCGCCCGAACGCCGTCGTCTCGCCGACGAACCCCGCGCAGTCCGCTATCGCCGGCAACGCGGCCGGGGATAGCCCGAACGCCGCGCAGGCCACCTCGGACCAGGCGACCGCGTCCAGGTCGAGCAGCATGGTCCGGGACGCGGTGGCCGCGTCGGTCACGTACTCCCCGCCGAGCCGGGCCAGCAGCCAGGTGTCGGTCGTGGTGATCACCACATCGCCGGAAGGCAGGTCCATGTTCTCCCGCAGCCAGGTCATCTTCGGCGCGGCGAAGTACGGGTCCAGCGGCAGCCCGCTGATGGCCGACAGCTCGGCCGCCCGCCCGGCGAGCCGCGCGCACACCGCCGCCGACCGCCGGTCCTGCCACACGATGGCCGGCGACCGCGGCGTGCCGGTGGCCCGGTCCCAGGCCAGCACCGTCTCACCCTGGTTGGCCAGCGCGACCGCGTGCGCCGGGGCGCCCGCCGCGGCCAGCGCCGCGGCCCCGGCCGCCACCACCGACCGGTAGAGGTCCTCCGGATCGGCCTCCACCCCGTCCGCGCCCACGCTGCGGGTCCCGACCGGGACCTCGCCCCGCCCGAGCACCTCGCCGCCCGGCCCGACCAGCAGCGCCTTGGTGGCCGACGTGCCCTGGTCCAGGGCCAGGACGTTCACTCAGCGGGCTCCTGCCCCGGCTCGGTGCGCATCGCCCGCGGCTCGGTAATCAGCTGCACCACGTAGAACACCAGCCCCACGCCGAGCGAGCCGAGCACGTAGTACTGGGCATCGCGGAACGCGGACGGGCCGATGAGGATGATCAGCTCGTAGGCCAGCCAGATCAGCGCCCCGGCCACCACGGGAATTTCATATCTTCCGAACGGGCCGTGCCGCGTGCCCTCCTTCCCGCGCGTGCCGCCCCGCCGGGACGTGAAGACGTAGAGCAGCACCGTGCCCGCGTACAGCAGGGCCGGCATGATCGTCGACGCGGTGAACAGCGTGCCCAGCGCGCCGGGGTGGGTCCGCAGCACCAGCGTGATGACCCCGCCGAGCACCGCGGCCAGGACCGTGGCCCAGGACGGCCCGCCGGTGGCCCTGGGCACCCGGGACAGGAACTGGTGGCCGGGCAGCCGCCGGTCCCGCGCCATGGAGAAGATCAGCCGGCCGTTGGTCACCATGATGATCAGGCCGCAGGCGAAGATCGACACGCACACGAAGACCAGGAAGATCTTCTGCACCACGCCGCCCAGCACGTCGTGCACGATCGAGGCCACCGGCGCGGTGCTGGCGTAGGCCGCCTTGTTGGTCGCGAAGGCCAGCACGAGCAGGAACAAGAAACCGACCACGCCGGAGACCAGTACCGCGCGGAGCATGGCCCGGGGGATGACCCGGTGCGGCTCGTGGGTCTCCTCGGCCAGGTTGCTGGCCGACTCGAAGCCGACGATGGTGTACGCCCCGAGCAGGGTGGCCAGCATGAACGGCCCGAGCCAGCCGTAGTAGCCCAGGTGCGGGACCGCGCCGGTGGCGCCCAGGTTGGACCAGTGCCCCAGGGACCGGACCGCGGCCACGATGAGCAGCAGCACGGTCAGGCCCGCGATGCCGATGATCTCGGTCGCCACCGCGGCGTTGTTCACCCGGGTGGTGACGCGGGTCGAGGCGATGATCAGGGCCGCCTGCAGGGCCAGCACGACCAGGGTCTCGATCGCCGCGCTGGTCGGGCTGAACGCCTCGCCGATCAGCGGCTGGAACGCCACCTCCACCAGCCCGTAGTCGACCGACACGGTCACGATGGTCAAGAACGCGAACGACATCCAGCCGAACCACCAGCCCACCTGCGTGCCGACCAGCCGGGACGCCCACTGGTAGGAGTAACCGGACAGCGGGACCCGCACCGACAGCGCGCCGTAGACCAGGGCCACCAGGGACTGCCCGGCGACCACGATGAGCCAGGTCCAGATGGCCCGGGTGCCGCCCGTGGCCAGCGCGAAGCCGTAGGTGGTGAAGATCCCGGTGGTGATCGAGATGAAGGAGAAGGCCACCGCGAACGACTCGAAGTGGCGCAGCGAGCGGACGAACTGCTGGCGATAGCCGAACCGCTCCAGTTCCTCGTCCTCGGGGACCGGGCCGGTCCCGGTCGTGACCTGATCCACGTAAATCTCCTCTCAGCACGGTGCAGCCCGCCTCGGTGAGGGCCTCGGTAACCTCGGGGCTGGCTTGGTGATCGGTCAGGACCGCGGTGACGCGGCTCAGCGGGCAGACGCGGTGCACGGCGATGGCGCCGAGCTTGCTGGAATCGGCCAGCACGTAGGACTCGGCCGAGTGGGCGATGATCGTGCGCCGGGTGACCACCTCGGGCGGGTGGTAGTCGGTCAGCCCGGCCCGGACGTGCACGCCGCCCGACCCGAGGAACGCCTTGTCGGCGTAGAACTCGGCGAAGAACGACTCGGCCTGCGCGCCGTAGCAGGCCGCGTCGCCCGGCCGCACCTGCCCGCCGCACAGCTGCAGTTCGAGCTCGTCCCGGACCGCGAGCTCCATCGCGACCGGGACCGAGTTGGTCAGCACCCGGCCGCGGAACGACTCGGGCAGGGCGCGGGCCACCTCGAGCGCGGTGGTGCCGACGTCGATCACGATCGTGTCCTCGGGTGCGATCAGCGTCGCCGCGAGCCGGGCGATGGCCAGTTTCCGCTCGTTGTGCAGCGTGCTGCGGGCGGCGAAGGTGTCCTCGGTCGAGCGGACCGACAGCGCCCCGCCGTAGACCCGCTCGAGCAGGCCCCGGTCGCGCAGGCCGCGCAGGTCGCGGCGGATCGTCTCGGACGAGACGCCGAACCGCTGGGCTAGGTCCTCGGCCGAGACCGCCTGGGCCTGGCGCAGTTCGGCCAGGATGGCCCGGCGGCGCTGAGTCGGCAGCATACGGCTCCTTTATGACCATTGTTTACCGATCTTGATGTCTTTTGTGTCGCCCTGTCAATGGCGCTGTCGATCGTCGTCCGGCCTGCCCCCCTTTCGGCTACAGCCGAAAGGATTGGCGCGAGCGAACGCCGCTGGTCATCCTGGTAGCGGAAACCACAGCCGGTGGTCCGAGCTGGCCATGATCCGGCCGATCATGGCCAGCCCACCACCCGGCGGCCCGTACGGGGGCCGGGCCGGGAGCTAGCCGGCGCGAAGCAGCTCCGCGCCGAGCGGCGTGAGCACATGCAGCACCGCGCTGCCCTGCCGGTGCGTGGTGATCAGTCCCGCGTCCCGCAGCACCGACGCGTGCTGGCTGGCCGCCGCGAGCGAGATGCCCACCCGGTCCGCGAGCTCGGTGGTCGAGCACCCTTCGGCGATCGTGCGCAGCACCTCGGCCCGGTTCCGGCCCACCAGCGCGGCCAGCGCCGCGCCCGGGGCCCGGCGGCTGCCCCACAGCTCACGCTGCTCCATCCGGCCGTCGGCGGGCGGCATGACCAGCCAGGGCGCCGAATCCGGGTCGCCCGGGTCCGTGTGCAGGCTCGGCGTCTGGCCCACGAACACCGAGGGCACCAGCGCGAGGCCCCGGCCGTTCAGCGACACGTCGTAGTCGACGCCCGTCAGTACTTCGAGCACCGGTGGCTTCCAGCGGACCCACGGGCTCTGCAGCGAGGCCAGCAGCCGGTCCGGGCCGCCCGTGGCCAGCGTCCGCAGCCACGCCATGTGCTCGGCGTGCAGGCAGGCGTGGATCCGGGTCCAGTACGGCTCGACCAGGACCTGGTGGGCGGCCACGGCCGCCGCGGCGAGCTTCAGCCGGGCCTCGCCGGTCTCGGCCACCGCCCATACGCCCTCGGGCAGCCTGTGCTGGCGGTCGGTGAACTCCATCTCCATCAAGATCTGCTCGCGGGGCGCGGCCAGCAGCGCCTGGACGCCCTTCTCCACGGTGGGCGCCTCGCCGGTCAGCATGTACAGGTCCACGCCCTTGGTCCCGGGCGGCATCAGCGCCGTGAACGGCGCCATCTGCGGCGTGAGCCTGCCCTTCACCTGACCGCGCCACTGCCGGAACGCCGCGCGGGGCTGCTGCGGGCAGCGCAGCATGCCCATCGCCTTCACCGTCTCGGCCAGCGGGCCGAGGGACGGCCTGACCTGGATCCGGTCGAGGTCCTCGGCCGTGAAATGGATCCGCCAGACCATGACACACAGGGTGGCGCACCGCCGGGAATCGGTCAATGTCCCCGTTTGCTCCCCGGACCCGGGGGAACGGGAACCAGCATGACCAGAAAGGCGCTCTGGCTGCTGCCCGCGTCGGTGGCCGCGGTGGTGGCCAGCCAGTGGCGGGATATCGTCCGCTACGTCAAGATCCTGCAGATGTCCCGCGGCACCACGTCGCCTCCGCCCGCCGCGCCCGACCAGAGCTCGGCGGAGCGCTGATTCGGATCAGCGGAACAGCGCGCTGTAGGCGTTGAGCGCCGGCTGCCCGCCCAGATGGGCGTACAGCACGGTGGAGTCCGGGCCGATCCGGCCGTCGGTGACCAGGTCGATGAGCCCGGCCATGGACTTGCCCTCGTAGACCGGGTCGATGATCATGCCCTCCAGGCGCCCGGTCAGCCGGATCGCGTCCAGCGTGGACCGCACCGGGATGCCGTAGTAGTCCCCGGCCCAGCCCGCCAGCACGATGATCTCGTCCTCGCGCAGGTCCCGGCTCAGCCCGATGAGCTCGGCGGTGTTCCGGGCGATCTTCTCGACCTGGGTCCGGGTCTCGTCGATCTTGGCCGACGCGTCGATCCCGATCACCCGGCGGGGCCGGCCCGGGTCGTCGGCGGCGGCGAATCCGGCGATCATCCCGGCGTGCGTGGAGCCGGTCACGCTGCACACGATGATCGTGTCGAAGAACAGCCCGAGTTCGGCCTCCTGCTGGCGGACCTCGTAGGCCCAGTTCGCGAAGCCGAGGCCGCCCAGGCGGTGGTCGGACGCCCCGGCCGGGATGGCGTAGGGCGTCCCGCCCGCGGCCCGGACCTCCTCGAGCGCCCGCTCCCAGCTGCTCTTGATGCCGATTCCGAAGCCCTCTTCGACCAGCCGGACGTCGGCGCCCATGATCCGGGACAGCAAGATGTTGCCCACCCGGTCGTTGACCGAATCGGGCCAGTCCACCCAGCTCTCCTGGACCAGCACGGCCCGCAGGCCCAGCTTGGCCGCGACCGCGGCCACCTGGCGGGTGTGGTTGGACTGCACCCCGCCGATCGAGACCAGCGTGTCCGCGCCCTGGGCCAGGGCGTCCGGGACCAGGTACTCCAGCTTGCGGGTCTTGTTCCCGCCGTAGGCCAGCCCGGAGTTGCAGTCCTCGCGCTTGGCCCAGATGGCCGCGCCGCCCAGGTGGGCGGACAGGCGCTCGAGCGGGTGGACCGGGCTCGGCCCGAACAGCAGCGGATACCGCGGGAAGTCAGCCAGGGACACGCGGCCACCGACCCATCAGATCTAGAAGATGACGTACACCTTCCGGATAGTCTCGTGGATCTGCCAGGTCCCGGTCCAGCCGCGGGGGAACACCGCGGCGTCGCCCGGCCCGATATCGGTCGGCTCCCCGTCGTCCGGTGTCACCGTCATCCGGCCGGACAGGATGTGCACGACCTCGTTGGTCTCCAGCGTCCAGCGGGAGGGGCCCGCGGTGCACTCCCAGACCCCGGCCTCCTGGTCGCCGTCGCCGGTCCACAGCGTGGTCCCCGAGGTCTGCATCGGCGAGCCAGTCGCCTCGTCGAGCGGCCCCCAGTCCTCGAGCTTGGCCTCGGCCGCGGCGGCGAGGAACGGGGTGGTGGTAATCATGAGGCGGAGATCCTTTCGGGGAAGGGCAGGGCGATGGGGTCGGTGGCCAGGCGGCTGCGCCCGGCCTCGTCGAAGCGGTCAAGGCCGAGCGGGGACACGTCGAGCACGTCGGTCTTCCCGGTGAGCGCGACGTCGGCGGCCGCGCGGGCCACGCCGGGCCCCCACATCATGCCCGCGCCGCCGGCGCTGGCCACGGTGACCTGGTCCAGTCCGGGCGCGCGGCCGATGATGGGCAGGTGATCGGGGGTGTAGTCGATGGTCGCGGCCCAGATCCGGCGCAGTCCGAGCCCGGCGGTGACCGGGACCAGGGCGGCCAGCCGGGTCCGCATCAGGGCCAGGTAGCCCTCGTCCACCTCCCGGTTCTCGCCCGGCGCCTCGTCCGGGTTGCTCATCCCGAACAGCAGCCCGCCCTCCTCCGGCCGCCAGTACAGCCCGGCGGCCAGGTCGAACACCATCGGCACCCGGCCGGGCTCCAGGTCCGGGTGCCGCTCGGTCACCGCCACCTGGTGCCGGACGCCGCCCGCCGGGATGCGCAGCCCGGCCAGCCGGCCGACCTCGGCCAGCTTCGGCCCGCCGGTCAGCACGACCAGGCCCGCGTCGATCCGCCCGTCGCTGGTGTCCACGCCTCCCGGTATCAGCCCGCGGAACGCCACGCCCTCGAGGACCTCGACGCCGCTGCGCAGCAGGGCCACGGTGTAGGCGGTCACGTTCCGGGGCGGCGTGATGTACCCGTCCTGGGCGCAGAACGTCCCCCCGAGCGTGCGCCCCGGCGCCAGCGTCGGGTTGACCTGGTCCACCTCGGCCGGGTCGAGCCAGCGCACCGGCACGCCCAGCCCGGCCTGCATGGCCATCCGCTCGCGAGCCGCGGGCACGTCCGCCTCGGTGAAGCAGGGGATCAGGTAGCCCTGCTCGGTGAACCCGGAGTCGGTCCCGATCTCGTCCCGCTGGCGCAGGTAGAACTGGCGGGACCACTGGCCCAGCCTGACCGCCTCGGGCGTTCCGCCCTGCATCCGCACGACGCCGGCCGCCCGGCTGCTCGCGCCCTGGCCGAGGTGACCCTTCTCGATCAGGACGACCCGGGCCAGCCCGGCCTGGCGCAGGAAGTACGCGCACCACGCGCCCACCGTCCCGCCGCCCACCACCACCGCATCAGCAGTTCTCATTGGCACAGCATCGATGCTGGCATAGACTGAACATTCAGTCAATACAGCTGCGCTCCCCGATGCGCTCCCGAGAGGACCCGCCGGATGTACGGATTGTCGGCCGAAGACCTGGCCATCCAGGCCCGGGCCCGCGCCTTCGCGGACGAGCTCATCCCGTTCGAGGAGCAGGCCGAGGCCGCCGGCGGCGAGCTGCCCGCCGACCTGACCGCCGGGCACGCCAAGCGGGCCCGCGAACTGGGCCTGCACTCGACCAACATGCCGGCCGAGCTCGGCGGGGGCGGCTGCACCACCCTCCAGCAGGTCCTGGTGCAGGAGCAGGTGGGCCGGGTGACCAACGCGCTGGGCTGGGTCGCCGCCACGCCGCCGTCGTGGCTGCCCGACGTGGCCACGCCGGACCAGATCGAGCGGTACGTGCGGCCCGCGATCGCCGGCGAGCGCGAGGAGTGCTACGCGATCACCGAGGAGGGCGCGGGCTCCGACGTCGACGCGATCGAGGCCACCGCGCGTCGCGACGGCGACGAGTACGTCCTCAACGGGGTCAAGTGGCACGTCACCTCGTACAACACCGCCGACTTCGCCTTCTTCCAGGCCCGGCTGCCCGGCGGCGACCACGCGATGTTCCTGGTCGACCTGCCCAGTCCCGGCGTCCGGGTGGTCCGGACCCCGGCCTACTCCCACACGATCGGCCATCATCACCCGATCGTGGCGTTCGAGGACGTCCGTGTCCCGGCCGCCAACCTGGTCGGCGCCGAGGGCGACGGGATGGCGTTCGCCTACGAGTGGTTCCGGTTCGAGCGGCTGATGGTCGCGGCCCGCTGCCTCGGAGCCGCGCACCGGCTCACCGAGGAGATGACCGCGTTCGCCGCCGCCCGCCGGGCCGGCGGCGCCCCGATCGCGGAGCACGGCCTGGTGGCCGGGATGCTCGCCGACAGCCTCACCGAGCTGTTCGCGGCCCGCGCCATGGCCTACGAGACGGCGCGCGGCATCGACCGCGCCGTCGACACCCCCGCCGCCGCAGGCGGCCAGGCCATCAAGGTGTCGCACGCCCAGTGCTCGATGGCCAAGCTGTACTGCTCCGAGATGGCCGGCCGGGTCGCCGACCGCGCCGTCCAGGTCTTCGGCGGCCGCGGCTACATGCGCGAGAACGTCGCCGAACGCTTCTTCCGCGAGCTCCGCGTCGAGCGCATCTGGGAGGGCACCAGCGAGATCCAGCGCATGATCATCGCCCGCCAGATGACCAAGCGCGGCCCGTCCACCCTCGCCTAAGGGTCCGATCTCGCCGCGCACTGTGCACTGGAGACACTTCAGTCTCCCGCGTCACACATGCGGGCTTACGTAACAGACGAGTGCGGCACTCTGCTGTTTCCTTCGGAGTAGGGCGCCGTTTCTCGCGAGGACCGCGCGTCCGGCGTGGGGTGCGTGGTCCACAAACCCCGTCTATCGGGGCCTGTGTGCCACAACCCCAAACGCCCGCGCGTCCGGCGTGGGGTGCGTGGGCCACAGGCCCCGTCTATCGGGGGTTGTGTGCCACAACCCCCGATGGCCCCGCTCCCGGCTCCCGGCCCACGCGTCGCTCTAGCGCCACCCGGGCAAGCGCCAACCGGGCCGCTCAGCCCAGGAAGTAGTCCGCCGGGAGGTTGGCCTCGATGGCGTCGAGCACCGCCGGGTCGTCGGGCACCATCCGCGGCCGGAACCGCGCCGCCACCGTGCCGTCCGCGCGGACCAGGAACTTCTCGAAGTTCCACATGATGTCGCCGGCCTCGCCGCCCGCATCCGGGGCAGCGGTCAGCACGTCGTAGATCGGATGCCGCCCGGGCCCGTTCACCTCGATCTTCTCGAACATCGGGAACGTCACCCCGTAGGTCGCCGAACAGAACTCGGCGATCTCGTCCGCGCTACCCGGCTCCTGCCCGCCGAACTGGTTGCACGGGAAGCCGACCACCGTGAGCCCCCTCGAGGAGAACTCCGACTGCAGCTTCTCCAGCGCGGTGTACTGGGGCGTGAGCCCGCACTTGGAGGCCACGTTCACGATCAGCAACGCCGAACCGGGCGCGGCCGCGCCGAGCGAGGAGTCCTGCCCGGCCAGGGTCTTAAGCGGGATGTCAAGTATGGTCACGCTGTAAAGCTACCCGGGCCCCACGCGATCTGGCCCAGGTAGCCCCGGGCGATGGTGGTGACGAACGAGTACACCGCGTCCTCGTCGGGCGCCAGCGGCCCCGGCGAGGCCTGCGGCGAGGCCAGCCCGCGCTGCACCGACTCGCACGCCGACCAGTCCTGCCGGTTGGTGATGTCCCAGAACTCCACCGCGTAACCCGGATCAAACGAAGGCGAAGACACCGCCTCGGGGGCGAACGCCCAGGTGCACTCGATCCGGGTCCGGTCCGCGGCGACCGGAACCACAACGTGCGTCATCACGTAGTCCGGATGCAAGCTGAGCAGGACGTTCGGCAAGATGTTGACGTAGATGACGGTCCGCAGGCCCGCCGCGTCCAGTCCGCGCAGCGGGACCCCGCCAGAAGCACCGGACAGCGACATGGTGGCCATGCCCTCCCGCAGGTCCATCCAGCCGCCCACCCAGGCGCCGTCGGCGGCGTAGTTCTCACCGCTCTTGGGCGGGCTGACCCGGCACAGCTCGGGGTGGATCGACGGGCAGTGGTAGCACTCGTGGTAGTTCTCGGTCAGGATCTTCCAGTTGGCCGCGGCGTCGTAGACGTGCCGCCCGGCCGTCACCAGCCGCTCCGGCTCGTACGGCGCGACGATCTCGTCCAGCTTGGCCAGCGCCTCAGACAAAGACCGCGAAGCACCGCCCGAGGTGTCCACGAAGACCAGGCCGTGCCACTCGGTCACCGGCAGCCGGGCCAGGCCCCACGACCCGAAGTCGAAGCCGGGCACCTTCTTGAAGCTCCCCGCCGCCCGCAGCTCGCCAGCCAGCGTGTACGTCCACGCGTGATAAGGGCAGATGATCATCTTCGCCTGCGAAGATGCACCGCAGGGCAGCAGCTCGTGCCCGCGGTGACGGCATGTATTCGCGAATGCAAAAAGCGCGCCATCCTCGCCCCGGACCAGCAGCACGCCGCCCGTCCCGGTCGCCTCGGCCCGCTGGTCACCCGGCTCCGGCAGCTGCTCGCTGCGCGCGACGCACACCCAGCCGCCGCCGAAGAAGTTCCGCTGCTCCCACGCGAACACCGCCGGGTCCACGTACGCGGCCCGCGGCAGCATCCGGCTCTCGCCGAACGGCCGTAGTGCCTCACCCAGCCCCGCCCGGTCGAGCGGAGCCGGCTCACGCCGCACATCACCATCTTGACTGACCATACAGTCAAGACTAAGCGGCCCGCCCAGCCCTGTCCAGCCGCCGGGGGAGCCAGAAAAGACTAGGGTGCCGTGTCCGGCGTGACCCCCACGTCCACCGTGAGCCACCCCTTCGCACCCCCGGGCCCGCTCGCGGCGATCCGCCAGTACCCCGCCACCGGGAACGACACCGTGATGCTCGCCTGGCCCCCGGACAAGACCGCCGACGAAGGGAACGACGACGGCACGGAAACCCCCGGCGGCGGCGTCAGCGACAGCGCCACCGGGCCGTTCACCGCGGAATCGAGCGCCAGCCCGCCCGTCTCCGCCGCCAGGCCGATCCGGACCGAACGCCCCGGGTTCGTCACGCCCACATCGCTCAAAATGCCACTGGAACCGTGGAACCCGATCGTGTCAGCGGGCGCGAACGGCACCGCGGGCGCGGCCAGCGGCGCCTGGCCGAAGTTGAACGCGGAGAACAGGTTGTTCTGCCGGGCGTTGAGCGGCGTCAGCGCGGGCAGGCCCCACAGCTTCTGCATGAACGACAGGACCGAGACGTTCGTGCTCTGCTGGTGGTACACGCCGCGCCGTGCGTACGGGCTGATGATGATCAGCGGCGTGCGGGCCCCGTAGCCGGCGGCGACCGGCGGCGCCACGTGGTCCCAGAACCCGCCGCTCTCGTCGTAGCTGACGAAGATGGCCGTCGAGGCCCAGTACTTGCTGTGCGCGACCGCGTTCACCAGCTGCCCGATCCACGCGTCGCCCTGCCCGATGTCCTCGGGCGGCTCGGTGCTGTAGTCCACTCCGGGCCGCACGAAGGAGAACGAGGGCAGCGTCCCGGCCGCAAGGTCGGCGAAGAACGCCGACCCCGTGGTGAGGTCCGCGGCGTGGCGCGGCGGCAACAGCGAAGGCCAGATCGTCCCGGTCAGCGCCGACGGCGGCAGCGCGTAGTAGATCTTCCAGCTGCGGCCGTGCGCGGTCAGCTCGTCGAAGATGGAGTTCCACGGCTGGGCCGGGCCGGGCTCCAGGTTGTTGTACACCCACCCGTGGTCGGTGCCGTTCAGCGCGGTCATCACGTTCGGCTGCGTCGGGGCGATCACCGGCTGGAAGTTGTGGTCGGCGAGTTCGTACGCCGACGCCAGGTACTGCTCATTAGGGTCGAACTGCGGGCCGAACTCGGTGATCGAGGCCATGCCGTCCTGCGGGAACACGGTGTAGTGGTCCATCAGGTAGCCCCGGCCCGGCTGGTCGTCCATGGCCATCTGCTCGCCGACCGTGCTGTTGTTGACCTGGCCGGTCACGTCGCCCTCGTTCAGCTTGGCCCAGACCGGCCGCACGTCGGGGGCGGAGTCGAAGTACGCATGCGGGTTGAGCAGCGAGGTATTCGCGGGAATGCCGTCGGCGCCGGCGAACGACCCGAAGAGGTTGTCGAAGGAGTGGTTCTCGAGCATGACCTCGATGACGTGCGTGACCGGCACGTCCGGGACCGTCGCGATGCCCGCGGCCGTGACCGCCGCCGAGGGCACCACGGCCGATGACACCGCCGCCGCCACGGCCAGGACCGGCACGCCGCACGCCGCGAGAAGTCTGGAGCGCTTCACGCGCCCCATTGTGCCGCGCTCGGCCGGTGATCTTGCGTCCCTGCTGCCGGCGTGCCGATACTGCAAGCATGGTTGACCGAAATGTGCTCGGCGGGGACCTCGAGCCATGTGGAACCGATCCGCTTACCGGGTTCTACCGGGACGGCTGCTGTACCACCGGTCCCGAAGACCTGGGCAGCCACACGATCTGCGCGGTGGTGACCGCCGAGTTCCTCGCGCACCAGCGCGGCATCGGCAACGACCTGTCCACGCCGATGCCCCAGTTCAGCTTTCCCGGCCTGGTGCCGGGGGACAGGTGGTGCGTGACCGCGGCGAACTGGCTGCGCGCGCACCGCGACGGTGCTGCGGCGCCGGTGGTGCTGGCCTCGACACACGAGCGCGCGCTGGAGATCGTCCCGCTGGACGTGCTCCGGCAGTACTCCGTCGACGTCCCCGCCGACGCCGGCGCCCTCGAGGAGTAACAAACAAAGATCTTTATCCGGAACGGGCCGTGGTGCGCGCCCCCGCCCTAGTGCGACGGCTCCGGGGTGAGCGCCTGCGCGGCGGCGGCCGCGGTGAGCGCCTGCCAGGCCGCCGGGGTCAGTGCGTAGGCGCCGACGCTGCCGCCGGTGAAATGCTGCCAGCTGGCCGGGCGCGCCAGGGTGGCCGCGGCGATCGCCGCGGCCGGGACCGCGGCGAGCAGGTCGCCGCCGCCGGGGGTGAGTTCTTCCCGGCTGGCCCGGTAGTCGCCGCGCCGGGACAGCGCGTTCGCCAGCTCCCTGGCGATCTCGCGGCGGCCGCCGTGCTGCGCCGCGCCCAGTACCGCCAGCACCAGCTGGTGGGTCCGCGCGCCGGGCCGTCCGGGCGGCTGCGGCCGCGACGTGCCGGTGCGCGCGACCTCGAGCATGGCTCGCGTCAGGTCGACGCCGGAGGCCAGCGCGTTGCCCGGCTCGACCAGCCGCGGGTTGATGTCGATGAACCGCACGCCGTTCCTGGTCACGATCACGTCGGCCGACAGCGCGCCGTGCCAGCCGAGCGCCCCGCCCAGCGCGGCGAGGTGCTCGCGCGCCTCGGGCAGGTCCAGGCCGAGCTTGTGGCTGGCTCCGCCGGAGGTTCCCTCGCGGACCCGCTGGCAGGCGTGGAAGGCGACCATCTCGCCGCGGCAGAATACCGACTGGACCATGGCCAGCGGCCCGTCGGCCGGCTGCTGCACCAGCACCCCGTCCGCGCCGAACGCCCCGTCGGCGCCGAACGCCCCGTCGGCGCCGAACGCCCCGTCGCGCTCGTACCGCGCCGCGAGCCACTGCAGCTCGGCCCGCGTCCGCACCAGGCACACCCCGGCCGACGCGGTGCCGATCGGTGTCTTCACGAAGGCCGGCAGGTCCCCGGCCGCCTCCAGGTCGGCGCGGCTGGTGACGACGACCGCGGGCGGCTGCGGCACCCCGGCCTGCGCCAGCGTGCCGAATGCGGACACCTTGTCCTGCACGCGGGCCAGCGCGGCGAAGTCGGGCACCGCGGTCAGCAGGCCCGCGGCCTCGATCCGGTCCCGCCCCAGCGCCATGACGGCGACCTGCTCCTGCACCGGCAGCAGGACCTCCGCGTGCCGCCGCGCGGCGACCTCCAGGGCGGCGTCCAGCCAGCCGAACGGGTCGGCGCCGATGCCGGGGACGTGGTGCACCCGGCGGACGTGCCGGGTCATCCGGCACAGGTACAGTCCCTCCGCGCTGAGCGCCTCGACCTCGTGGCCGGCCCGGGAAAGCACGGTGGCGCACTGCCGCGAGGTCAGCCCCGCGCCGTCGCTGAGCAGGATAAGCATGGTTTACCTCCAAGTTCACCGGCCGCCGTCACCGGCCGCCGGCCGCAATCGCCTTCACCG
>Ga0209168_10001838_pt1 | contig 16060 bp, 13 predicted proteins | sample Coa_R1_FD_187156 | JGI IMG/M metagenome (GOLD analysis project Ga0209168, IMG submission 187156) | Surface soil microbial communities from Centralia Pennsylvania, which are recovering from an underground coalmine fire - Coalmine... | ecosystem: Environmental > Terrestrial > Soil > Unclassified ... | reverse complement strand
CCGAGACGTTGTATCCGTAGCGCACGGCGTCGATGCCGTGCACGTTGTGGTTCAGGTTGTTGGCGAACGTGCCGGTGCCGAAGACCCAACCATTGCGATACCACGGTCCGGTGTAGCCCGGCCCGCCGGCGCCGCGCGCGCGACAATTCAGGAATTCCGTAATGTCCTCCTGGAAATTGTCGTAGCGGTCGTCGAGTCCGCCGATCTGCCACGCCGATTCCCACGTCAGGCCGCCCACCTTGATGAACGCGAAGTTGGTCGACGACGACCCGCGCGCGGTGAGTTCCGGATTGCGGTGATAATAAATGCCGGTGTACGCGCCGGCTTCGGACGCGCCCTCGATGCTGAACCGGTCGAACGACCCCTCGAAGCAGCCATCCAGATCGAGCACGGACTCGGGCAGGACGACGAACATTGTCGTCGCATCGGGGGCGATGTGCTGGGCCTTCGTGAACGTGATCGCCTCGGCGGTGTTGGTCGCGACCTTGGCACTCTGCCCCACGCCGGTGCCGGCCGTCATGCACACCCACATGTCGCGCAGTTCGTCCGTGCGCCACGCGGCGCCGGCGCGCGAAATCGTGAGCGTGGTCCCGCCGCTGGCGCGCGCGGCGGGCTTGCCGTGCGCGCGGATCACGGAGTTCTCCATGCCCGCGCCGGTCATCGCGAAGCCCTCGGTGCTCACGACGCGCAGCGGTTGGGTGATGCGATAAACGGCGCCTGCGCCTAACCGGATCCGCGCCGTGGCCCACCGCGGCGGCCCTTTCGTGGTGGGGAGCACCGCGCCGCGCGCCGGCAGGGTCGTGAACGGCTCGTTGGGCGACCCGCAACACGCGTCGATGCACGATTGCAGCGCGACGGTATCGTCGGCGGTTCCGTCGCCGCGCGCCCCCCACCATTCGGGCAGCACGTCGGGCAGCAGCGCCGAGCGCGTGCTCGGCCCCGTGACGGCCGGAGGGACGAAGCGTACCGTTAGGCCGGTACCGAAAATCTGATGGAGACCGGCCTGGATCTCGCCGCGCACGAGCAGCGTGGGCGTCGTGCCGGGGCGCGCGACGAGACGCGCACCGTTGACCAACCAGAGGGTGACATGATGCGCGATCTCGAGATCCGCGGCGAGCGCGTAGTCGCCGGGCGGGACGTACATCGTGCCACCCGACGCCGGGATCGTGCTCACGAGCGCGCGCAGCGCGGCCGACACGTCGCCCGACGCGCCGGCCGCTGCGCCATGCGCGGTCACATCGAAAAGGCCGCCGAAATCCGCCATGGCTCGGCAATGTGCGCGGAAGCGAGGATGACCGGAAGGATTCGATCACGATCTTTGCGCGATCCGGCGGCACCATGCGCGCGTGAGCACTTGCCTTTTTCTACAGCCGAGCGGAGCCTTATGGGTATGCCAGCCGCTGCGCACCGCTGGACCGCGGACGAAGTGCGGGCCTTGCCCGAGGACGGCAATCGCTACGAGCTCATCTCCGGCGAGCTCGTCGTGACGCCGTCGCCCCGCGGTATTCATCAGGTGATGGTCTTCGAGCTCTCGATGAGAATCCACTCGTTCCTCGAGCGCACTGGCGCCGGGCATATCCTCGCGTCGCCCGCGGACATTTCGTTAGGCGAAGATGAAGTACTGCAGCCCGACTTGTTCGTCTATCGGACCGCCAGTGGCAGGCACCTGCGCGACTGGAACGACATCAGCGAGCTCGTGGTCGTCATCGAGGTGCTCTCGCCGTCGACAGCGCGATACGACCGCCAACTCAAGCGACGCCGATATCAGCGCGCTCGCGTTCCCGAGTACTGGATCATCGACATCGACGCTCGGCTCGTCGAACGGTGGCGCCCCGATGACGAGCGACCGGAAATCCTCGGGGAGCGGCTGACGTGGGAACCGGCGCCCGGCGAAGCATCGCTCGACCTCGACCTCACGGAGCTGTTTGCAGATATCTGTGGGGACGACCGGTCAATCCACTAACCACGAACAGCACCACCACGTTTACGAGCATCGCAATGATGCCGACGTTGAGATCGGTGATGACGGGCGGCCACGACGGAAAGAGCGAGCCCATCGTCGCGCCGGTGAGCGTGAGCGCCACCACCGTCGCTTCACCAGCCACGATGCCCGCCATCGCGCCCTGACGCGTCGCGATCGGCCGGTTAGGCAGACTCAGGATCAACGCCGGGAAGAGCTGCGTCACCACGTTGTACGCGGCGAGGAGCAGCCATACGAGCGTCGATCCGCCGCGCAGCGTGAGGAGCACCGCCACCAGGGCGACCACCGGCACGAGCGCGCGCGCCAGCCACGTCACCTGTGCCTCGGGCACATCGCGCCGCGCGAGCTTGGCGTACACGTTCTTCGACAAAATGGTGCAGGCCGACATGAGCAGCATCGACCCCGGCACGAGCGCCGTGAGCAGGCCGGCCGCGCCGACCACGCCGAGCATCCAGGGGCCGAACGCGTGGTCGGTCACGCGTAAGAGCGACAAGTCCACCGACGTGCCGGTGAGTCCGGGCACCTCGAGCAGCGCCGCGAACCCGGTGAAAAAGACGAACAGCAGCACGAGCTGATAGAGCGGCATCACGACGGCGTTGCGCCGAAAGACGTTTTCATCGCGCGCCGTGTAGCACGACCCGAAGGTGTGCGGCCACATGTAAAAGCCTAACGCCGTGAGCGCCACGGTCGAGATGAACCAGGCGGGACTCATCCCCGTGCGAGGCAGCGTGAGAAATCCGGGATGCAGTCGGTCGATCTGGGCGAACATCGCGCCGAATCCGCCGTGGAGCTGCGCCGGAAGATACGTGCCCAACGCGAGCGCCACGGCGAGGATCATGATGTCCTTGAGCACGGCGGTCCAGGCCGAGCCGCGCACCCCGGAGGCCACTACGTAGATCACCAGCACGACGCTCCCTGCCCACACCGCCTGCGCGGCCGAGATCGCGCCCGCCGACGCCTCGGATACGATGATGCCAAGCCCCTTGAGCTGGAGCACCAGGTACGGGATCATGGCGGCCACGCCTACCAGCGAGACGACAATGCCTAACGCCTCGCTCTCGTACTTACGGACGAAGAAGTCGGCTTGCGAGACCAGCGCGTGCGCGTTGGCGTAGCGCCACACCACCGGCAGCAGGAAGTACGACATGCCGTAGGCGAGCGTACCGTAGCACAGAATGTAGAACGCCGGCGCGCCCTTCCCGTACGCCCAGCCGCTGCCGCCCAGGAACGTGAACGTGGTGTAGATTTCCCCGGCCATCAGCACGAACACGAGGACGGTACCGAACCCGCGGCCGCCGACGGTCCACTGCTCGAGCGTCATCGCATGGCCGCGCCGGGCGCGTATGCCTAACGCGAGGGCGACGAGGAAACACGCTCCGATGAGGAACAGCGCCGGGTTCACCGCCGGTCGCCGGCCGCGTTGCGCTCACCTGCCCGATCGAGCGCGTAGATGAGCCACATGATCGCCGAGGTGAGCACGACCCAGGCCGTCACCCAGAACAACAAGAACGGCAGGCCCAACACGTACGGCCTAACCCGGTTGGCGAACGGCACCCCGCCCAACATGCCGATGGCCGGCACGACGGCCAGCCACCGGTACCACCTCATGCGGCGCGCGCCCCGCTCAGATACTCGAGCGCCGCACCGATGAATATCGCCACGCCGGATTCGAGCGCCCGCTCGTCGATGTCGAACCGCTCGTGGTGGTGCGGGTGCACGATGCCCCGCGCCTCGTTGCGTGCGCCGATGAAGAAGAAGCAGCCGGCCGTCTTCTGCAGATAGGCCGAGAAGTCCTCGCCGCCCATGGTCGGCCGCGCTTCGACCAGTGCCTCGGCGCCTAACGTAGATGCGACCACGCGCTGCATGAACGCCGTCGCGCGCGCGTCGTTCACCACCGGCCTGTAGCCGCGGTCGAAGGCGAGCGTGTACGTCGCGCCGTGCGCCGTCGTCACACCCTTGACGATCCGCTCGAGCAGCGCCGGAATCTGGTCGCGCAGTCCGGGGTCGAACGTGCGAATCGTGCCCGCGAGCTCGACCGAGCCCGGCAGCACGTTGTACGTCGTTCCGCCGGCGATGCGCGTCACCGAGACGACCGCGCGCTCGATCGGATCCATGTTGCGCGACACGATGTGCTGCAGGTTAGTGACCACCTGCGCGGCCACGGCGATCGCATCGACGGTTTCGTGCGGCGCGGCGGCGTGTCCGCCCCTGCCCTGGATCACGAGGTCGAACACATCGGGCGACGCCATGAGCGGACCCGACGCGACGCCCACCTTGCCGAACTCCATGGGCAGCCACAGGTGCGTCCCGATCACCATGTCGACGCCATCCATGACGCCGGCGGCAACCATCTCTGCGGCGCCGCCCGGATACAGCTCTTCGGCGTGCTGAAAAAGAAAGCGCACCTCGCCGTGCAGCCGCTCCCGCATCTGGCCTAACGCAGCGGCGGCGCCCAGCAACATCGCGGTGTGTCCGTCGTGCCCGCAGGCGTGCATCACGCCCGGATTCCGCGAGACGTATTCGGTCTCGCTCTTCTCGAGAATCGGCAGCGCATCCATGTCCGCGCGCACCGCCAGCACCGGACCATCGTGCAAACCGCGCAGCCGCGCGACGACGCTCGTCCTGGTCGGGCGCGACAACTCGAACCCGCCCATCGCATGCAGCGTGTCGTGTACGAAGTGCGCGGTCTGCTCCTCGTGATACGAGAGCTCGGGGTGCATGTGCAGATGGCGCCGCCATCCGACCACCGTCTCCCGCAGACGCGCTGCCTGCTGCGTGGGCGATAGATGGGATACAGGTCGCGTCGATGTCATGGCTGTCTCATGAAGGGCGGACAAAGCACACCGGCGCGCCCGGGCCTCCGCGCGCAGCCGAACGATCGGATTTGTCCGGCGGTCTCACGCCTGTCCGTTCTAACTGAATGTGACCGCAACACCCAGCGGATGCCAGTCTGGCGGGCATCAGGTCGCGCCAACCCCGACGCGTGCCACGGGCCGCTCCCAGAACACCATCGCGAGCATCGCCGCGACGAGCTGTGAAGCGGCCACGAGGGCGACGCACCCCGCCCATCCAGCGCGTTCCCACACGAGGCCGGGCACTACACCGCCCACACTGCCGCCGAGATAGTACACCGTCACGTACGCGCCCGATGCGAGCGCCCGCAGGCCGGGCGACGACGCCACGCGCAGGTAGCTCGTCGCGGCCGCCTGACAGATGAAGATGCCGGAGCACGTGATGGCGAGCCCGGCGATGACCGTCGCGAGGCTGTGTGCAAGCGTGAGCAGCGCGCCCACCGCGCCGATCGCGAGTGCGCCAAGGATCACCGATCGCGGACCAGCGCGGTCGATGAAGCGCCCGGCAATCGGCGTGGCCACCGCGCCCACGAGATACACCGCGAACACGCCGCTCACGGCGGCCGTGCCTAACGAGAACGGGGGCGCGCTCAGATAAAACGTCACGTACGTGAACAGCGCCACCAGCGTGAACAGCACGTTGAACCCGATCGCGTACGTCGCCACGAGGCGCCGGTCCCGCAAGCCGGAGAGCGGCACCGCGGGCCCAGCGCCCCGCGCGCGCGGCGTATGGTGCCGCGACGCCGGCAGCCAGCGCCACGTGGCCGCCGCACCGGCTAGATTGATGATGCCTAACACAACGAACGCCTCGCGCCAGCCGGCGTGCGCGGCCACCAGGCCCGTGAGAATCCGCCCGCTCAATCCGCCCAACACCGTGCCGGTCACGAACGCCGCCATCACCGTGCCCACGCGGCCGGGACCGGCTTCTTCCGTCACGTACGCGAGCGCGATCACGTAGACGCCCGGCGTCGCCGCACCCTGCAAGAACCGCCAGCACACCAGCGCGCCGAGTCCGCCCGAGGTTGCCGCGAGCAACGTCGGGATCGCGAGCGCAACGATCGCCAGCACGATCACGCTCTTGCGATGCGCGCGATCGCCGAGCGCGCCCACAAATGGCGCGGTCAACGCGACTGCGATGGTCGACGCGCTCACGGTCAGACCGGCCTCTGCTTTGGTCGCGTGGAACAACGTCTCGAAGAGCGGCAGCACCGGCTGCGTCGCATACAGATCGAGAAACGTGCAGAAGCCCGCGAACGAAATCGCGAGCATCCCGGCGCGACTCAAACCAGGCCGTGTGATGCGCGTCATGACGGTCGCGCGCGTCGAATACGCATAGTACTGGCGAAAGGTCGACGAGACCTGATTATATTCACCGCACGCACCGGTGACTCCGATACAGTGGTGCAGGCATGAACTCTTTCCACGTGACGCTCGGCCACGCGCACCTCAAGGTGCGGGATCTCGAGCGCGCCATCGCGTTCTACACGGAGTTCCTCGGACTCCGCCTTACGGAACGCGTCGGCAGCCAATTCGCGTTTCTCTCCGGCGGCTCGCTCCATCACGATCTCGCGCTGCAAGCGCTCGGCACCGCGGCACCAAGCACGCCGCGCCACGCCGTTGGTCTCTTTCACCTCGCGTTCGAGGTGCCCGACCGGGAAAGCTTCGCCGCCGCGTATCACGCGCTCGACGCCGGCGGTATTCCGGTCGCAGCCGTCGATCACGGGATCAGTTGGGCCATGTATTTCGCGGACCCCGATGGCAACGGGCTCGAGATTTACTGGGACACGCGCCGCGAACCTCATGGCGCCGAGACGTGGAGTGGACGCAGCGACTTGCTGAACGCGCAGCGCATCGATGGCGTCGCGGCGCCGACTATGCCGCAGCTCTCGGTGAACCCGTCGCTCACTCGAGATGCCGGAGAAAGCGCTCCGGGCTGGCGAGAAACTCGCGCGTGAGCGACACGTGCTCCAGTTGCTCGTAGGGAATCGCCGCGACCGGGTTCGCGTCGAAGCTGTAGATCCGCGCACCGGGATAGGCGAGCACGATCGGTGAGTGTGTCGCGACGATGAACTGCGCGTCCTGCCGCACCATGTCGAGCATCATCGCGAGCAGGCCCAGCTGACTCTGCGGTGAGAGCGCGGCCTCGGGCTCGTCGAGCAGGTACAGACCCGCCGGTACGAAACGCGCCTGAAACAGCTTGAGAAAACTCTGGCCGTGCGAGTTGGCGTCGAGGTCGATGCCGTAGCGCTTTTCCATCTCGGCGAGCGACGTCCGGACGGGCATTTCGGCGAGACCGCGCGCGTACGGCGAGCGCTCCGCATACTCGGCTTCGATGTCCTGGAGCCGCGCGAGCAACTCCGACCGTTCGCGCGACAATCGCTTGGTGTAGCCGAAGAAATCCTCGGCGCGCAGAAAGAACCCGCGCGATGTGCGCTGCGCCCACGACAAACGCAGCGCCCGCGCGAGACGCCGTTGGGCAGCGAGCGATGCGTCGCGTTCGATGTCTTCGCTGCCCACCGACGGAATGGCGGCTGCGGTCGCAATTCCCTCGAGGAGCGTGGATTTGCCCGAGCCGTTCTCGCCCACGAAGAACGTGACGGGCGCCGACAGGTCGAGCACCGGCAGCGTGCGAATGGCCGGCACGGTGAACGGAAACGTTTCCACCCGCGGCTTGTCGGCAGGCGGCGGGTGCCGCGTGATCGTGAGCAGGTGGGTCACATCTGCCTAACGATGAGCGTCGGTGCTGCCTCCGCCTTCGCCGCGCTCGGCGCGGCGGTGCACGCGTGACGTGGCGTCGTCGATGCGCCCCAGGTACTCGGCGACCGGCTCGTGGCCGCGGCGCTTGGGCAGCACGAACAGCGGATCGTCCGGCTCGCGGGCCGGCCCGGTGTCCACGAAGAGATCGCCGCCGTGGGCATCGACTTCCTGCTCGAAGCGCTCGACCGCGTCTTCGAGGTCGCCGATCTCGCTGTCGCTTTCGGCGCCCGTGATGTGCACGCCGCGCGATTCGAGGTGGGCGATGGTTTCCTGCCGCACGCGGAGACGCTCCTCGCGGCGGTGCGGGTCGAGCGCCTCTTCTCGTTCTTCGTAGGAGTCCGATTCTCGCGCATCGGCCATGGCAGTCCCTCCGAGATGGTCGTGTTGCGTTAGGCGTTTGTCGCCGTCGGCGCCGGCGCGGCCGTCAGCGCTGCAGCTCCTCGGGCGTCAGCTCGAGTTGGTCGACATAGCACCATCCCCACTCCTCGCCCGGCTCGAAGCTCCGCATGATGGGATGGTGGGTTTTGTGGAAGTGTTTCGTGGCGTGCTTGTTGGGCGACTGGTCACAGCAGCCCACGTGGCCGCATTCGAGACACAGGCGAAGGTGGACCCACCACCCGTTGGAGGCGAGACACTCCTCGCAGCCTTGCGGCGTCTTCGCCTCGACGTCGCGGATCTCCCCGAGGTGCGTGCATTGCGAAAACGAGTGCATACGTCCTCCTCGTAAAGTCGCCCGCTCGGGCCGTGCGCGCCAAGCGTCGAGCGACCTGGTTTCAAAGGATAATGGAGTGAGCGAGTTTCGCCCGGCCCGCAAGGATTGGGCGCGGCGGCCGACCGGACGGCGGGTGCCGAGCGGTCGGCTTGTGCGATCGAGGGAGTGGCTCGGTCGACGATCTCGGCGAACGGGACGCCCCCACACATCATGCTCCAGATGCGGCTGCCGACTTCGTTCAGCGCGTAGTACCGGCCGTGCTCGATGTCGAGACGATGCCTGCGGCACGAGCAACTTGCGTCGTGTCATACGTCGTCATACACTGTCTATCTTGCGCGATTGCGCCGAGTGCGTCGCGCCTTGGAGGAGCAGTGCGGGCGACGGTACTGCGTCGCCGCGGACGCGACGCGGGAGGTCGGATGACGCCGTCCCTCGAACCGATTGGCGGCGAGCGGTCCACCGGAGACGATAATCGCGAGATCGTCGCGGCTGTTCGCCACGGCAGCGCGGCCGCTTTTCGGGCGCTGTTCTGCGCGCACTATGAAGTGCTTTGCCGCTACGCGTATCGCTTCGTACGCTCTCGCGCCATCGCCGAGGAGCTCGTGAGCGATGTGTTTTTGCGGATTTGGACGCAGCGCGCGCGGTGGGAGGTGCACGGCAGCGTTCGCGCGTATCTCTTCAGCGCCACGCGCAACATGGCGATCGATCATCTACGGCGGGAGCTCGTGGAGCGCCAGTCGCTGGAAGCCACGAGCCGTGAATTGCGTGCCGCGGGTGGCATGTCGGCGGCGGCGGCCGACGCCGGGCTGGTCGCGCTGGAGGTAGCCGCCACCATGCAGCGGGCCGTGGACGAGCTGCCGCCGAGGCCGCGACAGGTTTTTCTGCTGCGCTGGCAGCGCCATCTGACCAACCTCGAGATCGCGGCTTCGTTAGGCATTGCCGTGAAGACCGTGGAGATGCACATGACGCGCGCCTTGGAGGCGTTGCGCGCGTCGTTGGCGCCCGACCTGCTCGGCGACTGACGCATCGCGCCGCATACAGGGTTCATTCGCCGCTCGTCCGTCACATGGGGCATGATCCTATGCGGTTGCGAGCATCTGGCGCCGTTCTATCCCGCGTGTACGGGCACCATGGACATTGAGCTACTGCGCCGGTACGTGTTGGGCGAGTGCGACGCGGCGGAGCGGGAGGCAGTGGCGCGGTGGGCGGGGGTGGATCCGGAGCGTCACGAAGTCATCGAGGCGATCCGGCAGTTGGTGGCCGAGCCCGATGCCTGGACGCAGCGGTTCGAACGGCATGCGTTAGGACGTCGAGCCGCGCCTGCGGGATTTCCGCCGCGGCGTGAGCGGGTCGTCCACGTGCGGCGTGGGGCGCCGGAAGCGACCGAGACCAGGCGCCGCGCCGTCGCGTGGGCGCTCGCGGCCGCGGTCGTGTTGGCGTTAGGCATAGAGACGGCGTGGGGTCCGTTGGCCCGAGTCCGGTGGACGCCCGAGCGGGTCGTAGCGATGCGCGACGTCGCGGCCCGGCGCGGGCAACGGGCGAAGCTCACGCTCACAGACGGCACGCGCGTCGAGCTCTCGGCGGGCAGCCGCCTGACCTTCCCGGCGGAGTTCACCGCCGGCGCGCGCACCGTGACACTCGACGGGGAAGCGTATTTCGACGTGCGCCACGATCCGTCACATCCGTTCGAGGTGCATACACGAAACGGCGTGATCCGCGACGTCGGCACCGCGTTTCTCGTCCGCCAGTTCGACCGTGACGACGAGCTCGAGGTCGTCGTGGCGGCGGGCCGCGTCGCGGTGCGAAACCCCGCGCGCGCCGGCGACACCGGCGTCGTGATCGAGGCGGGGCACCTGCTCCGCATCGACAGCGTTGGGCACGCGGCAGTGAGGGCGGTCGACGCCCAACGCTATCTCGCCTGGATGCAGGGCACCCTGATGTTCGATGAGACTCCGCTCCAGGGCGTGGCCGCCCAACTGTCGCGCTGGTACGACGCCGACATCGTGGTCGCGGATACCGCGCTCGCGCGCCGCCGCTTCACCGGCACGTTCCACGAGGAGTCGCTCGACTCGGTGCTCCGTGCGCTCGCCGGCCCGATGCACGTTCGGTTCGAGCGACGAGGGGGCACCATCATTCTCTCCCGGTCGCCGCACGATCGTTAGGCCGTAGTTCGGCGACGCCACCGCACAATTCCGTACGCCACGATCAACGGGCCCGCCACCCTGGGCCGGAGGCACGTCCATGCGCTTCTACGCCGTCGGTATCATCGCTCTGCGTGTCGTATGCGCCGTCCCGCTGTTCGCTCCTTTCGCGCGGCTGGCGGCCCAAGGCGCTTCCATCGCGCCGGCCGTCGCCCACGTCACCCGCGAAACCACCGGCACCATCACCGCCGTGCACGACTCGGCAGGCAGGGCTGTCACGGTGACACTCACCATGCGCAACGCCAGGTTGGGCGAAATCCTGGCGGAGATCGCGCGGCAGGCCGGCCGCACGCTCATGTACAGCAGCGATATCGTCGATATGGAACGCCGGGCGTCGATCGACGTTCGCGACGCGCACCTGGCGACGGCACTCGGGGTCGCACTCCACGGCACCGGCATCGCCGCGCGCATCGCCGATCACGGCCGCATCGTCCTCGACCGGATGCACGCGGCGGCGCCGCTTGCCCGCCTAACGGGTCGGGTGATCGATGCCGTGGACGGACGCGGCATTGCGCAGGCGACCGTGGCGCTGCGCAACACGCGGCACGCCGTGCTCACGGGCGAGGATGGGCGCTTCGTGCTCGCGGGCGTCGAGAGCGGCGCGCACGAGCTCGAGGTGCGCCGGATCGGGTACGTCCCGTTCACCCAACCGGTTGTACTCGCCGACGGGCAGGACACCATCCTCTCGATTCGCCTCCAGCCGTCGCCGAGCACGCTCGACAAGGTGATCGTGACCGGCACGATTCTCCCGACCGAAGTGAAGGCCATCCCGACGCCGGTGACGGTCGTGGAAGGAAGCCAGATCGAGCAACAAGGATTCCGGCATCTCGATCAGGCGATCCGCATGTACGTGCCGACCGCGCTCGCCTTCGACAACGGACCGAGTGCCGAGCAGGACCAGATCAGCGTGCGCGGCGCGAGCTCGCTGGCCACTGGTTCGCCGATCAAGGTGTACGTCGACGGCATCGAAGTCGCGTCCGACAACTTCTCGATGATCGACCCGGCGAGCGTCGACCGGATCGAGATCATTCGCGGCCCGCAGGCCGCCACGCTGTATGGCTCGGACGCGATCGGCGGCGTGATGCAGATCTTCACGAAGCACGGCAACGCAGCGCTCGACCGGCCCGAGCTGAATCTGAACGTATCGTTAGGCGACGTGCAGAGCCCGTACAAAAGCGGCGGCACGCTGCGTCAGGCGTACTCGGCGACGGTCAACGGCGGGACGCCGTCGGCGAGCTACACGATTGGAGGGTCCTTCACGCACACGGGCGACTGGGTCCCGTACTACTATCTCTCCACGCCGAGTGCGTTCGGCGCTGTCCACATCGCGCAAGACAAGTTGTCGCTGGACCTGTCCGGCCGATTCATGAATACGCAGGAAGCGACCGCTGCGTCGCCATTTCTCGTCGCGGCCGGCTTCTCGAGCCCGCTGCCGACCGTGGAGCCGCAGGAGTACCGCCAGTCCACGTTGGGCGCGCGCCTAACGTTCGATGCCGCGCCGCGGTGGCGGCACACGTTGACGTTGGGCGTGGATGGCCTGTCGTTCGACGATCACAACTCGCGCCCCCGGTTCACCACGCCGGATGACAGCCTGATGTTCATCTACGTCGGGGAGCTGCGAAAGATGTCGGTCGGATACAACACGTCGCTGAGCGTGCCGATTTCGGCCTCGCTCACGGGCGCGGTGACGGCGGGCATCGATTACTACCAATACACGATCAATCAGTTCAGCTCGAGCGGAGCCCTCACCAACTCGGGTGAGATCGTGACCGATTCGACGGCGCCCATTGACGCGACGCGCAGCATCACGACGAACACCGGCGTGTTCGGCCAGGCCCAACTGAACGTTGCCGACCAACTTTTCGTCACGGTCGGGGTACGCGCCGAGCACAACAACGATTTTGGCAGCCGACTCGGCACCCCCGTTTCACCGCGGTTCGGCGCGTCATGGGCACGAACGCTGGGCGGTACGACGGTCAAGCTGCGTGCGTCCTACGGTCAGGCGATCCGCGCGCCAAGCCCGTTGGAGAAAAACTACTCCAAGAACGCGTTCGTCGAGACGCTGGCGAACGAGTCACTCGGCCCGGAACGCCAACGCGGCTTCGATGGCGGCGTCGACGTAGCGTTAGGCCGCGCCACGCTGAGCGCGACGTACTACAATCAGACCGCGACCGACCTCATCCAGTTCGTGCTGCTCGATGGAAACCAGGACCCGCAGGTTCGCCAATACGAGAACGTCGGCCGGGTCGCGAATCGCGGGCTCGAGCTCGAGGCCGGACTCCACGTGGGGCGCGTCAACGCCACCGCGCAATTCGCGCACGCGACGAGTGTCGTCAAAGCTCTCGGGCCTGCGTACACCGGCGACTTGCAACCCGGCGATCAAGTGCTCGGCATTCCCCGCAACACGGCAGGCGCAAGCCTCGCCTGGTCGGCGCTCGCGAACACGACGCTCACGTTAGGCATGGTCTACGTCGGCACGCGCACGAACTACGACTATCGTGCGTTCTTCACCGACCCGTCGCGCAGCACGCTGCGCGACTATTGGGCCGACTATCCGGCCTTCACAAAGTTCAACCTGAGTCTATCTCGCGTGCTGTCGCACACCGCGACGGCGTTCGTGAGCATCGAGAACGTTGCCAACACGAATGCGAGCGAGCTGACCAACATCACACCGATCCAGGGCCGCATCTCGATGGTCGGCCTCCGGCTGCACTACTGAGCTGATGCCGTTTGCATCGATAGGAGAGATGCCCATGCGAGCTAGCCTACCTGCGGATCTGGCGCACATGCGAGTGAGCGTCATCATTGCGATGCTGTGCACGTGCGCCATGGCCGGTCGAGTTTTCGGCCAGGGAGGCCCGGCGATTCGGGTGGTGCAGTCGCAGCAGATCTCTGTAGCGCATCCCCACCGGCCGCACGTCGAAAGCTTTCTCGCTGTCGACCCGCGCGATTCACGACACATGATCGCCGCCTCGATGCTCGGGCTCGCCGACGGCCGACTGGGGGCGGCTGTGTACGCGACGTTCGATGCCGGCTGCCACTGGACGGAATCACGGATCGCTCCGCGGGACAGCATGCTTTCGTTAGGCGGCGATCCGCTCGTCTATATCATGCGCGACGGAACGGCACTGTTCGGTGTCGGCACGCAACAGTCCGGCCGCTCGGTGACTGCTGTCAGCCGATCGACTGACGGTGGACGCACGTGGGAGCGCCCGCAAGTGATGAACTATCGCGACCGTCCGTTCATGACGTTCGATACGACGGGTACGGATCTCGATGGGACGATATACATAGCGGGTCTCCAGAACGGCTTCCTGCTCAGCCACTCGACCGATGACGGCCGCAGCTTCAGTTATCCGGCGATCATCTCGCGTGATCTGGGCGGCCCTGACCCAAGCGCGCCGATCCGAGGAGTCCTAACGGACATGGTGGTCACGCCCGACGGTGTGCTGGTCATGCCGTTCAACAGTCGGGTCGACATGCGTGACTCGATACCGCGATTCAAGAAAGATTCGGTGATGATCAACGCGTTCCGAGTCCTCGTCTCGGACGACGGAGGGCGATCGTTCTTCGCGATGCGCGAGGGCCCTCGCGCGCATTGGGTGGTGAACTATGCAAATAGCCAGGCGCTCGGCGCGCCACGCGTGGCGCTCGATCAATCGCGAGGCACGTTTCGCGGCCGACTCTATCTGGTGTGGACGGACTGGGACATCGCCCGCCGCGCCTACGTCGTGCGGCTCGCCTACTCGAGCGACGTCGGGAAGACCTGGAACACCACGATCGTCAGCGATGACACCTCCGGCCACGATCCAGGCAACGCTGCGCTCGCCGTCACCAGAGACGGGATCGTTGGCGTGATCTGGAACGACCGGCGCGACGACCCGCGGAACCGCTGCTGGCGCCTCTACGGCGCGATCTCCATCGATGGCGGCGCATCGTTCCTGCCTAACGCAAGACTGAGCACCGCACCGACGTGCGTCAACACTCCGGGCAACTGGGTGCTCCATACCTGGTACGAGTACGACCACTGGACCGAACCGGACCGACCGCGTCCAGGGTTCGGGGTGGCCGCGTTCATCCCGGTGCGGTTTCCGAACGGCGGCGACACGCAGGGACTCGTTGCCGATGCCGATGGCGTGTTCCACGCCGCGTGGATCAACGGCGCGACGGGGACGCTTCAGCTTTGGCACACCGCCTTCGCGGTCGACTCGGCGATCGTGGCCGCGGTGCGGAACAAAAACGAGCAGAAGATGGCCGGCTCGGCGGCCGCGCCCGTGCCGTCGGGGCGTGTGGATGTCACACAGGAACTCTCCTTCGTCATGAGCGACCCGGCGATCGACTTCAGGCGCGGCACACTCGAGGTCACGATGCGGGTGAAGAATCCGACGGGCCTCACTGTGCATGGGCCGATCGAGGTTGTCGTCGACCGGCTGGAGACCGACTGGTCGCATGCGATGGGCCTAACGAACTTTCGCGTCGCGAACGCCGACAGTGGTGGCCGCGGCGTGGGTGCGACGTGGGTGTTCGCCGCCGGCCCCGAACGCATGTTGTATCCCGGCGCCACGACGCCGCCACGCGTGTTGCGATTCCGCTTTGATGGCGGCGTGCCGGACGAGCCGGATGGGTATTTCGAGCCCGCGTTTCGCATCCTCGCCCGCAGCACCGGCACCGCTGGCCAACGTTAGGCTGGCCGATCGCCCGTCCCACAATATTGGAGTGACTCCGGCATGCACATGCATCGAATGACCGCGGCGGCGATTCTATGCCTAACCGCGACGGTTCCCACGTCTCACGCGCAACAGGTCAAGCCCTTGTCCATTGAGGACGCGCTGGCCACGCGCTCGTTCGGGATCTACGCGCCAATGTCGGTGTCGCCCGACGGACGCTGGGTCGCGTACACCATCGTGGATCCACGAAAGCGGCGAAGTCACAGTGAGAATGCGCCTAACTTTCTCTCGACTGGCGCGCCGCGCTACGCCGAGGGCGCGGAGCTGTGGATCGCCGACACCAAGACGGAAGCCACACGAGATCTCACCGGGCGCACCGGGAATAGCTGGGATGGCGTGTGGTCGCCGGATGGATCTCGGCTCGCTTTCTACAGTGACCGTGACGGAGCGGCGCGGCTCTGGGTGTGGGACCGCGCAACAGCTACGGTGCGCCGCGTCTCCTCCGTGATTTCGCGGGCGTGGGTGATGTTTGAATCGCCCGAATGGACGCCCGATGGAACGGCACTGATCGTGAAAGTGCTTCCGGAAGGCGACACGATCGGGCAGTCCGACGACAGCATTGCCGAGGCCACCCTCGCGCTGCCTAACGATAGCACTCCGACGGCGGAGGTCCGCACAGCCAACATCGGTCGTTCCGACACGGCGCACGTCGATGGCGGCTCGAACCCGGCACTGATCGCGGACCTTGCGCTCGTGCGAATTTCAGACGGCACCGTGCGGCGCCTCGTCCGGCGATCGCAATTCATGGGATACTGGATTTCGCCGACAGGCGACCGGGTCGCCTATACGATACTCAGTGGCATGGTGGTCACGCCCGAGGTCACCTTCGT
>Ga0209168_10001837_pt1 | contig 16060 bp, 14 predicted proteins | sample Coa_R1_FD_187156 | JGI IMG/M metagenome (GOLD analysis project Ga0209168, IMG submission 187156) | Surface soil microbial communities from Centralia Pennsylvania, which are recovering from an underground coalmine fire - Coalmine... | ecosystem: Environmental > Terrestrial > Soil > Unclassified ... | reverse complement strand
GAAGGCGGCGAGCGGGACCAGCCACCAGGCATTGACCCCGGCCACGTGCACAAGCAGCGCGGTGAGGGCCAGCGCGGCCACCACGATGGCGGCGACGTGCCAGTCGTCGCCGATCACGAAGTCGTACCAGAACGCCCCGAATGACTTCAGTGCCCGCAGCATCAGCTCGTCACCCCTTCTGCCTGCGATACCTGTGCCTGAGGTCCGGCGTCCGCGGTCGCCCGGTGGGCACGCCGCAGCCAGGCGGCGAAGCCGAGCGATACCAGGGCCACCACCGGGACGATCACGAGCAGCGCGGCATCGCTGCCGGGCCATTTCACCCCGGCGCCCTCGGCGCCCCAGAACGTGCCGAACGACGTGAGCATGATCCCGACCGCGAACTTCATCGCGTTCTCCGGCACCTTGGCCAGCGGGGCCCGGACCGCGATCCCGGTCACGGCCACCACCACCACGGCGATCGCGGCGCCCACCACCGCGGCGCCCAGGTTGCGCTGGTTGGCGCCGAAGGTGATCACGATGAACACCACCTCGAGCCCCTCGAGCAGGACGCCCTTGAACGCGAGGGTGAAGGCGTACCAGTCGCTGACCCCGCGCCTGGCAACCTCGGGGGCGGCCTTCGCGGCGGCGACCTCCCGCAGGTAGGCGCTGGCCTCGTCGTGCAGCGCCTTGTAGCCCGCGGCCCGCAAGATGGCCTTGCGCAGCCACTGCAACCCGAAGATGGCCAGCAGGGCGCCGACCACCAGCCGCAGCGCGGTCAGCGGCAGCAAGGTGATGGTCGGGCCGAGCACGCCCACGATGGCGGCCAGCACCAGCAGCGCCGCCGCCATGCCCTGGAAGGTCGACCGCCACTGCCGGGTCAGGCCCGCGGCGAGGACGATCGTGAGGGCCTCGATGGCCTCCACCGCGCACGCGACGAACACGGTCAGGACAAGGGGAAGGGCGGCAGTCACCAGGCCTCCTTAAGGTCAGACACAATGGTCGGGTGACCGACAAGACGGCCGAGAAATCCGAGAGCAATGGCTGGCTGGTGCTTATCTACCGCGTCCCGCCCGAGCCAACCCGGCTGCGTTCCACCGTATGGCGCCGCATCAAGAGCCTGGGCGCCATCTACCTGCAGAACTCGGCCGCGGCGCTGCCGGCCAACGCCGCCACCGAACGCGCCCTGCGCAAGCTGCGCCGGGAGATTCTGGACATGTCCGGGACGGCGATCCTGCTGTCCTGCGACGTGCTGGCCGGCGAGTCCGACGTGCGCAACGCGTTCCAGGCGGCGCGGAACGACGAGTACGAGGAGATCGTCGACCGCTGCGAAGACTTCCTGCACCAGGTGAAGAAGGAGTACGCGGAGAACCACTTCACCTACGCCGAGCTCGAGGAGAACGAGGTCGACCTGGTCAAGCTGCGCAACTGGTTCGCCAAGGTGCGGGAGCGCGACGCCTTCGACGCGGACGGCCGGCAGGCGGCGGAGAAGGCGCTCGAAGGGTGTGAGGAGTCGCTGGAAGCCTATGCCGCCCGAGTGTACGCCGAGGAAGCCGAGAGCCGCTGATGACCGGCCCGGTACCGCGCGCACCGCAGACGCCTCCTTGTGATTGCAACCGCTGTTAGGTTACATCATTAACGTCTGTTAATGCCATGGTAGGCCTGCGCATGGACCCGGCCGGCTGTCACCTGTTCCCGGCCGAGCCATAGGAGATTTCCGCCGAACGGGCCGTGGCGCGTGCGCCCGCTACGTCCTGACCAGCAGAAACACGGTCAAGCTCGGCACGTGCCTGGCAATGGTGAGCCGGTAATGCGGCCGCAGCAGAGCCGCCTGGGCCCGGGTCATCGCGTCGTAGGGACTGCGCGGGGAGCCGCTGGCCACGACCCAGATCCGCGGTTCGGCGGAGCCGACCGAGCGTGCGGAGCCGACGCCCGGGCAGACGGCCGGGTTCTGGCACGGCAGCGGGTACAGCCCGTGAGCTTGCGCGCCGGTCTGGGCGATGAACAGCTGGCGCGGCAGCGGAGTGCCCGGCCGCAGGTCCCGGGCCAGGTAGTACTCCAGGCCGTAGCCGATCATCAGCCACTTGTCCTCCCCCGCCTGGCTCTGGTACACGATCCCGTCGCCGGGCCGCTCCTGGCCCGCCACGACCCGCGCGGCCTGCGCGTACCCCTCGTAGGTGCGGCCCTTGCCGACCGGGTAGGTGCTCCAGTCGTGGGCACCGGGCGCGCGGATCACCTGCTGGTCCCCGGCGCCGAGGATGGCGATGACGGCCAGGCTGGCCACCGCGATCTTCAGGTCGAGCCTGCTCAGCGCGATCCCGGCCAGGACGGCCCAGGCGCCGACGGTGAGCAGCAGGTACCGGGGGAAGAAGTAGGAGTACGGGCCCTGCGAGGCCAGCCACACCGCGGCCACCGGCAGGATCGCGACGGCGGTCATGAACGCGGCGCGCTGCCAGGCGGCCGCCCAGGCCAGGACGGCCAGCACGATGAGCGCGGTGGCGACCGAGGTCGAGTAGAACAGGTTCCGGCCGAAGACGGAGAACGCGGCCAGGTCCAGGCCCGGCCGGGGTATCCACCCGACCTGGTTGGCGGCCTGGCCGGAGCCGAGCACGGCCAGCGGCAGGCAGGCGGCCAGGCCCGCCGCCGCGGCGGCCGCGAACCACAGCTGGCGGTTGTCCCGGTCCTGGTGCCAGCGCAACGCCACCCCGGCGGCGTGCCCGGCCACGACGCACAGCGCGACCAGGTCAATGTAGCCGAGCACGGCCAGGCATGCGGCGTAGGCCACCCACCGCCGCGCCGACGGCCGGTCCAGGGCGCGCAGCAGCAGCAGGGTGGCCAGCATGGCGGCCAGCACCTCGAGGGAGTAGAACCGGACCTCCTGCGCGAACCGGGACACGCTGGGAACCAGGGCGAACACCAGCCCCGAGCACAGGCCGGCCCGGTTGCCCGCCAGCGAGCGGCCGATCGCGGTGACGCACGCCGCCGCGGCCGCCATGGCGAGCACCGACAGGGCGCGCATGGCGTCGACCGAGCTCCCGAAGGCCGTGATCCAGACGTGCAGCAGCAGATAGTAGGCCAGCTGGGTAGCCCCGGTGTGGCGTGCGGTCGCGATCAGGCTCGGCAGCGGCCGGGTAGCAAACGACCAGCTGGACAGCTCGTCCCGCCACAGCTGCGGCCGGCCGACCTGGTAGAAGCCCAGGGCCAGGGTCAGCAGGGCCGGCCAGCACCATGTCGGCACCCTTTTGGCCAGGTCGCTGGGGTTTACCCCGGTTGCGGTGACCTGGTCTTCGCTCACCTGGGGTAGCACAGGAGCCGGACGTTCCCGCAGGTATCCGACTACGGTCATTGGCAATCATCCACTCGGCTCGGCGGCGCCCTACGTGCCTGGCCAGCCTAAAGTCGGGTCCGCAGGATTCCGGCCGGAAAACGCCTTATGTCACAGACACGTCACATCTGCCGGCCGGCCACCCGCCGGCCTAGGGTTTGCGGACGTAGAGCCCGCCGCGCGGGACGTCGCGCGCGCGCAGCCGGCCGCTCGCTGATGGTAGTGGCCGAGGGTCACCAGGAGGCCCGGAAACCTAGCACATGCCCTACGATCAGCAGGATGACGGTCACTCTGCTTACCAGCCAGTCAACGGCGACGGCCACCGACGCGGACGCCCTCGTGATCGGGATTTTCCAGGGCGCGGACGGGCCGGTCCCGGCCCACGATATCGATGACATCGACCTCATGGCCGCCCTGACCGCGCTCGGCGCGACCGGTAAGCCGGAGGAGCTCACCAAGATCCCGACCGGCGGCCGCCTGGCGACCCCGCTCGTCGTGGCCGTGGGCCTGGGCGCCGGACCCGGTGCCGCGCAGGACCCGGCGGAGCGCCTGTCGTACCTGGACCGGTTGCGGCGCGCGGCCGGCGCCGCGACCCGCGAGCTGACCTCGGGCCGGGCCCGGCGGGTCGCCGTCGCGCTGCCGGCCGGCGAGCCGGACGAGGCCGAAGCGGTGGCGCTCGGCGCCCTGCTCGGCGGCTACACGTTCCGCAGGTACCGGACGGCCAGCGCCGGGGGCGGTGACTCAGAGGTCATCGTGCACACCGCCGAGGACGCCGCCGCCGACCGGGCCAGGACCCTGGCCGAGGCGATGACCTTGGTTCGTGACCTGATCAACACCGCGCCCGCGGACATGGTCCCCGCGGACCTGGCCGCGGTGGCCGAGCAGACGGCCGGCGCGATCGGGCTTGGCGTGCAGGTCCTGGACGAGAACGAGCTGAGCAAGGAGGAGTACGGCGGCATCCTGGCGGTGGGCATGGGCTCGGCCCACCCGCCCCGTCTGGTGCGGCTCGAGTACACCCACCCGGAGGCCACCCGCACCGTGGTCTTCGCCGGCAAGGGGATCACGTTCGACTCCGGCGGCCTGTCGCTGAAGCCGCCGAAGGCCATGGAGACGATGAAGTCCGACATGAGCGGCGCTGCGGCGGTGCTCGGCGCGCTCCAGGCCATCGCCGCGCTCGGCCCGGTGGTGAACGTGGTCGGTTACATGCCCCTGGCCGAGAACATGCCCGGCGGCGGCGCCCAGCGGCCGTCCGACGTCATCACGATCTACGGGGGCAAGACCGTCGAGGTGCTGAACACCGACGCCGAGGGGCGCCTGGTGCTGGCCGACGCGCTGGCCCGCTCGGGCACCGACGCACCTGCCCTGCTCATCGATGTGGCCACGCTGACCGGGGCGGCGACGGTGGCCCTGGGCAACCGCACCGCCGGGGTGATGGCCAGCGACGAGTCGCTGGCCGCGCAGGTCTGTGAGACGGCCAAGCGCGCGGGCGAGGCGATGTGGCCGATGCCGTTGCCCGAGGACCTGCGCAAGGGGCTCGACTCGAACGTGGCGGACATCGCCAACGTGTCCGCGGACCGAGCCGGCGGGATGCTGGTCGCCGGGCTGTTCCTGCGCGAGTTCGTGCCGGACGGTGTCCGCTGGGCTCACCTCGACATCGCCGGGCCGGCCTTCAATGACGGCGGCGCTTATGGGTACACCCCCAAGGGCGGCACCGGGGCGGCGGTCAGAACCCTGGTGCAGGTCGCGCTGGACGTGGCGGACGGCAGACTTGCCTGATTCCGGGACGGCCCGGCGGACGGCAAGTGGAATGATTGTGACTGGGTAAGGCGATTAAGGAGGCTCGAGGGGTGGCAGAGGGCATCGGCAGCTACGATATCGTCGTGCTCGGGGGCGGCAGCGGCGGGTACGCCTGCGCGCTGCGCGCGGCCGAGCTCGGCAAGCGCGTGGCGCTGATCGAAAAGGACAAGGTCGGCGGGACCTGCCTGCATCGCGGGTGCATCCCGACCAAGGCTCTGCTGCACGCGGCCGAGATCGCGGACCAGGCCAGGGAGAGCGCGAAGTTCGGCGTCCGGACGGCATTCGACGGCATCGACGTGCCGGGCGTGCAGAAGTACAAGAACTCGGTGGTCGACCGGCTGTGGCGCGGTCTGCAGTCCACCATCTCGGCGCGGAAGATCGACACCATCGAGGGCTCTGGCCGGCTCGAGTCGCCGACCTCGGTCCGGGTCGGTGACACGGTCTACCAGGCCGAGCATGTGGTGCTCGCCACCGGGTCCGTGCCGCGCAGCCTGCCCGGGCTGGAGATCGACGGCACGCGCGTGATCACTTCCGACGACGCGCTGCAGCTGGACCGGGTACCCGATTCGGTGATCATCCTCGGTGGCGGCGTGATCGGGGTGGAGTTCGCGAGCGTCTGGCGGTCGTTCGGCGCCGAGGTGACGATCGTGGAGATGCTGCCGCAGCTGCTGCCGCTGGAAGACGAGACGAGCGCGCAGGTGCTGCAGCGGGCGTTCCGGCGTCGTGGCATCCGTTTCGAGCTCAACACGGTCTTCGAGTCGGTCAAGCACACCGACACCGGCGTCACGGTCGCCCTGGAGGGCGGCAAGACGCTGGACGCCGACCTGCTGCTGGTGGCGGTGGGGCGCGGTCCGGTGTCGTCCGGTCTGGGCTACGAGGAGAACGGCGTAGCGCTCGAGCGGGGCTTCGTCACCGTGGACCCGCTCTGCCGGACCGGCGTCCCGTCGATCTCCGCGGTCGGTGACCTCATCAACACCCCGCAGCTGGCGCACGTCGGCTTCGCCGAGGGCATCATGGTGGCCGAGCGGGTCAGCGGGCTGGAGGTCAGCCCGATCGACTACGACGGCGTGCCCCGGATCACCTACAGCGACCCCGAGGTCGCATCGGTCGGCCTGACCTCGGCCCAGGTGGCGGAGCGCCGCCTCGAGGTCGTCGAGGTCAACTACCCACTGGGCGCCAACGGCAAGAGCGTCATCCTGCAGACCCAGGGCGCGGCCAAGGTCATCGCCGAGGCCGGTTCCGACGGGTCCGGGCCGGGACGCGTGCTCGGCATCCACCTGGTGGGCAGCAGGGTGGGCGAGCTCATCGCCGAAGGGCAGCTGATCTACAACTGGGACGCGGAGCCCTCCGACATCGCCCAGCTCATCCACCCGCACCCGACCCAGTCCGAGATCATCGGCGAAGCGCACCTCGCGCTGGCCGGAAAGCCCCTGCACTTCCACGCCTAGGTTTCTGCCGCTCTACTTTCTTTCCCCAAGTCCACCCAAGGAGTCACGAGAATGTCGGTCTCGGTATCCATGCCGCAACTCGGTGAGAGCGTCACTGAGGGCACCGTCACGCGCTGGCTGAAGAAGGAAGGCGAGCGCGTGGAGGTGGATGAGCCGCTGCTTGAGGTGTCGACGGACAAGGTGGACACCGAGATTCCCTCGCCCGCGTCCGGCATCCTGCGCTCGATCGCGGTCGACGAGGACGAGACGGTCGCGGTGGGCGCCCAGCTTGCGGTGATCGAGGACAGCGAGACCAGCGACCCCGCACCAGCGCAGACCAGCCCGCCCGCCCAGGAGGACGCCACCGCGCCGCCGGCGGCATCCGCGTCGGCGCAGGACTCCGCCGAATCGGGGCCGGCCACCGCCGAGGCGGAGCCGTCAGGTGCCAGCTCCGACGCGTGGAGCGCGCCCAGCTACACGCCGCCGACCCCGGGCTACGCTCCCCCGCCGTCATACGGCCAGTCGCCTGCCCCGGCTCAGTCGCAGCCCTACGCGGCCCCGGCGCCCGCCGCGCCGCCCGCGTCCGCGCCCTCGCAGCCATACGCGCCGGTTTCGCAGGCCCAGCCGCCCGCCTACTCGCCGCCGGCCCCGTCGGCGCCCGCCGCGGCCGCTGCCCCGCCGGCCGCCCAGGGTGCGCCGGCGGCCGAGGCCGAGGCCGCCGACGAGGAGTACCCGGCGCCGACGCCGCTGCCCGGCACGGGCGAGGCGCCCTACGTCACTCCCCTGGTCCGCAAGCTCGCCGCCGAGCACGCGGTGAACCTGGAGACCGTCACCGGAACCGGCGTCGGCGGCCGGATCCGCAAGCAGGATGTCATCGAGGCCGCCCGTGCGCAGCGCGGGGCGCAGGCCGCGGAGGCGGCCCCGGCCGCGCAGGCGGCCCCGGCCGCGCAGGCGGTGCAGGACGCGCCGGCCGCCGTGGTGCCCCAACAGGCGCAGCGGGTGCCCGACGGGTCCGCCCCGGCCGCCCAGCCCGCCACCCCGGCGGCGAGGCGCCCGGCCGTGGTGCCGTCCTCGCTGCGCGGCACCACCCAGCGGATGTCCCGGCCGCGCCAGGTGATCGCGCAGCGGATGGTCGAGTCGCTGCGGACGTCGGCGCAGCTCACTACCGTGGTCGAGGCCGACGTGACGGCCATCGCCCGGCTGCGGGACCGGGCCAAGGGTGACTTCGAGGCTCGCGAGGGCGTCAAGCTCACCTTCCTCCCGTTCTTCGCGCTGGCCGCCGTCGAAGCGCTCAAGGTGCACCCGAAGCTCAACGCCGTCATCGACGGGGACCAGGTCACCTACCACGACGCCGAGCACCTCGGGGTGGCGGTCGACACCGAGCGCGGCCTCATGGTGCCCGTCATCCACAACGCGGGTGACCTGAACATCGGCGGGCTGGCCCGGAAGATCGGCGACCTGGCCCAGCGCACCCGGTCCGGGCAGGTCGGCCCCGACGAGCTGGCTGGCGGCACGTTCACGCTGACCAACACGGGCAGCCGCGGCGCCCTGTTCGACACACCCATCATCAACCAGCCGCAGGTCGCCATCCTCGGCACGGGCACCGTGGTCCGGCGCCCGGTCGTGGTGGAAGATCCGGCGCTGGGCGAGGTGATCGCGGTGCGTTCCATGGTGTACTTGGCGCTGACCTATGACCACCGGCTTGTCGACGGCGCCGACGCGGCCCGGTTCCTGACCACGGTCAAGAACCGGCTGGAAGAGGGGGCCTTCGAGACTGAGCTCGGACTATAACCAGCCTGGATGAAGGTCGCCGTGACCGGCTCGTCCGGTCTGATCGGGACCGCGCTGATGGCCAGCCTCCGCTCGGACGGCCATCAGGTCATCAGGCTGGTCCGGCGGGCACCGAGATCACCGGACGAGGTGCGCTGGGATCCGCGGGCGGCCGACGCCGGACTCGGCGCTGATCACGGCGTGCTCGAGGGCCTCGGCGCCTGCGTGCACCTGGCCGGCGCCGGGGTGGCAAGCCGCCGCTGGACGCGCAGGTACAAGGCGGAGATCCGGGCCAGCCGGGTGCTCGGCACCCGTGCTCTGGCCGGTGCCCTGGCCCGGCTCGCCGCGCCGCCCGCCACGCTGGTGGCGGCCTCCGCCATCGGCTGGTACGGCGAGACCGGCGGCCGCGAGGTGGACGAGAGCGCCCCGGCCGGGACGACCTTCCTGGCCCGGCTGGTCCGGGACTGGGAAGCGGCCGCGGAGCCGGCCGCCGAGGCGGGCATCCGGGTCGTGCACCCGCGCAGCGGCCTGGTGCTGACCCCGGCCGGCGGCCTGCTTGGCCGGCTGCTCCCGCTGGCGCGGCTGGGCGTGTGCCCCCGGTTCGCGTCGGGCACTCAGGCCATGAGCTGGATCTCGCTGTCCGACGAGATCGGCGCGATCCGGTTCCTGATCGACCGGCCGGACATCAGCGGCCCGGTCAACGTCACCGCGCCCGAGGCGGTCACCAATGCCGCGTTCGTGGCCGCGCTGAACGCGGCGGCCGGGCGCCGGGACCTTTCCTGGCTGCGAGTGCCCGGGCCGCTGCTGCGTGTCGGCCTCGGCGAGGCCTCCGTGGAGTTGCTGACCAGCACCCGGGTGGTACCGAAGCGCCTGGTCGCGGCCGGCTACCAGTTCCGCTACGCCGGGCTGCCGAAGGCCCTGGCCGGAGAGCTCGCCGCCCGCTGACGCCTGACCGTTTGTTCATCTCACTACGCGTCTGGGCACATCCTTCCTGGGGGTCACTGGTCTCCCAGCTGTCAGCTGCCAGGGAAGGACGGCGATGAGACGCAGGCGGGGATTGGTCACGGCGGTCCTGCTCGGTCTGGTTCCGGTCCCGCTCGCGGCGCTGCCGGCGAGTGGCGCGGTGGCCGCCCCGGCCTCGCCGGCCAGTGCGACGGTGTCGGTCAGCTGCAGGTCGCCGGCTCACCCCTCGCTCGCGCGCACGCTTGACCGCGATATCGACCGGGTGGTGCGCGGCCGGATCTCCGCCGTCGCGATCGGCGTCGATGCCCCCGGCCAGCGGGTGCAGTGCTGGCTCGACGGCTCGGCACATTTCGATTCGGCCAGCGTGGTGAAGGTGACCATCCTCAGCGCGCTGCTCCGTAAGACTCAGCAGCAGCACCGGAACCTGACCAGGACCGAGGCCGCACGGGCCACGGAGATGATCACCGAGTCGGACAACGATGCCGCCTCTGACCTGTGGGACGACGTAGGCCGGTATTACCTGCAGCACTTCCTGAACCTGGCGCACATGACGCAGACCTACCTGGGCCCGGGCCCCTACTGGGGGCTGACCCGGATCACCGCGTACAACGAGGTGCTGCTGCTGCGGCTCCTGCGCAGCCGGAACTCCGTGCTCGACACCAGCTCCCGCGACTACGTCCTGGACCTGATGGCCCGGGTCATCCCGGCGCAGCGCTGGGGAGTCCCGGCGGGCGCGCCGACCAGGCTCACCGTCCACGTCAAGAACGGCTGGCTGCCGTTGTACCCGTACGGCTGGCGGATCAACAGCATCGGCGTCTTCACCGGGCGCGGCGGCGGTTACAGCATCGTGGTGCTGACCCAGGACAACCCGACCATGACCTACGGGATCGACACCATCGAGGCGGCCGCCAGGGTGGTCAACCGCGACCTGAACCCGGCCGCGAAATCACGCGTCCCGTCCTCGGTGCCCGCCGCGTCGCGGGACACGCCCGATGAGTCCGTCCCGGCCACCGCGGGCACGCCTTAGCTGAGAGGCTAGGACGGTGGGTTACCTGCCAGGCATGTGGCGAGACTTCGCGGTGACCGTGGCCGGGCTGGCCCGGGCTCACCTTCCTGGTCAAGGCGGGCGGCGGCCTGTACTGGATGATCCCGGCCGTGGTGGCCAGCCTCATCGGCGGCGTCATCAACGCCTGGCTGTTCCTGATTAAAGTGCCGGCGACGGCATAGCGGAAGGCACCCGGCGGCGTCTTAGGAAGTGAGGATGGGAGATGCCCGGTGGACGACCGCGCACGGCAGGACTTCGCGGAGTTCGTCGCGGCCAGGTCCGCCGAGTTGCTCCGCCTGGCCTACGTGCTGACCGCCGATCGGCACGCGGCTGAGGACCTGCTGCAAAACGCGCTGACCAAGGCCGCGGCGCGCTGGGGGCGCATCCACAGCACCCCGGAGGGCTACGTCCGGCAGATCATGTACCGCGAGCAGGTCAGCTGGTGGCGGCGTCGCGCCCGGCGGCCGGTGACGGTGCTGGGGGCGCCGGGACCGCCCGAACCGCCCGCGCCGGACGAGATGGTCATGGTCGAGGCGCGGCTGGCGCTGCGCGAGGCGCTGCTATCGCTTCCGCCGGGCAAGCGCGCCATGCTCGTGCTCCGCTACCTGGAGGACCTGCCGGAGGCGCAGGTAGCCGACATCCTGGGATGTTCGGTCGGCACGGTACGCAGCCAGACGCACAAGGCGATCGCCCAGCTCAGATCGGTCCTGCCGTCACTGGGCCTGACGAGCACGGAGGTGGGCAGGTGAGAGACGCGGACCAGTTGATCGCCGGTGCCTTGCGCGACATCGCGGCCGAGGCGGGCCCGCCGAGGCCGGCGGCCGACGCGGCCTGGCGGGCCGGCCGCCGCCGGCGTCTGACCAGGTTGACGGCATCGGCAGCGTCCATCGCCGGCGCGATCGCGGTCGCGCTGACCGTGGTGCTCCCGCTGGCGGCGGAACCGGGGCCCGCCACCCCGCAGGGAGCACCCGCCCGGCTGGTGTCGATCTCGCTCTGGCCGCCCAAGCCAGCCGGGGCCGCCGTGCTGGCCGCCACCGCTGCGATCCTCCGCCAGCGCGCCGCAGATCTGCACCTGCCCGACACCCAGGCGCGGGTGTCCGGGTCGTTCGTCGTGCTGACCGGGCCCGCCGCCGACGAGCCGCAGCTGCAGGCCCTGGTCGCGAGCGGGGTGCTGAACTTCCGGCCGGTGCTGCTCTATGAGCCGTACCGCGGTACCACCCCCGCGGCAGGCGGGCAGCGGTACGGGGACGCGAGCCTGGTGAACCACGCCACGATGGCGCTGTTCGGCAAGCTGGTCTGCACGCCGGCTAAGGCCGGCACCTGGAAGAGCCAGGTCGGTTACGCCGGCGACAACTACGACAATCCGAACGCGCAGGTCGTCTCGTGCGACAGCAGCGGCGGTAAGTACGCCCTCGGCACGGCCACGGTGCGGGGCACGCAGGTCAGCGAGGCCACCGCCGGGCGGTCCGCGACCAGCAACCAGTGGGCCGTCACGCTGACCCTCAACCACGCGGGCACCGCTGCCCTCGCCACCCTTACCTCGCATCTGTACCACTCATACGGCACCGCGGCCGGGGCCGGCGACGACAACGCCGTCTGGCTGGACACCATCGCGGACGTCCTGGACGGGAACGTGATCTCGGCCCCGCAGACCGCGGGCCCGATCCCGGACGGCAAGCTCTCGATCCAGGCGAACTTCACCAAGACCCAGGCGCACGTGCTCGCCGCCCAGCTGCAAGGCGGCCCGCTGCCGGTTGAGTTCCTGATCAGCGACATCAGCACGTCCGCCGCCTCGGCCTCCAGCTAGGCGGCAGCCCGCGGGGTCACACGCGGCCGATGCCCGCGACGATTCTGTCGGGCCGTTTGGGCGCCGCCGTGAATTTGCTCCAGCCGGGGCGGATGCGCCGCGTGTCGCCGAGCCCGGGCGGCATGATCTGCATGCCATCGAAGAACGAGGCGAACTCCGCCGAGCTGTGGTTGTACATCGCCGCGAAGCCGCTCGCGTTGTAGGTCTGGTAGAACTCGGCCGCCCGTGCGCCCTTCCCCGAGGCGATCGTGGCGATCAGGTAGCTGCCTGGCGCCACGGCCGACATGTACTGCTTGACCAGGCTCGCCGCCGCGTCGGCGGTATCGAAGTGCAGGATCATGCCCATGATCACGCATACCGGCTGGCCCAGGTCGATCACGGCCCGCAATCCGGCCGCGCCAAGGATCGCGTCCCGGTCATGCAGGTCATCGGAGATGACCGCGACCCGGTCGCTGTGGTGGGCGAGCAACGCCGTCAGGTGCGAGATCACCACCGGGTCGTTGTCGACGTAGGCGACCGCGGCCCCCGGGCTGGCCTGCCGAGCGGTCACGTGCGTGTTCGGCGCGGTGGGCAGCCCGGCACCGAGGTCGATGAACTGGGTGATGCCCTGGCCGGCCACCCAGGTGACCGCCCGCTCGACGAACCGCCTGCTTTCCGGGACGGTCTCGACGATCGGCGGGTAGACCGCCAGCAGCCTTTCGGCCACCTCCCGGTCGGCGGCGAAATTGTCTTTGCCGCCGAGCAGGTAATCGTAGACCCGCGCGATCGACGGAGTACGCGGGTCAAAGACGGTCACCTGCGTCATCATAAGCTCCGCTACCGCAGCTCAGACAGAGGCGGGACACGGAGCGGCACCGTGGCTATCGGCGGGACCGGCGCGGCCCGAACTTCACCCAGGCGAAGACGGCGAGCGCCGCCACCAGCAGCCACGGGGAGAACAGGACGTGCACGACGAAGCTGAGCACGATCAGGGCCACGATGACGATTAGGGCCAGGCCAATGATTCCGAACATTTTGGTGCATCTCCGTTTCGGTCAAGCGGTGCTTGTTTGCTTGCTTCAAGACTGCCGCCGACGGCGGCCGCCGTCGATCGGGATCAGCCCTGGCCGGACCCTGGTATACGGTCCCGGAGACATCAGGGTCATCCCTGACCGCGGCCGGTGCGGGGGCGGCGTGGTAGACACGTGACATGGCTGCCTCCCAGGTACCGGATCTTGCCGACGTCCTCGCCGCGCGTCAGCGCATCGCGCCCTACCTTCGGCCGACTCCGCTGTACCGTTATCCGGCACTGGATGCCATGACCGGCGCCCAGCTGCGGGTCAAACACGAGAACCATCAGCCGGTGGGCGCGTTCAAGGTCCGCGGCGGGGTGAACCTGGTCAGCCAGCTGAGCGCCGATGAGCGGCGCCGGGGCGTGATCAGCGCCTCGACCGGCAATCACGGCCAGTCGGTGGCGTACGCGGCGGACCTGTTCGGCGTGCGGGCGGTGATCTGCATGCCCGAGCAGGCCAACCCGGTGAAGGTCGAGTCCATGCGGGCGCTGGGCGCCGAGGTGGTCTTCCACGGCCAGGACTTCGACGACGCCCGCGAGCACTGCGAGAAGCTGGCTACTCAGCATGGCCGCCGGTACATCCACTCCGGGGACGAGCCCGCGCTCATCGCGGGCGTCGCGACCTACTCCCTGGAGATCCTCGAGGCCCAGCCCGATACCGAGGTGATCGTGGTCCCGGTCGGCGGTGGCAGCGGGGCGGCGGGGGCCTGCGTGGTGGCCAAGGCCGTGCGCTCCTCGGTGGAAGTGATCGGCGTGCAGTCCGAGGCGGCGCCCGCCGCGTACCGCTCCTGGCAGGCGGGCGCCCTGGTCGAGGACGCCACCGGCACGTTCGCGGAGGGGCTGGCGACCAGGACCGCGTTCGAACTGCCGCAGCGGATCCTGCGGGACCGGCTGGATGACTTCGTGCTGATCTCCGAGGCCGCGCTGAAGACGGCGACGCGGCTGATGATCGAGAAGACGCGCAACCTGGTGGAGCCGGCCGGCGCGGCGGCGCTCGCGGCGGTGCTGGCCGCTCCGCACCGGTTCGCGGGCCGCAAGGTAGCGATCATCTGCAGCGGCGGCAACATCAGCCCGGCCCAGCTAGCCGGGCTGTGGTCCGGCAATCCAGACTGACATCTACCGAGAGCGGCGGGCGGCAGCAACTACGTCGTTGTGGCAAGGGTGCGGCTCCTTTGGAGTGAGGGTCAGGCGGCGAGGTCGAAGCCGGGCTGGTAGCGGCTGAGGTGGTTGCGCTGGTGTTCTTGGCGGATGTGCCAGGCCCAGTAGGTGTCGTGGTCGCTGCTGGCGTGGATGGCGCGCAGCCAGAGGATGGCCTGGGCGCCGGGCAGGCCCCAGCGGGCGCCGGTGATGCCCATCCGGTCCTGGACCAGGTGGCGGCAGGCGCCTTCGATGACGCCGGTGGCGATCGGCCAGCCGTTCGCGAGGGCGCGCGGGTAGTCCATGAAGGGCTGCTTGGCCTGCAGGTAGTGCAGGGTGGTGCGGATGATCTTGGCGTGCTCGCTGCCCTGGGGCGGGTGCTCGGCGGCCAGGGCCTGGATCCGGGTGATGACGTCGCCGGCCCGGCCGTGCAGGATATCCAGTCCCCGGGCGGTCACCCAGTCTTCCATCGCGGGGTCGCGGGGCTGGTGGAAGCACCAGGCGGCCTTCCACAGGTATTCCAGCACGTGGATGAAGTCGACCAGGATGGTGATGGTGATGCCGCGTTCGGCGGCCTGGGCCTGGAACAGGCCGATCTGGTAGATGTCGCCGTCGGCCAGGGCGATCCAGGTCCGGGCGTAGCCGGGGTCACGGCGGCCGGCCTCGTCGAAGGCCTTGGCGATGGTGATGTCGCGGGCGGCGGTGATGTCGCAGGTGTACCAGCGGTTCACCGCCGCCGGGGCGGCCGGGCGGGCGCGGGGGTCAGGATCGGGGTGCATGACCTGCTCCGGGGTGCGGGCCGGGCCGTCCGGCACGGCGACGTCGAACACGGCGGCGGTCTCGGCCATCCGCTTATGGCCTTTCTCCCCGGTGCCCCGCCGGTGCTCGAAGGTCTGCATCCGCTGGTCCGGGGCCTTGGCCCGGCGGCGGCGGGCCCCGGGCCGCATCGCCACGCCCTTGCCGTCCGCGGAGATCACCAGCGGCGCCTGCTCCTGCCCGTCCCCGCCGGCCGGGGCGGGCAGCTCCCCCGGCCGGCCGCCCGGGTCCTGGCAGAACCGCTCCGCATCGGCGGCCGCCGCCGCGGTGATCTGCTCCAGCTGCCGCTTGCCGATGCTCACCCCCGTGACGGCCAGCATGAACTCGTGCGCCTGCGCATAGGACCCGGACCGGCAGAACATCTCCGCCAGCCGCTGCAGCGCCCAGGAGTACCCCAGCGGCGGCAAGTTCAGCACCGCATCGCGCGGGAACAGCGACCCCGCGCCTTTCACCCCGGACCGGTACCCGATCCGCCGCACCCGCACCGCACCCAGCCCCGTGATCACCGTCCGGGCATGACCGCCCTGCGCGCGGGTCCGCGTCACCCCGTCAGCGCCGGCCACCCGCGCCAGCCGCACCTCCGCCGCGGCCTGAGCATCCAGGCCGAGCTGGACGACCCGGCGCAGCAGCTCCCTGCCATCCTCGCTGACCAGCACCTCCATCTCATCCAGCGTCACCGCCCCGACCGCCGCCCCGGCCAGCCGGGCCAGCCCGGCCGCCACCGGCCCCAGCCCCGGCACCACCAGCTCCGCGCTCGCCACCAGCTCATCCAGCCCGTACTGTTCCACCTGAGGCTTCCCTTCCGCCGATCCGGATTTCGCAACTCCAGGACCATACGGAACGGAAGCCTCACCCACACCCAGACACATCACAGACCTGCGCCACTACCGCAACACCATGACAAACGACGCCTCACTCCAAAGGAGCCGCACCCTTGTGGCAACGA
>Ga0209168_10001835_pt1 | contig 16074 bp, 12 predicted proteins | sample Coa_R1_FD_187156 | JGI IMG/M metagenome (GOLD analysis project Ga0209168, IMG submission 187156) | Surface soil microbial communities from Centralia Pennsylvania, which are recovering from an underground coalmine fire - Coalmine... | ecosystem: Environmental > Terrestrial > Soil > Unclassified ... | reverse complement strand
AAAACGAAGGGACCAGACACTGGAACCGGAACCGATGGGGCCGACCCCAGTCAGGGCCTAGACCCGGCTCAGGCGTCTATGCTGGCGCCGATTCAAAGCCAGTTGCGATCCAATCAGCTCGAAATCACAAACCGCGAACATTCCATTGCAGCGCTAAAAACAAAGGTCGACGACTACCAGGCTCGCTTGAACCAGGAACCCATTCGCGAACAGCAGTTGGCGGATCTTACCCGTGGTTATGATCAGTCGAAAGCCAACTACGACGATCTGCTGAAAAAGAAGAACGAATCGAAGATGGCCACCAGCATGGAATTGCTGCAACAAGGCGAACGGTTCCGCGTGGTGGATCCGCCGAGTTTTCCGCAGAAGCCGGAGTTCCCGAATCGCCTCAAGTTTTGCGGCATGGGGCTTGGTTTTGGGCTGGCCTTGGGCGTCGTCATCGCAGGAACATTCGAGTTCATGGATGGCCGCCTTCACGATGCGAAGGAAATCCGGAAGTTGTTGCCGGCAGAGGTCATCGGAGAAATTCCGGCGATTGTGAACGCCTCCGATGCACGAAGAGCACAGCGGAAAATCTGGCTCGGGTGGGTAACCGCGGCCATTGTCTTTGCTACCATATTGGTAGGTTCGGCGTTCAGTTACCTGCGCGGCTAGCTTCGTCCCATGTATAAACGCTTCTACAACCTGCAGCGAAACCCATTCGAGATCACCCCGGATCCGTCCTTCTTGTTTGCCACAAAGAGGCACAATGAGGCGCTTGCGGCCCTCTACTACGGCGTAAAGCGGCGCAAGGGTTTCGTGGTCATGACGGGCGAGGTTGGCACAGGGAAAACGCTGCTGGTGCGCTGCTTACTTCAGGTGCTGAACCGCGCGAACGTCGCGTACGCCTATGTCTTCAATCCGCGCTTAAGCCCGATGGAGTTTCTGCAGTACATCGCCGGAGATTTCCGGATTCCGACCGCGGGCAAGTCCAAGAGCGACCTGCTCCTCGATCTGAGCAGTTTCGTGATTGCGCGTCATCAGAAAAACCTCACGACGGTGCTGGTCGTCGACGAAGCGCATCATCTTTCTTCTGATGTGCTCGAGGAAGTGCGGCTCTTGACGAACCTTGAGACTCCTCAGGAGAAGCTGCTGCAGATTCTGCTCGTCGGACAACAGGAACTGGATGAGAAACTTGATTCCGTCGACCTCCGACAGCTCAAACAGAGAATCGCGTTGCGCTCGCACCTGGGTGCGCTGACTCTGGAAGAAACCTGTGGCTACATTTATTGCAGGCTGCAGTTGGCGGGTTGCGCGAATCCTGGTCAGCTGTTTCCGATGGAAACCGTAGTGGAACTGCACCAGCAATCGCGAGGGTTCCCCCGACTGCTGAACACTCTGTGCGAGAACGCATTGATTCACGGGTACGCCAAGCAGTCCTTGAGCATTTCGCCCGAGATCATCGAGGAGATTGCCGCCGACTTCCGTCTCAATGTACAAACTCCATCGGCGTCTGCGCCGGTGAGCCAGAGCGAACGATCGGGAGAGATCGAGCGAGCAGCGAGGACTCTTTTAGACCTGTATTCGTACTTGCGAAATGCGCAGGATAGCGGAGCAGATTTGAGGATGGAAGTGGGCGCGGGAGCGCGTAAAAATGAGCCGTATATTTGACGCATTGCAGAGGTCGGGGACCGAGGAGTCTGGAGTCGAATATCCAGACATGGTGTCAGTGGCGACGGAAGTTTTCGAAGCGCCGCGACGCCAGAAGCCCCAGGACCAGGCAATCGCGGAAAAGGCCCCGGCCATCCCGCCATCGATGCAGGCTCCGCCGGTCCAGTCCGCGATAGCGGAGATCATCGCCGAACCGAAAGCGGATGCAGCGCTTGACTTTCCGTCCATGGAAGTATCCGTCACCCCAGATAGCCGGCTCGTGTACTTCATGGAGCCTGACAGTCTTGCGGCGGAGAAGTTCCGGTTCCTCGGAGTTCGCTTGCGCCAGCTTCAGCAAAACAGAACTCTGAAGAAGGTACTCATCACGAGCACGATTCCCGAGGAAGGGAAAAGCCTGGTGTCCGCCAACCTGGCTGGCGTCCTCGCCCAAAGAAAACAGAAAGTACTGTTGATCGAAGGCGACCTGCGCCGTCCTACGCTGTCACAACAGTTTGGTCTCGGAAGACTGGCCGGTCTTGCTGAATGGCTGCAGAGCGGTCAGCAGACAGCCTCGAACATCTACCAACTCGGAGGCCCCGGATTCTGGCTTATGCCGGCTGGCGATCCTCCGGCGAATCCTCTGGAATTGATGCAGTCTGGCAGACTATCGAAGTTGATGACGCAACTGGCCACGATGTTCGACTGGATCATCGTGGATTCCCCGCCGTTGCTGCCCCTGGCAGACACAACCGTTTGGGCCCGATTGACCGATGGAACTTTGCTCGTAGCGCGCGAAGGAAGAACTGAAAAATCTGCCCTACTGAGCGGCCTGGAAATTCTGAAGAAATCTGACTTGCTGGGAGTCGTGTTGAACGGCTGCTCGAAGTCAGAGACGAACTACTATCAACGGTATGCACCGCCAGGGGCGAAGTAAAGTGCGCTCCTGCGCGATCGAATGAAATTCATCCCCCACGTTTCACAGCTTTAAAGCCGATCTAGCCAGACCGACCTCCCCCGGGCTACTCAGATTACAAAACAATTATTTGTTATTTAAGCCCTATCAGGAGAATCGCCGTGAATTCCCGATCCGAATTTGTCAAGGCAAGTAGCGGTCTGTTCGCCGCTAAATCCCAGAATCGCGAAACACTGGGGGAAGATGCGTTTCATCGGATGATCTCAATCGAGCGTCGCAGGACCGAGCGATCGCGCAAATCTTTCCTGCTGATGTTGCTCGATGCAGTCGACCATTCGACCTCGAAAAACAATCGTCTTATCCTGGACCGAGTTCTGCGTAGCTTGTCGCAGATGCTGAGGGAAACAGATGTCACGGGCTGGTACAAGGAGGACTCGGTCGTGGGTGTGATGTTCACTGAGATCACGCTCGATGAAGAGAAATCCATTCCCGCAACGATGATGGCTCGTGTGACTCAGAACCTGAAGAATCAGCTGACCCCGCAGCAATTTCACCAAATTGGAATATCGTTCCACCTTCTCCCCGAAGTTCATAATCACGGTGTGTCCGACCACGCCTCCATTCCGGCCATCTATCCCGGGGTTGGAGCGCCCGATGGGGCCACCGAAACATCTCTCTAGTCGACCGACCTCGCAACCATCCCCCATAAATCGTTCGGTGGAAGAGTACCCACCGGAGAAACCCGAGTCTTGGAACTCAAGTATTCAAACTCTCACGCAATTGAGATTTCACGTCGCGCGTCCCCCTCGCGTCCCGGGAGCCAATTTCCAATGAACGGCCCGCAGGCGGTACGGAGGTCTGAGACAAAGTGAAACCAACCATCCTGGTGGCAGCGACGTCCCGTTGGTTCCCAACCGCCCGCTTGGCGATGGCGCTCGCAAATGCCGGCTGCATCGTCGAGGCGGTGTGTCCGCCGAGACATCCGCTCAGCAAAACCGGCGTCGTACGACGAATGCATACATATCGCGGTCTCGCACCGCTGATGTCATTGGCAGATGCAATCGCAGCGACAGAGCCCGATCTCATCATTCCGGGCGACGATCTTTCCACGCGCCACCTGCACCACCTCTATCGTCGCGAAAGTGGTCGAGAAGCGAAGGGAGTTCGAACTTGCGCACTCATCGAGCGTTCGTTTGGTTCACCTGATAGCTTTCCGGTCGTCTACGAGAGAGCTGCGTTCATGCGTCTCGCGGAGGAAGAGGGCATCCGGGCACCAAAGACAGGAGTCGTCGCGAATTTAGACGAACTCCGTCGATGGACTGCTCAGATGGGGTTTCCGGTCGTGCTCAAGGCAGACGGGACCTCGGGTGGCGACGGAGTGAGAATCGCTCAAACTCTCGAAGACGCGGAACGCGCTTTTCGCGCACTGCAAGCTCCGCCCCTGGTGGCACGCGCGGCGAAGCGGGCCCTGGTGGATCGCGACAAGACTCTGGTCTGGCCGTCGCTGCTTCGACGCCGCTACATGGTCAGCGCGCAGACGTTCGTAGAAGGGCACGAGGCAACGAGTACGGTCGCGTGCTGGAAAGGGGCAGTGGTGGCTGGTCTGCACTTCGAAGTCATCAACAAGCGCTACTCTGCCGGGCCGGCTACGGTGATGCGCCTGATCGACAATGCCGAAATGACGACTGCGGTCGAGAAGATGGTCCGCAGACTGAATCTGTCGGGCATACACGGATTTGATTTCATGCTGGACGCACAGACCGGACATGCTTACCTGATCGAAATCAATCCCCGCACAACTCAGGTGGGCCACTTGAATCTCGGCCAAGGCCGAAATCTGCCGGCCGCCCTGTGCGCGGCTTTGACTGGAAGCGCCGTTCAGACGACACCGGAAGTGACCGACAAGGACACAATCGCTCTGTTTCCACAGGAGTGGATGAGGGATCCGTCGAGTCCCTTTTTGCGGTCGGCCTACCACGACGTTCCTTGGGAAGAGCCAGAATTGATTCGAGCCTGTGTGAGCCAAGGCCCGAAGCAGCACGCTCTGAAGGCTCAGCAGAACTGGGAGCAGTCACTGTCTCCAGTTCGCGTCCCCCGTGCGTGATCGACGAGGCGAGGACTTTTCTTGATGAGTAGCGAACGAACCAACAAAGAATTCGTGATAGATGGGAAGCCTTCCCTGGGGCAGATGCCAGTCCATACCCTGAGGAGCGCTCACCCGCACGGAGCTGTCCGCCGAAGGCTGCGAGTGATGAAATTCGGTGGCACGTCCGTGGGAGATGCCGCCTGCATTCGGAGAGTGGTTGATATCGTTCGCCGAGCCTCGGCTGAAAGCGACATTGTAGTTGTGGTTTCCGCGATGAGTGGTGTAACCAACAAGTTGATTGACGCCGCGATCCGATCCGAGTCAGGTGATTGTCGAATGGCGGCGAAGGTGCTTGAGGAAGTGCTGCAGCAGCATGAGACGGCGCTCGAAGCACTGATCCGTTCCGACGCGGAGCGTGAGCGCATTGGCAGCCTGATGCGGGACCTTCTTGGACAGTGCCGGAGCTGGTGCGAGAGCACCGCGGTACGAGGGCAGTTGACTCCGCAGATGCGTGATCTCATATCGAGCTTGGGCGAACGCCTCTCGGCTCCTCTGGTTGCGGCCAAGCTTACGGAAGAAGGGGTATCCACCGAGGCTGTAGAAGCCACGGAGCTAATCGTGACCGATGGTTATTACGGAGCCGCTGATCCAAAGATGGAGCAGACTCGGGAGCGCTGCCAGGCACGCCTGCTTCGCGTGTTGCAATTGGGAATTACTCCCGTAGTCACAGGTTTCATTGGCACCACAGAGAACGGTGTGCTCACCACTCTTGGCCGCGGCGGCTCTGACTATTCTGCGACCATCCTCGGTTCCGCTCTCACGGCCGACGAAGTCACGATCTGGACCGACGTAGACGGAATGCTGACGGCCGATCCGCACCTCGTGCCCGATGCGACGACCATTCCTGAGATCTCCTACCGGGAGGCGGCGGAACTTGCTTATTTCGGTGCAAAAGTCCTGCATCCGAAGACGCTTCTTCCTGTGATGCAATGTGGCATTCCGGTGTGGATCCGGAATACCTTCGCACCGGAAAAAGCAGGAACGAAAATCACCCCGACGGGTCATGTATGTAACGGAGGAGTGAAAGCGCTCGCGGCAGTCCGCGAGGCGGCACTGATCACGCTCGAGGGGGCTACCATAACCGATATTCCGGACGTCGTCGCTCGCACCCTCGCGACTGCAGCATCGGTCCGCACCGACGTATTGATGATTTGCCACTCATCTTCTTGCAATCGCGTCTGTTTAGTGGTTGCTGCAGCATCCGCTCAACGAACAGTGGAAGCTCTGCTCGCCGAATTTGCAACCGATTCCACGAACGAACTCGTGCAGCAGCTAACCGTCGACTCCACGGTCTCGATCCTCACGGTAGTAGGCCAGGACCTGCATGTGGTCAAGGAAGTTGTGGGGCGCGCGCTCGGCGAACTTGGCCGCGGAAGAGATCAAAATTCTGGAACCGGACAAGGCTCGTCGGAACACAACGTTTCATTCGTAGTTCCCCGCAGAGATGTCAAGACTGCTCTGCTCACCACCCATCGCGAATTCCAATTCGGTATGGTGAACTTCACGCAGGACAACAGATCTGAAGCGCAACTTCTGTAGACACCACCCCCACGAACCCAACGCGGCCGCTTTCCGGGAAATGATTCCAACGCACGATATCAGCGGAGCAAAAGCAGGAGAGGGAGCAGTGAATCTGCGTCGTTCCAATCGGGTCCTCGCACCAGCACAACCGGCCAAGAACCGGGAATGTGTGGTGCTCGATGAAGCGTCTTTCCGTCAGGTGATCGCGCTCGAGAGAAAACGAACGGAGCGCTCCCGCAAGCCGGTGCTGCTCATGCTGATGGACGCGGGAAATTGTCTTCCGTTCGACAAGAACGGACGTGTTCTCAGCAACATCATCTCAGCGTTGTCATTGTCCACGAGAGATACGGACGTAACTGGCTGGTACAAGGGGCAGTCCGTCGTGGGTGTGATGTTCACCGAAATCAGCATGGACGATCATGGAGCGATTCTCGGCACCATGATGAATCGCGTGAGCCAGAGCCTGCGAAACAACCTGAGTCTCGAAAAGTTCAGCCAAATCAGCATTTCGTTGCATGTGTTTCCCGAAGATTGGAATCACGAATCCTCTCCGGGTAATCCTGCTCTCTACCCCGATCTCGTACATCGGGCGAAGACGCAAAGAGCGGCTCTCGCGATCAAGAGAGTAATGGACGTCGTAGGCAGTCTGATGGCTCTTGTGCTCCTTGGCCCACTGTTCCTGCTGGTAGCCGCGGCCGTTAAATTGGGCTCAAAAGGACCGATCCTGTTCAGACAGGAACGGGTCGGGCAGTTTGGAAGGCCGTTCACCTTTCTGAAGTTTCGCTCAATGTACGCCAACAACGATCCCAAAATTCACCGGGAGTTCATGAAGCGGGTCATCAGCGGAAACCACGACAAGCCGGGAAGCAAGATGACGGACGACCCCCGCATCACTCGCGTTGGACGTTTTCTGCGTCGTTCAAGCCTTGATGAGCTGCCACAGTTTATCAGCGTTCTAAAAGGCGACATGTCGCTTGTCGGTCCCAGACCGCCACTGGCCTATGAATGCCAGGAATATGACATCTGGCATCGGCGGCGCGTCCTCGAAGTGAAGCCTGGACTGACCGGTTTGTGGCAAGTGAAAGGGCGGAGCCGGGTGAAGTTCGACGACATGGTGCGCCTGGACCTGCAGTATGTAAACAGCTGGTCTCTGTGGCTCGATACCAAGATTCTGCTGAAGACGCCTTTCGCCGTGATCCTTGGTGGAGACGCATTCTAGTTTCTTTCGTCGCATCCAATCGCAAAACGAGAAATCCTTTCATAGCGTTTGAACAAGAACGGATCTGAATTTTATGACTAGTCCAAGCACAAAATCTGAAAAGGTTGAAGCCCGTTCGCACAAGGGAAAAACGGTCTGGATCGATATCGACAATTCTCCGCATGTTCCGTTTTTTCTCCCAATCATTCACGAACTCAAAGAACAAGGCGTCGAGCTGGTCTTGACCGCTCGCAACATTTATCAGGTCGTCGAACTACTCGAGTTTTTCCAGCTGCCGTGCAAAGTCATCGGACGGCACTACGGCAAGAACAAGGTTCTGAAGGTGTTCGGCAATCTTCTTCGCACGGTTGAACTTGCTCCGACCGCGGCGGGGTTGCGCCCCGACCTGGCAATCTCTCATGGTTCTCGGGCGCAGTTGCTCATCTCCAAGGCACTGGGCATTCCGACAATCATGCTGCACGACTACGAGCACTCGACCAAGACAGGTTTCATTGAGTCGGACTGGATCATGATGCCGGATGTCATTCCAGCGGGAGCGATGAGCAAGAAGCAAACCCGTGTGCTGCGATACCCTGGGCTCAAAGAAGATGTCTATGTCCCCGGGTTTCGCCCCGATCCGTCGATTCTGAACCAACTGGGAATCTCCCGCGACGAACTGGTTGTGGCGATTCGTCCGCCTGCCACCGAGGCTCACTACCACAATCCTGAGAGTGAAGTGCTTTTCGCAGAAACCATGCGATTCCTCGGATCGATACCGAAGGTCAGAGCAGTCACGCTGCCGCGAAACGGAAGACAGGCCGAACAGCTGCGCAAAGACTGGAAAGAACTGATCGCCGATGGCCGAATGATCATTCCGAGTTCGCCGGTCGATGGGTTGAACCTGATCTGGTTCTCGGAACTCGTTGTCAGCGGCGGCGGCACGATGAATCGCGAAGCGGCGGCGCTCGGCGTCCCCGTCTACAGTATCTTCCGCGGGAAGATTGGAGCAGTGGACCGGTATCTGGCGGAACAAGGCCGCATGACTCTGATTGAACGTCCCGAAGAAGTGGCCACCAAAATCAAGGTTTGTCGATGGAATCGCCCTTCGAAGCCGGATGGCCGTTCCCGCCCCGCACTCCATTACATCGTCAATTGTGTTATGTCCGTGCTGGCGGCGAAGGATCCACGACTTTCTGTTCACTCACAGGTCCTGCACGGATCTGAGGCTACTCTGCGCTCAAGTCAACCAACAGTCCTGCAATCGTGATCTGTCGTCAGGTCGGTTCATGGCGATTTTCGAAGGAGTGCGATGTCAGTCTCGGTAATTTCGGTTCAAACGAACGCAGCATCCCAGAGCGCTGCGCGTTGGAAGTCGCATAACGACAGTTTGTCAACGAAGCGTGTTAATTGTTTCGACCCTCTGAAGGACGCTCGCTGGAATGATTTTGTAGAGCGACGGCACGACGCGTCCGTCTTTCACTCCACTGAGTGGATCGAGGCTCTCTCTCGCACCTATGGGTATCGGCCGATCGCATACACTACATCGACTAGTAGTGAACGGCTGGAGAACGCAATTGTCTTTTGTCGAGTTGAAAGCTGGCTCACGGGCCGACGGCTGGTCTCCCTGCCTTTTTCAGATCACTGCGCGCCGCTTGCGGGATCACACGATGCTGCCGCGATCATGAGTCACGTCCTCGAGAAGGAGATCACCAGGGAAAAGTGGCGTTACGTAGAGCTGCGCCCCCTTGCTCCTCTGGCAATCGCTACTGGGCTGAATTGCACGAATGTGGTCTATGCCTTTCATGAGCTGGATCTGTCCCCAGATATCGATACTCTCTTCAACAATCTCCACAAGAATTCGATCCAGCGAAAGATTCGCCGCGCTGAGCGAGAGCGCGTGACATATCGCGAAGGCTCCAACAAAGAGCTGCTGGATCAGTTCTATCGTCTTTTCAAGCTCACGAGGCTGCGCCACCGAGTGCCACCTCAACCTCGCAAGTGGTTCAGCAACCTGATGGCAGGTTTCGGATCGGCACTCAAGATTCGCGTAGCCTATCAAGGGGACCGGCCAATCGCGGCCATGATCACGCTAAGGCACAAAGAGACTCTGACCTACAAGTATGGCTGCTCGGACTCGCGATACAACAATTTGGGCAGCATGCCCATGTTGTATTGGAAATCAATTATGGACGCGAAGAATGAGGGCCTACGGCGATTCGACTTCGGTCGCACCGATGCCGACCAGCAAGGCCTTATCACTTTCAAGAATCGCTGGGGCGCAACGCCTACTTTTTTGACATACGCACGCTACGGCGCCGCCGAGAACTCAACGCATTTCTTTGATATCTCGACGAGAAAGTGGCAGGCGCAAGTGGGCAAATATGTAATGGCACACTTACCCTCGAGCGTGGTCGCACGAATCGGCCAGATGTTGTACGGGCACGTTGGCTAATAATCAGCTTCCGTTTTTCGACTCTTATAATCACAAACAGGTTTGGAGCACTCGTACCGATGATAGATACGACACTCACGCAAAAAGGGACGGATCAAGCCACAGTCAGACGGTTCGTTGATCTGGCGGTTCGTGGTCTGTCTCCAATGTTCGATGCCCAGCAACAATTGTTCTGCTACAAGCTCAAGAAGACCGATCAGGGGCTGGTCCAGGAGGGTCTGTCGCCACGGTACACGATGATGACCCTGATGGGCCTTCATCGGCTGGAGGAGGCAGGCGGAGCGTCCCCGATCGAGATCAACACCGTTCTGTCCCGGTTGCTGGCGGATCTCCGTTGGATGACGGACATCGGCGATCTCGGCGTGCTCCTGTGGACGTGTGCGCTTGTGGCACCGGAACGACTGGCTGAACTTGAAGGCCGCATTGAGCTTGAAACTGCCCTGACTCGCTATCGAAGCGCCCAGCGGGGAGTAACGATGGAGTTGGCCTGGTTTCTGACAGGGCTTTCGAATTGGGCTTTAGCCTGTCCAGAAAAGCTGCTGCGCCTGAGAGATCTCGCATCAGAGACCTTCTCGTTGCTCAAGAAAAATCGCGGTGAGCAGGGTTTCTTCGGTCATCTCTCTCGCAGTGGAAGCGTTGCTGGCATGGCCCGAGGCCGCATCGGCAGTTTCGCCGATCAGGTCTACCCGATCTACGCGATGACCAGATTTTCACAGGCCTTCGGCGACGAGAGCGCAATGCAGATGGCCCTCCAATGTGGACGTGGCCTGTGCGAGGCTCAAGGGTCTTTGGGACAATGGTGGTGGCACTATGATTCTCTGGGTGGCCGAGTGCTGGAAGGATATCCGGTATTTTCTGTTCACCAGCACGCAATGGGTCCAATGACCCTGTTCGCCCTGGGCGAAGCAGCGCAATGCGATTTCACTCCGTGGATCTATCGCGGACTGAGATGGATCAACTCCGCGAACGAACTCGGGTTCAATATGGAGGACGATGGGGCCGAGGTGATCTGGCGCTGCCAATACCGGCCAACATCCCAGGTAAAGACATACCTCAAGGCGGTGTTCAACGGCGGAAGCGCCGGCAAGGCCTACGAGGCCAAGAAAAACTTGAAAGTCTTATTCGAGTGCCGGCCTTATGAACTAGGCTGGCTGCTCTACGCGTTTGCGAGCCGTGCACCTCAGCCATCTTCCGTGGTCGAACGGCGCTCGGGCACACTAGCGACTGGACAGCCCGTCGTCGCGGGGAAACGGTAGAACTATGAAGATCATGGTAGTAGTGGGGGCCCGGCCGAATTTCATGAAGGCTGCACCGGTCGTCTTTGCGATTCACGATCACAACGCGAAGACCTCGGCTGCGGAAAAGATCCAATTGGTGCTCGTCCACACCGGACAGCATTACGACGAAGCGATGTCGGGCTCGTTCTTCTCGGATCTCGGCCTTCCCAAGCCGGACGTCCATCTCGAGGTTGGTTCTGGTTCGCACGCCGTCCAGACCGCAGAAATCATGCGGCGCTTCGAGACGGTGGTCCTCGAGGAAAAACCCGACCTCGTCCTCGTCTTCGGAGACGTGAACTCGACCGTCGCTTGCGCCTTAGTGACTTCGAAGATGTCTTTCGACTCGAACGGAAAACGCCCGCTGATCGCCCACGTCGAGGCCGGACTGCGCTCCTTCGATCGTGCCATGCCGGAAGAGATCAACCGTGTCATCACTGATCATCTTTCCGACCTTCTGTTCGTTACCGAAGAGAGCGGGCGCGAAAATCTGCGGCACGAGGGGATCGCGCCAGAGAAGATTCACTTCGTTGGCAACACCATGATCGACTCTCTGCTGGCTTCCCAGGAGAAAGCCGAGAGATCCACCATTCACGAGCAGTTTGGACTGCGCAACAACGCCAACGGATCGTCAGGCGGTTTTCGCCGCTATGCCCTGCTGACGTTGCATCGTCCCTCGAACGTAGACGACCGCGAGACATTTCTCAGCATTCTTCAAGGGCTGGACGAACTCTCGAAGTCGCATCCGATTCTCTTTTCGGCTCATCCACGAACGCGCAAACGCATCTCGGAGTTTGGCCTAGACCACTTCTTTTCCTCGAACCAGGAATTCGGGATCCGCTTGCTCGAGCCGCTTGGCTATCTCGATTTCCTCTGCCTCACTAAGAATGCCAGTCTGGTCGTCACCGACTCGGGCGGCATCCAGGAAGAGACAACCTGCCTGAGAGTCCCCTGCGTCACGGTACGGGAAAACACCGAGCGTCCCGTCACAGTGACTCACGGAACCAACGTGATCGCGGGGACCAATTCCGGGAACATACGCAGAGCAGTTGCAGATCAGTTGCGCGGTCAGAAGCAGTCCAGCATTCCCGAAAAGTGGGATGGTCATGCCGCAGAGCGAATTGTAAAGACAATCGTGCAAGAGTTTCAGCAAAGTGAATCTCGATTTAATTCGAGGAAGGCCTCGTTTGGCGCGATTCCCGTTGCAAATGGCCGTTGATGCTTCGGGGGGGCGACTTCACTGGAACCCAGCCAGAATGACCATCCGCTCCACTCTCGGAGGCGTGCGCCGGAAGGTGCTGAGCTCGTTGCATCGGCGCCCGGCTTCGCTAGGGAACTGCGGCCCGATGGTTTCCTTCAGCTTCGACGATTTTCCGCGCAGCGCATATACCGTTGGTGGGGCCATTTTGGAGGCATCCGGAGTCCGCGGGACATACTACGCAGCCGCTGGACTCATGAATGAGTCGAGCGAAGTGGGCGAACTTTTCCACTCCGACGATCTTCATTCCCTGCTTGAGAAAGGGCATGAACTGGGCAGCCACACCTTCACTCACCTTTCTTGCCGCGCGGTTTCGGCGTCGGTCTTTCGCGAGGACGTTAAAAAGGGTCGAAACGCGATCGAGAAGATGGCGGGGATTCCGTGCAGCAACTTCGCTTATCCGTTCGGCCATGTCACTGTGGCATCGAAGAAGAGCTTGCAGCCCGAACTGACCAGTTGCCGAAGCATCTTCCCCGGGGTGAACGGTCCCGGCATTGATTTGAACCTGCTGCTGGCGAACAGTCTGTACGGAGACTTGGACCAGTCCAAGCGAGCCGAGAGCTTGATTGCAGAAAATGCCCGTCGGCGAGGCTGGCTGATCTTCTACACTCACGACGTCCGGCCGACTCCATCGGACTATGGCTGCACGCCGGAACTGTTCGAGTTCGCAGTGGCTTCCGCGGTCAAAAGCGGCGCTCGGGTTCTAACCGTGGGGAAGGCGCTTACCGCGGCGGGATTAGAACTGGCGACTTCCGGGAATGGGACTCCCCCAAGGCGCCTCGAGCAGATAGCGTCTCCACCCTGCAACTAATTGCAAACGCGTGCTTTACTGGCATCGCGGACGGTAACCGGTTTCTCGGTTCGAATCGGCAAAGGTTCAGTGCGCCGATGTCTTGCTGGTGCATGAACTCCCGGGACGTGGCGGAGTAAGGACGACATCAATACCATGGGTCTCGAAGCCAGTCCTTAAAGCACGGCTTCTGATTCTGACATGGGAGCCCAATGAGACGCCTTCTTCCCCCAGCGCTCGTTACACTCGTCCTTATCTTCCTCAGCAGTGGAAGCGCCTTCGCCACAACCTATTACATTGCCGCGAACGGCAGCGATTCGAACAGCGGAACCTCCAAGAGTAGCCCTTGGCTGCATGCTCCGGGAATGAGCGGCTGCTCGGGCGTATGTGCTTCGACTACCCCTCAACCTGGTGATCAATTCATCCTGCGAGGCGGGGACACTTGGCACTGGGGAAATAGCGCCCTGTCTCCATTTATCGGCACTTGCGCGCAATCCGGTGGAACGTGCTGGAATTGGACGGCCGCAGGATCCTCGGCAGGTTGTAACCTCAATGCATCCTCTGGGCCAATCAACACATCGACCTGCATATATATTGGCGTGGATAAGACATGGTTTTCGGGAAGCTCCTGGGAGCGGCCGAAGTTTAACGGAGACAATCCGATAACAACCAGCAGCCCTTCTAGCTGTGCCTATGAGGACTCCAATTCGGCTCTCCTTTATCTTCGCGCCAGCTACGTCATCGTGGACAATCTGGAGATTCTCGGCTATTGCTGGAACGTGACGGCGCCTTGGGGCGCGGTAGTTAACCTGCATAGCAACACAGAAATACGCAACTCGTATTTTCATGGATGGACGATGGGAAAGACTGCGACCGGTTGTGGTTCATGCGACTCGGACGAGTACTGGGCGATCGGCCCCAACGCGGTTGGAAATCTCTCAAACTACGTAAGAATTGATCACAACGTCTTCGATGGCTCTGATGCCACTTTTGGCAACGGGACGACCGCCGGTCAAGCGACCGGTGGAATCTTTCAGACAGGCGGAGAGATCGACCATAACGTACTGGTTCATGTTTCCAACGGCATGAAATACTATGAGGCGATTTTGGTTCACGACAACTATTTCAGTCATATGTACGAGCCTGCGGTCGGTGGAACGCACGGGAACGTAATGGAGTGGTCGCCAACAAACTACACAGTCTCGACTTACTATTTTAATAACCTGACCAATAACACAAACGAGGGCGAGTCGATCGACATGTATCCTGGTTCCGGCGGGAGTTCAAAGCACGGATACATCTTCAACAACATCAGCTGGGGTCAATCGAATTCACCGAACTGCTACATGGGTGAGGGTGACGGGAGTGGGGGTGCGGGCTCGTTTTATTTCTTCAATAACACCTCAGATAATCCATGTAGTTTCTCTCAAGAGCGCGGAAGCGGATCAATCGTCGCACAGAACAACCATTTCATCGGACTCTCGCCGACGACGCTCTCCCACTTCACGAACATGAATACACAGACCGACAACGGGAACGAGGTTTGGCAGACTGAGTCAGGAGCGAACGGACAGGGATACACCTCGAGCAACGACTACGCACCGACCTCGGGCAACGGTGCAACGGTGGGAGCGGGAGCAAACCTGGTCTCTTTGTGCGCCTCAATGGACAACCCAGTTGCGGTCGCGGCCTGCCAAAAAGGCTACGGTGGGGTCACTTACGATGCAACCAATCACGTCGCCGTAGACAACGTCCCGACTTCTCGTCCCACAACCGGAGCGTGGGATGCGGGGGCTTATCAGTACGGCGGCAGCACCACGGTGAGCGCCCCGACAGGCCTCACGGCCATAGTCCAATAAAGCCAAGCGGTTTTGACAGCCGGCGTGTGGGACGCTTGGCGTTTTCAAAATGGCGTCCCTGCTTACCCGCATTTGCTGCTTCCACGTCATTCCAAAAACCGTTCCCTCGAAAGCTGCTCTCACGCTTGAGTACCGATCATACAACTGAGGTTGCCAAGAGACCGAGGTCGTATACCTCTGCGCATCTCACGGCACTAGAGAGGTTCCAGGAGGCTCGCACTCTTTATGAGCGATATCGCCAGCGAGCGGAGCAGGAGTGTGACACCGTTGTCCGCGAATGTGAGACGGCCAGGCTCAAAATAGAAAAACTGCTAGGACGGCAACTCATCGCCCTCAACCTACTCGACGTCGGCCCAGGGCCGTTTCTGGCCTACTCTAACTACTTCGCGGTTGACAACGATGTAACGGCGATAGACAGCGATGCCGTTCCGGTCGGTCTTTCGCCGCTCCCGTATCTCCAGATGCTTTGGTACAACGGTGCATGGAGGACAGCAAAGACCGTCGGCAGAAAGATCCTTGGCATAGATCGGACTCAGCGAAAGGAACTGAGGAAACGGATGGGGACACGCAAACCTCATCGCGTTCACGTGCTGCAGGGAGATATCTGCAACAGCGGAATCGCTGGTGGTTCGTTCGACGTTGTTTACTGCCGGTCTGTGATGCAGCACATAATCGAACCTGAGAGGGCGTTGACCGAGATGGCGCGCCTCCTTAGGCCTGGCGGAGTCCTCTACGTGTCGCTTCATCTATATACGTCCCACAACGGAGCGCGTCCATTCGCGCCCGGAAACGCGAACCACGCTGAGGATTTATTCTGGGCCCACTTGCGGCCCAATGTTGAGGGGGCTGAGGGCAGCACGGCCGTCTTGAACCGTTTGAGGCTAAGCGAGTGGAAATCGCTGTTCACCAGAATTTGCCCGGGGCACAGCCTCGAAATCATAGAGAGCAGCGATCCTCGCGCAAAGACGTTGGCTGAAAAACTGGTGGCCAGCGGGGAATTACCCGGCTACACGAGTCAGGAACTGGTGGCACAC